>Ga0213876_10002209_pt1 | contig 11487 bp, 13 predicted proteins | sample BarmaccomBMRX_R9_FD_160113 | JGI IMG/M metagenome (GOLD analysis project Ga0213876, IMG submission 160113) | Root-associated microbial communities from Barbacenia macrantha in rupestrian grasslands, the National Park of Serra do Cipo, Brazil - RX_R9 | ecosystem: Host-associated > Plants > Roots...
CTGGGGTGCGCCCTGGATGAACGAGTTCTGGGGATCCGCAACGGCCTTCTGAGGGGACAGGGCAATCGAGCCCACGCACGCCAAGCTCAAGAGGCCGAGCGCAGTGGAAAGACGTGGATGCTTCATGATCAGGCCAGTCTTTTTGCCCCAAGACGCATCGTCAACTGCCCATTTGTTAACAAACGGTAACCCTTCGCTCGCTGACTTCAGGGTTAGGCCCACCTTACAAACCTTGCGGCTTCGCGCTTTCGCGAAATCACTGACGCCCGGTTAGAGGTTAATCACGACCGGGCGCAGGGCCTCGGCTCAGCCCTGCGACGCAAGGTAGAGAATGGCGATGGAGGCCCACCCGAGCTTGGCGATTTTGCCGACTTGACCCGCGCCGATCTGCCGCTCTCTGCAACGCCTCCGCTACAACGCCTGAAGCGCCAAAAGCTTCGTCCTTCCAAAACGCAAAACGATCATTCACCTTGTTCCTTGAACCGTTTGCCGCGCCTGCGCTTGGTCTGCCTCTGGAGGAACTCGGCCAGCGCCAAGGCGACGGGGGCGCGGGGGTTCCATCGGCCGATCTCCCAGGCCTGGAGCGAATCGGTGGTCACCGGGAGGCCGGCGGCCCTCAACACGCGCGTCGCTTCGTATTGGCTGAAACCCTTGGCGTGGCGCCAGTCCTTGAGCTGTTGGATGAGCGGCAGCAGTTCCTTCGGGGCCATGGCGCGCCGGTCATCATGACAAAGGGGCGCTCGGGTTGCCAAAGCGGAATCAACGGCCAGGCGCAACGTTGCTTTTCGGGCCGGCCCAAAGGGCAAACTGGAGTTGGGCCGGGCTTTTTCGCGCCGGCTTCTCGCTTCGGGTATTAGGCTTCCCATACCCACTCCGGCGCGAAGGGGCGATTCGGCTTTCGGCCCGAGCGTCTGCGCTGACGCCCTCTACCAGCGTACTGGCCACCACCAAGCCGGGCTGCGTTTTGGCCAGGCGCCGGAAGCGTCGTCGCCGTTCTTCGAGGCTCGGAACCATAACTGGTTTTAAGCATATACGAGGTCTCTCGTATAATTCAAAACAAAAGCATTACTAACTGTCTAATCGTCGTTTCCTTTCGAAGGAGAGGAGGGCGGCAACCGCAACCAGCCTTTGGTTCGCTCGCTTGCCACATACGCCTTTTACCCCACACCACGTGGTCAGGCATTGCGGGTGTCGGCTTCGTTTGCAGGGACAGCAAAAAGGAACCTAACGGCGGCCCGGAGCTTTGTAGGGACGCCCCTTGCTTTGAGGGGGTTGTTGACCCCTCGGCCCGCGCGAGAGCGCGGGTCTACGCAATGGGGCGAAGTGGAGGCGTAGCCAACCGCCGAGAATGGGCTTTCCAATCGGCTCGTCGGAGGCGGTGGTCAGCAATCCCCCGGGGCTCGCGCGCCGTTGGCGCCGACACGCAAAAAGGCTCCAGTAATGGGCGTGGATATTAGTAACGTACCCCTACCACCGCCAATGGATAGATACGCCAGTGCGGTCTACTCCCCCGTTGCTACCCCCGAAAAGCGAACCGATGCGCTACCCGCCTTATCCCCTTCCGTGAAACCGCCCCGTCTGCTACTGCTCGTGCTGTTCTGCGTCCTCGTCAGGCTTTCCATCCGGCTTTGGCGCGTGCCCGAGTTCGTCTCGATCCCCAAGCCCGCAGACAACTATCAAGAGGCGATCGAAAAGTTTCGAGCGCTTGAGCAAGCCGAATCCGTCCTGCCGCTCTGCCCGGAGGGACGCAGCCGCCTGCTCACCCAAGGGCACAAAACCGAACGCGCCTTCGTCCTGCTGCACGGCCTGACCAACTGCCCGGAGCAATTCATGCCCCTGGCACGCCTCCTCCATGCCTCCGGGGCGAACATCGTCCTGCCGCGCGCCCGCTACGCCGGCTTCGCCAACCGCATGAATACCGTCCAAGGTCGGCAGTCCGGCCAAGACCTGCTCGATCAGGCTGCCCTCGGGCTCGACATCGCCGCGGGGCTCGGCGATCGCATCTCGCTGGTCGGTCTGTCGGGCAGCGCCGTCGCCGCGGCGTGGATGGCCCAGCATCGAGGGGGCCTCGAATGCGTGCTGCTCGTGTCGCCCTTCTTCGGTTTGCACGGCCAACCCGCCGCGCTGAGCGATGGCATCGGCGCCGTCCTGGCTCGTGCCCCGAACGTTTACCTCTGGTGGGACGACAAACAGAAGGAGGCCCTCGCGGGGCCCCCCTATGCCTACCCGCGCTTCGGCACGCGTTGTATGGCCGAGGCCCTCGAACTGTCCCGCGCCGTCCGCGCCCGCCTTGGCTCACGCCCTTTTTGCGCCCGCCGTCTGGCGATACTTACCTCCGCCTGCGACAAAAGCGCCAACTCCGAACAGACCCACCGACTAGCCGCCCAATGGGCGCAAGCAACCCCGGGTCGAGTCTCCCTTTACGAATTCCCCAAGGCGCTCGGCATTTCCCATGACATGATTGATCCCCACCAACCGGACGCCCAAACGCAAATCACCTATCCCAAAGTGCTTGAACTCCTGCGCGTCGGCCCGCCGGGCCATGCCGTTGAACTTTGACCCGCCGTTTGCGGGCGCGCTGGCCGCGAAATGGCGAGGGTTCATCGAATGTCTCCCGTACCACCGTTTCAGGCCAGCTTGCTTCGATTCAATCATAGATCCGGCGAGAACCCACGCATAGTACGTCTCCGATCGGCTGAGGGCGGCCCATCGCATTGGCCCGGGATCGACGTCAAGAGCGCCTTACGAGGGTTGGCTTATCTCAATTTTGCGCTCCGGAAGGGCGCGCGCCCTTTCGAACGCAAAATCTCGTTACCGCTGCAGGCCGAGCGCCGCCTGCGTCAAACGGCCCGGACGATATAAATCGCCCTGAGATCTTCCCTGACCGGCCGAGGTCCAAGCTTTATGCCGTCCGGGCGCTTGACCCGGCAAAGCGAAGGCCGCACCCATCGGGTTCACCAGGCCGATAGCCCTTGTTCACCGCCTCCCCGCGTCAGGTTAGGCCCCCACGCATCGAGAGGCATCGGACCTCTGCTGCCGCAGGCGGTATCAGTGGCCCTGAATGGCCGGCCTGTGGCGAGCCCGACCCGGACCAGCCTCCGCGCCAACTTCACGGGGGGGCTCGTCGCGCCGGCAGCTTTCGGGCTCCGCAACGCCACCCGCCGTTCTTTGATTGCTCCCGAACCCGGCGGGCTGCCGGTCGATCGACCGACAAGGGGCTGCAGGGAATACAAGCTTCTGCTTTCCCAAGCCCCATGCTGTCGTATCCCGCCGCCAAACGCCACTCGATTTTCTTTGTGGCCCGCAAACGGAACCCGTACCGCCGGATCACCCTTCTGACCCGAAGACGGGTCCCCCGGCCGCAAAAGCCGCGGCTCGAACCCGGCCAGGGCGTGTTACTGCCTATGACCGCGTTGGCATCCGCTCTCCCGGGTGGCCGTCAATCGAGGGGGATATTCAGCTCTTGAGCCGCTTGCCGGTAAACCGCCCGCATCGAGGCCAGGATTCCGTCCAGCTCTTGAAGTTGCTGCACGGCTTGCGCGTACGCCTGACTATCGGGTTCCATTGGCTGGATCTCCCCGCTGCGCTCGAGCGTTTCGACCTGCAGCCATTTAGTGAGCAGCCCAAATTGGTAGGCGTTCAGGGTGAGGGTGACGGGCGTTTCGACCAGCTTTTTAAGGTGGGCGGGGTCCATAAAAGGCTTGCGGGCGGGGCGCCCGGGTCCAACCGACTCCGGGCGCGCCCACCCAAAGGGATATTCAAAGCGTTCGGCCCTGGGCACGCCCGCAGGCGCGCGGGCCATGTAAAAAATGGTAACGTCGATTGCCAGAACCCTTACCGCTGTCGGTCAGGATTAACGCCGGCCTGCAACCCGCAGTGCCTCGTGGAACGTAAATCGAGCCGCGCATTGAGTTGCGCGGGCCGCAACCGTTCGATCGGCTCCCGGGCCGGCCACACTTTCAGCACGTCGGCGGGACGTTCCATGAGGGGTCCGGCGCCTAACGCAGGGCCGATAATCCAGGCCGGCACGTTGAGGCGCTTATACTCTGGATACATCTTGCGAGCGTAATCTTCAAAGCGCCCCGCATCCGTCGCCACCGGCGCGAAGATGAGCATGGCCACCACCGCGCCGCAGCGCTCGCAAGGAATGAGCTTACTCTCGATCACTTCCTTGGCTTCCGGAGGACGCGGCGGGGGTTCGACTTCTCCCGCGCTTTCGGCGGCGGTGCCCAGGGCCATTTCCATCTGGCGAGCCAATTCAAGCCCCAGCGGTTTGAAGATCGCCATCCGTTGCGCGGTCATCGGGTCGGCCGGCTCGCCCACCACTTCGTAGGAAAGGTGGCAGCGCCCGTCATCCAATTTCTGCAGCAGGATCCGCCCCAACTCCCCCAGCACCCGATGCCGAAACACGTACGCCCAAGCATTGCAAAGGCGCTGCTTCTCGAAGCATACGCCGGGGGGCAACCGAAAGGCTGGTTTACCCTTGGGAGGAGGTGGCGTCATGCGCGTTGGTTGATTCTAAGGCCGGGGAGCGATTGCAGCTAAATTGTCCCGGCCTCGGTCGGTTGGGTTAGGGAGTGCAAGCGAGCCAGGAATATAGGCCTCGGTGGCTCGCCGTTTTTCGGAGCCGTCTGACGCAGGAGGTCATCTTCAAACCAAACCATGCGTTGCAACTCGGTCGCCTCGGCCCACAATCGAGCCATAGGCGCAAAGTCAGGCTTAGGAGGTGGTTCTTCGGTCGGCGCAACGTCTGTGACCCGAGGTCGTTTAGGTTTTTGCTTCGGTGTACTGACGACGGGGACAAAATTCCACCCCACGATGGATTTGCCCTCTTTATTCGTGGTGTATTGGAACGAGACGTCGGCAACCTCGTCCAGTTCCTTCTTGGCGCGGTCAAGGATGGCGCTCTTAAGGTGAGGCGTGTGGGCGTATTCCTTCGGCTTCAACGCCAGCCACTGCCGCAGCTGCTCGACGGTCCAGGTCCAGCCGGGGCACCGGTTCCGCTTGTCGCTAGGGTCCCAGCTCTTGCACACCAGGTACATCCTTGCCGCGTAAGCGCCCTTGATCCGGAAAAACACCTCCAGGGGAATCCGGGCAAAATACTCCCGCAGAGACAGCAAAAACGGCTTCATCTCCTCGTGGAACTGCAGTTCGATTTCGCCCTCGCCGCGGCGGTAGATCGCCAACCTCATCACCTGGAACTTGACCTGTTCGTTGAAACTCCGGTTCGTCTGCACCAGAGTTTTGAGCAGTTGATCGCAAACCTCCACGAGTTGCGCGTACGCAGATCCCCCCTTGTTACGCAAGCCAAGCTGCTCGGCGTAGTCCGCCACCTTGAAGCAGTGGCTCGTAAGCTCTTTATCGTTGTAATCGACCTTTTCGGCCAGCATCATCACCAGCCGCAGGGCAACGATCCCCATGTCGTACTGCGCCCGGGCTAGCTCGTTGTGAATGACCGCCAGCTCGGCATGAGGCTCAGGCGGGGCTTGGGTGCGGTCAGCGCGTCCGTTTCGCGGTCGGGGCACCAAGGCAGGTTAGGAAAAGGGGCACAAAACGTCAACCGTGTCGGCACAGAAAAAAGGTTCTGTGTGGAACGAAAACGGTCACGGCATTTTTGTGACGGATGACGACGGCATTTCTGTGACGGATCAGAGCTCACGGCATTTTTGTGACGGATCACGGCAAAAAAGTGACGGATGGCACCGAACCCCACGGCATAAAAGTGACGCGAGGACGGCATTTCTGTGACGGATCCCTGGGGGACTATAGGAAAAGAGGGGAAATAGAAATATATGCGTGGGGAGTTCAGGGAAAATTAGCCCTTTCTGCCATTGGAACAGCGGATCCTCTAGGGCTCGCCCTTTGGCCTCCTACGCCGCCGTGAACCTCAGCCGTCGCCTGCCAACTCGAGCGCAAATTAGTAAAGCTTTTGCGCTCCGGAAGGGTGCAAGCCCTTTCAAACGCAAAACCTGGTTACCCCCTGGCGCAGCGGGGGTCGCCGTCACAGGGAGGCAATGGGAGGATCCGCTTTAGCGGGGGTGCCCGTTCCGACCTTGACGGCAGAGGCCGGAGCGGAGCCACGGACGTTTCCTCGCCCTGGCAGGTGCCTGTCCGACGCCCGGGCGTTGGTCGCTTTCCGCGTCGAATCAGGAGGCTGAAGGCCAGGCTGCTGGTGAGATTGCCCGGCCATTGAACCCGCCGGAGAACGGCTGGCTGGACAAAGGAGCGCCGGACGGGGTAGTGGTAGGCCCGCGCCCATGGAATCCCTTACGGCCCGCCAGCAGCAGGTGCTCTCTTTCATCGAGCAACAGCAGCGCGAGAAGGGCCTGCCGCCCACCACCCGCGAAATCCAGGCCCATTTTGGTTTTCGCAGCCAGACGGCGGCGATGAATCACCTGCGGGGGCTGGCCAAAAAGGGCGCGATTGAAAAGTCGCCCGGAAAGGCCCGGGCCGCCGTGGTGCCACGCCCCGTCCGGGAAAACCGCATCCCGTTTTTGGGTTCGATTCCCGCGGGGCTCGCCGTCGAGGCGACGGCCGAAACGGACGAGGCGCTGGAACTGGATTTGCGCCTCTTTGGGCAGGGGTCGCCACGGGGCGTCTTCGCGCTGCGCGTGCGGGGCGATTCCATGATCGGTGCCCAGATCGCCGACGGTGACCTGGTCATTATCCAGCAAAAGCCGCCCCGCGCGGGGGACATCGTGGCGGCCCTGATCGACGGCGAGGTGACCCTGAAGCGGTACGTCCTGGTCGGGGGCAAACCGCGCTTGGCCGCTGAAAACCCCCGCTACCCGGACCTGATCCCGGCCGCCAGTCTTCAGGTCCAGGGGGTCATGATCGGCTTGATCCGTCGGCGCTAAGTGGGTTTGCAAAATGAAGGTCGCACCCCCGTTCAGAACGACGGCTCTCAGAGAGGTTTGGCATGCCATGCGTACGACATTCATACTGGCCGTTCATTTAGGCGGCGCCCGACCGGGCGCTTTCAATTTTTGTCCCTTTTGGGCCGATAGCGGTCCGGCCTGCGTTTATCGGCCGTAGGTCAGGCCAGTCCATCCGTAATTCGCGAGAGGCCAAGATAGGGGTAAAGAGCGACCGCGCTAGGCCAGCTCCGCTCGCGCAAGGTCGGGCGCCGGCATAAAGCCGCTCGGAGACTCGCTATTTATTCCGTTCCCTCCCTTGGCGCTTCGCTTCCGGTCGCGGCAAAGAAGTAACTGCATTTTGCGTTCGGGAAGAACTGCGTTCTTCGAAGCGCAAAACGTCGATGGCAGAAGCAGCGTAAGCGTGTGAGCAACCCCACCCTTGACGGGTGCGCCAAGGGGGTGATTACTTGCGAGCCGCCCAGGCCCGGGGCGTGAGGTCCGCCACGCGCGGGACGGGCAAGTCGGCCAGCCCCGGCAGCACCGAGCCCAGGTACTCGCGCACCGGCAGCGCCAAGCGCCGGCAGGTTTCGACCACCGAGAGGAGGTTGGCCACCCGCGGGCCGGCCGCTTTGCTGCCGATGTGGATCCAGTTACGGCGTCCCAAGGCCACCGGCCGCATCGAATTTTCAGCCACGTTGTTGGAGAGTTCCACTTCGGGATAGTCCAAAAAGCGGGTCAGCCGGCCCCACAACGTCAGCGTGTAGTTACAGGCCTTGGCCAGCGCGCTCTGGGGCAGCGCCCCGGCCCGGGCCGCCTCCAGGCCGGCTTTGAGCTGCTCCAGCAGCGGCGGGGCTTTTTCGAGCCGCAGCAGGTGCCGGGCCTCCTGCGTCAGGCTGCCCGCCCGCGCTTGGGCATCGAGGGCAAAGAGCGCATCCATCTGGGCCACAATCCGGATCGAGCTCTGATCGGTCGGCTGGAGTTTGACCGCGTCGAAAAATTTGCGGCGTGCGTGGGCCCAACAGGCCACGTGCACCAGGCCCGGGCCACCCACCTGATCGTAGGCCCCGTAACCGTCGCTTTGCAACCGGCCGGCAAAGTCGCCCAGGAAGCGCTTGGGCCCCTCGCGCTCGCGGCCCAACCGGAAGTCGAACACCACCGAACCGCGCGGCTGACCGTACTGCCACAAGTAGGCCTGATGGTTTTGGCCCCGCCCATCGTGCATTTGCACCCCCACCGTCGTTTCATCGGCTTGGAGATAAGAGCCGGCCAATAATTCCTGGCGCATCGCCCCCACAATGGGCTGCAGTAAGTCGCCCACCTGCATCACCCAGCCATCTAAAGTCGCCCGGCTGATCACCAAGCCCGTCTCGCGTTCTAAAATGACGCTTTGGCGATAAAGCGGTAAAAAATCGGCATATTTACGCACCACCGTGTCGATGACCACCCGATCGCTGGCCAAGCCTTTCTCGATGATGCGCGCCGGCAGCGGCGCGCAGGCCACCCCGTGCTCCTCACAGGTGTCGCAGGCGCGCTTTTCGCGTTTGGTCACCACCACAAAGTACTTGGCCGGTTCGACGTCCAGCTGCTCGCTCTGTTCGTAGCCGATGACGCGGGTGGGCCGGCCGCACTGGCCGCAAACGCACTGCTCGGGCGTGCAGGCGATCAGCCGTTCGACGCGCGGCAGATGGGCCGGCAACTCCTGCCGGCCCGGGTGCGGGCGTTTCGGCTTGGCCGGGTGCGGCGCGCTGAGGGGTTCACGCTGGCTCTCGGCGGCCACTTCGGCGACGCTCACGCCCGGTTCGACTTCCAAGAGCGCCAGTTGCGCGTCGCAAAGCTTCTCACTGCCGGGCCCGTATTTGTTAATCCGGATCAAGCGCAGCCGCTCTTCTAACAGCCGCACCTTGCACTCGGCTAATTGCAGCCGTTCCTCCGTCGCCTGCAGCCGTTGTTGATCGCGCTGCAGGGAGCCGTTCAGTTTTTCTAACACTGGCTCGGGCAGGAGGGCTTTGAGCTGCTCAGCCAGCTCAGGATCTCGGGCTTTTAAAGGGGCAAAGGGCGCGCTCACCTCCCCTTCATAACTAGCAAAAAAGACGTGTTTCGAACAGCGTTTTCTTACCTTTTTTCGTTCGGTTAAGCCACTTTTCGGTACCAGTTTTTGCGGCGGGTTTGGCTCAGGTCGATGCCCCCCACTTACCACGAAAACTCTTCGTGACTGAGCGTGACGCACGCCGCAGCCGCCGCACTGGGGCTCGGCCAGCTATAGCGGCCTTTTTCTAAGCGCCGGGCGCAGACCCATAAGCCGCTGCCGTCCCAGCACAAAATCTTAAGCCGGGTGCGCTGCCGATTACAAAAGAGCGCCAAGTGACCACTCAAGGGGTCCAACCCCAACGCATCACGCGCCAAGCCATATAACCCGTCGAAGCCCTTGCGCAGGTCGGTGGCGCCCACCGCCAAATACACCTTGGTGGCCGGTCCCAAGCCGAACATGGCTTAAAGCCCCTCCAAGGCGCGCACCAACTGGCCCAAGGTGGCCACGTCAAACGCCGGAGCCACCGCGATGCGCCGCCCGCCGGCCAGCACCACTTCCAAGCCCGCCGCCGCCAGAGTCGGGGCCTGCTCGGCGGACGGTGCCGCCCCGTTCAATTTCAGCGCCACGAAGCGCACAGCGGGCGGGGCGGGCGCGCGACCCGCGCCCGCCCGCTTGAGGTTGCGGCGCAAGGTGCTGGGGGCCAAGCCGTGCCGCTGGCAAAACGCCTGGGCGCCCAAGCCACTGGTGGGGAAGGCACGGACCAACTGGCGGACCGCTTCGCTGCTTCGTCGGCGTCGGAGCGTCCCTTCTGGAGAAGTATTCATCCCCTCAGTTCAGCACAAAAACTTCCGCGACGACTAGATGGTGTTAGCCAGACGTTCCCGAAGCAGCGCTCGCCGTGAGACTCCAACCGCAGTCCAGACAAATGATGAGCGGAATAGGGAACGGCGGCACGATCGGTTACCGGAAATATGGATAACCGAAAGGGCGGCTCAACAGGTATGGGCGCACCTACATCGCCCGCGCCAGATCTCGACCCTACCCGCCACTCGGAGGACAAGTGGCGGTTATCCCCTAAAGCAGCTTTGCATTCTACCGCTTTTGGAAGCTTATGTCTGCCCGCATTTTCCAAGTATTACCCTCACGATGATAAATCTTTAACCAATAGCCCTCGAATTGGCTGGCAGGACCATGCATACCAGGAGCGTATTGGCTTCTCACCGTCACAGTATATCGCCCGTTGCTCCACGCCTTATTGCCAGCCGTTCCTATCGGGTGAGGGGAGTTCTGGTCGGCCTCATCAAGATCGTCGCTGAAATGAAACTGCCTTAACAGATCTGCCCAGTGTTGCTCGATGGCCTGCCGGCCGTAAATCGGTCCTGTGTCGGTCACCCAAACCGCGTCCTCTGTGTAGAGCGCGGCCAAAGCGGCGGCATCGTTGTTGTTGACTGCCTCGTTGAATTTTCTCATGAACGTTTTAAGCTGCTCGGTTGCGACCGTCGCATTGGACTCCGGATGGTAGAGGCCAAAATAGACCATAGTGCCGACCACAAGCAGGGTAAGGGATAAAAAGACAACCCGCACTTTCAACGGTTTTGACCTTACCCATCCCCAAAACCCGGCTTGGGAGGCGGCTGCGCGATTGGGGACGTCGTGGCCACCCGTTCCCGCCGCTGACGACGCGCAACCTCCGAGCCTCCGCCTTGCTCACGCCGCTCGGCTTCCAAATCTTCCCGCTCTGCCCTTAGCCCTTCCTGTTCTTGCTCTTGCAAACGTTCAGCTTGGCGTTGTTTAGCCTCTAGCCCTCCCTGTACTTCCTTGCGAGGGCGTTCAGACTCGAAACGCTCCGGCCCTTCCGGCTGCCAGCGCTCAGGTTCCGGGCGCTCCCGTTCTCGAATGAGGGTTTCCTTGAGCTTGGCGAAGTCGGTCCGGCGTAGCTTTTCCGGCAGGGGCTCAAGCTTCTTCAGCCGCCCTGGCCCGCTCGACCGGCTGCCGCTCTGCCCCGTTAGAAGCCGGTAAAGGCGAGCGTAGTCGCACTGGGGGTCAGCCAGTTCGAACGAACTGAGCCGAAACCGGGTGTAGCCACCCAAAATTTGGGGTACGTGCGCTTCCTGCGCACCGGCCATCAGGACGGCGATAAATCGTGGGCCGTGGCCCTTCTGCTCGTACAACGCGTTGTAGAGGAGGGTGCCTTCCCAAAACACGCCTTTGCCCACGTCAGCGGCCACCCGGCCTTCGATCCGGTTGCGGTACTCCCGGCTGCAGACGCAGAGCACATAATCCGAGTTCTCCGGACGCATCTGCTCCTCGCACCACCGCGGCCAGTGCAACAGTTCGTCCTGGTGAAACTGGTCCAGTTCCGCATCGATGCCGTCGCGGCGTAGTTGCTGGGCGAGCGCTAGGGTCTGTTCACAGTTAAATTAGCTCAGGGCAATGCCTGCCAAGCACAGCACGACCAAGCCGCCAAACATGGCATCGAGCTTGTCGTAGCGCGTGGCCACGGCCCGGAACTGCTTGAGCCGGCCCACCAAGCGCTCGACGCGGTTGCGTTGGCGATAACGTTCTTGATCGTAAGTATACTGCATGCGCCGGTTAGCCCGC
>Ga0213876_10002210_pt1 | contig 11487 bp, 10 predicted proteins | sample BarmaccomBMRX_R9_FD_160113 | JGI IMG/M metagenome (GOLD analysis project Ga0213876, IMG submission 160113) | Root-associated microbial communities from Barbacenia macrantha in rupestrian grasslands, the National Park of Serra do Cipo, Brazil - RX_R9 | ecosystem: Host-associated > Plants > Roots...
GAACCGCTCGATGGTCCAGTCATAGCCCTGCGGCACCGTCTTGACGCCGGCAAACAGCGTCACGATGGCGAGCAGCACCACGGCGATGGCGAAAATGTCAAAACCACTCATACGCGTTTTACTCCTCCTGCGCGGACACCGGTCGCCAGTTGCACTTGTCCGGTGCCTGCCGGCACTTGCTTGGTCGGCGCATCGGCGAAGCCGGTTCACACCGGCCTTCTTAATGCCGCCTCTATGAGCGATCCCGGTTGCCAAATACAGGCCGAAATGGCCTCGCTCAGCCGACGGAACAGCCGCCTTGATAAAGCCGTCAAATCCAGCCCTGCAGTTCCCTCAGGACCAGCTGGCAGATGACGTCGATGCCGGCCTCGCTGTCATTGAGGCAGGGAATGGCGGCAAATGCCTCGCCGCCATTGCGCCGAAAAATCTCGGCGTTCTCCTGCGCGATCTCTTCCAGCGTTTCCAGGCAATCGGCGGCAAAGCCGGGCATCGCGACCGCGAGCCGGCGCACGCCGTCCCTAGCCAACCGTTCGATTGTCTTGTCGGTGTAGGGCTGCAGCCATTCGGCGTTGCCGAAGCGCGACTGGAACGTCAGCAGCAGCTTTCCCTCGTCGAGCCCTAAGCGCTTGCGCAAGGCCTGCACGGTGGCGACGCACTGCCCTTCATAAGGATCGCCCTTCTCGACATAGTCCCGCGGCATGCCGTGAAAGGAGGCCACGATCAGGTCGGGCTTGAACCGCAGGGTTGCAAGATGGGACTCGATCGACGCCGCCACGGCATCGATATAGGTCGGATCATCGTAGTAAGGCGGGCTCACCCGCAAGGTCGGCTGCGCTCGCAGGGTCGCCAGCACGCGAAACACCTCGTCGCAGACGGTCGCCGACGTCGCCGCCGAATATTGCGGATAGAGCGGCACGGCGAGCAGACGGTCGCAGCCCCGCGCCATCAGCGCATCGATGCCGACGCGGATCGAGGGATTGCCGTAGCGCATCGCCCAGCCGACCTCGACGTGATCGTGATCGGCGATCGCCCGCGCGAGCTTTTCGGCCTGCGCCCGGGTGATGGTTTTCAGCGGCGATTCATTCTTCTCGATGTTCCAGATCTTGCGGTAGTCCCGCGCCTTGGTGCGGGGCCGGCTGCGCAGGATGATGCCATTGAGGATCAGCTGCCAGATCAGTCCCTGGTCCTCGATCACGCGCGGATCGGACAAGAATTCCTTTAAGTAGGCGCGCACGCCCTTGGCGTCGGCGGTATCCGGTGTGCCGAGGTTGACCAGGAGGACGCCGACGCGCTCCGACCGTGACGCCGCCCGGGAGTTCGCATTCGCAATCGAAACAATGGTGGTCATGATGGCCGTGGATTCGCGCGTTGCCTCAATCTTGTCAAGCCGAACGCCGGTTCGGTAGTGTAACGGCATCGCCGCATGCGGGAGGGGTCATGACGGTCGCCGAATGGTGCGTTTTCCTTTGCGTGATGCTCTATCTGGTCACGATCGTGCCGATCAAATGGATCGGCGGCCGAGCCTATGACAATTCCAGGCCGCGCGATGGCGCCTTCTATCAGGACGCCATCCGCGCCCGCGCGCTGGGCGCGCACCAAAACGGCATCGAGAGCTTTCCGTTCTTTGCCTTCGCGGTGCTGCTCGCCGAATTTCGCGGTGCGCCCCAGAATCTGATCAACGAGCTTGCCGTGCTGTTCTTGATCGTGCGGATCGCCTATGTGCTGACCTATGTCGGCAACCGCCCGCGGCTGCGGTCGATCCTCTGGAATCTCGGCATGATCATCAATGTCGCGATCTTTTTCCTGCCGCTGATCCGCCACCTGCTGTCGGTGTGAAATTGCAGTACCCCCGCGCACAATTTAGGGTGGGCAAAGCGAAGCGTGCCCACCATCGTGCGGCCGTTGTAAGACGGTGGGCACGGCGCTGGCGCGCCTTGCCCACCCTACAGATCCTGGATGACCGATAGACAGCCATCCACATCCCCGCGGCATGGTAGCGCCCGAGTTTTGCTTCATATTCGCACCCTCTGACATGACAAGGGCGCAGGGAAGGCCGGGTATCGACTGATACCCGCGGCCCCCGTGCGACAAAAAGCACGGGGAAGGAACCACAGGTTCAGCCGGATAATCCGGCCTTCCCTGCGCGATGGCTTTACAGCTTATAGCGCGCTCTCCCCGGAGACCGGGCTTTTTTGCCCCCGTCACGCGCGAGATCATCATCTCGCTCGCTTGACCTCAGCGTCGGGAGGCCAGGACCACACGCCTTTGCTGTACGCATCGGCCTCGCTCGTCCGGCGAGACCTACACGTCCATCGCATCCCCGCCTCACGTGTCGTGACGATCGCGATACGCCCTCTTGCATCGAGGCGGGACGCGCGCATCATACTTCTGATTTACAGCATTCGTAAAGCAGAATATTTTTTGACGGAGGGCTGGACAGCATTTCTGAAAAACTGACCGTCGGGCAAATCACCTCGCCATTGTGGCGCAGTCGAACCCGCGGCGGCGTTTCGCGGTTGCCCATGGAACGGGGTTGCTCGCGCCGACTCAAAAACGTCGGCTAGATCCAATGAAACGAAGACAACGCGAGGAGCGTAAGCAGGATCATCGATGCCGAGATGGCCGCGGCGAGTAAAGCGTTCTGCATTGCCGCAACCCGCCGTCATCGCGGCTCGTCGCAAACACATGGCGCGGTCGGACCAGTTCTGGTACACGAACTGTTCAATCGCATCTTTGTTTGGATCGACGAGCCGTGAAGAGAAGGGCGCATCCGATGACCGCCAGCGCGGCCCACCGGAAATGGCCTGGAATTTGGATAGGGCGCCGCTGCCGTGACAGCAGATCTCCCATCGTCGCGAATCCGTAAGGGCGCATCTGTTCACACCCAATTCAGTTCAGCCGGACTTTGTCGTGTGCCCCCTTTGCCGGTCCCGACAGACCGCGATGCAAGCACGATTGCTGCGATGACGTTTTCGCCCACGACTCTTTTTCCTCTCGCTTTGAAAAACGAACGAGCTTGGGTCGCGGCACGTTCCGTGAATTTTTTATGACGTTGGCCGCCGGAGCGGCCTAGCGAGTTCGAGCACCAGATCGACGGCATCCGTTTGGTTCATGGCGAGCGCATGATCTGGTGGTAGATCGTTCGCAGTGGGTCACGAGCTGCAAAAACTCACATTGGACCTAACGAGTCTGCTGTTACCCTGGCCGCCATCATCGCAGCGGACCTGGATTTTCGTTGTAGTCGGCCAGCAGCTGACTTCAACCATCCCCCGCTTTGCGGCGCCACGACTCGACCAACGCTGAGAGCTTGCCATCTATCGTCTCCCCTTCCGTCAGCGGCGCGTGGTAGCTGAGCCAATAGTCCCCGACCAATGCGTTATGCGAGCACGACCGATAACGGCTGCGCTCTGGTTCAGGTCCAGTCGCGTTGACGGCAAGACAGATCGGGATTGACACCAGGAATAGGACCCAGCCGAAGGTAACGAACAGCCGGGCACGGTTCCGAAAAACTGTTAGCACTTTAAGCCACACAGCCCGTAGTGGAAGCCTGTCGATCACAACGTAGCGGGCGCCTGCTGTGACATAACAACCTGCTTCGACCACACAATCATCACCCAGTGAAATGCCGATGCCGGCGTTGGCTCCGATCAGGCAGCGCTCGCCAACTGTAATCCTCTCTTTCCCTCCTCCCGACAGCGTCCCCATGATCGACGCGCCGCCACCAACGTCGCTGCCGCTACCCACAACCACACCGGCACTTATCCGACCTTCGACCATGCAATGACCAAGCGTGCCTGCATTGAAATTGCAAAAGCCTTCATGCATGACGGTCGTGCCCGGTGCCAAGTAGGCTCCCAGCCTCACGCGATCCGCATCTGCAATTCTCACATCCGCGAGCGTCACATAGTCGGTCATGCGCGGAAATTTATCCACGCCGGTCACCTCGAAAGTCAGGCCGCGCTTTCGGGCCGCCATTCGCGCTTCTGGCACACGAGAGCATTCGCACGGACCAAGAGTGGTCCAGGCAACGTTCGGTAACAGGCTGAAAATCCCTTCAAGGTTCAGGCGATTGGGTTCGACGAGCCGATGGCTAAGGAGGTGGAGCCGAAGGTACGCGTCGTGCACGTCAACGGGCGCGGATGCGAGGGACCCAATTTCGGTGCGGATCGGAACGATATCGACATTGCGAATATCGTCGTGCCGCGCATATCCGGCTGCCGGCTCGCCCAATGACACTTTGATCTCCCGCTCCGTCAGCCGCGCCGTCGCTGCCCCATCAGCCTGCGCACTCAAGCGCAGCTGAAGAAACCAGGAATCCAGGACGCGGCCGTCAGTAGAAATGGTCGCAAATCCCTCGCCTTTCGCACCCCTCTGCTCCATCGCCATTTGAATTGCTCGCGCTTTGATCCAACGAATACTGACAGCCTAAGAAATGTCACGGACGCTGACTAGCTCCGGGCCAAACGACATCATTCCTTGAAGCCCGGCGCCACCGGCGGATCGGTCAACCATAACGCAGGCAGCCGACGTGAGCGCTGATTCCGAACGCTCCGGGTGAGGCCATAGGCGGAAATCGCCGCCATATTGACCCGGGCCTCTCATCCGTCGGCCTGCTCCCGCCCTACTGACGCTGGATACTCGTCGTGCCTGCGCCACCACGCGTAAGGCTGGGTTTGCGGCCAAGCGGGCGGCGAGTCCTCCCAAGCTTCCTGTCGCCCATAGGGCGTCGCGTCCAGAAAACCCCAGACATTTCCGAGCGCTTCGCACCCACGTTGGGATGTGAAATATGTACGGTAGACGTCCTCGTCGCGGCGCAGGAACACCGAAAGACCATGCCGCTCCCCCTCGGGCGTGGTGATCCCGAAGTCCACATTGAAGGTATTGTTCGCGCTCGACACCCATCGATGCGGCCAACCCATCCGCTTGCGATAAGCTTCGAGGCTCGTGAGCGGCGCGCGGCTCACAAGCGCCAGCGTGATGCCGCGCGCCTTCAGATGCTCGCTCGTAAACTGGCCGATATTGTCAGTGAACATCGAACATCCCGGACATCCGGCGGTCGGCCAGCCGTGCACCCCTGGCGCGAACATGAAGTGGTACAGGAGGAGCTGCGGCCGGTTATCGAACAGATCGACGAGGCTCACCTTGCCCTCCGCGCTTTCGAAGATGTAGGCGTTCTCGACCTTCGTCATCGGCAGGCGGCGGCGCTCGGCGGCCAGGGCGTCTCGGGCGCGGGTCAGCGCCTTCTCCTTCGTGAGCAAGGCTTCGGAGGCCTCTCGCCACTGCGCGTCGGAGACTATTTCGGGCATCACATCGCTGATCCGGGCCATTTAGAACTCCCTGATATCGTCCTCGAGCCGAGGACGTCCGAGCGCGTTTTGAGCCGACACTCGACCCGGAAAAGTTTTCGACGAAAGCGTCGAAAGGCGGTTTGTCAATATTCAGGGTCAGGAGCTGCTTTCGCGAATGCGTCAGCGCGTCGGCCGGTGGACCCCAGCTGCCTCCTGGCAGTGCGTTGGCAGCTGGCGACTGCACGCAACTAGCGGGCCTTGACTGGCCGGTTGCCGTGGCTGTCCTGCGGCACACCGCGCTGGAGCGACATGTGGGAATGAATGCCGAGCCAGCGCCCATCGGCCTGACGCGCGAGAACGATCGTCGCCCGCCCCGGCCGATCGAAGCGGCTGCCGTCCGCATGAAAGCCGGTGCTCGTCCAGGGCGTGATCACCGTCGCCATGCCGCCGTCGGCGCTGACCAGCACCGCCGTATGGTCGAGGTCGAATACGAAATCCGCCGTACGAGGCCAGACATTGTCCCATTGCGTCTCGGTCCAGCGCGCGCGGCCGTGGATGAGTTCCTGATAGGTGCCGAACGCGATGATGTCGGGATGCCAGAACGGACGAGCGGCAGCATAGTCCACCGCCCTGACGCAGGCGGCGAAGCGTTCGAGCCAATCGAAGATCGATTGCCTCGTCGCCCGATCGGCGATCGGCAGGGCTGTTTCCTTGCTCATCATCTTCCTCGATCTGGCGGCCGAGCCGACCGACCGAGCCAGAAACGTAGGACGGCGTCAAACGGAATGGCCTCGGCTGCTCCAGTCAAATCAATCTTCTCTGAAGAGACATGTTCGCTGTTCCTGGCTAAAGGCCACCTTCCATTTTGATGGCGGCGTATTGAAATCCCGCAGGTGAGCTCTTAAGGATCGCGAAGGAGAACTGCGTTGGGTCTTCGACACCGAACAGGCTTCATTCCGGGGACCGAACAGGCTTCATTCCGGGGTAAGGGTTGGAACGCAATGCCGAACCCAAACACGGCCCAATGAAGCTGTCAGCCTCACGGCCCGACGGGTGTCTCGGAAGCAAGGAGATTTACGGCAATGCAGGACATGACCGCAATCGAAGTCAAAGCCTTCGTTCCATCCAAGGATTTCGCCCTGTCCAAGCGCTTCTACCAGGATTTGGGGTTCGATCTTGGATGGTCGTCGGACCAACTCGCATATCTGCATCACGGTAGCTCGAGCTTTCTGTTGCAGAACTTCTACGTCAAGGAACACGCCGATAACTTCATGATGCATCTTCTTGTCGAGAACGTCGAAGCCTGGTGGAGCCACGTTCAGGACAATAAGCTGGCGGTCAAGTATGGTGTGAAGGTTGATGCTCCCGAGGATCGGCCATGGGGCCTCCGGGATTTCGTGCTCGTCGATCCGACCGGGGTATTGTGGCGCATCGGGCAAACCATCCCCGACGCGCACCAAGAGACCTCCGGCTGACTGCGACTTATCTGCAGACAAAGGTCGACCTACACAGAGCGGTCGGTTCGCGCAAGGCGCTCACCTGCCGAGCGCGGCGCGCGCGCTCTTGATGAGGTCCATGCACTCGGACCAGTCGGCCTCGATCACCTCGGTCTCGGCATCGCTGAGCGCCTTGCGCAGCGTGGCGAGCACGGGCGGTGGATGTTTCTTCTTGAGCTCCGCCTTGAGCATTGCGATGCCCTTCTGGCAGTCGGACTGGTTGTCCGCCCTGGCCGCGGTCGCGCTGATCATCACGACCGCCATGGCGGATAACAGGTATGAACGCAACATCTCGTCCTCCCGCTGTAAGCTCACTGTCCCCAATGCTATTCCGCGCTACGACGTTCCCCGCTTTTTCGCCGCCTGCAGATCCCGCTCCCAGCCGAACACCGAGCGGCCGTCGAGGATGGGTGAGGCGAGCCGCTCGGTCGCAATGAAGGAATCGACGGACGGGCCGGACACATGTTCGAGCCGCCGCGCCTGGTCATCGAGCCGCTTCAGTGCGCCGAGCTTCTCGTCGCTGCCGAGCTTTGCGCGCTCGACCGCACTCTTGAGCACGCGGATGGTCTGGTCGTAGACCTTGAGCGGCACGGGAAACGGATGGCGGTCCTTGCCGCCATGGGCGAACGAAAAGCGCGCCGGGTCGGCGAAGCGATAGGGCGCGCCATGCACGACCTCCGCGACCATGGCGAGCGAGCGCACGGTGCGGGCCCCGACACCCGGCACCAGCAGCAGCTCGGAAAAATCCAGCGGACCGCGCTCGGCCGCGGCGGCAAGCGTGCCATGCAGCCGCCGCGCAAAGACGTCCTTCGGCCTGACATCATGATGCGCGGGCATGATCAGATGCGGCAACGTGCCCTGGGCCGGGGCGTCGCCCTGCAGCGCCTCGAACTCGCCGATGATGCGGTCGGGACCAAGCTCGGCCAGCAGCGACAGCTGACCATGCCGTGACGTCGCCGCGCGGCGGTCGGTCAGGTTGACGATCTCGCCCTGCTCCGGCCCGTCGATCGCGCTGTGCGGCTCCTCGACAAAGTCCTGCACCGCCTGAGAGTGCCAGTGGTAGCGCCGCGCCTGCTTCTTGTCGCCATTCATGCCCTGCTGCACGACCGTCCATTTGCCGTCGACGGTCACGAAGAAGCCGTGCAGATAAAGATCAAAACCGTCCTGCACGGCGGCGCTGTCGACCTTTGCGACCAGGCGGCTGACCCGTGTCAGGCGCTCGCCATCAAAACCGGTGCGCTCGGCGAGCGAGCGAAGCTCGTCCGGCGTCTTGCGCGAATGCTGGCCGCGCCCGCCGCAGACATAGAGGCCGAGTTCGTCCTGCCGGGAGCCAAGCCCGCGTTTGAGCGCCCCGATGACGCTCGTGGTGATGCCCGACGAATGCCAGTCCATTCCCATCACGGCGCCAAACGACTGGAACCAGAACGGATGCGCAAGCCGCTCGAGAAAAGCGTCGCGGCCATAATGATGGACGATCGCCTCGGTGATAACGGCGCCCAGCGTCGCCATGCGCACGCCGAGCCAGGCCGGCACACGCCCGCCATGCAGAGGAAGATCGGCACTGCCCGTGCGTTTGACCATGCTTTCCCGTCGATCGAACAAGAAGCGGTTTTCCCGGAGGAATCGCCGCCCAGCGAGCCATCAAACAACATAGGAAGCTCCGCGGGCGCGGTCCATAGAGGTCTCGTGCACTATGCCCTTGCCAGCCATGGCGGCGGCCTCCACTATGCTCGCTTAGATGCCTGATGGCGCGCCAACGCAGACTGGGTGACGGTGCTCCGGTCAGGCTGGTTCTTGAGCAGCGGCGCAGCGCCTATCGTGACCAGGGGGAGAGCAATGAGCAACAGCAAGACAGTATCGACCATCGCGGTCCTCGGCCTGTTGTCGGCAGTGATCACAGCCACCGGCGCGTCGGCGCGCGACCTGACGGTGGTGTCCTGGGGCGGCACCTATCAGGATGCCCAGCGCAAGATCTATTTCGAGCCGTTCTCCAAGGCCATCGGCAAGCCGGTGCTCGACGAAGCCTGGGACGGCGGCATCGGCGTGCTGCAGGCCAAGGTCAAGGCCGGCAATCCGGCGTGGGATGCGGTGCAGGTCGAGGCCGACGAGCTCGCGCTCGGCTGCGCCGACGGGTTGTTTGAGAAGGTCGACTGGAGCAAGCTCGGCGGCAAGGATGCGTTCCTGCCCTCGGCGGTCAGCGACTGCGGCGTCGGCGCCATCGTCTGGTCGACCGCGATCGCCTATGACGGCGCAAAGATCGCCGACGGACCAAAATCGTGGGCGGATTTTTGGGACGTGCAAAAATTCCCCGGCAAGCGCGCCCTGCGCAAGGGCGCCAAATATACCCTCGAATTCGCCCTGATGGCCGACGGCGTGCCGGCGAACAAGGTCTATGAGGTGCTGGCAACGCCTGATGGCGTCGACCGCGCCTTCAAGAAGCTCGACGAGTTGAAGCCGAATCTCGTGTGGTGGTCGTCCGGTGCGCAGCCGCTGCAGCTGCTCGCATCGGGCGAAGTGGCGATGACCAGCGCCTATAACGGGCGCATCACCGGCATCGACCGCGCGGAAGGCAAGAAGTTCAAGGTGGTCTGGCCGGGCAGCATCTATGCCGTCGACAGCTGGGTGGTGCTGAAGGGCGCGGAGAACAAGCAGGCCGCCTTCGATTTCATTGCCTTCACCTCGAAGCCTGAGAACCAGTCGAAACTGCCCGAGTACATCGCCTATGGCCTGCCGAACAAGGAAGCCGGCAAGAGCGTGCCGCCGCAGTTTTTGGCCGATCTGCCGACCGCGCCGGCCAACATGGAAGGTGCCCAGGCGCTGAACGTGGATTTCTGGATCGACAATCTGGAGACCCTGACCAAGCGTTTCGACGCCTGGCTCGCCAAGTAGCCTTTCGACCAGCGTAACAAATTGACAGTGCGTGATGAGGTTTGGTTGAAAGGTCTCTCCCCGCGGGCGGTTCACCTCTCCCCGCTTGCAGGGAGAGGTCGCATCGTTTTAGCGATGCGGGTGAGGGGGATTCTCCACGACCTCAGTCCCCTGAGACTCCCCCTCACCCCAACCCTCTCCCCGCTAGCGGGGAGAGGGAGCGCACCTCCGGCGCGGCAGCAACCGATGCTGAACTCATCACACCGGATGATTGGAACAGCACAGCCCACGGAGGGCGGCCTTGGCCATCCCGCGTATCCGCATTGATCAGGTCTCGAAATCGTTCGGCCCGGTTCAGGTCATCAAGGATTTGTCGCTTGATATCGAGCGCGGCGAGTTCGTCAGCCTGCTCGGCCCCTCCGGATCGGGCAAGACCACCCTGTTGATGCTGCTCGCCGGTTTCGAGCAGCCGAGCGCCGGCAGCATCCTGCTCGACGGCCAGCGCATCGACCAGCTGCCCCCGCACCGCCGCGCAATGGGCGTCGTGTTCCAGAATTATGCGCTGTTTCCGCACATGTCGGTTGCCGACAACGTCGCCTTTCCGTTGAAGATGCGCGCCATGGCGCGGGCCGAGGCCGAGGCCAAGGTGAAGCGCGCGCTCGATATGGTGCAGCTCGCGGCGATGCGCGATCGCCGCCCGGCGCAGCTGTCGGGCGGGCAGCAGCAGCGCGTCGCGCTGGCCCGCGCGCTCGTCTTCGAGCCCGCCGTCGTGCTGATGGACGAACCGCTCGGCGCGCTCGACAAGCAGCTCCGCGAACAGATGCAGCTCGATATCCGCGCCCTCCACAAGCGGCTCGAACTGACCGTCGTGTTCGTGACGCACGACCAGTCCGAGGCGCTGACCATGTCGGACCGCATCGCCGTGTTCAATCATGGCCTGATCGAGCAGATCGGTTCGCCGCGCGACATCTACGATCACCCGAGGACGAAATTCGTCGCCGAGTTCATCGGCGAGACCAATCTGCTCGAAGGAACCGTGAAGGAACACGGCGGCGACGGAACGACAATCGCGCTGGCGTCCGACCGGCATCTGACCGTGCCGCGAAGCGAGGCGCTGTCCCCGGGCGCGCGCGTGCTGGTCTCGGTGCGCCCGGAACGCATTCTGCTCGGTCCGCCCGCTACGGCCGTCTCGAACAGGCTGCCGACTCGCGTCCTGGACAGCGTCTACCAGGGCGATCATCTGCGTGTGCAGCTCGACGAGGCCGCGTTCGGCCTCGTCGTCCGGCTCGATCGGCGTTTTGCGGAATGGCCCGCCGGCGCCGACGTGGTGGCGCATTTCGCGCCCGCCGACTGCTGGGTGATCGCGGCATGAGCGCGGCCGGGCAACGCCTCGGCCAGTTGGCGCTCGTGCTCCCGCTGGTGCTGTTTCTCGGCGTGTTCTTCGTCTGGCCACTGTTTTCGGTGCTCGAACAGGCGGTGTCCGACCCGGTCGTCAGCCGCCATCTGCCGGCAACCGCGGCCGCCTCCGCCGCATGGGACCGCACCTCCGCGCCGCCAGCCGAAATGCAACAGGCGCTGGTGCGGGATCTGCGGGCCATCGATGACGATCAGGTGCTAGGCGATCTGGTGCGCCGGTTGAACAGCGCCCAGCCCGGCTTTCGGACGCTGATGCGGAAGACGGTCGGCGCCGCGCGCGCGGGCGGCGGCCCGCTCGATCTTGCCGAGCTCGACGCACGCTGGCGCGAGGTGCCGTTTTGGCGCGCCATTGCGGATGCCACCAATCCCTATACTGACCGCAATCTGCTGGCGGCTGTCGACCTGCAGCGCGACACGTC
>Ga0213876_10002211_pt1 | contig 11487 bp, 9 predicted proteins | sample BarmaccomBMRX_R9_FD_160113 | JGI IMG/M metagenome (GOLD analysis project Ga0213876, IMG submission 160113) | Root-associated microbial communities from Barbacenia macrantha in rupestrian grasslands, the National Park of Serra do Cipo, Brazil - RX_R9 | ecosystem: Host-associated > Plants > Roots...
GTGGGCCCGCGCCCGCCGGCACCTCGTCCTCGACCTCCTCGGACCACTCGGGCTCGAAGCCGAGGTCCGGCCCGTGGTCGAAGTCGGTGAGGTTGGCCTCGGGCTCCGCGCCGACCTCGTCGAAGGAGTACACCTCGTCGGGCGCGGGCCTCGAGTCGTCCATCGCACCGACCCGCCAGCCCGTCTCCTCGGTGGCGAAGATCTCGTGGACCGACTCGTCGTCCCAGTCGCGGTCGCTGTCGCGCCAGCGGGGCGAGCTCGTCGCGAACGACGACCACGCGTCGAGGTCGTCGGAGTCGCCCGACGCGAGGACCTCGGGGACCTCACCGGTCGGCGGGTCGCTCCAGTGCGGCAGCTCGACGGGGGCCGGCTCGTCGCCGGGCTCGGCCGCGCCGTCGCTCGAGAACAGATCGGCCTGCGGCTCGTCGGTCAGGTCGATCGACGAGGGCGACGGTTCGTCGAGCGTCGGATCGTCGTGGTCGAGGGCGTAGTCGTCCTCGATGACGATCGGCTCGTCGTCGATGCTGTCCGGATCCGGCATCGGGTCGAAGCGCTGACCGCCCCGGCCACCGAGCCCGGTGATCGGGTCGAACCCACCGCTGCTCGCCGGACGCACGGCGTCCAGCTCGGCCGGGTCGTCGGCGCCGAGCGGGAACCGCAGCGCGGGCTTGGGCCCGACCGGTGGCGGCTTCGGGCGGTCGCCGAACCGCGGTTCGTCGTCGCCGCGGCGAGAGGCGACATCACCGCGCTCGAGCGCCTCGGCGGCCTCTTCAGCGCCGATGATCCGCACGCCCTCCGTGGGGTCACCGGGCCGATCGTCTTCGGGTCTACCGAGCTCGTCGTTCACCTCGGGCCTCCTCTGGTGAGCATCAATCCGCGAGCAGCTCCTGCTCCTTGTGCTGGAGCGCCGATTCGATCTCCGCCTCCTGCGCGTGGGTGAGCTTGTCCAGGTCCTTCTCGGCTCGCTGGAGCTCGTCCTTCGAGAGGTCGCCGTCGTGCTCGAGCTGGTCGAGGTCGTGGCGGGCGGCGCGGCGCACGTTGCGGACCGCCACCTTGCCCTCCTCGGCCATGTGCTTGACCAGCCGCACGAGGTCCTTGCGACGCTCGGCGGTGAGCGGCGGGAAGTTGAGCCGGATCACCTGGCCGTCGCTGCTCGGGTTCAGCCCGAGGTCGGAGTTGCGGATCGCCTTCTCGATCGAGCCCATCGACGTCTTGTCGTACGGGCTGACGACGAGCATGCGCGCCTCGGGGACGCTGATGTTGGCCACCTGCTGCAGGGGGACCTCCGCGCCGTACACGTCGACGGCCAGCTTCTCGATCAGCTGCGGCGCCGCTCGGCCGGTGCGCACACCCGCGAACTCGGCCCGGGCGTGCCCGACGGCCTTGGCCATCTTCTCGGTCGCCTCCTCGAGGACGAGGTCGACCATCTCGCTGCTCACAGGCGGTCTACCGCCGGAGGGACGCAGCGGGTGCAGTCATCGCACCAGGGTACCGACTGAGTCCTCTCCTTCGAGGACACGGCGCAGGTTGCCCTCGGTGAGCACGTTGAACACGACGATCGGGAGGTGGTTGTCCATGCAGAACGTGATGGAGGTGATGTCCATCACGTTGAGGCCCTTGTTGATCACCTCGAGGTACGTGACCTCGTCGAGCTTGGTCGCGGTCGGGTCGAGCTTCGGGTCCGCCGTGTAGACGCCGTCGACGCCGGAGTGGGTGCCCTTGAGCACCGCCTCCGCGGAGAGCTCCGCGGCGCGCAGCGCGGCCGGCGTGTCGGTCGTGAAGAACGGGCTGCCGAGACCGCCGGCGAGGATGACGACCCGGCCCTTCTCGAGGTGGCGGATCGCCCGCCGGCGGATGTAGGGCTCGGCGATCTGCTCCATGCGGACCGCCGACTGCACGCGGGTCGGCTGGCCGAGCTGCTCGAGCGTGTCCTGCAGCGCGAGGCCGTTGATGACCGTGGCCAGCATGCCCATCTGGTCGGCCTGGGCCCGGTCCATGCCGTGGCCGGCGCCGGTCATGCCCCGCCAGATGTTGCCGCCGCCGACGACGACCGCGATGTCGACCTCGAGGTCGCGCCGGACGTCGACGATCTCCTGCGCGAGCCGGCGGACGATGTCGCCGTCGATGCCGTGGCCCTCCTTGCCGGCGAACGCCTCACCGGAGAGCTTGAGGACCACCCGTCGCCAGCGTGCGCCTCCCACCGTCGACCGGCCCTCAGCCGCCGATCGAGACCTGGGCGAACCGCACGACCTGCGCGCCGCCGAGGAGGTCGTTGATCGTCTGCTTCTCGTCCTTCACGTAGTTCTGCTCGAGGAGCACCCGCTCCTTGAACCAACCGGTGAGGCGGCCGTCGACGATCTTGCCGAGCGCAGCCTCGGGCTTGCCCTCGGCGCGGGTGATGTTCTCGAGCGTCGAGCGCTCCTCGGCCACCTCGGCCTCGGGCACGTCGTCGCGGTTGAGATAGGCGGGCCGGGTGAAGGCGATCTGCACGGCGATCTCGTGGGCGAGGTCCTTGGAGCCGCCGGCCAGCTCGACGAGCACGCCGTTCACGCCCCGCCCGTCCTGGCGGTGGATGTAGGTGTCGACGACGTTGCCGTCGGCCGCCTCGAACCGCACGACCTGGCCGAGCGCGATGTTCTCCTTCAGCACGACCTTGAGGTCGTCGATCGCATCGGCCTTCTCGCCGGCTGCGTCCTCGCCCTTGGCCGCCACCAGCGCCGCGATCTCCTGCACGAGCGACGTGAACTGATCGGACTTGGCGACGAAGTCGGTCTCGCTCTTGAGCTCCGCGACGGCGGCGACGTTGTCGGTGGTCGACACCGCAACGGCGCCCTGTGTGTTGTCCCGGCCCTCGCGGGTCTGCGCCTTGGCGAGACCCTGCTCGCGCAGCCACTTGGCCGCCGCGGAGGGATCGCCGCCGTTCTCGGTGAGGGCGCGCTTCGCGTCCATCATCCCGGCGCCGGTCGCCTTGCGCAGCTCCTGGACGTCCTTGGCAGTGAAGTCAGCCATGTTCAGCTTTCCGTGGTGGCTTCGGCCGGCACCTCGGTGGCGCCGGGGGTGGCATCGACCTCGTCGGCGACCTCGGCCTGCTCGGTGGCCGGGTCCGCAGCCGGCGCGGGCTCGGTGACCGGGGTCTCGTCGACCGGCGGGGGCGGCGGGATCCGGGGCGCAGCGGGCTTGCCGGCGGCGACGCGCGCTTCGCGCTCGGCCGCCTGGGCAGCCGCCTGCCGGCGGGCCTCGGCCTGTTCGGAGGCGACCCGCGCCTCCTCCTCGGCGGAGCGCACGGCCGGGCCGGCGCCGTTGCCACCGCGCTTGGAGGCGATGAGCCGGCCCTCGTCGACCGCGTCCGCGACGATCCGGCACATCAGGGTGCCGGAGCGGATCGCGTCGTCGTTGCCGGGGATGACGTACTGGATGACGTCGGGGTCGCAGTTGGTGTCGACCACGGCGACGAGCGGGATGCCGAGCTTGTTCGCCTCGGTGACCGCGATGTGCTCCTTCTTGGTGTCGAGCACGAACACCGCGTCGGGCCGCTTCTCCATCTGGCGGATGCCGCCGAGGTTGCGCTCGAGCTTGCCGAGCTCGCGGCTGATCAGGAGCGCTTCCTTCTTGGGCATGGCCTCGAACTCGCCCGAGTCGCGCATGCGCCGGTACTCCTGCATCTTGCCGACCCGCTTCGAGATGGTCTCGAAGTTGGTGAGCATGCCGCCGAGCCAGCGCTCGTTCACGTAGGGCATGCCGCACTTCTCGGCGTAGCCCTGGATCGGGTCCTGGGCCTGCTTCTTGGTGCCCACGAAGAGGACGGTGCCGCCTTCGGACACGAGGTCGCGGACGAAGGAGTAGGCCACCTCGATCCGGCCCAGCGTCTGCTGGAGGTCGATGATGTAGATGCCGCCACGATCCCCGTAGATGAACCGCTTCATCTTCGGGTTCCAGCGCCGGGTCTGGTGCCCGAAGTGGACACCTGCCTCGAGCAGCTGCTTCATGGTCACGACGGGCTGATCCACGCGCGCATCCTTTCCCACGGTTCGACGAGACCCGGATCCGGCGCCCGTTGCCGGGCGACCGGGGATGGACCCGGGCGGTGGTGACTGGTCCGGCGGCGCCGGAACCGACGGACCAGCGTAGCGGGACCCGGCTCACGCCAACCACCGGGCGAACCGTCGCCAGCCCCGACCGGCGCTCGTCGGCCGCTGCGGAACCGATGCGCGTGGCGCCGGCGGGCGCGCCTCGTGCGTCGCCGGCTCGGGCGGACCGCCGTCGAGCGGGACGAGGCGCACCCGGGGAGGCCCACGCGACCACAGCGTGGCCGGGTCGATGTAGGTGTCGCCCCGCCGGGCGCCGACGTGCAGCCTCGACCCGGCCGTGCCCACCGGCTGGCCGAGGCGCACCGCCTCGCCCGGCCCGACCGCGATGGAGGCGAGGTACGAGTAGCTGGTGCGGATCCCGTCCGCGTGCAGCAGCGTGACGTAGAGGGACCCGGCGATCGCGCCGGCGAACGTGACCCGCCCGTCGGCCGCCGCACGAACCGGGCTGCCGGGCACCGTGCGGTACTCGATGCCGCGGTTGCCGGCCGCGTAGGGCCCTGGAGGCGGCCGGAACGGGTCGATGACCGGCGCGTCGGTGGGCGGCTCGTAGTGGACGTGGGTCGCCGCACCCGCCGCCGCGCCCGTCACGAGCGCGGCGAGGACCGCCGCTAGCCCCGCGGATGCGACGAGGCGACGACCTGGCGGAGCCGCTCGCGGCTGACGTGCGTGTAGATCTGCGTGGTCCCCAGGTCGGCGTGGCCGAGCAGCTCCTGCACGGCCCGCAGGTCGGCCCCGCCGTCGAGCAGGTGCGTCGCGAACGTGTGGCGCAGCGCGTGCGGGTGGGTCGGTACGGGGGCCCGGGTGTCGATGATCCGCCGCACGTCGCGCGGGGTGAGCGGGTTGCCACGACGGTTCGGGAACAGGAACCCGCCCTTCGGCGACGGCCCCGCATCCGGCGCCGACCGCAGCCACGACCCGAGCGCGGAGACGGCCGGCCCGCTGAGCGGGACCACCCGCGCCTTCGACCCCTTGCCCATCACCGTCGCGCGGCTCCGGTCGAGGTCGACGTCGTCGGCCCGCAGGCTGCACAGCTCGCCCACCCGCAGCCCGCTGCCGTAGAGCAGCTCGATCACCGCGAGGTCGCGCCACGCCAGCGCCACCTCTCGCGGATCGCGACCGCCGGACGGCCCGGTCGCGCGGTCCGGGTCGAGCATCGCCTCCAGGTGGTGCTGGCCGAGGACCTCCGGGAGCCGGCCTCCCCCGCCCTTCACCTGCAGCCCCAGCGAGGGGTCGGCCGGGATTCGTCCGGTGCGGGCCAGCCACCCGAAGTAGCGACGCAGCGACGTTGCCTTCCGGGCGACGCTGCGGCGGGCGTAGTTCCGCGTCGAGAGGTACGCGACCCAGCGGCGCAGCGTCAGCCGCTCCACGCCATCGGGACCCTCGAGGCCGAGCCGCTCGGCCCACGTGACGAAGCCCTCGATGTCGGTGCGGTACGCGTTGACCGTCGCCGGCGCGGCCGCGGTGAGCGAGCCGCAGAAGTCCTCGACGTACCAGGCCACCGAGCCCATGTTGGTCGACGGGCACCGGGCCTTCCGTGTACCCATCACGCCCGTCCCGGGCCGGATCGGTGCACAGAACCCGACCGCGCCTCATCGGGCCGGCTTCGTTCGTTCGAGCCACAGGCCGTGGCGGGAGACCCATCCGGCCGCCTCGAGCTCGGCGACCGCGACCGACAGCGGGCCGAGCGCCAGCCCGGTGGCGCTGGTCAGCGAGTCGAGCGTGCCCGGGCCGGCCCGCAGCGCGCGGAGCACCGCGCCGGCAGGACCGGCGCGTGGCGCGGCGTCCTTCCGAGCGCGTCGCCGGGGCCGCTGCGGCAGACCCATGGCGGCCAGCACGTCGTTCGCGTCGCGCACCACGCCGGCTCCCTCGGCCAGCAGCTTGTTGGTGCCGGCCGACGCACGCGACTGCACGGAACCCGGCACCGCGAGCACCGGCCGATCGCGGGCCAGCGCCTCCTCGACCGTGTACATCGAACCTCCCGATCCGGCTGACTCCACGACGACCACCGCGTCCGCCAGCGCGGCGATGATCCGGTTGCGGGCCGGGAACCGCCACGCCTCCGGCGGCGTGCCGAGCGGGCACTCGGAGAGGATCGAACCGGCTGCGGCGATCTGCTCCCACAGCCGCCGGTGCCGTTGCGGGTACACGACGTCCACCCCGCTGCCCACCACTGCGACCGGCGGTGCGGCGGCCGCGTCGAGCGCACCCTGGTGGGCGGCACCGTCGATGCCGAGGGCCAGGCCGGACACCACCTGCACGCCGGCCGCCGCGAGCTCGCGACCGAGCTCGCCGGCGACGTCGAACCCGTAGCGCGTGCACCTCCGGGTGCCGACCACGGCGACCCGAGGCGTCCCGTCGAGGACGGGCGCGCCACGTGTGAACACGACCGCCGGCGGCTCGAGGTCGTCGACCAGCGCGGCCGGGTATGCCGCGTCGCCGCGCGCCGCGACGCTGATGTCGGCGTGATCGGCCCACGTCGCCTCCACGTCCACGCGAGCGGCAGCCCGTTGCCAGCCCTCAGCGACCACCTGCGGCGACGGGCCCATCCGCTCGACCAGCTCGGGCCGGCGGAGCACCTGGCCGGTGGCCACCGCCTGCCACGCCTCGGCCGGCTCGTACACCAGGCTGATCGCGAGCAACCGCGCCGGACCCATCTTCGGCAGCCCGGCCAGGGCGGTGAGCCAGGCCGCACCGGGCAGCGACGGCGGGCTCACGCGACCGCCCGATCGAGCGGCATCGGATCCTGGCGGAGCGCGAGCGCCTGGCCGATCTCCTCGGCGCGCAGCGGGCCCTCGAGCCCGGCCAGATCGGCGACGGTCAACGCCACCCGGCGGATGCGGGCGAGACCACGTGCGCTCAGGCGGCCCTGCCGCAGCGACGTCTCGATCATTGTGAGCGCACCCGGCGTGAGCGGTGCCTCGGTCTCCAGGCGCTCGGCGGGCAGGCGGGCGTTGCTCGTGACGCCGCGCGCTGCGGCCCGCGCCCGGGCCGCCAACACCCGCTCCCGCACGGTGGCGCTGGGCTCACCGCCCCGCCCCCGGAGCAGCTCGTCGACGTCGGGCCGGGCCACGTCGACCCGCAGGTCGAACCGGTCGAGCAGCGGCGCGGACAGCCGGCGGCGGTAGCGGAGGCGGGCCGTGTCGGTGCACGTGCACTCCCCCGGGCCGCCCTGGCCGCAGGGGCACGGGTTCATCGCGGCGACGAGCAGGAAGCGGGCCGGCAGCGTGATCGTGGCCCGGGCCCGGCTGACCCGGACGCAACCTTCCTCGATCGGTTGGCGCAACGCGTCGAGCGCGGACGGCTGGAACTCGCCGAGCTCGTCGAGGAAGAGCACGCCACCGGCTGCGAGGCTCAGTTCGCCCGGTCGCATCGTCGCGGTGCCTCCACCGACGAGCGACACCATCGACGACGAGTGGTGCGGCGCCCGGAACGGCGGGGCGGCGACCAGACCGAAGCCCGGGCGGATGAGGCCCGCCGCCGAGTGGACGCGGGTGGTGAGCAGCGCTTCCTCCGGGGTGAGCGGCGGCAGGATGCCCGGCAGGCGTTGGGCGAGCATCGTCTTGCCGGCGCCCGGCGGACCGACGAAGAGCAGGTTGTGCCCGCCGGCGGCGGCCAGCTCGAGCGCGTGCCGGGCCACGGGCTGGCCGCGCACGTCGGTGAGGTCCGGCACCGGTGGTGGCCCGGGGGGCGACGCCGGCCGTGGGTGCTCCGGCCACGGCTCCTCCCCCTTCAGCGCCTTCACCAGCTCGGTGAGGGTCGAGACGGGACGCACCACGTGTCGGTCGACCAGCCGAGCCTCCTCCGCGCTGTCGCGGGCGACGACGACCACATCGGCGTCCAGCGCGTCGACGAGGGGGACCGTGCCCGCAACCGGCTGGACCGTCCCGTCGAGGCCCAGCTCGCCGACGAAGCCCATGCCGGTGACCGCAGCGGCGCCCACCTTGTCGTCGGCCACCAGCACGCCGATCGCGATCGCGAGGTCGAGGCCGCCACCGACCTTGCGAAGTGACGACGGTGCGAGGTTGACGGTGATGCGCTGCAGCGGCCACGACAGGCCACTCGTGGCGATGGCCGCCCGCACCCGGTCGCGGGCCTCGCGGCACGCCGCGTCGGGCAGGCCGACGATGGTGAAGGCGGGCAGACCCTGGCCGACGTGGACCTCGACGCGGACGGCTCGGCCCTCGACGCCGAGGACGGTGGCCGACGAGACGACGGCGAGCTTGGACATCGGGGCCTCCCGATCGACCTTCCGGGAGGGGCCGTACCGCCGGCCGCCGAAGCGCTGACGCGACCCTACCCGGGCCCCCTGACAGAAAAGGCAGGGGACCCGGGCGGATCGGGGGGTGGGAGGTCAGTCCGTGGAGATCGCCTTCAGGACGTCGAGGCGAGCGGCCCGCTTGGCCGGGCGGCGGGCGGCCCAGATCGCCGCCAGCCAGGCGATGCCCACGATCACCGCGAGCCGCACCGGCGGGACCGCGAACACCGCGAGGTCGCCGCTCGACGCCGCCGACACGAGCGCCCAGCCGAGGAACACGCCGACGCCGAGGCCGCCCAGCGCTCCGAAGACGGCGATGATCACCGACTCCCAGCGCACCATCGATCGCACCTGCGGTCGGGTCTCGCCGACCGCTCGCAGCAGCCCGAGCTCGTGGGTCCGCTCGTGCACCGACAGCGCCAGGGTGTTGGCGATGCCGATCACGGCGATCACGATGGCCAGGAAGAGCAGCAGGTACACGAGGACCAGGAACTGGTCCACGCCCTGGGCGACGCTCGCCACGTACTCGTCACGGTCCTGCACGTCGATGCCGGCGTACGGCTTGGTGAGCTTCTGCACCGCCGCCCGCCCGTCGTCGATCGACACGCCGTGGCGCAGCCCGATCAGGATGAACTGGTCGGTGTCCTTCTCGGCGTGCGGCAGCCAGGTCGCCTTCGACACCAGCGCGTCGCCGAACCCCTGGTCCTCGTCGTAGACCGCCTCGACCCGCAGCCGGTCCTTGGCACCGTCCACGAAGGTCACCGGCACGGTCGTCCCGAGCTTCAGCGAGTGGTCCTTCGCGTATGAGTTCGACACCGCGAGACCGTGGGCATCCATGTGGGCGAAGTCGCCCTGGGAGACGCCCATGTCGTACACCCGGTCGAGCTGCGCAGGGTCGGCGACGGCCATGAAGTCGGAGGTGGCTCCGACCTTCATCGGCGCGAAGCCGAGCCCGGCCGAGGTCTCGACCTGTGGGAGCGCCCCGATCTGGCGGGTCAGCGTCGGGCTGATGCCCGCTTCGCCGAAGCCCGACGGCTTCACGACGAGGTCGCCGCCGAAGGAGCGGTCGACGCTCTGGTTGACCGACGCCTTGATCGACGCGCCCATCACCGTGAACACGGTGACCACGGCGACCCCGACCATCAGCGACGCAGCCGTCCCCGACGTGCGCCGCGGGTTGCGCACGGCGTTCTCGCGAGCGAGGTGCCCGGGCATGCCGCGCAGGCGGGCCGGGACCGATCCGAGGATGCGGGCGACGGGTCCGGCGGCGACCGGTCCGAAGACCACCGCGCCGACGATCACCATGACCGCCCCCAGCCCTGCGATCGACAGGGCGCCGTTGCCGCTGCCGGCCACACCGACCAGCACCAGCGCGGCACCGCCCAGCGCGACGACCGCGCCGATCGCGGCGCGCACGGCCGAGGTGCCGGTGCGGTCGAGCGCCACCTCACGCATCGCCGCCAGCGGCGGGATCCGTGAGCCGCGGATCGCAGGCAGGAACCCGGCGACGAAGGTCACGAGGACGCCGACGATCAGCGGGGCGACGATCGCGCTGGTGCTCACGACCAACCCGCTCGCCGGCACCGCGAGCCCGAGGGCGCTGAACCCGGCCTTCAACCCGGCGGCCATGCCGAGACCGACCGCCACGCCCACGATCGAGGCGAGCGTCCCGATCGCCAGGGTCTCGCCCATCGTCGCCAGCAGGACCTGACGGCGGCTCGCGCCGATGGCCCGCAGGAGCGCGGACTCCCGGCTGCGCTGCGCCACGATGATCGAGAAGGTGTTCGAGATGCTGAACGTGGCCACCAGGAGTGCGACGCCGGCGAACACGACGAGCGACGTCCGCAGCATGTCGAGGAACTGCGAGCCGATGTCGTCGGACTGCTCCTTGGTCAGCGCCTTGCCGGTGATCGTCTGCGCGCCCGACGGCAGGACCTCGTCGATCCGGTGCGCGAGCTCGCCCTGGCTCACGCCGGGGACGCCGCGCACGCGGATCTCCGAGATCTTCCCCTTCGAGAGGAGCAGGTCCTGCGCGGCGTTGAAGGTGAACGCGGTGTAGGTCATCCCGCCGGCCGAGTCGGTCTTGCCGAACGTCGAGATGCCGACCACCTTCACCTGGTGCGGCTCGGGGGTCTGCAGCCGCACGGTGTCGCCGATCGCGAAGTGGCCGTCCTTCGCCGCACCACGATCGATGACGACCTCGTTCGCCGCACGGGGCAGACGTCCCTGGGACAGGTCGTACGGGTTCATGCGGCCGTCGGTCAGCCAGCCGGCCGCGACCGTGGGCGGACCGGCACCACCGATCGGATCACCGTCGCGGCCGACGAGCTGACCGAAGCCCTCGACGTAGGGCTCGGCCTTCGCGACGCCGTCGACCGCGGCCACCTTCGACACGATCGACTGGTCGAGGGGACCGCGGGTGGTGTCACCACCGACGTCGACGGCGGCCGAGCTGCGCACGACGACGTCGGTGCCCGAGTTGGCGTCGGCGAAGAGGTCGTCGAAGGTCTTCTTCATCGTGTCGCCGAGCACGAGCGTCCCGCCGAGGAAGGACACGCCGAGGACGATGGCGACGAAGGTGGAGATCAGGCGCCGCTTGTGGGCGCGCAGGTTGCGGGCGGTGAGCTTGGTCATTCCGGATCGCATGGCTCAGTCTCCGAACGCCTTCATGCGGTCGAGCACCCGCTCGGCCGTCGGGGCGTGCATGTGGTCGACGATCCGTCCGTCGGCCAGGAACAGGGCGCCGTCGGCGTAGGCCGCAGCGACCGGGTCGTGGGTCACCATGACGATGCTCTGGTGGAGCTCGCGCACGGCCCACGCCATGAACGAGAGGATCTCGGCGCCGCTGCGGGAGTCGAGGTTGCCGGTCGGCTCGTCGGCGAAGATCACCTGGGGCCGGCTGGCCAGGGCCCGGGCCACCGCCACGCGCTGCTGCTGACCGCCTGACAGCTCGGAAGGACGGTGGCCCAGGCGATCTCGCAGGCCGACGGTGTCGATCACACCGTCGAGCCACTGCTGGTCGGGCTTGCGCCCGGCGAGGGTCATCGGGAGGGTGATGTTCTCGAGCGCGGTCAGCGTCGGGATCAGGTTGAACGACTGGAAGACGAACCCGAGGCGCTCGCGGCGCAGCTGCGTGAGCTGGCG
>Ga0213876_10002212_pt1 | contig 11480 bp, 9 predicted proteins | sample BarmaccomBMRX_R9_FD_160113 | JGI IMG/M metagenome (GOLD analysis project Ga0213876, IMG submission 160113) | Root-associated microbial communities from Barbacenia macrantha in rupestrian grasslands, the National Park of Serra do Cipo, Brazil - RX_R9 | ecosystem: Host-associated > Plants > Roots...
GCGGCGTACCGCGTCCTCGCTGACGTCGGCGACGATGAGCCTGGCGCCTTCGGCATGGAGCCTGCGGGCGACGTCCATGCCGACCTTGCCCAGGCCCTGCATCGCGACGGTGAGACCCTTCGTGGTATCTGTGCCGAGGCGGTGCTTGACCGCGGCCTTCAGGCCCACGAACACGCCGAGCGCGGTCAGGGGTCCGCTGTCGCCGCCCTTCTTGCCCGGCTGGTCGAAGCCCGCGACGTATTTCGTGCCGCGCGCGATCACCGGCATGTCCTTCGGGCCGACGCCGACGTCCATGGCGGTGATGTACTTGCCGCCCAGCGCCTCGACGGCATGGGCATAGGCGGTCAGCCTCGCCTCGTTCTTGTCCTTGGCGGGATCGCCCAGGATGACCGCCTTGCCGCCGCCCAGCGGCAGGTCGGCGATGGCGTTCTTGTAGCTCATGCCCCGCGACAGGCGCAGCACGTCGGTCAGCGCGTCGTCCGCGGTCGCGTAGGGATACATCCGCGTGCCGCCGCAGGCCGGACCCATGGCGGTTGAATGCACCGAGATGATCGCCTTCAAGCCCGTGGCCTTGTCGTCGACGAACGTGACCTGCTCGTGATGGTCGAAATCGGGTGAATCGAAGACGTTCATGGCGGATTTGCACTCCGTGATGGCGAAGCGCGGATGCTACTCCCGGCCTGCGGAAATTGCTTTGCCATTTCGCAGCCCCGCCCGCACAGGAAGCTGCGCGGCGCTTCGTTCAAGAGAAAGAATCCTGTCAGCCGCCGACCGCCTTCAACACTTCGTCTTCGGTTAAAATCTGCGGCAGGACGTCGGCATCGGCGGCGCCCGGCGCGTAGTAGAGATAAAGCGGCACGCCGTCGCGGCCGTGGGCCTCGAGCAGCTTGGTGATCTCGCCGTCGCGCCGCGTCCAGTCGGCGATCAGGCAGGCGACATGGTGCCTGGCGAAGGCCTCGGCGACCTTGCCGCTCGAGAAGGCGACGCGCTCGTTGACCAGGCAGGTGATGCACCACGCCGCGGTGGCGTTGACGAAGACCGCGCGATGCTGCGCGCGCAGCTCGGCCAGCCGGGCCGCGGTGTAAGGCTCGTGCGGGATGGCGCTGGTCTCGACGCGGCCGAGCGCGGGCGCCGGCGCGGCGCGCAGCAGCATCGCCAGGAAGGCGAGCGCGGCGATCAGTGCAAGCAATGTCGCGAAGGCGCCGAAGCCGCGGCCGCGCGGTGAGGCCGCTCGGCTCGCGGTCCAGATCCACACGGCGAGCGCAAAGGCGACCATGGCGGCGAGCGTCCAGACCACGCCGTCGGGCCCGACCTCGTTGGCCAGCACCCACACCAGCCATACCGCCGCGCCGTACATCGGGAAGGCGAGGAGCTGCTTGAGATACAGCATCCAGGCGCCGGGCTTGGGGATCAGCGACAGCAGGCGCGGCGACAGGCCGATCAGCACGAAGGGCGCCGCGAAACCCGCACCCAGCGCCACGAAGATCGCGAGCGCCACCGCGGCGCTTTGCGTGAGCGCATAGCCGAGCGCCGCCGCCATGAACGGCGCGGTGCAGGGCGCGGCGACCGCGACCGCGAGCACGCCGGTGAAGAAGGCGCCGGCCGCGCCGCCCTGATGCGTCAGCCGGTCGCCGCCGCCGAAGCCCGGCAGCTCGAACGCGCCCGAAAGGTTCAGGCCCACCGCGAAGATGAGGAGCGCGAAGCCCGCGACCGCGATCGGTTCCTGCAGCTGGAAGCCCCAGCCTATCGCCTCGCCGCCGGCGCGCAGCGCGACCAGCGCGCCGCCGAGCGCCGCGAAGCTCGAGACCGCGCCGATGCCGTAAGCGAGGCCTTCGCGCGCCGCCCGCGAGACGCCGCCGCCATGGCCCGCGAGCGACAAGGCCTTCATCGCCAGGATCGGCAGCACGCAGGGCATCAGGTTCAGGATCAGCCCGCCCACGAAAGCGAAGAGCAGCGCCAGCCACAGGCTCATGCCCGCGCCGCCGCCTGCATCGGCGAAGCTCGCCGCGGGCACCGCGCCCGGCAGCGCATGCACCTGCAGCGCCTGGGACGAGCCGTCGCTCGACGTCAGCATCAAGACACCGTCAAGCGCAGCACCGGGCTTGAATGCCTTGCCGGGCGCGAGGCGCAGCACCAATCCGTTGTCCGCGAAGCCCAGTTGCTGCGGCGCGATTCCTTTGATCACGTTCGGCGTCAGCGGGAAGAACTCGGCCTTGGCAGGATGGGCGGAGGCGAGCATCGGCGCCTCGACGAAGAGATCGAGCGACGATCCACCCCGCACCGTCCCGATGCGCATAGGCCATGGCGACTTGACCGGCAGCTTGGCGCGCGCGAGCGCGAACGCCGGATCGGGCGGCAGCGCCGCGTCGCCGACATTGACGGTAACGCTCACATCCGCGTCCTCGGGCACGCAGACCTCTGCGCAGACGAGCCAGCTCGCATGCGCCTTCAAGGTCACCGCTTGCGAGTGCGCATCCTTCGGCACCGCGATATCGGTCAGCAGCCAGGGCTTGCCTTCGTAGCCATAGTCCATCAGCGGACCGACGGCCTCGGCCTGCGGCGCCGGCCATTGGATCGGCCCGGCCTGCCAGCCTTCGGGCAAGGTCGTCCATTTGATCTCGGTCGCCGCCCCCGCGTCGCCCGGGTTGATCCAATAGGTGTGCCAGCCGGTGCGCGTCGCCAGCTCCAGCGCGACGGTCAAGGTCCCGCCCGGCTTGACGGCATCGCGCTCGGCGATGAGGCGCGCATGCACCTTGGGCGCGGAGTCGATCTGCGCCGCGGCCTGGGCGGTCAGCACCATGAGCAAAGCGAGGACAAGGCGTCTCATGGCTTGGCTATAGCCTCCGGACCCGCCAGAGTGAAGCCATGAGAGCAGCTCTCGAAGACGATCCTGACGACATCGTGACCGCGCAGGCCGTCGCGGCCGTGCGCGCCTTCAACCATGCCAAGGTCCCCGACCTGACCTCGCACAGGATCACCGCGACGCTGCGCGACGACGACGGACGGCTTTGCGGCGCGGTGGTCGGGCGCATGGCCGGCGACAGCGTCTACATGGAAGTCGTGTGGACCGGCGAAGGTTTGCGCGGAACCGGCCGTGGCAGCGAGTTGATGCGCCTGGTCGAGGACCGCGCCCGTTCGCTCGGCGCGCGCACGGCGTGGCTCTATACGATGAGCTTCCAGGCCAAGCCGTTCTACGAGAAGCTCGGCTATCTCGAGTTCGCCACCCTGCCCTGGCTCGGGGCCAAGCACACGCAGCACTTCATGCGCAAAGACCTGTGAGGATCGCCGGCGGCAGTCTCGGCGGACGTACCCTCGCGGCGCCCAAGGATGCGCGCGTGCGGCCGACGGCGGACAAGACGCGGCAGGCGATCTTCAACATCCTGCGCCACAAAGACTTCGGCATCGGCTTCGCGCTCGAAGGCTGCCGCGTCGTGGATCTCTTCGCGGGCACCGGCGCGCTCGGGCTCGAGGCCTTGTCGCAAGGCGCCGCCTTCGCGCTCTTCGTCGACGATCATGCCGAGAGCCGCGCGCTGATCCGCACCAATGTCGAGGCGCTGGGCCTGACCGGGATCACCAAGATATGGCGGCGCGATGCGACCGATCTCGGCCCCATGGCGGCGGGCGCGGGAGGACCGTTCGGCCTGGCCTTCCTCGACCCGCCGTATAGGAAAGACCTTGCAGCGCCCGCGCTGGCGGCGCTGCGCGGCGGCGGCTGGCTTGCGCCGCAGGCGCTGGTCGTCGTGGAGACGGCTGAGGACGAGATCGTTCCGTACGCGGATGGATACGAATCGATGGACGCGCGGGTCTATGGCGAGACGCGGGTGACGTTCCTGGTCGCAGCACGTTGATCCCCGGCCGATTTCCGCCACGATCCGCCTGTCGGCCGGCGGGTCCTCCAGTGCCACGGGCCGGAGACCGGAAGCCTATTTGCAGAGATCGATAAGGAATACTTTCATATCTGCTATGCGAGGCCTACGATCTGCGCTATGCGACTGTCTTTCCAGCTTAGTGCGGCTTGAATTCCTTCGGAATCGCGTCGGCCTCCGCGGCGGAGAGCGGGGTCATGGTCTTGACGATGCAGCGCATCGGCAGGCTGCCGTGCATGTCGCGCGCGGCGCCCAGATCCCAGTCCGCCGCGGTGCAGACGAGATCCGAGCCCGTCGTCTGGGTGATCAGATGCGCCCCCTTGTCGGTCAGGACCGAACACGGATTGCCGAGGTCGAGGCGGTAGTAGCGCGTCTGCGCGACGCGCAGATAGATCGTCCTGGCATCGGCCGCGCGCCAGCCGTCGATCTCGCGGACGGGAAAGCAGCTCTTCGCCGGACTGGCGGCCGAGGCTTTCGTTGCGAGAGCGGGCGCGGCGAGCATTGCGATCATCGAAGCGAAAACCAGCGCGCGTTTCATGGCCGTGCTCCTTGGCTAAGCGACGCGTCATCCTAGCGCGGCAAAGGTTGGATGTCGCGCCCTGCATGTTGCGTAGGCTGCATCGCGGTGCTCTATTTTCGTTACAGGGGGTTCATTTCATGCGTAAACGTCTGCTCGTCGTGGCGCCCGTCGCCATCGTGTCGTCGCAGGCCGGCATCGCACATGCGGCCAACGGGCCCAAGGCCGAATTCCCGCTGGACGTCCGCACGAAATACTATCCGGCCGATGCGGCGGCGGCGCATGCCGTCGTCGGCACCGACGTGCAGGTTCGCGACCTGCGCGTCGCGCAATCCAGCGGCAACGCCGCGCTGGACGAGGTCGCCGCCACCTGCGCGACACAGGTGCGCTATCAACCCGCGACGTTGAACGGCCGCCCTGTCGCGGTGGCTTGGCACGAACGGACGGAATGGCGGACGCACGGATTCTAAGAGGCCTTCATGCGCGGACATCTTCTTCTCGCAGCCCTTCTCGCCATCGTCGCGTCGCCGGCACTGGCCGATGCCGGGACGGACACTTCGCCCTCGCCCGACGGCGCGCATTCCTGCGCCGACCGCTACCCCGTCGCCGCGCTGCGCGCGCATGCCGAGGGCAGTACGGTGATGAGCTTCACCATCCGCAAGGACGGCTCGGTCTCGGACCAGAAGATCGCGCGATCGAGCGGCAATCCCGATCTGGACGCGGCCGCGATGAGCTGCGTGCCGGAGTGGCGCTACAAGCCCGCGACCAAAGACGGCAAGCCGGTCGACGCGCCATGGCAGGCCGCGGTGCAATGGAAGCTTCGCAGCCCCGACGCAGCCTGGCTGGTTGCGGGCTGCACGCGCCTTCATCCGCTCGACGCAGCGTTGCTCGCCGGCATCGACGGCCGCACCCTGCTCACCTTCCGCGTCATGCCCGACAGCTCCGTGACCGATGCCGCGATCGTGCGCGGCAGCGGCAATGCCGCGCTCGACCAGGCCGGCATCGACTGCCTGAACAAGGAGCACTACAACATCGGGGCGCTCGACATCCCGCCGGAGGGCCTCGCCGGCCATGTCGAGCTCGACTGGCCCAGACAGCTCGAGCTCGACACGCCGATCGCGGAGCCGCCTCCCGCCGAGCTGGTACCGCCCAAGGCGGTCGAAAGGAGCGATTGCAGCGCGGCCTATGTAAGCACGACGGCAGCGGCACCGACCGTGGTCGCGCTCACCGTCGGCAACAACGGCGTGCCGCGCGACCTGACGATCAAGACCTCGAGCGGCAGCGCGCAGCTCGACCGCACCGCGCTGCAATGCATCGCCAAATACCGCTACCGCCCGGCGACGCTGCACGACGAACCCGTCGCGGTGAGATGGACCTCGATGATCCAGTGGAAGGATAGCCCGTTGTAAGACGCCTAGCGCCGCCCGAACAGCCGCTCGATGTCGGAGAGCTTGAGCTCCACATAGGTCGGACGGCCGTGGTTGCACTGGCCGCTGTGGGGCGTGGCTTCCATCTCGCGCAGCAGCGCGTTCATCTCCTCGGCATTGAGACGGCGCCCGGCGCGCACGCTGGTGTGGCAGGCGAGCGTGCCCGCGACCGCCTCCAGGCGCTCCTTCAACGACAAAGCCGAGCCGGTCTCGGCGATGTCGTCGGCGAGATCGCGGATGAGCGCCTTGACGTCGAGGCTGCCCAGCATCGCCGGCACCTCGCGCACCACCACCGCGTCGGGACCGAAAGGCTCGACCACGAGGCCGAGCTCTGCGAGCTGGTCGGCACGCGCCGCCACGCGCTCGACCTCGGACGGGTCGAGATCGACGACCTCGGGGATCAGCAGCGGCTGGCGCGCGACGCCGCCATTCTCCATCGCCCGCTTCATGCGCTCATAGACCAGGCGCTCATGCGCCGCGTGCTGATCGACGATGACGATGCCGTCTCTCGTCTGAGCGACGATGTAGGTCTCGTGCAGCTGCGCGCGGGCGGCGCCCAGCGGCGTGTCGGCGGCCGGTGCCTGTCCGGATTCCGGCGCGTCCGCTTCCTCGACGCGGGCGGCGAGCGGCGCGTGGAAATCGCTCGCGGCCTCGAACATGCCCTGCGCAGGGCGCTCGGGGGCGCGCCAGACATAGCTCTCCGGCTTGAGCGAGGCGAGCGTGTCGGCGGCCACCGTGGTCGAGGCGCGATGGCCCGCCTCCGCCAAGGCGCGCTTCAGCGACGAGACGATCAGTCCACGGACCAATCCGGCGTCGCGGAAGCGCACTTCGGTCTTGGCGGGATGGACGTTGACGTCGACGAAAGCCGGGTCGCAGTCCAGGAACAGCGCCAGCGCGGGATGGCGGTCGCGCGCCAGGAAGTCGGCATAGGCGCCGCGCACCGCGCCGATGAGCAGCTTGTCGCGCACCGGCCGTCCGTTGACGAACAGGAACTGCATCGTCGAATTGGCGCGATTGTAGGTCGGCAGGCCCGCGAAGCCTGCGATGGCGACGCCCTCGCGCTCGATCGCGACCGGAGCGGCATTGTCGCCGAAGTCGCGGCCCATGATCTTCGCGAGCCGGCTCAGCCGGTCGAGCTGCTTCTTCTGGCCTGCCGCTTCGCCGCTTGAGGCCTCGGGCGGCAGATCGAGCGCGCGCCGTCCGTCGAGGGTCAGCGAGAACGACACGTCGGGGCGCGCCATCGCGAGCCGCTTGATGACGTCGAGCGTCGCCAAGTCCTCGGACCGCGACGATTTCAGGAACTTGAGCCGCGCCGGCGTCGCATAGAACAGCTCGCGCACCTCGACGCGCGTGCCGTGCTGGCCGCGGGCGCGGAAGCCGCAAGGGCCGGGCGCGGTCGCGTGGCCGCCCTCGACCTTGATCTCGTGGGCCTCGCCGGTCGCGGTGCGGCTCCGGATCGTGAGCCGCGCCACCGCACCGATCGACGGCAGCGCCTCGCCGCGGAAACCCATGGTGGAGATGTTGGTCAGATCGTCGCCGTCGAGCTTGGAGGTCGCGTGACGCTCGACCGCGAGCGCGAGCTCGCCGGGGTCCATGCCCAGCCCCTCGTCCTCGACGAGGATCAGCTCGGCCCCGCCGGCCGATACCGCGACGTCGATGCGCAGAGCGCCCGCATCGAGCGCGTTCTCGACCAATTCCTTGACGGCGCTGGCCGGACGCTCGACCACCTCGCCCGCGGCGATGCGGTTGATCGTGCCTTCGTCGAGACGGCGAATCCTCATGGGCTATCCTAGCCCGCGAGATATTCCCTCGCGAGGACCTTGCCCTCTTCCACGCCGGGCTGGTCGAAGGGATCGACGCCCATCAGCCGGCCCATCACGATGGTCTCGAGCATGAAGTGCATCATCAGGGCGCCGACCGAGCGCGCGTCGATGGTGGGCATGTGGATGCGGCGCACCGGGCGGCCGTTGCGCGCCAGGGTCTTTGCCGTCGCGCGCACCTCGGCATCGACGAGGTCGCCCATCGTCTTGCCGGCGAGATAGTCGATGCCAAGCGACGCGGCGCGTTTGGACGGAGCCGCGGGCCCATGCCCTTTCATGTCGGTCGATAGCAGCGTGTAGAGCGACTTGCCCGGCCCGTCGCGGAACAATTGCAGCTGGCTGTGCTGGTCGACCGGGCCGACCGCGCCCACCGGCGTCGAGCCCTTGCCGTCCTTGCCGAGGCTCTCGGCCCAGAGCTGGCGCCACCAGCCCTGCAAGGTCGATAGCCGGTCCGCATAGGCCCAGAGCACCGTCTGGTCGAGGCGTCCGGCTTGCGCCAGCGCGAAATGCAGCGCCGCGCCTTCCGCCGCGCGCGACGGTTCGGCCAAGGTCTCGGCCGCGCCGGCGCGCAACGCCTTCACGTCGATGCCCATCAAGAGCGCGGGCAAGGCGCCCACCACGCTGAGCACCGAATAGCGTCCGCCGATGCCGGTCGGGTGGTCGAGCACCGGACAGTCGATCGCGCGCGCGAACTTGAGCAGCGGCGAATCCTTCGGTTCCGTCACGACCGCGAAATGATATTTGAGGTATTGGCTCGCGCCGAGCCGGTCGAAGACGTCGGCCGCGCTCAGCGCCTGCATCAAGGTCTCGGCCGTGCCGCCCGACTTCGAGATCACCACGAAGCGCGTGGTCTTGAGATCGGCGGTTTTGAGGAAATGCTCCCACGAGAACGGATCGGGATTGTCGTGGAAGCTGACGCGCGCGCCCTTTCGGCCAAAGGCCTCGAGCGCGGTCTTGAGTGCCTGGCCGCCCAGGCTCGAGCCGCCGATGCCGAGCACCGCGACGTCGCTGGTCTTGTCGCACCAGCCGTCGACCACCTTCTGCGCGGCGTCGATGTCGGAGGTCTGGCCCGGGATGGAGAGCAGCTCGATGCCGCTCTTCATCGTTGCGTCCAGATGGGTCTGCGCCTCTTTCAGCGCCGCGTCATAGCCCGCGACCGAGGCGAGCTCGAGGGAGATATCGAAGGATGCCATCGCCATAGAATGTCATACGCGGCGATAGGTTCCAACGACGTCTTGGGCGCTCACATATGGTCGAGGCGCGGATCGAGGTTGGTCGCCCAATGGGCCCGGAACACCTTCTCGGCCGCCCGCCATTTGTCGACCTGGCCGCTGAGCTTCGCGGCCTCCATGAGCCCGAAATAGGCCCAGCCGTTGCCGGGCCGGGTCTGGAGGCTCTCATTGAGCAGTTCCTCGGCTTTCTTCAGGTAAAGCGGCGGCGGCGCACCTTCCTCGGCCCGGAGATAGAACGATGCCAAGGTCTGCTTCACCGGCAGGACCCAGCTGCCGGGCAGACCGTCGGGCATCCTCGTCTGGATCGCCGCCGCGGTCTCGCCTTCGCGGATCGCATCGCGCCAGTTTTTCTGCTGTGCGGCCACCTGGGCATGCGCAAGATGGGACATGATGTCGACCAGGCACGGCTCGGTATGGAAGACCTTGAGCTTGTCCGGACATTGGTCCTTGTTCGGATAGGCGTTCACTGCAGCGTCGAACTCTGCGAGATCGTCTTTCCATTCCACCCCGCTCCACAGCGTCGCGCGCAGGCGGACATAGCGATAGGCGACGGTCGCAAGCGGCTGCTTGTCTCCGGGCTTGGGGAACAGGAAGACGTCTCCCGACTGCAACAGCGGGAAACGGCCCAGATAGTACATCGCGCGATAATAGTCCTGACGGTAGCTGCCGGCCGTCTTCGGCTGCGTATCGAGAAGACGCGCGGCCGCGATCTCCACGACGTCCTTCTGCCCGCGCATGAGCGCCGCCCACATCAGCGACTGCAGCACGTGCGGATAGGAATCGTAGCGATAGCGGTCGCCGTCGGGGTGAACGAGCTTGTTGTTGGGGTCAGCGAAGTACCTGTCGTCCGCCTTCATCGCCTTGTCGTCGGAGATGACCGCCTTTTCCGGCTTACCGAGCAGGAGATAGATGTGCGACGGCATGTGCACCATGTGTCCCGCATTGGGGGCCATGCCGCCCCGCTGGTCGGCGGCCGCCTCGGCGGGTCCCGGCATGTTCGACGCCTCCATCAGATGCAGATACCAGTACCAGAGCCCGGTATGGGTCTCGTTGAACGGCGCGTCCATCGCGAGCTTTATCGCGGCGCGCCCTTCGGCCAGCCTGTCGCCGCGCGGATTGCCGAGGATCGCATCCATGTAGAGGCAGGTGATCTCGGCGTCGTGGTTGTTGTTCGACCAGAACTGCCGCATGAATCCGTGATAGTCGGACACGCGCTTGCTGTAGCAGTTCTCGCCGTTATTGCAGTTCTCGGTGCGGACCAGCAGCGCGCCGACGAGGCCTGTCGCCTGCTTCTGCTTGTTTGGATCGAAGATCTTGTCGGCTTCGGTGAGCGCCCTGCGCGCCTCCTGGCGGTCGGGCTCGGGGGTGAGGAACTCGCCCGGCCTGACGCTCAGCGACGCCGCGATTCCCCAATAGCAGTATCCGCAGCGCGTTTTGGTGAGCTCGGCGAGCGCGGCCGCCTTGCGGAACGCGCGATAGGCCTCGCGGAAATTGAAGGCGTAATAGAAGCGCAGGCCCTGGTTGAAATAGTTCTGGACGTCCCGGTCGTCGCGGTAGAGCTCCCGCTTGGTCGCGCCAAGTCCTTCGAACAGAGGGATCGTATCGGAGTCCTTCTCGGCCAGGCAGACGGTGGGAAGCTCTGCATCCCCGTTCGGGTGCGCGTTACGCCAATTCGCGCAGTCCGTGTGGAGGTCCGCACGAGCGGGCGTAGCGCCCAGAACCGCAAGAACGAGAGCGAGCGCAAAGCCGGCCCGACGCATCTTCTTCCCCCCGAGATGGAATCGGGAAGAATTCTACTTGCTTTTGACCGTCCCCGCCACGACGACGGTCAGCTTCCCGGGATCGAACAGCTTCTTCGCCACCCGCTTCACGTCGTCGAGGGTTATGGCGTTGATCAGCCCATTGCGCTTGGCGACGTAGTCGACGGACAGGCCGGCGCGCTGGAAGGCTGAGAGCTGCGAGGCGGTGCCCTGGTTCGACGCGAAGGCGCGCGGGAACGAGCCCGTGAGATAGGTCTTGGCGTCGGCGAGCTCCTGCGGCGTCGGGCCCTGGTCGGCGAACCTGGTCATGGTCTCGCGCACCGTGTCGAGCGTCTCCTGCATCGCGTCGGCGCGCGTGGCGACGAGGCCTTCGATGGCGCCGGCGCGGCGCAGGTCGGAAAGCTCCGTCGAGATGTCGTAGGTGAGCCCCTTCTTCTCGCGCACGTCGGCGGTCAGCCGCGAGGCGAAGCCGCCGCCGCCCAGGATATAATTCGCGACATAGGCGGGCAGGAAATCCTTGTCGGAGCGGATCACGCCGGGCAGCCCGAACACGGCATTGGGTTGCGGCACGTCCATCTTGACGACATGGATCCCGGGCGCGCCAAGCCGCGCGGCGCGCGACGGCAAGGGCGGCTGCTTGGCGCCCAAGGGCCCAAAGGTCGCTTTCACGATGTCGGCCAGCTGCGCTGCGGTAAGGTCGCCGGCGGCGGCGATCTTCAAGCCTCCGTGCACCCAATGGCTCGCGGCGAAGTTCTTGAGATCGATGCGGTTGATCGCGTTCAGCCCCGCCGGATCGCCGTCGGTGGAATGCGCGTAAGGATGGCCGCCGAAGAACACGCGGTTGAACCCGCGCGCCGC
>Ga0213876_10002213_pt1 | contig 11476 bp, 9 predicted proteins | sample BarmaccomBMRX_R9_FD_160113 | JGI IMG/M metagenome (GOLD analysis project Ga0213876, IMG submission 160113) | Root-associated microbial communities from Barbacenia macrantha in rupestrian grasslands, the National Park of Serra do Cipo, Brazil - RX_R9 | ecosystem: Host-associated > Plants > Roots...
GCCGCTGGGATGACGCGGGCCGCCGGTGAGGATCAGCGCGCCGGCGAGGAGGAACGCGGCGCGCCACAGCGGGCGGCGCGCGGGAAGGGTATCGGGCATGATGGCTGGGGACGTGGGGCGGAACGCGTGCGAGCGCCCCCAGCCTAGCCGTGCCCCGCTATCGCGCCTTGTACGGAGCGGACATCGCGACGCTTCCCGTGCTCACGGCGCGAAGAGGTGCCCGACGGCCGGGCCGCGCGCCTGCGCGCGGTACTCGCCCGGCGTCATCGCCGCGAACGTGCGGAAGTCGCGGCAGAGGTGGGCCTGGTCGTGGTAGCGCGTCGCGTGCGCGACGGCGGTCAGCGTGTGGGTCGACGCGGCGGTGAGGTGGAGCGCGTCGACGAACCGGGCGAGCCGCGCGTAGTCGGCCGGCCCCACGCCGATCTGGTCGACGAACAGCCGCTGCAGGTGGCGCGGCGACACGGCGGCCGCGCGTGCGGCGTCGCGCACGGCCTGGTCGGACGCGCCGGCGCGCAGGAGCACGCACGCGCGGGCGATCGCGTCGGCCCCGCGCCGCGGCCGCAGGCGATCGACCAGCCAGCGCACGAGCAGGTCGCGCTGCGCGGCGAAGTCCTCGGCCGCCGCCAGCCGCTCGGCGAGGGCACGGGCGCCGGGGAGGACGTCGTCGCCGGCCACGGCGCGGTCGGCCAGACCGTCGAGCGGCGCCGGGAGCAGCGCCGCGCACGCCTCGACGCGCAGGCTGACGCCGAGCGTGTCGACGGTGCCGCGGGGGACGGCCGCGATCGGCCGGGTCTGCAGGCCGGCGACGCGGACGCTGCTCGCGGCGATGCCGTGCGCGCCGAGCCGGTCGCCGGCCACGCCCAGGTCGTCGCCGAGGTTGAACAGCAGGTCGACGTTGCCCTTGGGGAGGATCGTCTCGCACCGGTAGGCGCCCGCGGCCCGCACGCGGAAGATGGCGAGCACGTACGCGTGGAGCGGGTGCCCGGGCGGGGGAGCGAAGTGGTCGGCGCGCATGCTCCAAGGTTGCGGCGCGCGGGCGGGGGCGCCAGCGGCGACGTCGGAGGACGAGTCGACGAGTCGCCCAGCACGCGCAGCCGTCGAATCACTTCACTGATCGGCCGCTCCACGCGCCCGATCGTCCGCGCGCTCGGCGTCCAGCGCGACGACCACCTCGTCGCCATCGCGCAGCCCAAGAGTCGCGCGCAGCCCGACCGCGGCGACGAGCTCCACGACCCACGGGTCCGGCCGGTCCCGAGCCGCCGTCGTCGGCGTCCACAGGAACGCCCGCTGCCCGCCCAGGTTCTGCAGCCGGCAGGGCAGCAGCAGGATGTCGCGCTCCCCGCCGTATTCCTCGCGCCCGAACCAGACGACGTGCGGTTGCAGCGCGGGCGCGTACCAGTCGAACGGCTCCGGGAGCGCGACGTTCAGCGAGCCGGGGAACACGGGCATGCCTAACTTGCGGCTGTACGCGGCATTGAAGCGGCCCAGCCAGCGCGAGGCGTCGCCCTTGCCTGGCTGCACGCGCCCGACGAGGAGCCAGGGTGGCGAGGACTCGTGCGGCATGTCTGCGAGAGGCTGCACGGGTCGCCTAACGTCGGGGTTCAGCGGCGCGCGCGCGGGTCGTGTTCGGTGCGGCCGCGCACAAGTGTACGGGCCGTCGCGCCGCATCGCACGAGCGGGCGCCGACGCGTGGATGGCGAGTCGATGAAGGCGGGCCTCCGTGCGGCGGTGCGCGCGGGACGCGACGTCGGATGGAAAACGCCGAGGCCGTAGCCCTCTCTCATGACGGCAACGTCACGGGATCGTGGCGCCGCCACCGCCCGAGCCGGCGCCCCGGCCGGCTGGCGGGACGTCGGTCATCTTCACGGAGCCGCCGCATGTCTGTCGCTCGAACGACCCGCACCGCCCTCGCGCTCACCGCCTCGCTGCTCGCCGCAGCGAGCGCGCGCGCCCAGACCATCTCCACCCTGCCCGCCGAGTACAACTTCGTGGCCGACGCGTACACCGGCGCGAACTACCGCTACGTCGGGGAGAACTTCGTCGTGCCGGCGGGCACCGGGAACGGCTTCCTCAAGGCGATGACCGTCGGCGTGGAAGGCATCCTCGGCGACCCCGCGCACGTGCAGCTCCGCACGTTCGTGTACGCCTGGAACGGGTCCTTGCCCATCGGCTCGGCGCTCTACACGAGCCGCATCTTCTCGCCGCCGGCGACGTCGGGCTTCGTGTACCACACCTTCACCCCCGACCTGCAGCTCACGGTCGGCGGCTCGTACGTCTTCTTCATCAGCGGCGTCGGGCTCGCGCAGCCGAACGTCACGACGTTCTACGGCATCGCGCAGCGCGGCACGACGGTGACGGACGCCTACGTGCCGGGCATCCGGGTGAACGCCGACGACCCGAGCTTCGCCAACCTGAGCACGACGACGTGGTACAAGTCGCCGGATCGGGACATCGCCTTCGAGCTGGAGTTCGGCCCCGCGGCGGTGTCGACCACTCCGGAGCCGGGCACCTGGGCGCTGCTCGGCACGGGTCTCCTCGGCGTGGCCGGCGTCGCGGCCCGGCGGCGTCGCATCGTCTGACGACGGCTCTTTGAACGGCGTGGTCCACAGATTTACACAGATTGCCACAGGGCGTGCCGTTAGGCGGTGCAGTAATCTGTGCAAATCTGTGGAAATCCGTGGACGATCGCTCTTCGAAGGGCATGATCCACAGATTACCCAGATTGCACAGATTCAACTGCCTAACGGCAAGCAGTAATCTGTGTAATCTGCGTAATCTGTGGACACCTGCTCTTCGTGCCTGGGCATGCCTAACCGAGGCGGATGCGCTCGGCGATGCCCTGCGTGTCGCGCGACGGCGGCGCGCCGACCTCGCGCCGCAGCAGCACGACGAGCGCGTCGTAGTGGGCGAGGGCGCGTGCGCGCTCGCCGGAGGCGGCCCACAGCGCCATGAGCTCGCGGTGTGCGCCCTCGCGCAGCGGCTCGCGGGCCACGAGGGCGCCGAGGACGCGCGCGCCCTCGGCGGGGCGCCCGGCGCGCGCGTGCTGCCGCGCGAGCGCCTGCACGCCGTCGGCCCATGCCGCGCGCACGCGGTCCTGGTGCTCGACCATCCAGTCGCCGAGCGCGAGCCCCGGCACGAGGTCGCCGCGCGGCCCGCCGTCGGTGCCGAGGCCGAGGGCGCGCTCCGCATCGGCGAGCGCCGGCTCGTCGAGCGTGCGCTGGCGGCGCTCGGCGCGGTCGAGCGCGCTGGCGGCGGCGAGCAGATCGTCCACGTCGCAGGCGAGGCGGACCCCGGGCGCGGGCTCGCGGGCGAGCGCATAGCGTCCGTCGACCACCGTCACCCACGCGCGCTCGCCGATCGCGCGCCGCAAGCGGTGCAGCGTGACGTGGAAGACGCCGCGCACCTGCGCCGCCGACGCGTCGGGCCACAGCGCGAGGCCGATCTCCTCCTTCGTGCGCCCCTCCGGATGGCACACGAGGTAGAGCAGCAGCTCGCTCACCTTGCCGCCGGGCAGCTCGCCGACGCCTAACGGTTCGCCGTCGCGCGCCACGACGAGCGGCCCGAGCGCGCGGATGGCGAGCGGCGGCCCGGCCGGCTCGGTGGTGCCTAACGACGTGGCGGCGACGGCGTCGGGCGCGCCAGCGTTAGGCACCGCCACGGCGGGCGCGTCGTCCACCACGTCGGCGTCGCGGGCGAGGGCGAACAGGCCGTCGAGATCGAGCGCCGCGCCGGCCGCCCACTCGCCGTCGAACGTCGCGCGCGGCAGCGACACGCGGACCTGCGCCACGGTCGCGGCGTGCCGCTCGCGCTCGGCCTCGATCACCTCCGCGCCGCAGCGCGCGCGCAGCTCCGCCGCCGCGCCGAGGAGACGCGCGGCCGTGGCGACACGCGCCGGCTCGCGCGCCGCGGCCACGGCGATCGTCGCCAGCGTGTCGAGCGCGCACGACAGGAACCACGCGTCCGGCTCGTCGTGCAGCACGGCGACGCTCTCGCGCATCGACGCCGCGGCGGCCGACAGCTCTCCCGCCGCGAGCTCCATCTCCCCCTTCTCGTCCAGGCTGCGCGAGAGCAGCCACGTCTCGCCGACGGCGCGCAGTCGCGCGATCGCGTCCGCGTACTCGGCCGGCGCCCGGTCGTACGCGCCGCCGAGCCGGCCGATGTAGGGGCGGCGACAGCGCATGACCGCATCGAGCCAGGCATCGTCCGACGCGCTCGCGATGGCCACCGCCTCCTCCGCGGCGCGACGGCTCTCGGCCACGCGGGCGTGGGTGGCGAGCGCGAGCCCCGTCTGCTGGCGCATCATGGCGCGCCCGCGCGCCGCGCGCCGCGCGTCGTCCGTTCCCGCGGCGACGACCGCGTCCCACAGCGCCCCGGCGCGTTCGGCGGTGCGCAGCATCGGGCCGAACTCGCCGCCGAACCACTGCAGCGCCGAGAGCGGGAACAGCTGCTCGGCCAGCGCGCGCTGGTCGGCCGCGGAGCGCGCCGCGTCGGGCACGCCCTCGGCGTCGGCGGCGGCGAGCGTCGCCTCGAGGCGGTCGCGCGCGTCCTGCCACGCCACGCCCGAGATCCAGAACCACGCGAGCGCGCCGCCGATGCGCACCGCGAGCATCGGGTCCGCGCCCACCGCCCAGTCGAGGGCGCCGCGGATCTGGTCGACGTCGCGGGCGAGGCGTGCGATCGTGCGCCCGCGCGCGGCGCTCCAGGTGGCCGGCGCGGCCGCGGCGGCGAGCGCCTCCACCCAGCGAGCGTGGCGCGCGTGGACGCGGCTGGCCTTGTCCGGCGCGGCGTCGAGCCGGTCGATGCCGTACTGCCTGACGGTCTCCAGCAGCCGGAAGCGCGTTTCGCCGAGGTGGTCGCGCGCTTCCACCAGCGACTGCTCGACGAGCCGGCCCAACGCGGCCACGGCGGCCGCGCCGTCGGGGAGCGGGTCGCCGCGGCCGCCGGCACCCACGGCTTCCACCGCGTCCGCCGTGAACGGCCCGCGGAACACGGCGAGCCGCGCCAGTAGCGCGCGCTCGGCCGGCCGCAGCAGCTCGTAGCTCCAGTCGAGCAGCGCCTGGAGGGTGCGATGGCGCGGCAGCGCGGTCCGGCGACCGCGCGTGAGGAGCCGGAACGCGTCGTCGAGCCGCGCCGCGACCTGCTCGACGCCGAGCGCGCCGACGCTCGCCGCCGCCAGCTCGAGGGCGAGCGGCAGCCCGTCGAGCCGCGCCGTGATCGCGGCCACCGCGGGGGCGCTCGCGTCGCTCAGCGCGAACGCGGGGCTCGCCGCCTGCGCGCGCTCGACGAACAGCCGCACCGCCTCGTAGTCCGCGATCGCGGCCGCCGAGGGCGCCGACGTCGGCGGCGAGGCGAGCGGCGGCAGCACCCGCACCTGCTCGCCTTCCACGGCGAGCGCCTCGCGGCTCGTCGCCAGCATCGCCAGCGACGGCACGGCGCGCAGCAGCCGCTCGACGAGCGTGGCGGCCGCGTCGACCACGTGCTCGCAGTTGTCGAGTACGACCAGCGTGCGCGGCCCCGCGTCGCCGCTCACGGCCGCGCCGGCGCCGCGCAGCACCTCGGCCACGGCGTCGACGACGTCGCGGCCGGGCGCGGGGCGCACGCCGAGCGCTTCGGCGATGGCCGGCGCGACCGCGGCCGGGTCGGAGACCGGGGCGAGCTCCACCCACCACACGCCGCCGGGAAAGCGCGGCCACCCGTCGAGCGGCGCCGCGGTGCCGGCGGCGACCTCGCGCGCCAGCCGGGTCTTGCCCGCGCCGCCGGGGCCCGTGATGGTGACGAGCCGCGCCGCGGCGCCGCTCGCGCCGCCGAGCACGCGAGCGAGGTCGGCGCGCTCGCGGGCGCGGCCGACGAACGAGGAGAGGGCGGGCGGAACGTTGTGGGGAACGGCGGGCGAGGCGGCGGCGGCGTCGGACACGGAGGGCGAGGCGGGTGCGGGGGACTGCCCGGAACGCTACCGACCGGTCCGCCTGCCGCGCCACCACGTCGACCCCGGCTCGTCACCGCCGGGCCGCGTCGCGTCACCGGGCCGGGCGCAGCTCGTCACCGCGCGACCGTGGCGCGCGGCGGAGGCACGAGACGGCTCCACGCGGCGGTCCACATCGCGAGCCGCGCGAGGTCGCCGGCCGTGCGGCGCGCGATCAGTCGACGGAGCGCCGCCGGGTCGGTCGCGCCGCCGGCCGCGACGTCCAGCGCGACGTGCTGCAGCACGCGGGTCCCGCCGGGCGTCGGCTCGAGCTGCAGCGTCGTCTCGAGCGTGAAGGCGCCGCCGTCGGCGCGGTAGGCGAAGCACGCCGGCGGGTCGAACGCGACGACGCGCACGTCGAGCCGATGGCGCTCGCCGAGGGCGCGGTAGAGGAGGACGAGCGGCCCGGTGCGCGCGCTCCGGCCGCGCGGCCGGCGCACGCCCTCGACGCCGCTCTGCCAGCGCACGGCGCCCTCGAGGCTGGCCGCGGCGGCGAACACGGTCGCGGGCGGGTGCGGGACGAGGGCGGAGGAGTCGACGACGAACACCGTGGGGGGAGCGAGAGGGGAGGGGGAGGGGGAGGGGGAGGGAAGCGGTACCGCGCGCGGACGATGGGCACGGGTGCTTGCGCCGGCGCTTACACCGGCCGCCGACGGGCCGCGGAAGCGGCGGCGCAAGCGCGGCGCGCGACGTTCGGCGCACGTTCGCCACATCGACCCCGACCGGAGACCGACATGACCTCCTGCATCACGTTCCCACGCCCCGCCCGCGCCGCGGCGCTCCTGCTCGTCGCGAGCGCCCTCGCCCTGCCCGGTGCGGCGTCCGCCCAGACTACGACGTACGTGAGCGGCCAGGTCGTCGACGCCGCCACGGGCGCCCAGGACCTCGATGCGCTGCTCGGCGCCGCCAGCCTCGCCACGCGGTCGTCGCTGCCCGGCGCCTCGGCCGCGGCGAGCGTGGACGTGATGGGGGGCGCCGCGCACCTCTACGCGGCGACGTCGGGCGCGACGCAGAGCGCGACGGCGTCGGCGGCGTTCGGCTACGACGTGACGCTGACCAACCGCGGCGGCCCCGCGACGGTCGCGCCGATGCAGCTTTTCCTCGACGGCATCTTCCGCCAGACGATCCCCGGCTCGACCGACGGGCAGCCGTACGCGAACGTCATCGGCCGCGCGTGGGACCGCAGCTCGGGGCAGCTCGTCTCGTCGGTGGACCTGTGGCTGTTCGGCGACGCGACCGCCGCGACTCCGGCGACGCAGCACGCGTGGGACGCGCTCGTGCTGCCGCGCCCGGCCACCGTTGGCGGCGCGACGACGTTCCGCATCGACTGGTCGTACACCGTGGCCGCCGACGCCGGGTGGGAGGCCGACTTCCAGAACACGGCGCGGATCTTCTTCCCCACCGTCGACGGCATCACCTGGTCGGCCGATGCGGGGCTCCTCGGCCAGCAGGCGCGCCCGGCGTGGGCGAAGGACCAGCGCGTCGACTACGAGATCGACGCGACCACGACGACGCCCGAGCCGGCGACGCTCGCCCTGTTCGGCGGCGGCCTCCTCGCCCTCGCCGCCGTGGCGCGTCGCCGTCGCGCCTAACGACTACGCCTGACGGGAGGAGCGACGCTTTCCACATGGGAAGCGTCGCTCTTCTGCATGCCCGGCCTGTGGATCGGAACCGCAGAGGACGCAGAGGGACGCAGAGGACGGCCTGACCGGGCAGCGCCAATCGGTTAGGCAGTCCTCTGCGTCCCTCTGCGTCCTCCGCGGCTCAAGGAATGGAACCGCGGGGACCACGGAGGACACCCATTCGTCGCCCCGGCCGTCACCCCGGCAAAGGCCGGGGCGGGGCCCAGCGACCTTCTCGAAGTCGTCACCCCCGCGGAAGCGGGGGGCCAGTGTCGCGCCCGCGGGGATGACGGATGAAGGCCTAACGACGTTGGGCCCCGGCTTTCGCCGGGGCGACGGGATGACTCGGTGGAGGGGCGGGGACCCGATCACCGAGTCCCGACCCCCGACGATGCCCCCCGCTCACTGATCCGGCGCCGAGACCTGCAGATCGAGCGCGCCCGTGCGGCCGGTGACGTCACGTGGCCACGCGGTGGTGACGGTGGCGCCGTAGGAGCCGCCGGTCGCGAGGCGGATCGTCAGCGGGCGCGGGGGCTTGCCCTGTGGTGCGAGCCGGGCGGTCACGGTGTATTGGCCGACCGGCACGTCCGCGATGCGCGATCCGTCGGGGGCGCGCAGGGTGAGCGGGCGGGCGGCGCTGCCGTCGACCAGCGGCCCCACGGGCGTGAACGTGAACTCGATGTCGCGCGCCTCGGCGCCGTCGGGCCAGTGGTAGATGTCGATGTGGGCGTAGACGGTGCCGCCATAGTAGCCGTCGGTGAGCTCCGGCCGCTTGCCGGTGAGCCGCCAGTCGAAGTTGCGCACCGCGCCGTCGAGCCCCGAGAACGAGGCGTCGGTGTCGGGGTGCAGGTCGAACGTGTACTGCTGGCCGTTGTACGTGCGGGTGACCTGGGCGGTCATGTGCCACGTCGCCGTCAGCCGGCCGAGGTCGAGCTTGTAGCGGCCCTGCGCGTCGGTCGTGCCGGTCACGTTCGAGTCGTAGAAGAGCGTGTTGTCGGCGACGACGCGCACGCCCGCGAGCGGACGCCCGGCCGCGTCGACGATGGTGCCCGTCACCACCCCGGCGGACTGCCCCTGCTGCCCCGAGCCGGGGGGAGGCGTCGTGCCGCCCGGCGGATCGGTGGGGGAGCTGCCGTCGGTGGACGCGCCGGCGGCGCAGGCGGCGAAGGCCGTCGCGGCGGCGATGGCGAGCGCGGGGCGGAAGACGCGATGGTCGAGCGAGAAGGTGCGCATGGGAGGCGGTGGGTGAAGGTTCCTCGGCGACGCCGTCGAACACGCCGGGACGCTACGCCCCACCGCTTGCGGCCGTGCTTACGCCGCCTAACGCCTCGCGCGATGCCCGATCCCATCGGTACCTTCCCCAGCCGGATGCAGCGACCGATCACCCGTGCCGACGAACCGATGACCATGCCCCGCTCCCGGACGACGCTCCACACCGTGCTGGCGCTCGCGGCCGTCGTGGCGTGCCCGCACGGGCCGCTCGCCGCGCAGGGGACCCAGCCTGCGGCGCAGCCCCCGCGCCAGACGCCCGAGCAGGCGGCCGCCGCCTGGCGGAAGGCCGAGGACGAGCGCATGCGCACCGACTGGCCGAACCTCGCCCGCTATCGCGAGGCGAACGCCGCCCTCGGCGCGCCGAAGCCCGGCGAGGTGCGCGTCGTGTTCATGGGCAACTCCATCACCGAGGGGTTCGCGCCGCACTTCGCGACGCTCTTCCCCGGCAAGCCGTACGTCGGGCGCGGCATCAGCGGGCAGACGTCGCCGCAGATGCTGCTCCGCTTCCGGCAGGACGTCGTCGCGCTGAAGCCGGCCGTCGTCGTCATCAACGCGGGCACGAACGACATCGCCGGCAACACGGGCCCGTCGACGCTGGAGATGACGGAGGACAACATCGCCTCGATGGCCGAGATCGCGCGGGCGAACGGCATCCGCGTGGTGCTCGGGTCGGTGCTGCCGGCCGCGGACTTCCCGTGGAAGCCGGGCGTCGAGCCGGCGCCGAAGATCGTCGCGCTCAACGCGTGGATGCGCGACTACGCGGCGCGCACCCACGCCGTGTACCTCGACTATCACTCGGCGATGAAGGACGCGCGCAACGGCCTGCCCGCGTCGCTCTCGGGCGACGGCGTGCACCCGAACGAGGCCGGCTACCGGATCATGGCGCCGCTCGCCGAGCGGGCGATCGCCGAGGCGCTGGCGCCGCGGTGACGGTGCCTAACGCGAGGCCCGCCGCGAGATCCGTCAACGCGCCGCGCCAGGTGCTGCTGGCGAGCATGATCGGCACGACGATCGAGTTCTACGACTTCTACATCTACGCGACCGCGGCGGTGCTCGCGTTCCCGCGACTGTTCTTCCCGTCGACCGATCCGGCCAGCGCGGTGCTCGCGTCGCTCGCGACGTTCGCGATCGCGTTCCTCGCGCGCCCCGTCGGCTCGGCGCTGTTCGGCCACTTCGGCGATCGCGTCGGCCGCAAGACGACGCTCGTCGCCGCGCTGCTGACCATGGGGCTTTCCACGGTCGCGATCGGGGTGCTGCCGACCTATGGCCGCATCGGCGTCGCGGCGCCGCTGCTGCTCTCGCTCTGCCGCTTCGGGCAGGGGCTCGGCCTCGGCGGCGAGTGGGGCGGCGCCGTGCTGCTCGCCGTCGAGAACGCGCCGCCGGGCAGGCGCGCCTGGTACGGCATGTTTCCCCAGCTCGGCGCGCCGTTAGGCTTCCTGCTCTCCGGCGGCTCGTTCTTCCTCCTCACGCGTTGGCTCGACGACGCGCGCTTCCTCGCGTTCGGCTGGCGCATCCCGTTCCTCGCCAGCGCCGCGCTGGTGCTGGTCGGCCTGTACGTGCGCCTGACGATCTCGGAGACGCCGGTGTTCCGGAGCGCGCTCGAGCGCGACGCGCGCGTCCGCGTGCCGATGCTCACCGTGTTCCGCGACCACGCCGCGACGCTGGTGCTCGGCGTCCTCACGTCGCTCGCGACGTTCGTGCTCTTCTACCTGCTGACCGTCTTCTCGCTTTCCTGGGGCACGACCGCGCTCGGCTTCGACCGGTCGACGTTCCTCCTCGTGCAGCTCGGCGGGATCGTCTTCTTCGCGCTGGCCATCCCGTTAGGCGCCGTGCTGGCCGAGCGTGGGCGGCGGCGCACGCTGCTCGCCGTGACGGTCGCCATCGCGGCGTACGGGCTCGTGATGGCGCCGCTCTTCTCGCGCGGCTTGACGGGCGCCGCGGCGGCGATGGCCATCGGCATGGCGCTGATGGGGACGACGTACGGCCCGCTCGGCACCACGCTCTCCGAGCTGTTCCCGACGCGCGTGCGCTACACGGGCAGCTCGCTGGCGTTCAACTTCGCCGGCATCTTCGGCGCCTCGCTCGCGCCGTACATCGCGACGCGGCTCGCGAAGAGCTATGGCCTCCAGGCCGTCGGCTACTACCTCGCCGCCGCGGCCGCCCTGACGTTCCTCGGCGTGCTCGGCATCCGCGAGACCAAGGACGCGGGGCTGTAGCGTCGACGCCGGCGTGTTCGAGCCACGGAGGACACGGAGGACGCGGAGGACTGCCTAACCGCGTTAGGTCGTTCCTCTGTGACCTCCGTGTCCTCCGTGGTTCAAGATGCCGAGCCGTGTCGGCTTCCGGCCGCGACTGTCGATCTCAGAGGTGCCAGGCCCGGAGCGCATTCGACTGCCTCCGCCCGTGCCCTCTCCCGGCGGTCGCCCGGCACGCTCCGCCGTCACGCTCGCACCCAGGGATCGACCCATGTCCATCGTCTCTCGCTTCCGCGTCGCTGCGATGCACGCCGCCACCGCTCTCACGTTCCTCGCGCTGCCGCACGCGCGCGCCGAGGCGCAGGCCGCGTGCGTCGCCGGCACGATGGCGGACTACGGCGCGTCGGGCTTCAGCTGCCGCCTCG
>Ga0213876_10002214_pt1 | contig 11472 bp, 9 predicted proteins | sample BarmaccomBMRX_R9_FD_160113 | JGI IMG/M metagenome (GOLD analysis project Ga0213876, IMG submission 160113) | Root-associated microbial communities from Barbacenia macrantha in rupestrian grasslands, the National Park of Serra do Cipo, Brazil - RX_R9 | ecosystem: Host-associated > Plants > Roots...
GAAGATCTCGACGACGTCCTCCTCGAATTCGCCGGCGCTGATGCCATTGCGCCGCTGTCGGAAGTCTTCGCGATCCTGGAGCAAGGCGTATCTGGCATGACCGCAGAGGAAGCATTCAGCAGGCTCCTACGTGCGAACTTCATCGGCATCGAGATAGGCGACACGATCTTCGGCTACCCCGTAACGGAGCAGGAGGAAAAGAAGGCACGAGTTCTGTCGAACCGCCTCGGAGGAAGGCTCAGCCGCGAGGCACGCGTCATCGTCCATCCGGCATTTCGTCCGTACCTTGAGATTGAGGACTCCGACCTCGTCGCTCCGCCGAAGACGATCGACCTAAACGCACTCGACGCCCCGCACTGACCACTGAGCGCCAAGCCGACTGCCAGGTAAGCCTGACTGGTGTTGGTCACCACTTTGTGAGCAACCAACACCAGTCAGAACGGCCAGCCGGCCGTTGTATGGGCCTCCAGCAGGTTCAGCATTGTGAACGTGGCGTCGTTCAGTCCGCCGAACTCGTGCCGGTTGTTACGCCCGGCGTTGACCACCGTCGTGCGGTAGCCGCCGAGGTTGAACCCATACACCGGCACGTTCGCCGGCAGCTGGTCCGTCGCGACCCGGTCCCGGTACGTCCACGACATTCGCACGCCACCGAACGACGCGAACCCCGTGTCCGTGAACGTCTGCATGTCCGAGACGATCACGACCCGGTCGTGACGCCGGTACGTCGCACTGACCGCCTCCGCGATCCGCGTCCCGTGCCCGACCTCACCCACGCGCCGCGTGAACCGGTCGACCTCGGCCAGCACCGACCCACCCGGACGCACCGGGTGACGGAACTGCCCGTCGGCGAAGCCGTGCAGGTCGACCGCGTTGCCGCGCATGGCCATCACGACCCCGAACACTGCCGCCGCCTTCACCGGCGTCATCGTCGAGCGAGCCGAGAACGCCTGCTGCGACATCGACGCCGACGTGTCGACCAGCACCAGCGTCCGGCCAGCGAACGCGGGAACCCGAGCCGTTGCCGCCTCGAGCGCCTGCTCCAGCGCCCACGCCCACCGGAGCGACGGCGCCGCGTCGTATGCCGAGACGAACCGGTACGGGAACTGCCGCGACCGCGCGACCTCGTCGGGGTCGGCGAGCTTGGCCGCGACCGCCGAGGCGACCGCGTCCGACACGCCTGCCTCGTCGAAGTTGCGGAGGTTACGCAGCAGCGCCATGTATCCCATCGACGGGACCACGGCCTCCCACGCCGCGGCGTCCATCGGGCCATCCAGCCACCCGGCCAACGCCTCCCACGTCATCCCCGCCTGCGTGAGCAGCGCAGCGACCGTCGCGTCCCGCGCGGCGAGCTGCACGAAGCCCTCCCGGTCCGCGACCGGCATCGCCTCCAGCGCCCGACGGCGCGTGAGCACCGACAGCGACTCCGGCACGGCGAGGTCGGCGCGGTCGTGCCGCCGGTCCAGCAGGTACCGGAACAGCGCCGACTGCGCGTCATCGCGTGGCCGGGCGTGCGTCAGCTCGAGCACGTCGGCCATCCGCCATGCCCGCGAGAGCCCGTCGTACTTCAGCGCCGCCCGCTCCGTGTAGAGGCGGGCAGCCGCGTCCGCGACGCCACGCTTCACCGGCTGCGGCAGAGCGCGACCGTATGCCGACGTCCAGTACGCCAGGACCTCGGCCGGCTCGTCGGCACGCAGCAGCGCCGAGTCCACGACCCGGCGACCGAACGCTCCGCCGGCCCGCACGTACTCGACCGCGGCCACGACCGATGCCGACCGCATGTTCGCCGTCCCGCGCAGCCACGGCACGAAGCGCGCGACCCAGTCCGGGTCCGTCTTCGTCACCGCGTGCACGAGCTCCATGAAGCGCTGGTCACGCTTCGCCGCCGACTCGTAGAACGTGTCCTCCCCCGCCATGTTGACCACGGCCAGGAGAAACAGCTCCGACTTCGCGTCGTGCGCGTATGCCGGCCCGCCCTCGTGCGTGAGGGCACGCCGTACTGCCCGGACCGGCGACGTCAGCGTCGCGCCCGGTCCGGCAGCCTTCGCCTTGTGATCGAACTTCGTCATGTCAGTGCCCTCCTCTCGGGCGTTGTTGTGGTGGTTGTCGAACAGATGGGGTGCGGCCCCGCCGAGGACCCAGCGGCGCGGGGTAGGGATTTGAACCCTCCACCCGAAGGTGCCTTACGCCAGAGAAGTAACCCGAGCCTTCGCATCGGCGGGGCCGCATAACAGTGGTGCCATAACCAATCCGCTAGGTGGGCGGATCGTGTCCCCGGCTGGATTCGAACCAGCAGCCCCGGCCTTCGGAGGGCCGTGCTCTTCCGTTGAGCTACGAAGACGTACGTCGCTGGCCGTGGGGTTGAACCACGCAGCCAGGCTTATGAGACCCAGCCGGCGCCTGCACCAGCGTTGGCCCTGCGTCACCATGAATGGGTGACGTGGGCGACCGGAAAACTCCTGATCGATGGAGTGACCGGCTTCCTGCTCATTGCGTTCGCGGGATCCCAGTTGTTCGCGCATGGGCCACGAAAGCGGTTGACGTGGCGAGACACCGATCCACGCGGGTGGTTCGCGCTTCTCGTGATCTCCTGCTTCGCGCTCCTGTGGGCAGGCGGGTTAGTCCTGTTCACGCCCGGACAGACCTTTCGCCTCGGCGGCGCCTTGTCGTTGGGGGCTGGCGTCGCGTTGCTCTGGACGATCGTGCGCTACCTGCGACGGCCCACGGACCCGGTGACGATCGACTCCCTGCGGGACGCCCGACCCGGCGTCATGTTCTCCCGTACGACCTGGGGATACGACCGACTCGAGGTGGATCAGTTCTTCGAATCGATGTCGCACGCCACGCCTGATGCGATTCGCTCGGCGCGCTTCCACACACGGCGGTGGGGCTACCGCCAGGCGGCGGTCGATGCGGCGCTCGACGACCTGTTAACCAGGAAGTCGTGACCCGTACGGGGCCGGCGCCTGCACCAGCGGTGGTGGGTGACCCAGGACTCGAACCTGGTGTGCGCGAAGCGGCGGTGTTACGGACCGCTGGACGGCCAGTCGTCCACGTCACCCATTGCCTTGCTTCACGTGGGGTGACTGCTCGGAGTCGAACCGAGACGCGCGGGATCACAACCCGCTGCTCTGCCATTGAGCTACAGCCACAGTGCCTGCTCGAGGTGCCGCCCCCCGGACCTCCGCTGTGTGAAAGCGGCGCTCTACTGCTGAGCTAAACAGGCTTGCCTTGCGCCGACCCGTGAAGGGTTCGCGACACTCCGGTGTCGCTAGGCCTGCACGGGTCATCGGTTGAGTACCTCCGGCAGGAGTCGAACCTGCGTCCCCGGCTTCGTAGACCGGTGCTGTATCCGTTGAGCCACGGAGGTTTGTTGTTGGCGCGAACCGTGCGGGGATCGAACCCGCGGCCTACGGCGTGACGAGCCGGCGCTCTCCCACTGAGCTAACGGTCCTGGTGATGAGTGGACTCGGTCGGACTTGAACCGACACGCTTCTGCGTGCAAAGCAGGTGCTCTCCCATTGAGCTACGAGCCCTCGTGTTGCTAGCTCCGATGCAGGGACTCGAACCCCGATCTTCCGATTAACAATCGGACGCTCTCGCCATTGAGCGACATCGGATCGCTGTACCGCGTCAGGGACTTGAACCCGGTTCCCCGGATTAAGAGTCCGGTGCATGGCCACACATGCTCACGCGGCTTGCCACAGCTCCGGGCCAAGGACTCGAACGTCGATCTCGGGGTTCAGAGCCCCGTGTCCTCGCCATTGGACGAACCCGGATCGCGCTGACGCGAGCGCGTCGTACGTCGTACCGCCCGAGGGAGTCGAACCCTCACTGTCGCGGGTCTGAGCCGCGTTCCTCTGACCAGTTGGGATAGAGCGGCGGGGCCATCACGAGGACTCGAACCTCGTCCACCTCGTTACGAAGGAGGCGTTCTACCCGTCGAACTCTGATGGCTAGGTTGGCAGCGAGAACCCGAGTGAAGCAGGACCTGTAACGCTCTACCAATTGAGCTACCGCCCGACGTCGGGCGACCGGGACTCGAACCCGGAACCTTTCGATCCGCAGTCGAAGTAACCCACTTCTTCGCATCGCTGCCAGTGCGGACGGTCGGGATCGAACCGACGACACCTGGGTGGAAGCCAGGGATGTTGCCGCTACACCACGTCCACGTTGATGCAACCGTGGAACTCGCAGGAGTCGAACCTGCTGCCTCCCGGGCTTCAACCGGGCGCTCATCCTGATGAGCTTCAGTTCCATCGCGTCCAGACGGGAGGAGTCGAACCTCCGCCGCGTGGTCCCAAACCACGCGTGCTTCCGCTACACCACGTCCAGTTGACGCGCCGCCTCACGAGAACGAGGCGGCGCGCTTGTTGCGTCATGGCACCACTGTGGAGTTGTCAAAGATCGGTACGCCGCCACCCGTCGCCCGGTAGGCGGCAGCACGGTGGGAAGGACTCGAACCCTCATCACCCGGGTTGGAACCGGGAATCCTGGCCGTTGGACGACCACCGCTCGCACCGACGCACCTCGCGTCGGTCTGCGAGCTAGATAAGCCGGAAGGGCTTCTCGACTCGCGTCAACGCGCGATGCGCCAGCACGACATACGGCTGCGGTCGGCAGCCGTTATCTCGTTTTCTTGTTGCAGGCACGTCGAGAAGGGTGAGGCCAATCGCCTGGCGCGTCAAGGCTTTTTCTGCGGATCGAGGCGAGCCACGCGCCCGACCATCTCGACTAGGCACCGAAGTGTGCAGGGCGAGCGACGACCTGTCGTGCAGTCCCCTGCACCCTTCGTCTGATAGCCGTTTCTCCGGCCGCCCGATTTGCGGGATGCTGTTTTCGTGGGGGCGCTTCCGTCTGGTGATGTCACGTTCGCTTTCGTGGACGTGGTGGGCTCGACGCGCCTGTTGCAGGACCACGGCGACGCCGCCGTACGGATGCTCGAGCGGTTTCAGCACGATGTCGACACGACCGCCAAGGCCAGCGACGGCGTAGTCGTCAGTACGGCGGGCGACGGCGCGTTCCTCGCCTTCGGCTCGGCCAAGGCCGCCTTGTCGGCGCTGAAGCAGATACAGCTTCGCCGCACTACGGAGGACGACGGTCTCGGCGCCCAGGTCCGTGGCGGCCTGCATCGCGGTTACGCCGTTCCGGTGCACGGCGACTACGTCGCGCTGCCAGTACACGTTGCCGCGCGCGTCACCGATGCCGCCGGGGCGCGGCAGGTGCTCGCGACCGAGGCCGTCATCGAGGCAGTCGGCGGGCCGCAGCCAGACTGGCACGACTTCGGCGAGCGGCGGCTCCGTGACGTCGTCACGCCGGTCCGGCTCTGGCACGTGGACGGCCCGCTCACGCCACCCAGAGCGGACCCGGTACGGCGCAGCAACGTAGCAGCGGCACACACATCGTTCGTCGGGCGCGATGCCCAGATCGCTCAGCTGCTGGCCGCCTTGGAGCACCCGGGCCTTGTGACGATCGTCGGCCCCGGCGGACTGGGTAAGACGCGGCTGGCCAGCGAGGTCGGGCGCCGACTTGCCGAGACCCTCGCAGGTGGCAGCTGGCTGGTGGAGCTCTCGGGCGTGGAGCGCGCCGAAGAGGTTCTCGCCACCATCGTCGCGACGCTCGACCTGCCGCGCGACGCGGCCACGGAGTCCGCCCTCTCGCAGGCGCTGACACGCCGTCCGCCGCTGGCGGTGATCATCGACAACTGCGAGCACCTCATCGATGCGGCCGCTGAGGCGGTCGACGTGCTGATGCGTCATGGGCCGCAGCTCCACATCCTGTGCACGAGCCGTGAGCCGTTGGACGTCGCCGGCGAGATCGTGATCCGGCCGCAGTCGCTCCTTGCGTCGCCTCGCGCGGACGGTTCGACGGCGGCCGGCGACCTGTTCCTCCAACGCGCTGCGGCAGTCGGGTACGCCGTCCCAGCCGACGAGAGCTCATGACTCGCAAGCGTTCGGACCTCATCGACCTCTTGCCCGTGGACCCCAGCCTCGACTTCTACATCGACCGAGCCACGGACAAGCTGGCCGCGCTCGGAGCGAGGACCGACGAGACAAGTCCCTAACCACAACTACTCATGCTCGACGCTTCCGACTCCGGATCGCAGACACGGCCCAGTGCGCGAGTGCGGACAGCCCAGCCATGACGACGCCGAGGACGAGGTGGAACACCTGGTCCTCCTTGTTGACCACCCAGTCCCCGATGAGCATTCCGATACCCGCGAGGAACCACATCACGGCCACCGGCAGCCGAGCCACTCCACGAGCGGCCGCGACGCCGCCCACCACCAACGGGCCGATCAGGATCATCGGAACGAACAGCGGGTCGATCCACGCCAGCTGACTGATCACTGCGGCGCCCAGGATCACCCAGGTCGCTGTCACCCGGTCGAAACCGCGTGAGGTCGCTGTCACTGTCATCGCCATCTCAGTACCTCCCTCTGCAGCGGCAGAGTGCCGCGCTCGACCAGACGATGCCGCTCAACATCGCGTCGGCGCATCGTCGTGCGGGACGGTCTTACCGCTCCTTCCCAGGCAGGATCGGCAAGGCTCGGAATCCTCCGTGAGGACGATGACCGGCTGACCGAGCGCCTCTACGCTTCGCGTATGGGGGAGGCGACGCGGCTGCGCACCGACATCGTCTTCGCGGCCACCCTCACCGCGGTCGGGCAGTGGGAGTTCTGGTTTGGCCATGAGCTGACCGACTCGGCGACGGCCGCGAAGAGAGCTGCAGCGGCGGTCTGCGTCGCGGCGGCGACTGCTGCAGTCTCCAGACGCCGTCAGTACCCGGTGCAGTGCACACTGCTCGCTGCCGCCGCACTTGTTCTCGCCAGCGGGGTCATGGCGGTCGACCTCGTCAGTGTCCTCGTGGCCCAGCTCGTCTTGACGTATTCCGCCGCCGTCTACGCGCCCACTCGGATCGCCACGATCGCCCTCGTTGCAACCGCGGCCAGTGATCTTCCTCCGGCCTCCGACGGCGCTGACGTCGCCTTCTCCAGCGCTCTGGTCCTCGGCGCCTTCGCGGCCGGACTCGTCGTACGACGGCAGCGAACCCTGGCACTTGAGCTCGCTGCGGCCAACACCCTTCTCGTCGAAGAACGTGAGCTGTCGAGTCGGCTCGCAGCGGATGCTGAACGCGGGCGGATCTCGCGCGACCTCCACGACGTCGTCGCGCACTCCCTCGGCAGCATCGTGGTGCAGGCTGAGCTTGCTCAGGACACCCTCGACCGCGACCCATTGACGAGCCGCACGGCAATAGCTGCCATCGCCCAGACCGCACGGGACTCGCTCACCGACGTGCGACGCATCCTCGGTGCGATGCGCATCGCGTCCGAACCCACTCCGACCCTCGTCGAGCTCCCGCAGCTTGTCGAGTCATACCGCGCCGCTGGACTCAAGGTGGACTGCACGGTGCACGGCGTTGACGCCCAACTACCGAAACAGGTGACCTGCACCGCCTACCTCGTAGCGCGGGAAGCCCTCACAAATGTGTTGCGCCATGCTGACGGGGCTGCGGCGAAGGTGGACGTCGACATCATCGACGACCACCTTCAGCTGCTCGTCAGCGATGCAGGTCCTGGCCGAGATGCTTACTCGATGTCCAGCGGCCACGGATTGGTGGGGATCCGAGAACGAGTTGCGCTGGCCGGGGGGACGAGCGACATCGGCAATGCCGACGGCGGTGGGTTTCGCGTGCTGGTGACCTTGCCGTTGCAGAGCGGCGTTTGATGGCGATCCGGGTCCTCGTGGTCGATGACCAGCAACTCATCCGCGCTGGCTTCGCGGCAATTCTGGACGCCCGGGAAGACATCACCGTCATCGGGGAGGCGGCCAACGGACTTGAAGCGATAGACCTCGCGCGCAGGCATTCACCGGATGTCGTTCTGATGGATCTACGGATGCCGGAGATGGACGGCATCAGTGCGACACGAGAGATTGTGAGGCTCGAAACCGCGCCACGGGTTCTGGTGCTGACGACATACGACAGCGATGACGACGTATACGCCGCGCTGCGGGCCGGCGCGGTCGGATATCTGTTGAAGGACGTCGACCGGCAGACCTTGCTCGACGCCGTGCGGGCGACCGCGCGGGGCGACCATCCCCTCGCTACCTCGGTCGCCCGGCGCCTGATCGAGCACGTGCTGGCCCGTCCGGCGCCGGGCCCGCTCCGCACCCTGGCTGCACTGTCACCGCGCGAGACAGAGATCCTCCGGCTGATCGCTGCCGGGTTGACCAACGCCGAGATCGCGCAGCGCCTCGTGGTCAGCGAGACGACGGTGAAGTCACACGTCGGCAGCATCTTCACCAAGCTCGACCTGCGCAACCGTGTGCAAGCTGTCGTTCTCGCGTACGAAACCGGCCTCGTGCAGCCAGGAGGCGCTCAGGTCCAGCCGGAGTAGAACTGGCGGAACCAGCGGCGGTACTCCGCGACTGGGCCGTCAGCTTGCGTGAGAATCGGCTTCTCGCGATAGATCTTGTTCTCCCAGATCGCGATGTCCTGGGCGAACTGCAGATTCGTGGTCTTCGCATTCAGCTCAGAGATCGACGCGGTCACGACCTCGTCGTCGAGCGCCCGCATCGAGAAGCAGATCGTGATGTCGGTGAACTCGTCGTCGACCGGTGTCTGGGTGATGTAGGTCAGCATGTCGAGCTCGCCGTCCTTCACCTCGACCGCGACGATGCCCGGGCCGCATGTCGTCGTCCGCGTCTTGACCTCGACACCACCCTCGACGACAGCCGTGACCTTGACGTGCTGGTCGACGACCATCGAATGATCCTCGAAGCGGACGTCGAACCGGTCGACATCCGGCTCCACCATGTCGTGCACGACCACGAAGTGCGCGCGGTCGATGATGTTCTCGGTCAGCTCCTGCACATGCACCCTGACCCGATAGGTGTCGACTCGCCACGGCGTCCAACTCTCACCGTCGGTCCGGTACGGCGTGACGTCGTACCGCGGTCCGAGCCCGCCGGCGTGATGCCAGACGAAGACGCGACCGTTGGCCTCGCAGACGTCCCACGCGCGCGTGCCCACCTTGGGCGGTCGGGCGACCTTCGGGACCTCCGCGACTGACCCATCTCCGGCCAGTCGCCAGCCGTGGAACGGGCAGGTCAATCCGTCGCCGCACACAGTTCCGCCGACCCCGAGATGGGCGCCGAGATGCGGGCAGTAGGCGTCGAACACCCGCGCGACGCCACTGTCGTCGCGAAACAGCACGAGCTCGGTGTCGAGGAGATGAACCGGCATCACCTGGCGGACCGCAACGTCGTCGGAGCCCGCGACGCCGAACCAGCCGTCCGGGACCGCGGGGAACGGATAGCGACCGGCCATTCACCCACCTCTATTCGCGTCCCATTCAAGTAGGTTCAGACCGCGACGTCGAGGGTGGGAGCGCGCGATGGCCAAGGCACCGATCCGGCTGTTCCAAGTGGCGACCGGCAACGTCGGCACCGAGATGATCCGCCGGGTGCAACGGCATCCCGACCTCGAGCTGGTCGGGCTGCACTGCTACTCGCCCGACAAGATCGGGCGGGACGCGGGCGAGATCGTCGGCATCGACCCGATCGGCGTGACGGCCACCGGAACTGTCGACGAGATCATCGCTGCTCGCCCGGACTGCGTCACCTTCCACGGCGTCTTTCCCGACGTCGACCTCTACGTCCGGGTGCTCGAGGCGGGGATCAACGTGGTGACCACCGCGGACTGGGTGACCGGCCACCACCGCGATCGCAACCATCGGTCCGAGTCCGGGACGACGGAGTCCGAGATCCTGGCGGGCGCGTGCGCGCGGGGCGGATCGACCTTCTACGGCACCGGGATGAACCCTGGACTCGCACAGCTCCTCACGATCATCCACACGTGCGACGTCGCCGACATCCAGCGCGTCGTGTGCACCGAGTCGGTCGATGTCTCCTGCCACCACTCGGTCGACACCTGGCAGAACGTCGGGTTCGGCTGGCCGGTCGACCATCCCGAGGTGCCGCTTAAGCTGGAGATCGGAACGCGCGTCTTCGAAGACGGTGTCCGGATGATCGCCGACTGCCTCGACATCGAGCTCGACGAGGTGGTCTTCGAGGCCACACTCGGTGCGTGCACCAAGGATGTAGACCTCGGCTGGTACCAGCTCCCGGCCGGGTCACTCGGCGGCTGCCTGCTGAAGTACGTCGGAAAGGCGGCCGGCGTCCCGAAGGTCGAGATGCATCTCGAGTGGCAGATGACGCCGTACACCGACCAGCACTGGGACATTCAGGCTTGCTACATCACCCAGATCGACGCGGATCCCTGCATCTACAGCAAGCACATGATCTTCCCGAAGCCAGGCACCGACTTCTCCGACCCGGCTGCCTTCGCGTCGGTCGGCATGACGGTGACCGGCATGCCGGCGTTGAACGCGATCCGTTCAGTGGTCGACGCCGCTCCCGGCATCGTGACGAGCGCCGACCTTCCGCTGCGCGCCTTCGCCGGCCGGTTCGCGTGAGTGAGCCGAACCGGCATGCCTTGCGTGAACCTGTGCAGGGTTGGTGACACCCCGGTGTCGCTGGGCCTTCACAGGTCGTCGGTTGAGCACCTCCGGCAGGAGTCGGACCTGCGTCCCCGCCGTCGTAGACCGGGGCTGCATCCGCTGACGACGCCGTCCCGTCGACAGAGGAAATCGCCTCCCGGCGTCGAAGCCCACTTCGCCTGGTGGCTGTCATCAGGCAGACGGATCGGGGCAGGGTTGCCGAACAGGACCTCGCGGGCGGCCATCGCCGCTGCAGCGGTTGGCCTCATCGTGCCTGTCGCCCCGCATGCGTGGGCGGCCGGCACCAGCGTCGCCCTGACCAGGAGCGCATGGTTCTCGACCAGCATCAGCGACCAGGCGGGGGCGCCCCCAGGCACCCTGCCGGTCGAGTTGCCGGACTCAACCGGCGTCCCGAAGGGTGACGACGTCGTCGCGTTCACCGAGGATCAGTCTGGCAACTCGAGCAAGGAGACGCTGCTCTTCTTCACGTTGCCGAAAGCGACCGCATCGAGCACCATCACCGAGTTCACCGTGACGGCCACACTCGACCCCGCCCCGACGGCCCCGCAGGCAGCGGCGGCCAAGGCGCCGGTGATGGCCTGCCTGCCGACCCGCGACTGGCCGGCCGGTGAGGCGCAGGACTCGTCCCAGCAACCCACGGTCGACTGCAGCAGCGGCGTCGGCGGCGTGTGGCACGGGTCAACGGTGAGCTTCGCCATCCCCAAGCTCGCGCAGAGCTGGGTGGATGACGCCAATCTCGGTGTCGCCCTCGTCAACGACCCGAAGAACAAGACGCTGCCGTTCCAAGCGGTGTTCAAGGGCGGCAAGGCGATCCACGCCACGCTGGCGTTCCAGGCTTCCCCGTCGAAGCCGTCACACCCGTCGCATCACCACACCACGCCCCCGCAGTCCGGCAGCCACCATCAGGCCAACGGCGGAGGCGGAGGTGGCGGCGGTTCGGGCGGTGGAGGCTC
>Ga0213876_10002215_pt1 | contig 11472 bp, 9 predicted proteins | sample BarmaccomBMRX_R9_FD_160113 | JGI IMG/M metagenome (GOLD analysis project Ga0213876, IMG submission 160113) | Root-associated microbial communities from Barbacenia macrantha in rupestrian grasslands, the National Park of Serra do Cipo, Brazil - RX_R9 | ecosystem: Host-associated > Plants > Roots...
CAGTTACAAAACAGTTCGTGATGTGGATGCATATAGATACCAGGGACTATGCATTTGCGCGCGCCGGCGTTGCAGTCAGCAATTCGCCCACCGGCCCTTTTGTATACCGGGGCAGTATAAGACCAAACGGGCAGATGGCGCGGGATATGACCGTGTTCAAAGATGATGACGGGAAAGCTTATCTCATTTATTCTTCCGAAAACAATGCTACCATGCAGGTATGCCTGCTGTCCACGGATTATCTTTCGCCCACCACCAGGTATTCGCGCATCCTGGTTAACAGAAGCCGTGAAGCGCCGGCAATGTTCAAATATGGCAAAAAATATTTCCTGATTACATCTGCCTGCACGGGCTGGTCGCCCAACCAGGCAACTTACGCAGTGGCGGAGCGCCCGCTGGGCCCATGGAAGGAATTTGGAAACCCCTGCCGCGGAACGGATGCAGACAAAACATTTTACGCTCAGAGTACTTATGTACTACCGGTCGATGCAGCCAAAGGCCAATACCTTTTCCTCGCAGACAAATGGAACAAACTCGATCTCGAACGATCCACCTATACCTGGCTGCCCCTCCAAATGACCGCCGATGGCCCCGTAATCCCCGCCAAACTCCGCGCCTCCGCGCCTCTGCGGTAAAAAAATTGCTGAACTATAAGCCTGCCAGATATACCCAACGATCCCCTCCAAAAAATTCATAGCTTCATAGCAGACAAATCAATCACGCCATGAGAAAATTCCTCCTCGTCCTCGCCGGCTTGCTATTCGCAACCTGTATTTTTTCCCAGAGCGGCCAATGGATACCGCTATTCAATGGCAGATCCCTCGAGGGCTGGCGGGTAGGCGATAACGCCGAAACTTTCCGCGCCGACAGCGGCATGATCATCGTACACGGCAAAACGGCGCACCTGTTCTATGACGGGCCGGTGATGAACCACAACTTCACCGATTTCGAATTCAGGGCGGATGTGCTCACCAAGCCCAAAGCCAATTCAGGCATCTATTTCCATACCGCCTTCCAGCAAAAAAGCTGGCCAGAGAAAGGATATGAAGTGCAGGTAAACAACTCGCACACCGACTGGCGCCGCACCGGCAGTCTTTATGGCATCAACGATGTACCCGACCTGCTGGTGCCCGATGATACCTGGTTCACCGAAACCATCATCGTGCAGGGAAAGCATGTTATCATCAAGGTGAACGATAAAACTGTTGTGGATTATACCGAACCCGAGAATGTGTATCGCGGCAAGGGCAGCGAAAAGCGGGTCATCTCCAACGGAACATTCGCTTTACAGGGTCATGATCCAAATAGCGTGGTGTATTTCAAGAATATTATGGTAAGGCCTTTGTAATCATAAGAAGCATAAAGATTTTTTTGCCGCGGCCTTCAGGCCGTGGATACAAAAATCAGTAATCAAAAGGGCTTTAGCCCTGACATCGGAGGTCTTACATTGCCTACAGATAAAATCAATTTCACAACTTAGTTTGAGAACCCGGATCAGGGCTAAAGCCCTTCTCCAATTATGTCATTGCCATCCACGGCCTGAACGCCGCGGCAACGTAAATCAGGATAACTTAGCCTGAAGGCCGCGGCAACACACACCTGATCAGGGCTCCGGCGTATCTGAAACCGGCTCCGGGAATTTCTTTTTATAATTTGTGAGGAAGACGCCGCACATGATCAAAAATGCAGCTGCAATTTTCGTCCAGTTCAAAGATTCATGCAGGATCAGCATGGATGCTGTTGTTGCAAAGAACGGTTGCGTGTACATGAATGATCCGGTTACGCTGGCGCCCAATTTGGCAATGCCATAATTCATGAACTGGTACGCAAAAAAAGTAGCGCCCAGTACTACATACACCAGGCAGAACCAGCTAACCCCATCGAGCGCAGACCACTGCACATTGCTGATAGCAGTCCAGCCCAAAGGCAGGCTGAAAAAACTGCCGAAAAGAAATACCCACTGCAGGATATGCATTGCATTGTACTTTCCGACGATGGGGCGTATAGACACCATATAGGTGGAATAACTCAAAGCGCCGAGGATCACGAACAGGTCGCCGAGAGTTTGGTCGCCAGCGGCGGCAGCAGACAGATCGCGTGAAAAAACCAGCAGCGCTCCGCCTGAAATTCCGAGCGCCAGCCCCAGTATCTTCTGCGAATTCAGCGATTCTTTCAGCACCCAGGCCGCCAACAGCGTAACGACAATAGGTGTGGTCAGGATCAGCAGCGCTGCATGGATCGGACTGGCTAGCGACATGCCGCGAATAGCGAAAGTCTGATTAAGTGTGATCCCGAAAATAGCGCAGAAAAATAAACGTCTATAATCTTTCGCCGCAATACCCATCTTCACCGGCCTGAATGCGAACATGAGCCATAACAGGATCGTAGTACATACTACGCGGATCGCGGTGAGGCCGATGGCCGGTACCAGTGAAGGTGTAATATGCTTTACCGCAATAACACTGGTGCCGAAAAAAAAGTTGGCGAGGATAACGGCGAGACGGGCTTTTTGTTTGTCGGTCATCGTAGTCGATTAGCTATTAGCCGTTAGCTGTTAGCTTAGTCGTTCTCTCCTGATGAGATTAATTTCAAGGGACAAGTAACTATAAGCTAAGAGCTAACAGCTAATGGCAGGCTGCTAGTATTTAAACGGTTTCCCGTTCGCCATCACTTCCTGTGTTTTCTCGTCGAAAGTAACCTTGGCACCTGTGCGCGCCGCGGCATTGGCCATGATGGTTGCGGTTGAATGCGAATAACCCGCCTCCACCGGCGCATTGGGCTGTTTGCGGCTGCGGACACATTCCATCCAGTTTTTTACGTGATTTGTCGTGAGCACATCGCCACCGGTATTGGCGCCCGTTTCTACCTTTTCTTCAATCTGGCTAAGGCTCATTTCAGGCAACAGGTTTGGTTGCATTTTCATTGCGGAAGCGGCATTCGCCCTCATACCGCCTTTCGGTGAGATCATGTTGGTAACAAGGTTCAACTCGCCGCCATTGGAATAGTACAGTTCACCTGGCTTGTCATCTCCGTTATGCATGCGCGACATAAACACCACCTGGAACCCGGTAGAAGGATCATTGGTGGGGCCATAATCAAATACCGCCGTAATGGTATCCCAGTTGCGACGACCATCTTTCCACCAGTAAATGCCGCCATTGGCAGTAACGCTTCTCGGATGTTGCAGACCCGAAAACCAATGCACGGTATCTATCTGGTGGCTCATCCATTGGCCAGGCAGGCCGGATGAATAAGGCCAGAACAACCGATACTCGAGGTATTTGCGCGGATCGAATGTGTCTGCGGGGCGGTTGAGCAGAAAGCGATTCCAGTCAAGGTCTTCCTGTTTACACTGGGCAACCAGGTCAGGTCTTCTCCAGCGCCCGGGCTGGTTCACATTCCAGGTAAGTTCTACCATGGTGATGGGACCAAACTTTCCCGACTGGATAAAGTTGGCAGCAGCCTTGTAGTTAACACCGCTTCTCCGTTGCGAGCCGATCTGCACAATCTTACCGCTTTCCTTCACCGCTTTCAGGGCAGCACGGTTATCGGCCATGGTTTCAGCAAAAGGCTTTTCGCAGTACACATCACAGCCTGCTTTTACGGCTTCAATGGTGTGCAGTGCGTGAGCGAAATCAGGTGTGCTGATAAATACCGCATCCACGGTTTTGGAGTTGTAGAGTTCATCGTTATTGCGGTAGGCGTTAATATCATGTCCCATCTTATCCTTCAGGAAAGCCTGCCCTTCCTCCCTTCTTTTTTTCCAGAGATCGGATACCGACACGATATCGAAATTCATCTCCTTGTAAAACTTCATGAACGGCGGGATATGTGAGCTGCGGTGCCGGTCAGAAAAACCCACTACGCCTACCCGTACGCGATCGTTCGCGCCGATGATTCGTGCATAGCTTTGCGCACTGAAACCAGCCGAAGCGATATAGGTGCCGGCGGCGGCTTTGACAGATTTCTTCAGGAAATCTCTTCTTGTATTTGACATAGCATGATCGTTTTTAAAATGATGAATATGTTTATTTCAGTTCGCGGATCTTGATGCTTCTGAATGCTACATGTTCCTGGTGATACTGCAGCAGGATAGGGCCCTTCGGTACCATCCCGAAGCCCGGGATCTTCGCGTATTTACTATGCGCCACCAATGCATAAAAATATTGCGTGCCCCGCTGGTATTCCAGCACTTTCCAGCCATTCAGCCAGTGCTCGATCCTTCCGTCGGGGAAGGCTACAATGCGGCCGCGGTTCCATTCGCCGATCGGGAGTTTCTCACGGCCGTTCTTGTAAGCGGGAATGAGGTCGTACAACGAAGCCAGTGTCCGGTCTCCCAGAACGCCTGCTTTGGCATCGGGATGTTTGTCATCATCGAGCACCTGATACTCAAGTCCGACCGGGCCTGCCGGACTCTTTTCCATCACAAAATATTTTACACCCGAGTTGGCCGTATCTGTCATCTGGAATTCAAACTGCAGATCAAATGCGCTGAATGCTTCAGTGGTTACGATATCAGCACCACCCGCCTCGCGCATCACATGCAATTCGCCATTCATGATATGCCAGCCTTTGTCGGGAAAAACATCCTTGCCTGCAGCACGCCACCCATTGGTGGTTTTACCATCCCATAACAGTCTTACACCCATACGCTGCTCATCTTTTGAAATATTGTTGATCAGTGTATTTACTACAAACACATTATCATCCGGTGAAGGCTTGAGGCTTTTGGTCTGGATCCGTATATTTTTCCAGCGGATCTGTTCACCAACATTTTTTTCATCCTTTATGGCATGTACCTGGAAGGCGATAAACCCTTTCGGGGTCATATCATCGATCAGATGCGCACAGGCGATCCCATTCACCCAGGTGCGGATGCTGTTGCCGATGCATTCAACGCGGTAGTGATTCCAATCGTTATGCTTGAACGCGACTTTCGCAGCAGGATTATTTTCCATCGAATACAACCAACCGCGACGCGCTTCATCGTAAATGCCGCCAGTCCAGGCGCGATCAGAAGGATCGATCTCGAGCTGGTACCCATGCACACGCTCCGGTGTTTTCTTGTCGGTCACATTGCATTTATCATTGGCGTCTTTGATCTCGCTCCTGAACTGGATGCCGGAATTCATACTGTCGTTCACCTTGAAATCCACCTCCAGAATAAAATCACCATACTCTTTTTCTGTAGCGAGGAATGAATTGGGTGTATTGAGCACCGTGGTGCCCACGATCTCGCCGTTCTGGACCGTATACCTGGCCTTGCCATTCAGTTGTTTGAAACCGGTCAGGTCTTTGCCGTTGAACAGGTATTCCCACTGGCCGGCAGCCGGTTTTTGTGCATGCACAATATGGCTGGCGGCAACGATCGGCAGCAGCAGTATCAGTTTTCTCATGTGTATCATCCTATATATTGAAATATTCTTTCGCGTTATAATAGCAGACATTTTTTACAATGCCGCCCATCCAGTCAAGATCATTCGGCAGCAGTCCTTTTTCCATTTCTTCCCCGATCATATTGCAGAGGATACGCCTGAAGTATTCATGGCGCGGAAAGGAAAGAAAGCTGCGGCTGTCGGTGATCATACCGATGAACGTACTCAGCAATCCCATATTCGATAATGCATTCAGCTGCTTCTCCATTCCATCCTTCTGGTCGAGGAACCACCAGCCCGATCCGAACTGCATTTTTCCTTTTACACTTCCGTCGTTGAAATTACCCAGCATGCTGGCGAACACTTCGTTATCTGAAGGGTTGATATTATAGATCACGGTCTTCGCGAGCTGATCGGTCTGATCCAGGTGGTCCAGGAAACGCGCCAGCTGCTGCGCCTGCGGGAAATCGCCCACCGAATCGAATCCGCTGTCGGCGCCCAGTTTAGTGTTGAGCCGGCTATTGTTATTGCGGATCGGTCCGAGATGGAATTGCTGCACCCAGTTGCGTTCATTGTACATGCGGCAGAGCTCGATCAGCACATAGCCCGTAAAAGCTTCGGGGTCGGAGAAACTGCCTTTCTTATCGGCGATAAACCCTGCCAGTTCTATCTCCAGTTGTTTGGAAAACTGGAATTTGCCCGGCATCTGCGTTAATCCATGATCGGATACGCGACAACCATTTGCATGGAAAAAATTAACCCGGTTCTGCAGGGCTTCCAGCAGGGAGGTCAGGTCTTTTATCTCCATGCCGCTGGCATCCTGCAGCGATTGCAGGTGACGGAAAAAATCCGGCTTATCGATGAACAGAACTTTGTCTGGTCTGAAAGAAGGCGCTACCCTGATACCGTTGTTTTCAGCTGCCAGTTTCTGGTGATGGGCAAGGCTGTCCCAGGGCTCATCCGTTGTGCCCACATATTCCACTTTGAAACGACGCAACAGCGATTGCGTGGTATGAGTGCTTTGCTTAAGTTGCCTGTTGCAGGCCTGGTAAATATCGCTTGCAGTTTTCTCGCTGAGGTATTGTTCTATCCCGAACACATTCTTCAGTTCGAGATGCGTCCAGTGAAAAAGCGGGTTGCGAACGGTATGCGGTACCATTTTGGCCCAGGCCATAAATTTTTTTTCATCATCCGCCGTACCGGTGATCAATTCTTCGCAAACCCCCAGGGTGCGCAGGGCCCGCCATTTATAGTGATCGCCTTTGAGCCAGATCTCGGTAAGATTGGCGAACTGCTTATTGGATGCGATTTCGTCGGGCGGAAGATGGCAATGGTAATCGATAACAGGAAGTTCTTTTGCATACTCATGGTAGAGCCGGGTAGCGGCTTTTCTCTGCAGCAGAAAGTTCTCGTTAAAAATATAATCTTGCATCATGATGGTTAAATCAAACCCCGCTGAATATGGTGAACCCGCCATCCACACCCAACTGCATGCCCGTCACGAATTTGCTCGCATCGCTCAGCAGGTAGATCACTGCACCGGCCAGCTCTTCGGGCTTACCGAATCTTTTATACGGCGTATGTTGTACAACAAGATCTCCGCGCGGCGTAAGGCTTCCATCCGGCTGGGTAAGTAAGGTCCGGTTCTGTTCTGTGAGAAAAAACCCCGGCATGATCGAATTCATCCGGATAGCATCGCCGAAGCGGTTGGCTACTTCAACGGCAAACCATTTTGTATAACAGTCAACAGCCGCTTTACCCATGCTGTATCCGAGTACCTTGGTAACAGCTTGCACCGAACTCACGGAAGAGATATTTACGATACTGCCGCCATTCTTTGTCATGGCCGTCCCGAATACCTGTGTAGGTATGATCGTGCCCCACAGGTTCAGCTCCATCGCCTTGCGCATCCCGTACAGGTTCATCGAAAAGATATCGGCATCGGGTTGCAATACGCCTTCCGGCATATTTCCGCCGGCACAATTGACGAGGCCGTGAATGGCGCCATATTTTTCGAGTACAAGCTCTCTTGCCTTGTTCAGGTCGGCCTCGTTCAGTACATCGGCGCTTACAGAAAATGCCTTGCCGCCGGATGCGCTGATCTCTTCTGCGCGCTTTTTACCCACTTCCGCATTACGCCCCAGTATTACCGCGGTGCCGCCTGCTTCGGCAATGGCTTTTACGAAACCGCCGCCCAGTATGCCCGTGCCGCCGGTAATAACGATCACTTTACCATCAAGAGAAAACAGATTCGTAGCGCCCATTGCAGTCAGTTATCAGTTTGCCGCGTGAATTTGACTTTTTTTATCAAGTCATGCTCCGATTCACCGGTAATAATTTACGAAAACGATGTAGCAACATCAGTCGTCCGCGGGCATCATTTCCACGCGTTTGATATTTTTGATCGGCACCAGCAGGTCGTTCTTTCTTTTTTTGAACACCAATACACTATCGCCCTGCTGTTTCTGGATAACGCCTTCGATGATCACCGCATCATCCAGACCGAAGACCCGCAGCTTCGTTTTATGGTCGATGAAATAAGTGTAGGCAGACTCTGTATGGGTGGTGGCGCTGGCGCCTCTGTTCAGGTTTGCTCCCTTCTTCATCGTTATCAGGATCACGCCGGCAGAACCCTGGGCTCCATAAGCCGATGTGGAAGCTGCATCTTTCAGCACCACGATATTGTCTACATCCTGCGGACTGATAGACATGATATCACCACCATAAATGCTGCCGTCCACTACGAACAACGGGCCTGTCGCCCTGGTAAGGCTGCTTACTCCACGTACTGTAACCGTGCCGCCTTTAGGACCTGACTTCACCTCCAGCCCCGGCACATTCTGCAGCATTTCGTAGATATTTTTGTAAGTGCCCTGAGTGAGGGTCTGTGCTGTTGCATGCTGAACAAAGAGTATGCAGCAACCCAGCAGTACCGATTGTATTAAACGATAGGTTTTCATATGCTTATTTTTTGGTAGCTAATTGTTGGGCTTTGGTGGTGGTATAATACTTGGCGATCATATTCGGCACTTCCCAGGACGGCATATTGTGTTTTGAAAGATACTCCAGGTATTTTTCGGTTACGCGCGCAAAATGCGATTCATGTCCTTCTTTGAATTGCTCGGGAATGATCACTTCCCAGCCTTTGGCATTTTTTTTCAGGCTCACACCTTTATATTGTTTGTTGATCTTATCCACGATCTCCTGCACCGATCTTTCATAGGCTGCGCCCGGCGCCAGGGGCTCAATGTACAGTGTGGGTTTGTATTGCTGTTCCGCGGCCTGCCTGATCACCAGGTTGGCCTTGCTGCCGCGCATGATGGAATAATGCGTATCTCCGGTGCCTTCCGGCGCCTTGTAATTCCAGATCACCGAAACTTTGGCGTGCACGCCCTTGATCGTGTAGTTGATCTCTCCGTTCGACAGCACGCTGATATTGCCTTTCGCATCCGATCTCTTTTTCAGGTAGGCCGGCAGCGCTTCGTTTTTCGTCACTTCCGTGAACTGTGCTTTGGAAATGATAGTGGGCCAGCTCTTCGCATTATCGATATGGATATCTTTCAGGTAATCCAGCGTTACATCGGGGAAACATTCCCATTGCACAAGGTCCACCAGATGCGTGGTCACGTCCACGATGCCCTCGCCTTCCTGCGACACATCGAAGAACCAGGCCGGACGGGTAAGCACCGCACCCGATACATACTTATAAAAATGGTGCACACTCTCTTTGGTTACCGCGGGCTGCTCCGCCGTTCCTTTCTGCAGCGTGCCGAATACGGACGGCTCCATGGAAAAAGCGCGCTGCAGAATGGTGGTGATCTCATAACGTTCGGTCATGATATCATATAACAACACTTTATTCCGCTCTGCGGTTATAAAAGCCTGTTTCAGTTTTTCAAAACCTGTCTGGTCTATCGCCATCGGCTTATCGGCGAACACATTGAAGCCCGCTTTTACCGACGAAAGGATATAGTCTGTCTTGAGCCGGTTATTGCCTGCCAGCACCACCACATTGCCTTTTTTTTCCTGCAGCATTCTCTGCAGGTAATCATTTCCGGTATAAACGATCTCCTTCCAACGGGTGGGATTGGTGGCCGCGCTGTTATATCCGTTGATCTTATCGAGATGCATTTGCAGGTCGGGCCCGGCAGGCGCGTATACGTGCACCTCCGGGTCTACCTGCGGGTACATCGATTTCTGCACCAGCGCCGCATGAAAATGCCCGGGATCCAGGGTGATCAGCTTTACAGGTTGCTGTCCCAAAGCAGCAACGCCCGAGAGTATTAGGGCTGTACTCATTATTATAGGTCTGTTCATCATTCTATTTTATTGCAGTGGATCATCTTTTGTGGTGGCGTGCGCATTGGTATAGTTCAGACCCTTGTACTGCATTGCTATGTATTTTATTCCCTGCAGCAGATGGTTGCGGTACACAGGGTCCTGGTAGCTCTCTTTTGCATGGCCCAGTGTAGTTACCCAGATATTGCCGCCCTGGAATTGCTGGTACCACACGGCCGGATAATAATCTGCATAAGAACCCAGGTTTTTGTGCAGCAGACTGTCCTGGCTTTTATCGGTCATATTGAGGCTATGCACATCGTGCGCCATCAATACCTTGATACCGGGATAAAGTTCCTTTCCGAAATAGCATTCATCTTCTCTTTCCCAGCTGGCCGGAACGTTCGCCATGGATGGATGCGCTGCATCTATTTTTTTCACCGTGAACTTCTGGAATTTGGCATGCCAGCTGAATGTTTCACCCAGCATCTGTTTAAACCATCTCCAGTTACGCTCGGTACCGGTTACCGAATGAACGCCCACAAAACCGCCGCCGGCCTCTATGTAACGGCGGAATGCCACACGCTGCTCATCGGTATCGAACACATCGTTGTTGGTGCTGGTGAAGATCAGCATCTGGTATTTCTGGAGATTAGCCTGCGTAAACACCGCGGGATCATCGGATACATCTACCGTAAATGAATTGGCCGTCCCCAGCTCTTTGATCGCGGCTACGGCCGATGGGATATTATCGTGCACATAGCCTTTCCCGTTTTTGGTATAGACCAGCACCCGGCTGTTCTTTAACTGGCCGTCGGCAGCCACTACACTGGCGGACAGCATCGATATAAAACAAAACAACAGACCGGAGAACAGGTATTTCATGTACATATTAGTAATTGATATTCTGAAAATAGGGATTTAAACCAGTTGTGTGTGAGATATCGGTAAACCGGCCAAAACAGACTGCCGTAGAGCCGGTACAGCCATTACCGGATGGGCCGGATGGTAAGGGAGCCGGATGGTTGCCGGCTGAAAAGAATGTTTTCATATAGCAATGCTTCGAAGACCGGCTGGCTCTGTCAACGGCAGGTGCCGCAGACCGGACTCCGGACAATGGATAAGCAATATCTAATTTACTGCCGCTGCTTCAGTTATGGCCTATATTCTACGAAAACCTTTTCGTAGAAAATCGAAAGGATTGACCGGCCAGATTTGGCCGTATTTCAAAAACTGGTTTAATTTAACAAACCATTAATGTAGTTGGATTAACAAGGACAACATTCTGACCGTGTTGGCAACTATTTAATTCTAAACCAATTCTTGCTGTATGAAAAAAAACACCCGTGCGTGTATCCACGCCCTCACGGGGAATATGCACCGATTGGCATATTTCCTGATGTTGTTCGGATTCCTGGCGCTATCGGCCCCCGCCAGTGCAGCCTATCCCCCCCCTGCTACTATTACCGGTAAAGTGACAGACGCCAAGAACGCTCCCCTCGAAGGTGTTAGCGTATTGGTGAAGGGAACAAAAAAAGGCGTTACTACCAATGCAGCCGGCGCTTTTACCATTACCAATGTTCCTGACAATGCGGTGCTCGTATTCAGTTATACGGGCTTCGAGACCAGGGAAATGGCGGTAAAAGGTCAGACCACCATGAATGTTTCGCTTACCGAGCAGGTGAACGGACTTAATGATGTGGTTGTGGTAGGTTATGGTACCGCCACCAAGAAAGACCTGACCGGTTCTGTGAGCCAGGTTAAGGCAACCACTTTTGAAAATGAGAACCCGCGTTCTGTGGGCGATCTGCTTCGGGGA
>Ga0213876_10002216_pt1 | contig 11468 bp, 17 predicted proteins | sample BarmaccomBMRX_R9_FD_160113 | JGI IMG/M metagenome (GOLD analysis project Ga0213876, IMG submission 160113) | Root-associated microbial communities from Barbacenia macrantha in rupestrian grasslands, the National Park of Serra do Cipo, Brazil - RX_R9 | ecosystem: Host-associated > Plants > Roots...
GTGCGGGCGGCGTCGCTCGACGATCGCTCCCGAGTGCCGTCGCCTCCGATCGCGCCGCCCGATCCCGATCAAGGGCAATCCGGCGATACGGCCCAAGGTGCTCGCAAAAATATCCGCGTCTTGACCGGTCGCTTCGCCCCCTCGAACCGCGGCGGTGGCGCGCCGGGGAGGTCTTCACCGCCGCTTGCTCCGAGTCCGGCAGCAGAACAGAGCGGCTGGCCGCCGGCGCACGCCGACCGGCGGCCGGTGCCCGAGCATCCAGTTCCTCCGCCGCCGTCGATCTACGGTCTGCCGGATCCGTCCGCCAACAACATGGACGACTGGTTCAATCGCTGGATCAAGCCCCTCTTCGATCGGTGACGGGCAGCGCTTTCACCGCCCTGAAGCCTTTGAAAGAGCCGCGCGGATCGGCGTGGTCCCCACGCCGAACGTCTTGTATCGTGTCATTCATCGAATTCTGTTTTTCGATATTTTGCGTTTGACACGTCGGGCAAATCACTGGCATAGTGGCATCATCGCCAGGAGTTGCACAGCCCGCGGAACGAAATCCCGGCGGGCTTTTTCATTTTCCGAATCGGACAGCGGCCGCGCGTCAAGACGCCACACCCCTCTCTCCGCGTCGTCGCTCACAGGCCGTCGTGCGAGCCTTGTTGCCTCCGCAGTTCCACACTTGTCGGAATTGATCTAGCCGAGCAGCGCTCTGTTGAGAGCATCGGAGCGCGCCGTTGCTCGTGACAGCGGAAACGCTCGGGCTAACGCTATCGGTGTAGCAGCGGTCTTGACGTTGTTCGCGTTATGTTCTAATGAAGAAGCGACTACATCAACTAAAGATTGTGTACATCGCATCTGAGGCCGCAAGCGTCTACCGCATGTTACGAGACCAACATCGCTAGGCGAAGCGCGACGTAACGACCCATGAGCAGCGAAAGCGCAGATAGGGAGCTGGCCCTAAGACTCATAGCCTTATTGTTCGTTTGTATTCCCCTAGTCGTGTTTCTCGCGTCGTCACTCGGACTCATCGCGCTGAAGCGGTTATCGAGGCTTCCGCCATGGGCGGCGCGTCTCGCGGCCCCGCCGTTCTATCTCGTTTCATTGCCCATTGCCACGGTGACCGCCGGACTGCAGCTATTCATATGGATTTCTGCGGGGCTTTATCTGTTCTTTAGACATTGGCTTAGCTGGCCGGACGTCTTTATCGAACTCTGGATCATTTTTGCCGGGCTGCACGTCGAGACGCTTTTGCTCGGAATGTCGTTCGCATGGGTGTTCGTAAGCGCATCCCTCTTATGGCGGACGGTATGGAAAGAGGACGGGCGGGGATCTATTTCGAAAAAGGCGCAGCAGCGGCGTAGAGCTTTACTTCTTTTGCTTGCCTTCATGTGGGCCTGGGGGAGCATAGGATATTTAGTCTACGTCTACGTGGTAGCCCGCCTCTGACGTTGCTGGCGTCTACGAACGTTCTGCAAACGCCGTCAGGAGTGCAGCGTAAACCAAGCAGCGTGCCGGAACGAGCGCTCGTGCCCGAGTTGGCCTGGTGGATACCGCTGATGGTGCTGTCCTGTCATCACCTGGGCGCTGCGATCGATGCTTGTGCGACGGACGGAGTGCGCCCTGTTCGTCACCACGCTCCGTGCCAGTTAAAGCAAGTTGGAGGAACGCAACAATAATGACGGATACGACTACGTATTTCGGAAATGCGATGCCGGCAGCCTACCCGGATGGTAGCCCGATCATCGTGAATGGCCGCCCGCTTCTGGTTCCGGAGAAGAACTACAGCCTGCAGCAGCAGATCGATGCTGCGCACTATCAAGCGAGCAGAGGCCTGGCGGCTGGAGCTCTAACAAGGGAATGGTTTCTTCAGCATGTCCTGCTGGCGGAAGCGGAGATCCGCAACGGCAAGCAGGCTGGTCGGGTGGCTTCGACGCGAGATATACCGATGCAGGCAATTATGGCTACGGTCTCAGCGCGGCGGCTGCCGCCATCAGCCTGGATACTGCTCTCAAAACGGCGGCGGAGGTCAATCAGATAGGAGCGGGCAAGCCGTTGCCTGCGGTCAATGAACGAGCCATTCGACAAGGCTACACTGACTATACTGCCAACCTCTTTCCAAAAGGGGATGTCGAGCCAGGTCGGTCATACGCCGACTCGGTATATCGTTCAGATTTGGCGAATGCCCTATCTCTGGGCTTCAACGGCCTCTTACACGCCCCCGCAGTTACGTTTACGATCCTTTCTTCAATTCACAAGCCGGGCTGACCGACGTGCAGCGTTACGCCAAAGCGCGTTGGGGCGATCTCAATTCGCTGGACGCAAAGGCGTTCATGGCCAACTTCCAGCAGGCCTTCGGAGGCTATCCGCAACACCTTGATCTCAATTTGCTGCAGCCGTTGCCGGCCGACGGCAGCATTCCCAGTGGCAAGGACGTGTCGTTCTTCGTCGGGCGGAACGGTGAGGTCCTGATGTATCCGCGCAACCCGGCATCAGGCGGCGCGGGTGCCCTTCGGGGCATCTACGGACTTGATGGAGGTCCGAACGGCGTCGGAAGCACGGGTCTGGATTTCTTCAGGGACGGCACGCCGCAGCCGACGTCTGTTCGGCCGCATCCCGCGAGCCCCGATGATCCAACTGGCGGGATCGATGTTGCCCTACCGAACGGCGCCAATGAGCATTGGTGGTCCGACCCGATCGATGGATTCATTCGACGCTAGCAGGACTATGCCTATGCTGGTCGCGGCTATGATACGCCGTCGGAACGGGTCGGGCATGTGCCGGGTGGCGCACTGGATGCCTCGCCGAATGCGCCAGCACGCGACGGTCGTTCCGGAAACTTCACCACATCGCCGGACGGGCTCGCAACAGCGAATGGTGATCAGCCCGCGACGGCAGCCGGCATGAAGCCGATACTGTACCTGAGCGGCCGGCTCGCCTCCGCGCCCGTATTTCCGTCGTTTGATGCGGGCGTTGCGTCTGTGCCGTTTGACAACAATCCACTCGCTCCCGATCAGCTGTCGCTGCAGCCGCACTCTGGCACCACTGCAGCACCCGGAAGTGTTCGTGCCTTGAGTAGCCGTTTCGAGATGCTGAACCGAGGTGGCGCCAGGCATGACGGCGCTACGACGCCCAGTATTCCAATCCCCTCGCCGGCACAAAACGGATGGTCGCCAGCACCTGCCGATCGTCGGCCGGTGCCGGAATATCAGGCGCCTCCGCCGCCGTCGGTCTACGGTCTGCCCGATCGCGACGCCGACAACATGGAAGACTGGTTCAAGCGCTGTATCAAGCCACTCTTCGAGCCGTGACGGGCAGCACTTTCCTGCCCTGAAGCCTTCGTATTTGAAAGAGCCGGGCGGATTGGCGCGGTCCCCACCCCGAAGGCTCGTGTCGTGTCAATCACCGAATTCTGTTTTTTCGATATTTTGCGTTTGACACGTCGGGCAAATCACTGGCATAGTGGCATCATCGCCAGGAGTTGCACAGCCCGCGGGACGAAATCCCGGCGGGCTTTTTCATTTTCCGAATCGGACGGCGGCCGCGCGTCAAGACGCCACACCCTCTCTCCGCGTCGTCGCTCACGGGCCGTCGTCCGAGCCTTAATGCCTCCGCAGTTGCGCGCATGATCTCAAGACGATTGTCTTGTACGAGCGATCTGATTTGCGCCTTTTGCGGATCGGCATCACCTCGCCGGCGCGCGCGAACGCGCCGGCCCGCGGCGTGGCGATGATGGCCACGGCCGCCTGCGGCCCCTCGCGGTTCGGGGGATAGGGTTCGCGCCTGAAATGATCGCGCGGTTCGCGGTCATGCCGCACATTCATTTTGCCGAAGGCAACTGCATGACGGCGTATCTGATATCGCTCGCGCTTGTCGGCCTGGTCGCGCTCGCCCTGTGGGACGGGCTGTCATGAGATTGGGATATCGTCTGCTCACATGGTCAAGACAATCACTGAAATCCGTTCACTGGCGCGCAGTCATACCAGAACGGCGATCAACGTCCTGGTCGGCGTGATGCGCTCAAAGGATGCAACGCACGCCGCGCGCGTCTCGGCCGCCAACGCGATCCTCGATCGCGGCTGGGGAAAGGCTCCGCAGGCGCTCGGCAATGGCGACGACGGCGCGCTCGAACTCGTTCACCGCATCGAGCGGGTGATCGTGCAGCCGGAGACTTGCGAGGACCCGTGAGCCGCAGCGCGCCGGCGTTCGATATGCAGGCTTAACTCTGTTCATGCCATCACCCGCGCTTTCACTGGCCAACGTCCGATCGCGGAGCCTAGGCTTGTCGACCTTGAAGATCCCAACGGCCAAAGTGTTTGAACCGCTGCTCGCGCCAGCTCGTTACAAGGGCGTGTATGGCGGGCGTGGGTCAGGCAAGTCGCATTTCTTCGGCGAACTGCTGGTGGAGACCTGCCAGGCGGAGCGCGGGACGCTCGCGGTCTGCATCCGCGAGGCGCAGCGCACGCTTGCGCAATCTTCCAAGCGGCTGATCGAAAGCAAGATCGCCTCGCTCGGCCTCGCGAGCGGCTTCAAGCTCTTCACCGACAAGATCGAAACGCCGGGCGATGGTCTCATCATCTTCCGCGGCATGCAGTACGATGCTGGAAAATATCGGCTGATGATGAAAGCACGGGATGCTGCTCTCGCCAGGCCATTACCGCCAGTGCAACGGCCGGGAGCTTCGTCCGCGGAGCGAGCGCATGCCGATCTGCGAACTCTCAACGCAAAGCTGTCGACGTCGGGGAGCATCAAGGATGCGGTCGCGCTCTATCAGGCGCGCAAGTCGAGCAAACGCTAACGGGACCGACAACGCGGCGGGTGCACTCAACGCCGGCGTGAAACAACGTGTTCGGGGAGGGAGAGCCGGGTTGACAAGGTTCTTGGTTTGTTCTAAATGTGATTTGTGAGCGGATTGCGCCGCCATCGCAGGCCATGCTGTGTGAGTATCCAGGAATGAACTTTTCCCGCGCGCAATGGGCGTTCAGTCTTGTGCTTGACCTGCTTGTCAAAACGGCTTTGCTCACGTTCGTCGGTCTTCTGATTACGCTAAGCGCCGCCCCGGTTGGCGGGTTCGTCGCGTTGGGTGCTTTCTTTTCGATATTGCATTTCCTATGCCTATTCATGGGGTTTAAAGCAGTGAGCTCACTCGAATTCGCTCGTCTTCGCCTGAACGGCGCGATCCGATTTTGGCTTGCAGTGATTGTCGCAAACGTCCTGTTCGCGGCAGCTGCCACGATGTTTTTCAGCTCGCTTCGCCGCAGTGACGATGTTGGACCGAGTATCCAAGGCGACTTGACGATGAGCGGAATTTTGGTCGTAACCAATCTGATACCCATCCTGGTGGTCGCGGCACTTGGCTGCTTGTTGGGCCTTGTGATGCGTGGCCGCCACCGGCAGAGAATGAGTTCGCCGTGATCTCCAGGCTGCCCCTAACTGGCTGACGCGAAAGTATCCGGCCAGGCCGTTTGTGGAGACGATTGAGATGAATTTCACTCTTGGTCAATGGGGCGCGACCGTTGCCGTAGATATTTTGATCAAGGCACTGCTGATCACCGCGTTGGGAGTCTTTGTCACCTTCGGCATGGTACCCATTTTCGAATTCGTCTTTGCGGCAATCATTCTGTCGGCATTTCATTTCGTTTGTCTCTTCTTGGCCTGCATCTTTGTGGTCTCATTCGAGATGGTCGGGCTGGTATCAGCACCTGCCTTGACCTTTGCCTTGATGCTGATCGGCGGCAATCTCTTGTTTTTCGAATGTATTGCCGCGGTTCTCGGTTCGCAGCCGCCAGGTTCGAGTGGCTTGCCTTCAGGGCTGTTTCTTACGGCGACGAACCTCGTACCGGTCCTATCCGTGACCCTGTACGGATGCGCCAAGCGTCGCCAGGCGCCGCGCTAGGTTGTGCGGCCTCTCTTTGCTGCGCCCCCTTCGCGAACTTCGGAGCGCCTCGGTGCTCGAGGAATGGCTTTACCGCCTGACGTGCAACGCTTTCGAGCCGGCAACCTGCGCGATGCTAAGGGCGCAAGCGCCAACATCCCCTGACGACCTGGAATTTAGCAGCATCTAGCAGGAATCCATTATGGATCCCACCATGCAATCGCCTGTCCGCATCACAGTTCCCTTCTCGAACGGAACGCAGGTCGAGGTCCCGAGTGGACCGCACACCTACCAAACCAAACGATGGGTAGGCAGCGTATCCGCAGGACTGACCCCGCAGCGCGCTTTTGAATCGTTATTGTGGAATGCGACCCCATTCCAGACGGAAAAGAGCGTGAACGGGGGCACCGTGAAGATTCCGGGTCTTGGATCTGTTCGTCAGCTCGTCGATCCTGATCGCTTGACCGTCGTAAACACGACTGAGCCTGGTCACATTCTCCATCCGGGTAACGTCTTCCGTTCAATTGTTCAGGAGGGGCCTGATCTTTATGTGGTGACACAGGGGTATGGCACGGGGATGCTCCCGCGGCAGAACGAAGAGGGGGCACCCTGGGCCTGGGGCTATCCCGATTTCAAGATTCGTTTTGAGCTCAACAACCAGGGCCCACTTGGCTATCCAATGGACGAGATGAACGCGGTCAGCGGGACATCCGATCCACCGCTTGGGCTCGGTCAATCAGCGTCCGCCGTGCAGCAGGCTGACCGACCAGAACTACGCGTTTCGCCGCCGATATTCTTTCCGCCCTACTGACGAGCAGCGTTCATCTAATGTGCCACAAACACAGGAAAGAATGACCAATGTCTGACGATCGCGATTTCATAGAACGCGCTGAATCCATCACGAGCAACATGTATGGCGAACCGATGTCGACCGAAAGGATGGCGGAGAATTTTGCGCTGTATGGGCTGAAGAAGCGTGTCGCCGCGCTGGATCACTTTGACAGCGAATTGCGGGGTGAGATCGATTCCAGCCCGCACAATATTCGGCGGCGCGTGCAGCTCATGGAGCTTCGCCGGAAAATGGGCCGCGTTCATGAAGCGCTGCGCAAGGCCAAGCGGTGACGAATCCGGTTTTGGCGGCATTGGCCCTGGCGCGTATCCGTGCGGCACCAACCTTTGCGCGCTGGTGTGAGCTGAACGGAGCCTCGTTCTGTCCAGCGCCACCTGTGACGGTCGTTCGCTTCGTCATAGATTGCCGCGCGCTCGGCATCGAGCGACTTTGGTCGTCCGTCCACGACATCTCGAGACTGCATGCGTCACTCGGACTCGCGGATCCGACATTGGGCGCGCCTGTAGCTGCAGCGATCAGCGAGGTCGCCGGTATCTCACCGCCGCGTTCATGGCCGGACGTCCAGAAAGTGCGGTTCGGATCGCTGCCGTACGACTGGCAGGTCTATCTTGCCGCGCACGAAATGCGGCGCGAGAAGGCGCTGCGACGGGCGCAGAACGAGGCCGCGGCCGCAAAGCAGAAGCTGGCGGCTTCGCGGGAGCTACAAAATGCCACAACCGAAAGGAACTGAATCTCATGAAAACACACCGGACGCCAACACTTGAAGAGCGGATCAAGCAGCTTCGGATCGAGATCGATACCGTGATCGATGCGCGCGTAGAGACGGTGGCGAAAGACAGTCCAGGTGTACCGAAGGGCGTCATCCGCAATCTCCTGACCGCAAAGGCACCGAGTTGTCCTTGCGCCCAGTATCTAGAGCTGCAGGCCAAGGAGTAGCTGGTCGCCTCGCGGCGATCGTCCAAGACGGCAACATGGACGGGTGATCTCAGCGGGTCGCCATTTTTCATTTCGGGAAAGTAGATCATGACGCTTTATAGATGGTCGCAGACAGCATCGTCCGACGCGACCGCGGATTCGACGATCAACTGGGCAGAGGGGCAAGCTCCCTCAAGTATCAATGACTCGGCCAGGGCGATGATGGCGGCAACGGCCAAATACCGCGACGACATTGCCGGCGCAATCGTCACAAGCGGCAGCTCGACGGCTTATGCGGTTTCCTCTTACGAAGTGTTCGACACTTTTGCTCATCTAAATGGGCAGATGATCGCGTTCACGCCGCATGTGACCAATGGCGCCGGTCCTGTGGCGCTCAACGTCGATAGTCTCGGCGGGAGGCTGCTGCGCTCGGCGCCGAATGCCGACCTGATGGCCGGCGTGCTCATTCAGGGTACGCCCTACGTCGCTCTCTACAACAACACCGATGGGGCGTTTTATTTGCAAAGCTTTTTCGGCAATCCCTACAATACCCCGCTTGGATCCGGGATGGACTTTTGGGGCACGACTGCACCAAATAGTTCGTTTGTCTTCCCGGTTGGACAGGCAGTTAGCCGCTCGACCTATGCCGCGCTGTTTTCGATGGTCGGCACCACATACGGTGTTGGCGATGGGTCGACGACCTTCAACCTGCCGGATGTTCGCGGTCGGGTTCGCGCAGCGATTGATAACATGGGCGGTTCCGATGCCGCGCGTCTGTCTAGCGGAAATTGCTCGCTTGTAGCGGTTCGAGGCTCCCTTGGCGGAGCGGGCGGCGAAGGTGCGCATTTGCTCTCGCCCAACGAAATGCCGGTTCACAGTCACCGTACCAGGCCAAACTCAAAGCCGGAAATGTTGAAAGCAAGATAGCTGCCGATCTGGCCGCCGGCGAGATTGCGGCGCAAACAGCGGAAACACAGGCCGTTACGCAATATCGGATCGCAGAGATCGGACATTGGTACGAGCCCGACAAGTTGATGGCGTATTTCGTCGCGCTGTACTTCGGAAAACTCCTCGTTTGGGACAAGATGTTCGGGCTCGGCACGACCGATCCGCTTGCAGGCTTCGCGTCCACGACCGCGAATCTCATCGTGTCCTTTCATTTTGCCAAACGGGGTTTCGAAAATGTGGCAAAGATCATCAGGCGGTAATCATGCTGCGCGATGAAGACATCAGGACCATCGTTGCCGAGACATTGGCCGAACAGCAGCGACTGCATCGCGACGACATTGAAGCGATCGTGCTCAGGGCGATCGCGACAATTCTGACGTCGTTTGGGATGGAGGAAGAGGATCGAAGAGAGCTGCGCGCCGATTTTCAGCACCTGCGGCGCTGGCGCAAAAGCGTGGAGCAAGCCCAAAGCTATACTTTCAAGGCGGTGATTACGATCATCGTGGCTGGTATTCTCGGAGCTCTCTGGCTGGGTATCAAGCTTACGCTTGGCAAGTGATCAGGCGGCCGATCTGCCCGGTTAGCCCGGGCGTTGAAGGGACTTGCGAAGCTCAGGCATGGGGACTATGCCGAACTCGCTCGCAAATGTCAGAGTTCCCATAGACACCAACCGGGACGCATGAGCTTTACGTCGTGGCAGTTCGCGATTTTCGTCGCGGTGGTATTCGGGGTGTACTATTCACCGCCGCTCAGACGGTTTCAGATTCAGCTGCTCGTGTTTTCGAGCCTGTTCTTCTATGGCTACGGCCAACCCGGACTCTTGCCGCTGCTCGTCGTCGCGGTGTGCGGAACCTTTGTGTTTCTTATACTGGCTTTGCGCAACCGCGCGATCTGGCTGCCATCAGGTGTCGTTTTCAACCTCCTGCTCCTGGCATTCTTCAAATACAAATTCCTGTTTATCGGAGCCGATCCGCAAGACTTGACGGGCGTCACGCCGATCGACCTCCTCCTCAAACTTCCCTTGCCAATCGGCATCTCATTCTTTGTCTTTCACAATGTCAGCCTTCTGGTCGACTTAACGCGGGAGGAGGCGAGACGGCCATCATTGACGGATGTCTTCCTCTACATCGTATTCTTTCCACAGCTCGTTTCAGGCCCCATAACGCGGGCCGAGATGTTCTTTCCGCAGATCAAGCCGAAGTATGTTGCGGATGTGCCGTTCGTGGAGGCCGCAAAGTGGATCGTGGCGGGTTATTTTTTCAAGCTCTTCGTCGCAAACAATCTGAACGAGATGACGTCCTATATGGACTTCCCTCTGTATGAGACATTGCGAACCGAGGATCGATGGTTGCTCGTCTTCCTGTATAGTTACCAGATTTATGCCGACTTCTTCGGATATACGGCGATTGCAATAGGAATCGCCTTGCTTTTCGGTTTTCGTCTTCCGATCAACTTCGATCTTCCGTACATTTCAAGCTCGTTCTCCGAGTTCTGGACGCGTTGGCACATCTCGTTGTCGAGCTGGTTGCGGACCTATCTCTACATTCCGCTCGGAGGCAATCGCTGCGGCGCTGCAAGGACCAACCTGAATTTGATGATCGTGATGGGGCTCGGCGGCTTGTGGCACGGTGCAGCGATAAGCTATTTGGTATGGGGCCTATTTCACGGATTACTGCTGGTCCTGGAGAGGCCTTTCTTGAGGAGTCTTCCAGCTTTTGACTCGGCACCATTGCGGTTTGTCCGCATGACCTTTGTATTCCTTTGCGTTAGCGTGCTCTGGATTTTCTTCAAGTTGCCGAGCTTCGATCATGCTCTCAGCTATCTCGCCGGCATGTTCAAGCCGGGTACAAATCCCAATCCTCCCAAGCTGTTTCACGATCTGGCCCTGCTCTATGCGCTGCCCGTCATGATACAGCATCTCGGATTTGGTTCCGTGCTGCAGTCGCGGTTGTCCCGTTGGGAGCCCTATCTGTATGGAGTGATGGCGGCGCTTGCCTATCTGGAGGCCGGTCCGGATGTATCGTTCATCTATTTCCAGTTCTGAGCACATGGGGCACAGCGGTGACCTCCGTTGGTTGGTCAGATGCGCGTCGGCCGCGCTGCTAGCGCTGCTGGTCTGTGCCATTGCGGCGCTGCGGCTGGGTGGCGGTCTGGAGCTACCGGCCACCACAACTCGCGACAGTGCGCTGCTGGCTCTGAATAGATATCTCAGGGAGCCCATTCCTGACGTGGTATTGGTCGGGAGTTCGCTGACCTTTCGTCTCAGCGAGGAGTATTTTGAGACTCCCCGACTACGAAATTTGGCGTTAGCCGGTGGCTCGCCTCTCACCGGACTGGAAATCGTTGCGCATCAATCGCAGCTTCCCAAAATCATTTTGGTTGAAACCAACGTCCTCTCCCGACCAGCGGACGACGTCTTGGTCGAGAAATACACCAGGAAGCAGCAGGTTGAGTCATTGTTTTTGCGTCCCCTGAGATTCGGGGTGGCCAGCTACGAAAACTGGATGCATAAACCAGCCAGCCATTCGAAGATGGCCGACGCACTAAACCGGCTCATCATGCAGGCGCCCAGCGATTTCGACAATCGCACCTATATGGAACGCGCGGTTTCGCAGCTTGACGCTCTGGATCCGTCGCCCGCCGTCCGAATGAGCGTCGAAATCGTGCGAGGATTGATTCCGGAGCTTGAGGAGAGGGGCGCCAAGGTATTCCTGTTTGACTTGCCCTATATCGATCAGGTCGAGAAAACCCGGGCAGCGACGATCGCGCGTGAGATCGTCCACGCCGCATTTCCGGAATCCAGCCGGTGGTTGCCCGTCGACGTCGCAAGAAGTGATCTGCGTTGGGCTGACGGCGTGCACCTGGACGAACGATCGGCGCTGATCACGGCCA
>Ga0213876_10002217_pt1 | contig 11467 bp, 11 predicted proteins | sample BarmaccomBMRX_R9_FD_160113 | JGI IMG/M metagenome (GOLD analysis project Ga0213876, IMG submission 160113) | Root-associated microbial communities from Barbacenia macrantha in rupestrian grasslands, the National Park of Serra do Cipo, Brazil - RX_R9 | ecosystem: Host-associated > Plants > Roots...
TGTGCTGGCGGATGTAGGCCGACGGCGGCTGCTTGACCCACGGCACCAGGCGGCGCAGGTTGCGCCACTCCTTGTCGAAGCGCCACATGTGGGCCGGCAGCCAGGTGAAGCCGGCCTCGAGCAGCACCATGCGCAAGCTGGGGAACTGGTCGAAGACGCCCTCGGAGATGATGCTGGTCGTCTGCGAGGCGAAGACCTGGGCCATGCCAGCGTACTCCTCGAAGAAGTACGACGGCCAACCGGAGGGCGTCGGCGGGTTGCCGGGCACACCGCCGAAGTGGATGCCGGCCACCAGGTCGTGCCTCGCGATGGCCTCCCACAACGGGTGGAACAGGCGCGAGCCGAGCGGATGCTGGGTGCGCGCCGGCAGCAGCACTTGGATGAAGCCGGGATGGTCGGCCACACGGTCGATCTCGCGCGCCGCCTGGGCCGGCAGTTGGCTCGGCACGACGATCGAGGCCCGCAGCCGCGGGTCCTTGTCAAGCCATTCGGCGATCAGCCAGTCGTTGACCGCGCTCGACAGGGCGATCGCCGCGTCCGGGTTGTGCAAACTGTCGACGGCGTACAGGCAGTTAAGGATGGCGATGTCGGTTCCCGGCTCGTCGAGCACGTGCTGTTGCAAGAGCGGCAGGCTCGAGCCGGCCGGCGTCTTGTCGTCCGCCGCCGGCTTCGTCCCCGGCCGGGCCGCGACCGGCGAGCCGGGTGGGTAGTACGCCTCAGTCGGGCCCTTGAAGAGCGTATTGGTGATGTGCTCGACCCAGTAGGGCGGTAGATACGGGAACAGCGTCTGGATGCGCGGGACTTCGTTGTGGACGTCGCAGTCGATCACCGGCACGCCCACTCTACACCCCGCACCCCATCGAAGCCACGTGACGGGATTTCGGCACGCTAGGCGTCTGAATGATCGGCCAGGCCGGCGGCGCCGATGGCGTGCCGGGCGGCGTCCTCGTCCTCGTTCGAGCGCGCGCCGCTGATGCCGATGGCGCCCACGCACTGCGCCCCGTCCCAGATCGGCAGCGCGCCCTGGACCGGCACGATCCGCTGGCCGCTGATGCCGACCATGCCGGCCGCGGCCGCCGCGTTGCTGCCGAAGCGCGTGCCGAGCTCGACCGACGGCAGCTTCCAGGCGACGGCGCCGTAGGCTTTGCCGCGGGCGATGTCAGGCGACAGGAAGTTGCAGCCGTCCATGCGGCTGATCCTGACCACGTGGCCGCCCGCGTCGAGCACGGCCACGGCGATGCGCCAGCCGTGCTGGCGGGCGTAGGCGAAGGCGGCGTCGGTCAGCTGATTCGCGGTCTCAAGGGTGAGCTCGGGCACGCCCTCAGGGTACCCACCCCCGGGCTCGCGGCCTCCGTGGCACCATAGGCGGCGCATGATCATCGACATCCACGGGCACTACACGACGTACCCGCCTGGTGTGGAGGCCTACCGGGGCGCCCAGATCGCGCAGATGGGCGCCCCGACCAAGGGCCAGATGAACGTCACCGATGAGGAGATTCGCCACAGCATCGAGACCGGCCAGCTCAAGCTGCAGCGCGAGCGCGGCACCGACCTGACCATCTTCTCGCCGCGCGCCAGCTGGATGGGCCACCACTTCGGCAACGAGCTCATCAGCCGCTACTGGACCGAGCACTGCAACGACCTCATCTACCGCGTCACCCAGCAGTTCCCGCACAACTTCGTCGGTGTGTGCATGCTGCCGCAGTCGCCGGGCGTGCCGCCCAGCAACTGCCTGGCCGAGCTCGAGCGCTGTGTCAATGAGCTCGGCTTCATCGGCTGCAACCTCAACCCCGATCCGTCGGGTGGCTACTGGCAGGAGCCACCGCTGACCGACCGCTACTGGTACCCGCTGTACGAGAAAATGGTCGAGCTCGACGTGCCGGCCATGGTCCACGTCAGCGCCACCCAGAACCCAGCCTTTCACCAGACCGGCTCGCACTACATCAACGCCGACACCACGGCGTTCATGCAGTTCATCCAGAGCCCGCGGCTGTTCCGCGACTTCCCCACGCTCCGCTTTATCATCCCCCACGGCGGCGGTGCGGTGCCGTACCACTGGGGTCGCTACCGGGGGATCAACCTCAACATGGGCAGAGCCGAGCTGGACGAGCTGGTGCTGGGCAACGTGTGGTTCGACACGTGCGTCTACCACCAGCCGGGCATCAACCTGCTGTTCGAGGTGATCCCCCACCAGAACATCATGTTCGCCTCGGAGATGATCGGCGCCGTGCGCGGCCACGACCCGCGGACCGGCTTCGACTTCGACGACACCAAACGTTACGTCGACGCGCTGCACCTCGAGGACGCCGACCGCCAGGCGGTCTTCGAGGCCACGGCCCGGCGGGTCTTCCCGCGCCTGGACCAGCGGCTCACGCAGCAGAGCAGATAACGACCACACGGGGGACTTCGCCATGTCCGAGCAACCGTCCGCACGCATCGTGCTGCGCGGCTCTGAGAAGCGACCGGTCGCCGACGCCGAGCTCGTCGGCGACGTCCATCCGGACGAACGCATTGAGGTCACCGTCCACGTCCGCCGCCGTGCCGAGCTCGTGCTCGGCTCCGAGCCGCTGAGTCGGGAGGAGTTCGCCGCGCGCTATGGCGCCGACCCGGCCGACCTGGCGCGCGTCGAGGCCTTCGCCCGCGCCCACGACCTCGTCGTGGTCCACACCAGCGCCGCCCGCCGCAGCGTGCTCCTGGCCGGCACCGCGGCCCAGCTGAGTAGCGCCTTCGGCGTCGACCTGCGCCTGTATGCCCACCCCGGCGGCGGCACCTTCCGCGGCCGCCAGGGCCCGATCTCGGTGCCGGCCGAGCTCGCCGGTGTCGTCGAGGGCGTCTTCGGCCTCGACGACCGGCCGGCCGCCCAACCTCACCTGCGCCGCCTCGACGATCTGGCCGTCCAGGACGCTCCGGCTGCCGCGGCCGGGCCGCGGGCCTCGTTCTCACCGGCCCACGTCGGCCAGCTGTACGACTTCCCGAGCGGCCTGAACGGCAGCGGCCAGGCCGTGGCCATCATCGAGCTCGGCGGCGGCTACCGCGCCGCCGACCTCCAGACCTACTTCCAGCAGTTGGGCATCACGCCAACGCCGAAGGTGCTCGCCGTCTCGGTCGACCACGGTCGCAATGCCCCGGCCGGCCCGAACAGCGCCGACGGCGAGGTCATGCTCGACATCGAGGTCGTCGGCGCCGTGGCGCCGGGCGCCAGCATCGTCGTCTACTTCGCCCCCAACACTGACCAGGGCTTCATCGACGCCATCACCACCGCCGTCCACGACACCGTGCATCGTCCGTCGATCATCTCCATCAGCTGGGGCTCGCCCGAGGTGGCCTGGACGCAGGCCTCGGTGCAGGCCATGGACCAGGCCTTCCAGGCGGCCGCCGCGATGGGAGTGACGGTCTACTGCGCGGCTGGCGACAACGGCGCCAACGACTTTCCGCCGGGCAGCCCCGGCGCTCAGCCGGGCAACCACGCCGACTTCCCAGCTTCGAGCCCGCACGTCGTCGGCTGCGGTGGTACCCACATCACCGTCGGCTCGAACAATCAGATCAGCCAGGAGGTCGTCTGGAACGATCCCGGCGGCGGCGCGACCGGCGGCGGCTACAGCAGCCTGTTCCCCACTCCGAGCTGGCAGACGTCCGTCCAGGGCGGCAAACGCGGCGTGCCCGACGTGGCCGGCGACGCCAGCCCAACCAGCGGCTACGTCGTGCGCGTCGACGGCCAGCAGATGGTCATCGGCGGCACGAGCGCCGTGGCGCCGCTGTGGGCCGGCCTGACGGCCTTGCTCAACCAGCGCCTCGGCACACCCCTCGGCTTCGCCAACCCACGCCTGTACGCGCTCGGCGCCACCAGCGGCGCCTTCGTCGACATCACCCAGGGCAACAACAACGGCTTCAACGCTGGCCCCGGCTGGGACCCGTGCACCGGGCTTGGCCGCCCGGACGGCGCCAAGCTGCTGGCCGCCCTCGGCGCGCCGGCCGCTCATTCGGCCTCGGCCAGCACGGCCTGAGCCCACCGAGCCGCAATGGTCGAGGCGTGAGCGATGCCTGAGGCACGCGTAGCCCTGCCCGGCACGGCGCCCCCGGAGCTCCCGCCGGGGGCGCAGCCGCTTGGCCCGGTCGACCCGGCCGAGCCCATCGAGGTCTCGCTGCTGGTCCGCCCGCGCACCCCGCTCGACGAGCTCGAACAGCGCCTGGAGCAGGGCGCACCGCCGCTCAGTCGCGAGGCGTTCGCCGCACGCTTCGGCGCCGACCCGGCCGCCGTCGATGCCGTCGAACGCTTCGCGGCCGCCCACGGTCTGCATGTCGTCCAGTCGGACGCGGCCCGCCGCACCATTGTCCTTGGCGGCACCGCCCAGCAGCTGAGCGATGCCTTCGGGGTCGCGTTGCAGCGCTTCCAAGCCGCCGACGGCAGCGTCTTCCGCGCCCAGAGCGGCGCGCTGTCGGTCAGCGCCGCGAACGCCGCGCTCAGCCCGCTGGTCGAGGCCGTCCTGGGCCTCGACACCCGCCCCCAGGCCCAGCCCCGCTAAGGTCCCCCCATGCTGCGGCTCGTCCGCGCGGTCGCCCTCGTCATCCTGATCGCGCTCGCCCTGGCCAACCTGTTCGCCATGGTCGCCTCGCTCGAGCCGCCCGGCAGCTACGACAAGGACTTCAGCCAGGAGTACCTGCTCGCTCGCGCGCTGTGGGACGGCACGGACACCAACCTGCCGATTCGCGATCTCGCCGCCCGCTACGCCACCGTCACCAGCTACCTCGATAAACCGAACCCGACACCCCATCCGCCGACGGCCGGCCTGCTGGCGCTGCCGCTGGCCGCCCTCGACTACGTCTCCGCGGTGCGGGCCTGGTTCGGCTTCCAGCTCAGCAGCCTGGTCGCCAGCGTCTGGCTCCTCGCCCGCGCCAACCACCTCCCGCCCCGCCCGCCCGCCGCCGTGCCAGCGGCCGCTGGGGCGCTGCTGAGCAGCCGCTGGCCGGCTGTGCTGATCGCCAGTCTGTGCCTGATCGGCTGGCCGCCGGTCGGCCTCGACCTCGGCATGGGCCAGCTCAGCCTGCCACTGCTGGGTCTGCTGGCCGCGGCCCAACTCGCCCTGGGCGCCGAGCGACGGCGACTGGCTGGCGTGCTGCTCGGGCTGAGCCTGCTGCTCAAGCCGCTGGCCTGGCCGTGGCTGTTGGTCCTCGTGCGCCGTCGCCAGTGGGCTGCCGTGTCCACCACCCTGGGCAGCCTCAGCCTCGGCTACCTGGCCGTCGCGCTGCGCGAGGGACCACAGCGGCTGGCAGCCTACTTCCTGGACGTCGGGCCCGCGCTGAACGCCGGCTTCGTGCACGAGCCGACCAATCTGTCGCTGTGGACGCTCGGCCTGCGTCTGCTGCCGACCGCGCCAGGCCTGGCCACGCTGCTCTCGGCCGCCGTCGTGGCGCTGGTCCTCGGGCTCGTGTGGCTCGCCGCCGGGCCGCGGCGCCCGCTCGGCGCAGCGCTCGGCGTCGCCACCATGGCGGCCATCCTGGTCAGCCCGGTCAGCTGGTACTTCTACCTGGTGCTCCTGCTCCTGCCGGCGGCGTACGTGCTCGGCCAGCTACACCTGTCACCCCAGCCCGCCCCGGCGGCGACCCTGGCCAGCGTGCTGCTGCTGGTCTATGTCCCGGCCTGGCTGCCGGCGGCCCGCCTGTCGTCGGTCGGCGTCGCCCTGCCCGTCTACCTCGTCGCCCTGCTCCCGACCGCCGGCCTGCTCGGCCTGGCGCTCGCCCTGCCCGGCGCCGCTCAGTGCGAGCCGCCCGCCCGGCTCTCGCGGCCAAAGACGTGGTCGCAGCGGCTGCAGTAGCGCAGGTTGCGCCAGGTGCGCATCGCCGCGTGCCACTCGGCGGTGCGTTTGGCCCAGCGCGCCTCGCCGCGCCGCCGCAGCGGCTCGCCCAGCAGCCCGGCCAGAAAGGCCACCCCGAGCGAGCAGCCGAAGACGACCACGATCCCGGCGTGGACGACCAGGGCCAGGCCGAGCAGGACGGCCAGCGCCGCCAGCGGCACCTGCACCCCCGATAGACCCACGTAGGCGGCCACGATCGACGGCCGCCGCGGCGGCGGCACGCGGGCCGGCGCGCGGGGCATGGCCACCAGCAGCGCCGCGCCGCGCATCATCAGCCCGTAGCGGGTGACCAACGGCGGCTCGGGCAGATGGCGGCGACGGTCCTGGTACATGGCGTGGACCTGGCGCACCGCGTCGTGGCGGCCGCACACCGGGCAGCTGCCAGCCCGCGACGGCATCACTCCCCCGCGCCCCCGCGTGCGCGGAAAGATCGGCCGCGACGGCCCCACCCCAGCATCCACGCGCCACCCATTATCGCACCCCGCCGCAGCGCCGCCGCGGGGCGCTCGCGGTGCTCGCTAGACTTGGCCCACATGGCCGTCCACCGAACGCTATTTGAGGGGCGTCCGGCGTGGGTGCTCGAGACCCGCGCCACGAGCATGGTCCTCGGCCTCGGCGCCGACGACACCCTGTACCTGCCGCACTGGGGCGCCCGCGGCCACTCCGAGCGCATCGCCGACTACCTGCCGACCATTCCCACCAACCGCCCCTCCGAGGCCACCTTCCTCGACGGCCAGCCGCTGGCCTACCCCGTCTACGGCATGCCCACCTTCAAGGAGCCGTGCCTGGTCGTGGCCGCCCCGGGTGGTGCCCGCGGTGCCCGCTTCAGCTTCGTCGAGGACCGTCTGGAGGACCCCGAGCACCTGGAGCTCGTCTTTGCCGACCCGCAGCTCGAGCTCGGTCTGCGCCTGCGCTTCGAGGTCCACCCGGCGCTCGACCTGATCGTGCGCTCGGCGATCATCGACAATATCGGCCCGCGCCCGCTCAGCCTGGAGCGCGCCCTCAGCGCCGCCCTGCCGCTGCCGCCGGACGCCTATGACGCCCTCACCCTGCACGGCCAGTGGGCGCGCGAGTTCGAGCTCCAGCAGCGGCCGCTGCTGCCCGGCCGGCTGGTTAGCGGCAGCAGCCGCGGCACCAGCAGCCACGAGGCCCACCCCTGGTTCGCCGTGCGCCCGCGCGGCGAGCAGGACGAGCACAGCGGTCGCGTCTGGTTCGGCTCGCTGGCCTGGAGCGGCAACTGGCAGTGCACGCTCGAAGTCGAGCGCAACGACGCCCTGAACATCACGCTGGGCATCCAGCCCTTCGACTTCGCCTGGCAGCTCGAACCGGGCGCCACCTTCGGCACGCCGGCCCTGGTGTGCGGCTTCACCGACGAGGGCCTGGGCGGCGCCAGCCGGCGCTTGCACGCCTTCGAGGAAGCCGTCTGGCTGCCGGCGAATCACCGCCCGACGCTGCGCCCAGTGCTCTACAACTCGTGGGAGGCAACGCACTTCGACGTCGACGCCGCCTCGCAGATCGAGCTCGCCCGACGCGCGGCCGACCTGGGCGTCGAACTGTTCGTGGTCGACGACGGCTGGTTCGGCGGGCGCGCCCACGACCGGGCCGGCCTGGGCGACTGGACGGTCAACCCGACGAAGTTCCCGCGCGGCCTGGGCGAGCTCATCAGCGAGGTCCACCGCCTGGGCATGCGCTTCGGCATCTGGGTCGAGCCCGAGATGGTCAACCCGGACAGCGACCTGTACCGCGCCCACCCTGACTGGGCGTACCACGCCGAGGGGCGGAGCCCGACCTTCGGCCGCAACCAACTGGTGCTCAACTTCGCCCGCGCCGATGTGCGGGCAGCCATCCTGGAGCAGCTGCGCCGCCTGCTCAGCGACCACGGCCAGATCGACTTCATCAAGTGGGACCACAACCGCGCCTGGACCGAGGTCGGCTGGCCCGAGCAACCCGACCAGCAGCGCGAGGTCTGGACGCGCCACGTCGTCGGGCTGTACGACATCTGGGCCACGCTGCGGGCCGAGTTCCCCCAGCTGTGGATCGAGTCGTGCGCCGGTGGCGGCGGACGAGCCGATCTGGGCGTGCTGCGCTGGTGCGACCAGGTGTGGACCAGCGACAACACCGACGCCGCCGACCGCCTCGCTATCCAGTACGGCTACAGCCGCGCCCACGCCCCGCGCGTGATGGTCAACTGGGTGACCGACGTACCCAACGAGCAGACCGGCCGCCTGGCGCCGCTGCGCTTCCGCTTCCACGTGGCCATGCAGGGCGTGCTCGGCATCGGCGGCAACATCACCCAGTGGTCGGACGACGAGCGCGACCAGGCGCGGGCGCTCGTCGAGCAGTACAAGCAGATCCGCCCGGTCGTCCAGCACGGCCGCCAATTCTGGCTGCGGCCGCCGACGGCCATCGGCGCCTGCGGCGTCGAGTACGTCTCAGGCGACGGCGCGACGGTCGTCGTCCTGCTGTACCAAATCCGCGGGCTGCGCGGCCAGGGCGCACGGCGCATGCGCCTCCAGGGTCTCGCGCCAGAGCGCCGCTACCGCCGCGCCAGCGACGGCTACGAGAGCACCGGCGCCGCCCTCATGGCCGCCGGCCTGCCGGCCACCCTGGTCGACTCCGGCGACCGCCACCCCAGCCTCGACTGGCAGAGCCAACTCCAAATCTGGACCGCCGAAACACGCTGAGGCGGCCGAGCCTCCGCGAGGGCGCTCAAGAGCCGATGTCCGGGCACTGCATGGTCGGCAGTCCTCTCGAGAACCACCCTACGCACGCGACGGCCGCCCCCCGAGGGGGCTACCCCCTGCTCTACTGCCCGGCCCCAGGCGTGTATCGTCAGCACGCGATGCCTGTCGAGTCTGCCGTGAGCGTGCTGCTGCTGGGCGCCGGCATCGGGCTATTCGCCGGGCTCAGCCCTGGGCCGGTGCTGACCCTGGTCGTGGCCGAGACACTGCGCGGCGGCTGGCCGCGCGGCGCGGCGGTGGCGGCCGGGCCGCTGCTGGCCGACGGGCCAATCATCGCCCTGGCGCTGCTGGTGCTGGGCCGGCTGCCGCCGGCCATGGTGCCGGCGCTGTCGCTGCTGGGCGGCGTGTTCCTGCTCTACCTGGGCCTGAGCACGGCCATCAATGTCCGACGGGCAACGGTCGCGCGCGGGCCGCGGCCGCCCGCCCGCGGCGGCCTGCTCGTCGGCCTGCTAGCGCGGGCCAGCAGTCCGAACCCGTACCTGTTCTGGTTCCTGGTCGGCACGCCGGCGCTGCTGCAAGCCGAACGCCAGGGCTGGCTGGCAGCCCTGGCGTTCCTGCTCGGCTACTACGGCACCATCGTCGGCTCGAACGTCGGCCTGGCGATGGTGCTGCACCGCTGGCTGGGCCGGCTGTCGGACCGCGTCTACCGCGGCCTGCTGCTCGGCAGCAGCCTGCTGCTGGCGCTCTACGGCCTGGCGCTGCTGGGCCGCGGGGCGCAGGAGATGCGCCGCCCCACGTAGATGGCGGTCGGAGCGTCTGTGGCGCCGAGCACGACCTCGGCGCGGCGGACGCGACTGGGGCGTGGGATGTGGATGTGCGAGGGCTCGTCCGTGGCGACCACGGTGCCCGTGCTGCGGCGGGTGCTGGAGCGGCCTGCGAGCGAGTGATCGACCATTGGGGGGTCCTCCCGACCGTGCGCTATACTCGAAGCGGAGCTTCCTCCGGTTCGGGGACACTATAACCGGAGGCGTCTCCACATAGCAACCTGCAGGAGGGACTCGATCGGTGACGCTCACGGCTCGACCACTGCGCGCCGACGCCCGCCGCAATCGCGACAAGCTGCTCGAGGCGGCCACGGCGGCCTTCGCCGACGCCGCCGACGCCGTCGACGGCCAGGACGTCGCCCTGGAGACCATCGCCGCCCGCGCCGGACTCGGCATCGGCACCCTCTATCGCCACTTCCCGAGCCGCGACGCGCTCGTCCTCGCCGCCTACCAGCACGAGGTCGACGCGCTGTGTGCCGCTGCCGCCGACCTCCTCGCCGCGCGCCCGGCCGACGAGGCCCTGCGGGCCTGGGCCGAGCGCTTTGCCGACTACGTCGCCACCAAGCGCCGCATGGGCAACGCCCTCCGCTCAGCCGCCGCCTCCGACTCGCCGCTGCTGGCCCAGACCCGCGCCCGCATCCTGGACGCCCTGCGGCTGCTGCTCGAGGCCGGCGCGGCCAGTGGCACCCTGCGCGCCGACGTCGACCCGACCGACGTCATGCGGGTCATCAACGGCATCTGGTACGTCCCCAGCGGCCCCCAGTGGCGCCAGGACGTCGGCCGCATGCTCGACCTCGTCATCGACGGCCTCCGCTACGGCGCACGCGCGCGCCCTGGCGGGACCTAGCCCTTGGTCGCGCCGAGGGTCAGGCCGCGGACGAAGTGGCGCTGCAGCAGCAGGTAGACGATGACCGTCGGCAGGGCGACCAGCACCGAGCCGGCGGCGATCAGGTTGTTGTCGGTGAAGAACAGCCCCTGCAGGTTCGACAGCGACGAGGTGATGGGTCGCTTGGCGCCGGTCTGCATCAGCACCAGGGCCCAGAAGTAGTCGTTGTAGATGAAGGTGAACTCGAGCGTCGCCAGCGCCGCCAGGGCCGGCCGGGTGAGCGGCACGATGACGTTCCAGAACGTCCGCCACACCGAGGCGCCGTCGACCAGTGCCGCCTCGGTCAACTCCTTGGGGATGGTCTTCATGTAGTTGCTGAGCACGAACGTGCAGAAGCCCATCTGGAAGGCGACGTGGATGGCGATGATGCCGACGTAGCTGTCGTAGAACAGCCCCGAGTCGCTCAGCCAGTCGGGCAGCGGCAGCGCCAGGTACAGGCGGTACAGCGGGTTGATGATCGTCTGCTGCGGCAACAGGTTGCCGGCCGTGAAGACCATCAGCAGGGTGATGTTGAGGCCGAACGGGAAGCGGGCGATGACGAAGGCGACGAACGACGACAACAGCAACACGAGCACCAGCGCCGGGCCGACGACGATCAGCGTGTTCAGGTAGTAGTGCGGCAGGTCGGCCTGGGTCCAGGCGTTCACGTAGTTCTGGATGTTCAGCTCGCTGGGCAGCGAGACGTAGCCGCGTTCGGCCGTGTCGGCGTACGGCCGCAGCGAGGTGTACAGGGCGTAGACCGGCGGCAGCAGCCAAACGGCCGCCGTCAGCAGCAGGAACAGCTGAATGAACGTCCGCGCCCAGCCCCGCGGCCGCGGTCGGGCCATCATCTGCACACTCATGCCGCCTCCGCGTCGACGTGGAACGTCCGCCACAAGTAGGGCACGATGGCCCCCAGCGAGATGACCAGCAGGATGACGGCGAGGGCCGAGCCGAAGCCGACGCGGCTGGCCTCGCCGATCAAGTTGTTGGTCACCAGCACCGAGATCAACTCGAGTCCATTGCGGCCCTTGTTCACGACGTAGACCAGGTCGAAGGCGCGCAATGCTTCGATGATGGTGATGACCAGCACGACCACGTTGATCGGGTGCATGGCCGGGAACACGACGCGGAAGAAGACCTGGCGGGCGTTGGCGCCGTCGATGGCCGCCGCCTCGCGCAGCGACGGGTCGACCGACTTCAGCCCGGCCAGGTACAGGACCATGATGTAGCCAGCGTGGCACC
>Ga0213876_10002218_pt1 | contig 11466 bp, 10 predicted proteins | sample BarmaccomBMRX_R9_FD_160113 | JGI IMG/M metagenome (GOLD analysis project Ga0213876, IMG submission 160113) | Root-associated microbial communities from Barbacenia macrantha in rupestrian grasslands, the National Park of Serra do Cipo, Brazil - RX_R9 | ecosystem: Host-associated > Plants > Roots...
GATGCTCGTCAGCGCGACGGAGCTCTGGCGCGATCCGACGCATCTCGCGCCGCGCCATCCTGCCGCCCTCGTCTTGCTCGCGCGCGAGCACGGCTTCACGATCGATGAAGCGCAAGCCGTGCATCCGTTCCCGGACGGGACGAGCATCCCGATCGGCGGCGACGATCCGCCCGCGTTACAACGCGTCGTGCACGCGCTCAACGCGCGGCTCTTCGGCCCTCAGGACCTGCGGCTCATCGCGAGGCGGACTTGATCGCCGAGGCGGAGCTGCTTCGGCCGGCGCTGGGACGGTATCCCGATGGCCGACGCGCTTTCGCGCCGCAGCTTCCGGCGATGCTGCTTCCCTACGTCGCGATGATGTTCGGCAGCGCCATCGCCGGTCTCGCGGCGTTCTACAACGCGATCGTCATCCGCCGCTTCGGCCTCGCGTTTCTCAGCCTTTTCCTCGGCTTCGCGACATGGTTCGGCTGCTTGCTGGGAGTGCTAAGCGCGAAAGATGCGGGCGTCGATACGGTGCTGCTCCTCATCGGTGCCCGCGTGCTGCACTTCCTCGTCGGCTGCGTCTTCTACTTCCTGATGCGGCCGCATCTCAGCGGCAGCACCTTCCTCGGCGGCCGCACCGCGCCGGTGCGCGCCAGCTACTTCGTCGCGTTGGCGATCGGCTGGTACCTGCCGTTCCGCGTGCTGCTGCTCCTGTTGGGGGCTCCGATTGGAAAATGACGGCGAGCTCGATGACGACGCGCGCGTAGTCGTCACGCTCAGCGCTGCAATGCGCGTCTCGCATCTGCTCGCCGTCGGGCAGATCACGCGAGCGAAGGAAGCGGCCGCCGATGCGATCGCGGCGGAGCCGAACAATCCGCTGAGCTATCACGCACTGGCGCGCGTGCTCCTCGCGCAGGCGGATGTTCCGGGCGCGATCGCCGCGCTCGAGCAGTCGATCGCCCTCGCGCCGGATTGGGCGGCGGGTTGGTCGTTGTACGCGACGGCACTTTTTCGCGCGGGACGTTTCGCCGCCGCGGAGAAGGCCGTGCTCGAGGCTCTGCGCAACGAGCCGGACGAAGCCGGGTACTTCACCCAGTACGGCCGGATCCTCGCGTACTGCAGCAAGAAGGAGAAGGCGTTGGAGCTGGCCCGCCGCGCGCTGGAGCTCGATCCGGACGACGAAGGCGCGCATCAGCTCTTCGCGGCGCTGCTCCACGAAGTCTCGCCGTCGAAATGGCAATTGTCCGAGGAGGTTGCGCGTCGCGCGGTCGGCCTCAATCCCGACGATCCGGACGGCTACGCCATCCTCGGCGCGATCCTGCTCACGCAACGACGCTACGACGAAGCGGAATCGATGTTCCGTACGGCGCTCGAACAAGATCCGCATCACGCGCTGGCCATCGAAGGCCTGGCCCAGCTCGTGATGCGCCAGCACCTCATCTACCGCCCCTTCCTCGGATACGCGCTGGTGATGCGCCGGCTTGGAACGCCGACGCAGATGCTCGTCGTGCTCTCGCTCTGGGTGATGGTGTCGCTGCTTCGGGCGACGATCCTCAGCGCCGAGCCGGGAGCGACGATTCTCGTCGCGGCGTATCTCGCGTTCGCGCTGTACACGTGGTTCGCCGAGCCCGTGATGCGAGCCATCCTGCGACGCAAATATCATTGGCTTTGAGACTGACCACATGGACTTGAATTCGACACTCGAGACTCTCCGGCGCGCCCTCGTGCAGACGCCGAACAACGGTTTCCTTTGGCTGCAGGTCGCGGAGCTGCTCGCGCAACTCGGGCGCGGCAGCGAGGCGGAGGAAGCGGCGCGCGAAGCGCTCGTCCATCTCGATGAAGAAGATGCGCGCAACCGCGCGCGGGCGCTCATCGCGCCGAAAGACGAGGCGCCGCAGAACGTGCTGCGTCTCGTGCGCGGCGAGAAGAAAGACGACTCCGGCGATGCGCCGGATGCGCCGACGCGGGAGTCCGTGCGCTTCGGCGACGTCGGCGGGCTGGACGAGATCAAAGAAGAGATCCGGATGAAGATCATCGTGCCGTTCCAGCGGCCGGATCTCTTTCGCAAGTATGGCAAACGCGTCGGCGGCGGCGTGCTGATGTACGGCCCGCCGGGCTGTGGCAAGACGCTGCTCGCCCGCGCGACGGCCGGCGAATGCGACGCGTTCTTCTTCAACGTCACGATCGACTCGATCCTCGACATGTACTACGGCGAATCGGAGCGCAAGCTCGCGGGCATCTTCGAGAGCGCGCGGGCGAAGGTGCCGGCGATCCTCTTCTTCGACGAAGTGGAGGCGATCGGCGGGAGCCGCCAGCAGATGCGCCACAGCCCGGGCAAGAGCCTCGTGAATCAGCTGCTCGCGGAGATGGACGGCATGGCGTCGAACAACGCGAACGTGCTCGTGATCGCGGCGACGAACGCGCCTTGGTCGGTGGACTCCGCGCTGCGCCGTCCGGGCCGCTTCGACCGCGTGCTGTTCGTTCCGCCGCCGGATGAGACCGCGCGTTTCGAGATCCTCCGCCTTCATCTGCGCGAACGTCCGGTGGCGAAGGACGTCGACGTAGGGGAGCTGGCGAAGAAGACGGCCGACTTCTCCGGCGCCGATCTCTTCGACCTCGTCGAACGCGCCGCCGAGAAACCTCTCGTCGAGGCGATGCGCGGCGGCGAACCGCGCGAGCTTCGCCGTTCCGATTTTCTCGACGCGCTCAAGAAAACGAAGCCGTCGACGAAGGAGTGGTTCGCGACGGCGAAAAACTACGCGACCTTTGCGAACACCGGCGGCCTGTACGACGACCTGCTCGACTATCTGAAGAAGTAGGCGCGCGTCACTGCGACTCCGGTGTGACGTCGACCATTTCCGTGCTCGGCGGCGGAGGCGGTGCGACGTGCGCCGGAATGAGACCGAGGAGAAGGCCGACGGCGAAGCCGATCATGTGGGCGACGTTGTCGATCTCCTGGAAATCCATCGCGAACGCGAAGTTCAGCACGACGCAGATGACGAGCTGCAACACCATCACGCGCGCCCATCGTTCGTGCCGGTAACGGGTGCGCAGCACCGTCAGGATGAGAGCGCCGACCAGCCCGAAGATTGCGCCGCTCGCGCCGAGGGAGATGCCGTTGGGCGGCATGCGGAAGGGCGTGCCCAGCGAGACGCACAGGCCGCTGACGAAGTAGACGAAGAGCATTCGTCGCGAGCCGAACAGCGTCTCGAAGGCGGCGCCGACCTGGAAGAGCGAGAACAGGTTGAGCAGCACGTGGGTCCAACCGGCGTGAAGGAACATCGCGGCGAGGAGCCGCCAGTATTCGTGACGCCGGAACGTGTCGGCGGTCAACGCGCCCATGTCATACAGCACGAGATCGGAGCGACCCGCGCCCCGGGCCAGTTCGAGGAGAAAGACCGCGGCGATGACCGCGAGCAGAGCCGCCGTCGCCGGCGCATGACGCAGTCTCATTCGAGCCACGCCGAGACGCGCCGCATGAAGAAGTGCGCGGTGCGCGGCGCGATCTCCTTCAGCCGCATGTAGAGGTTCGCCGTGAAAGGCAGAATACGCCGGTACGCGCCATCCTCGGCCGCATTGCACACGGCGCGGGCGACGCGCTCGGGACGGATGGCGAGGATCAGGCGCGAGGCGCCGGGCATCTTGCCGCGCTCCGCCTTCTCGAAGAACGCGGTGTCCGTCGTGGCCGGACAAACCATCGCGACGCGCACCCCGCGCCCGAGCACTTCATCCCGCAGCGCCTCGGAAAACGCGAGCATGGCCGACTTCGTCGCGCAGTAGCCACCCATCCGGGCGAAGCCCATGATGCCGGTGATGGAGGCGACGTTCACGATCGTTCCCGATTTGCGCGCGAGCATTCCGGGCAACGCCGCTTGCGCGCACCAGACCGCGCCGAAGTAGTTCGTCTGCATCATCGAGACGAGCTCTTCGGGCTTGGCGTCGGCGATCGCGTCGAAGATGGCGAAGCCGGCGTTGTTGATGAGGACGTCGACTACGCCCGCTGTTTCGAGGAGACGGATGCAATCCTCGCGACGGCTGACGTCGGTCGCGACGGCCGTGCAGGAAACGCCTACGGCACGGCATTCCGCAGCTACGGATTCGAGGAGATCGAGGCGGCGCGCGGCGAGAAAAAGTCTCGCGCCACGGCGGGCCATTTCGAGCGCGACGGCCTTTCCAATTCCGCTCGATGCCCCGGTGATGACGACTGTTTTTCCGTTCAGTTGCATGGCACTTTCATGTTGCCGAAATGGCAGGTTTATAGCATTGACTTCACGTTTCAGCGGCACCTATACTCGACCCACCTTCGCCGGCCTGTAGATGGCCGCACTTCGCGCAGCCAGGGAGGCCTCGATGCCATTCGAAGAAGTCAAGAAAGTCTGGATGAATGGCAGTCTCGTCGACTTCGCAGACGCGAAGATCCACGTCTTCACCCATGCGATTCATTACGGCTCGGGTCTCTTCGAAGGCATCCGCGCCTACAACACGAAAAATCAGGGAACGGCGGTCTTCCGCCTGAACGAGCATATCCGGCGCCTGTTCGACGGCGCGCGGATTTATCGCATGGATGTTCCGTTCACGAGCGACGAAGTCAAACAGGCCTGCCTCGACATCGTCCAGGCGAACGGCTTCGACGACTGCTACCTCCGCCCCCTCGTCTATCGCGGCTTCCACTCCCTCGGCGTCTTCCCCGGCGCATGCCCGGTCGACGTGATCGTCGGGGCGTGGAAGTGGGGCAAGTACCTCGGCCCCGAGGCGATCGAGAACGGCGTGGACGTGCGCGTGTCTTCCTGGAGCCGCATGGCGCCGAACACCTTCCCGGCGCTGGCGAAGGCGACCGCGAACTACATGAACTCGATCCTCATCCGCCAGGAAGCGGCGGCCGACGGTTACAGCGAAGGCATCGCCCTGGACGTCAACGGCTACGTCAGCGAAGGCTCCGGTGAGAACGTCTTCGTCGTCCGCAACGGCAAGATCATGACGCCGCCGCTCGGCGCGTCGATCCTCAGCGGCATCACCCGCGACAGCGTCATCCGCATCGCCCGCGACCTCGGCTACGACGTCATCGAAGGACTCATCCCCCGTGAAGCGCTCTACATCTCCGACGAAGTCTTCTTCACCGGCACCGCCGCGGAAGTCACCCCGATCCGGAGCATCGATCGAATTACGATCGGGTCCGGCAAACGCGGACCCGTCACCGAGCGCATCCAGAAAGAGTTCTTCGACTACATCAATGGCGACATCGAGGACCGTTACGGCTGGTTCACTCCGGTGTACGCCGATCGCCAGGCGGAAAACCGCAAACCCGCTCTCGTAGGCTGATTCCAATCGCCTCCGTTCGCCGAGGCCGGCGAGCATGTGACGCCTTGTGAACGCTTGGCCAAACAAGCGCAGCGGGCCGTGCCCGCCTCGATCAGTGCGGCACGTCGCGACCGACGATCGAGTAGTACGAGTGCTCGCCGACGATCATGTGCTGGATGAGACTGAGGTCCACCAGCTCCATCGCCGCCTTCGCCTTCCTCGTGAAGTGAATGTCCTCCAGCGACGGCTGCGGGTTGCCGGAGGGATGGTTGTGGAACAGCACGATCCCCTTCGCGTTCTCCTGCAGCGCCGTCCAGACGATCTCCCGGGTTGAGGCCGTCACGGTGCTGATCGTGCCGCGGAAAATCTCCACCCGCCGCAGGATCTTGTTGCGCGGATCGAGGAACAGCGCGCCGAGATGCTCCTGCTCCTGATGCGCATAGTTGCGGATCAGCGAGCGCGCGAGCGTGTCCGGCTCGTAGTGATTCGGATCCGCTTTTTTCTTCTTCTTCTTGTCCTTGTCCGAGATCCTCTCTTCCTCGATCACCGAATCGGTCAGACGGCGCGTCAGCTCGAACGCAGCGGAGAGCCGCGCGACCTTCGCCGGCCCCATTCCGCGGATCTTCATCAGCCAGCCGGGCGAGCGCCGTTCGAGCTTGGCCAGCCTGTCTCGTCCCAGCAGCTCCCCGGCGAGAAAGAGCGCATTCTTTCCCTCGGCGCCGGAGCCGAGCAGGATGGCGATCAGCTCGGCGTCGGTCAGCTTGTCCGCCCCCTTCTGCAGCAGCCGTTCGCGTGGCCGGCTGCTCTCCGGCAGATCGAGAATCGTGTCTTCAATCCGCATGAATCTCCTCCAGAATCGCTTCGACGATCGCCGGGGTCGCGGCGGCCGCCGTCATCGGAATCGCGTAGGTGCAGGCGGAGCTCACGCCGCTCGCCTGAGGATTGATCTCGATCGAGAGGCCGCGATGCAGCGAGACGAGGCCGGCGGCCGGGTAGACGACGCCAGACGTCCCGATCACGAGCAGCAGATCCGCCGCCTGCATCACCTCCGAAGCGCGCGTCAGCGCCTGCTCGGGAAGGATCTCCCCGAACCAGACGACGTCCGGCCGGAGCAACGCGCCGCACTCGCAACGCGGCGGAATCGTGGGGAAAGCATCGAACGCCTCGCGCACCTTGCCTTCACGCACGCAACGCACGCGAAAGAGATTGCCGTGAAGCTCGATGACGTCCTGCGAGCCGGCGCGCGCATGCAGCCCATCGACGTTCTGCGTCACGACGACGCCGGCATCGCCGAGCCGCGCAATGGCCTCATGCGCCGCGTTCGGCTTCGCCTCCCGCACCAGCCCGCGCCGCCACTCGTACCACTCCCACACCAGCTCCGGATCACGCGCAAAAGCCTCCGGCGTCGCGAGATCCTCCGATCGGAAGTTGCGCCACAAACCGCCTGCGCCGCGGAACGTCGGGATCCCACTCTCCGCCGAGACGCCGGCGCCGGTGAACGCCACCACCCGTCGCGGCACCACCCGCCGAATCGCCTCGATCGCTTCTTCGAGCATGCGACGAGGTTACGCCTGGAAGACGCGGATAGGCTCCGAATCTACGTGAGGTGGAACACTGCGCCGCCGAGGTGCAGCGCCGTTTGTGCAGTGATGAACGGGGCGTAGAAGGGGCGAATGGAAAATTGAAAATGGAAAATTTGAAAAACCGACAAGAACAACAAAGGAGAGCGGCGAAGCTCTCCTCAGTTTTTCAATTTTGCTTTTCGATTCGGACTACACGCCCGGAACGTTCTGCTCGTTGATCTGCACGAACGCCTCTTTGCGGAGTCGTTCGATGTACGCGCGGTAGTCGCGTTGGAACGTCTCGTCGCTGGCGTCCTTGCGGAGCTTGTCCTTGACCGACTCGAAGGCCGGCACTTCGGACGGTAGGCGGTTCTCCACCTTGATGATGTGCCAGCCGGAGCGGGTGGCGATGGGGCCGATGATCGTGCCGGGGTTGGCGTTGAACACGGCTTTGTCGAGGTCGGGGAGGAGCTCGCCGCGGGCGACGTCGCCCATGTCGCCGCCGTTGTCTTTCATCGCGTTCTCGGGGACGGACTTCGCGAAGGCGGCGAAGTCGGACGCGGTGCGCGCCTGCTGCCCGAGCTCGGTCGCGCGCGTCTGGGCCTGGGCGGCCTGCGCTGCGTTGTCCGGTTTGGCGATGATGATCGCGCGAAGGTGGGCGCGTTCCGGCAGGCGGTAGTGCTCTTTCTCGCGGTCGTAACGCTCGCGAAGCTCGCGATCCGTGAGGTCTTCGCGGCTGCGCAGCTCGCGGGCGAACACCTTGTTGGCGATCAGCGTGTCGCGGAGCCGGTTTTCCATCTCCGGACGCGTCATGCCGGACTTCTTCAGCGAGTCTTCGAACGCCTCGTCGGTCGTGATGCCGTACTGCTGCTTGAGGCGGCCGATCGCCTCCTTCATGTCGGTTTCCGTCACGGCGAGGCCGATGCGGTCCGCGCGATCCTTGATCAGCAGCTCGGCGATGATGTCGTTCAGCAGGTCCTTCTTCAGCGCCGCCTTCTTCGCAGCCGCGTCCGCCGGCGCCGCCGTCTGATCGATCTCGTTGTACCCCTCGGAAAGCCTCTTCGCGTACTGCGTCCGGGTGAGGATGCGGTCACCGACGCGCACGACGATCGCTTCGACGAGCTGGGCGGCACTCGCGGCCGAGGCTACGAGGGTGAGGGCGAGGAGGAAGGTGGCTTTTTTCATGGCGGACTTTCTTCAGACGTCAGGGCGCTCAACACGTTCCGCGGCGGGCTTTATTCGTTGTCGCTACGAGGGAGGGTGCCGGAGTATTTGAAGGGGAGACGCTTGGTCAGGACGGCGATCTGCATCTCGGCCCGGCTCTTCGTGACGAGCTGGGCCATTTTCTGACGAACTGCCTCTTCGCGCAGCCGTTCGCGGATGACCGGCGCGGCGGTGTTGATGTCCACCACTCCCGGGCCGCGGCGTTCGTCCACCTTGAAAACGTGGAAGGTCGAGTCGGTGCGGATGACGTCGCTGACGGTGCCCGGCTTGAGGCTGAAGATCACGTCCTCGAACATCTTCGGCAGCTCGCCGCGGCTGACGTAGCCGATCTCGCCGCCTTTCTTCGCGTTCGGGGCCACCGAGTATTGGGCCGAGAGATCTTCGAACGAGGTGCCTTTTCGCAGTTGGGAGGCGATCTGGCTGGCGAGCGTTTCGTCGTGGACGAGGATCTGCCGGACGCGCACTTCTTCGCCGCTCTTGAACTCGTCGGGATGGCTGTCGTAGTAAGCGCGCAGCTCCTCGTCGCTCGCCTCGGGGATGTCGGTCGAAAGATCGGAGATCAGCTTCTGGCGGCGCATTTCATCGCGCTTTTCGATGACCGTCGATCCCGCTTCGTTGCGCACCGCGGATGCGATCTTCTCCGCCGGCACTTCCACGCCGTGCGTAGCCGCGTACTCGCTGAGGACGATCTCCTCGACGTACTGATCGACCAACGCGCTCGCCACTTCAGGCGTGACTTGCGCGAGCTCGGTGCCGGTGTTGCGTTCGAGATAGCGCTTGAAGTCGGCCAGCGTGGCGTTGCGCTCGCCGACGCGTACGACGACGTCCGGCGGGATGGACGGCTTGCTCTTGCACGCTGACGGAAGGCAGGCGGCGAGGATCAGCAGAAAGACGAGGGGGCGGCGCACGGAGCGCGCGGAGTTTAGCAGAAGTGCCTAGCGCAGAAATGGATACGGGTTCACGGCGCCGCCTTCAAAACGGTAAATTCCGTAGTGGAGATGCGGTGGCAGCAACCGGCGCGAGGGAGTCATGCGAGATGGTACGGAGCGCGCGTGGCCGTGTCATCCTGAACAGCGAAGACTGTGAAGGATCCGCACCGATCTTGCCCTGCGCCTGAGGGTACGGATTCTTCGCCGTCTGCGCGGCTCGGAATGACACCCCTAGGCCGCGATGCCGCGTAGCAGCTCTTCGATCGCGACGATCACTTCCGTCCCCCGCGCCTGCAGCGGGAAAGACAGCACGCCGTTCGGCGAGAACTTGACCTGCGGGTTGGCGCCGATCATCTGCAGCAGCTTGTTCGGATCGACGCGCGCGTTCGCGGACAATTTCGCGATGCCGCGCGCACCGTCGCGCACGATCGAGATCACGCCGAGCTGTTGCGCGAAGCGTTTCACCCGGACGAACTGCAGCAGGTTCTCGACGTTCGCCGGCAACGCACCGAAGCGGTCGCGGATCTCCGTGCGGATGTCGTCCAGGCGCTGGTCGGTCTGCGCGGACGCGATCTTCTTGTAGAACGTCATGCGCAGGTTCTCCTCGGCGATGAAGGACTTGGGGATGTAGATGTCGACGCCGAGGTTCATCGAGGTCTCGACTTCTTCCTCGATGCGTTCGCCCTTCATCTCCCGAATCGTCTCCTCGAGCAGCTTCGTGTACATCTCGAAGCCGACCGCCGCGATCTGACCGGACTGCTCGCCGCCCAGAATGTTGCCCGAGCCGCGGATCTCCAGGTCGCGCGCGGCGATGCGGAAGCCGGCGCCGAGGTCGGAGAACTCCTGGATCGCGCTCAGACGCTTGCGCGCGTCCGATGACAACACGCGATCGCTCGGCACGAGCAGATAGCAGAAGGCGAGGCGGTCGCTGCGTCCTACGCGGCCGCGCAGCTGGTAGAGCTGGGAGAGGCCGAAGCGTTCCGCGTGATTGATGAGGATCGTGTTGCAGGCCGGGATGTCGATGCCATTCTCGATGATCGTCGTGGCCAGGAGCACGTCGAACTTGCGCTCGATGAATGCGAGCATCGCGCGCTCCAATTCGCGCTCGTCCATCTGGCCGTGGCCGACGATCACGCGCAGGCCGGGCACGAGCTTCTCCAGCAGCTCCTTCATCGCGTAGATCGATTCGATGCGGTTGTGGACGAAGAAGACCTGGCCGCCGCGGTCGATCTCGAATGCGATCGCGTCGCGGATGAACTCGTCGTTGAACGGCACGACCGCGGTCTGGATCGCCAGGCGATCCTTCGGCGGCGTCTCGATGACCGAGATGTCGCGGATGCCCACCATCGACATGTGCAGCGTGCGCGGGATCGGCGTCGCCGACATCGCCAGCACGTCGATCGCCTTCTTCACCTGCTTCAGCCGCTCCTTCTGCGCGACGCCAAAGCGCTGCTCCTCGTCGATGATCATCAGGCCGAGGTCTTTGAAGTTGATGTCTTTGGAGAGGACGCGGTGCGTGCCGATGATCACGTCCACTTCCGCCGACTCCAGCTTCTTCACGATGTCTTTCTGCTCTTTCGCCGAGTAGTAGCGCGTGAGCAGATCGATCGTCACCGGGAACGACGCGAAGCGGCGCATGAACGTGCGGTAGTGCTGGAACGCCAGGATCGTCGTCGGCGCGAGCACGGCGACCTGTTTGCCGTCCATCACCGCCTTGAAGGCCGCGCGCATCGCCACTTCGGTCTTGCCGTAGCCGACGTCGCCGCACAGCAGGCGATCCATCGGCTTGCGCGACTCCATGTCGTGCTTCACGTCGTCGATCGCCGCGAGCTGGTCTTCGGTCTCGTCGAACTCGAACGCGTCTTCGAATTCGAACTGCCACGGCGAGTCCTTCGAGAATGCGTGGCCCGGCACCATCTGGCGCGTGGCGTAGAGCTTCAGCAGCTCGTCCGCCATGTCTCGCATCGCCTTCTTGACCGAGGCTTTCGTCTTGGCCCAGGAGGTGCCGCCGAGCTTGTCGAGCTTCGGCGCGGTGTCCGTGCCGCCGGAGTACTTCTGGATGAGGTTCAGGTTCTCCATCGGCATCAGCAACTTGCCGCCGTTGGAGTACTCGAGCTCCATCACCTCGCGCTCGGTTTCGCCGAAGGGGATGCGTTGCAGGCCGACGAAACGGCCGACGCCGTGGTCGACGTGCACGATGTAGTCGCCCGACTTCAGGTCGCGCAGGTCGGTGATGAATGCATCGGTCGCTTTTCGGGTGCGGCCGCCGACGCGCGTGGAAGTCGGCGGCTCGAAGAGGTCCCACTCCGAGTACACGACGAGGCCGACTTCATCGAAACGGAAGCCGCGCGCGAGGCTGCCTTCCGTCAGCACCAGCTCATCGCGCAAGCCCTTCGTGTCGTCCGCGTACGGAACGTTGAACTCCTTGAGCAGACGCTCGACCTTTTCGTGGCCGCCTTTCGTCGCGTGGA
>Ga0213876_10002219_pt1 | contig 11456 bp, 9 predicted proteins | sample BarmaccomBMRX_R9_FD_160113 | JGI IMG/M metagenome (GOLD analysis project Ga0213876, IMG submission 160113) | Root-associated microbial communities from Barbacenia macrantha in rupestrian grasslands, the National Park of Serra do Cipo, Brazil - RX_R9 | ecosystem: Host-associated > Plants > Roots...
GCGCCAGCCCGTGACCGAGTAGGTCTTCGACATCGAGTTGACGACGAGCGTGCGCTCCTTCATCCCTTCGAGCTGCGCCATCGAGATGTGCTCGACCTCGCGGTCTGCGCGCGGGTAGAGGATGTGCTCGTAAATCTCGTCGGTGAAGCAGAGCGCGTCGAACTCTTTGCACAACCCCGCGATGAACTCCATCTCCTCGCGCGTGAAAACTTTTCCGGTCGGGTTGTTCGGGTTGCAGAGGATGACGGCCTTCGTGCGCGGGTTGAAGGCCGCACGAAGCTCTTCGGGGTCGAACGTCCAGTCGGGCGCGCGTAAGCTGACGTAGCGCGGGGTGGCGCCCGAGAGGATCGCGTCGGGCGCGTAGTTCTCGTAGAAGGGCTCGAAGACGACGACCTCCTCGCCGGGGTCAACGGTCGCCATCATCGCGGCGATCATGCCCTCGGTCGAGCCGCAGGTGACGGTGATCTCGCGCTCGGGGTCGTAGTCGAGCCCGAGGAACCAGCGCGTCTTGTCGGCGATGGCCTCGCGGAAATCCTTCGCGCCCCAGGTGACGGCGTACTGGTTCACGTCGTCGTTAATCGCGGCCGCGGCGGCGCGCTTCAAATCCTCGGGCGCGGGGAAGTCCGGGAAGCCCTGCGAGAGGTTGACGGCGCCGTGCTTCATGGCCTCGCGCGTCATCTCGCGGATGACCGACTCGGTGAAGCGGCCCGCCTTCTGCGAGACGCGGCCGCGCTTGCCTGCTTCGGGTGTCGCCATTGGAGAGTCTTCCTTTGAAGGTGTCGCGGCGATGCTCTCACAGACGGGGACGGCGGGCAAACGCGCCGCGGCGTTGACGCGCGGCGGCGCGCCGGTGTAGAAACGTCCCCGCCCTTTCCCACCCGAATCCCTGACCTGAAAGCCTCGCGGACGGAAGACCAACAAGAGGAGCGTGTGAAGGATGAGTTCAACTGGTGCAGCCGACCAGATCAATCAAGAGAAGCTTGAGGCGTTCTTAGGCAAGGTGGTCACAGACTTCGGGGCGGCGCTCAGCTCGTCGCTCGTCTACATCGGGCAGAAGCTCGGTCTCTACAAGGCGCTGGCCGAGGCGGGCGCGACGACGCCGGCGGAGCTGGCCGGGCGCACGGGCACGCAGGAGCGCTACGTGCGCGAGTGGCTCATCAACCAGGCCGCGAGCGGCTACGTCGAGTACGACGCGGCCGAGGGCAAGTTCTCCCTCTCGCCGGAGCAGCGGGCGGCGCTCGCCGACGAGGAGAGCCCGGCGTTTGTCGGCGGCGGCTTCTACCTCGTCAAGGCGATGACGAACGCCGTGCCGCGCATCGAAGAGTCTTTCCGCAAAGGCGGCGGCATCCTCTGGGGCGAGCACGACCCCGACCTCTTCGTCGGCGTCGAGCGCTTCTTCCGCCCCGGCTACCGCACGCACCTGGTCAACGACTGGATACCGGCGCTGACCGGCATCGCCGAGAAGCTGAAGGCGGGCGGGCTCGTGGCCGACGTGGGCTGCGGCCACGGCGCCTCGACCGTCATCATGGCGCAGGCTTACCCCGCCTCGCGCTTCCGAGGCTTCGACAACCACGGCCCTTCAATCGAGCACGCGCGGCGCGCGGCCGAGGAGGCGGGCGTCGCCGGCCGCGTCACGTTCGAGGTCTCCGCGGCGGGCGAGATACCCGGAGGCCCTTACGACCTCGTCTGCTTCTTCGATTGCCTGCACGACATGGGCGACCCCGCGGGCGCGGCGCGGCGCGCGGCCGAGGTGCTGGCCGAGGGCGGCAGCGCTTTGATCGTCGAGCCGATGGCCGGCGACACGGTCGAGGAGAACATCAACATCATCGGCCGGACGTTCTCGGCGGCCTCGACGCTCTGCTGCACTTCGAACTCGCTCGCGCTCGGCGGCCCGGCGCTCGGCGCCGTCGCCACCGAGGAGGCGCTGCGCGAGGTCGTCATCGGCGCCGGCTTCAAAGAGTTCCGCCGCGCCACGCAGACGCCCTTCAACCGCGTCTTCGAAGCGCGGCGTTAACAAACAGGTCAGAACCACCCGCGGTAGCGGGTGGCCCTGTGCGACACGGAACATCCGCATAGCACAGGGCCACCCGCTACCGCGGGTGGTTCTGACCCGGTCGCAGTCGCCCTTGATTGCAGACCAGGACACCACACGCCGCCCAACTTCCCTTCCCTAATTCGCATCGAAGCGGGGTTATGAGCGAACACGGCAAGTGCCCGATGGGCAAGCATCCATGGGTGGCGACCTTTTTCGTCCTCGCCTTCATCCTCATCTTCTTCGCGCACAAGCTCGGCCTGCTGTAGCCCTCAAGTCAGTTCGGAGGCTGTTGCTGCTCGGCCTCGGCGGCCTGGCGGCGGAGCTGGTCGATGATGGAGTTGATGGCCGAGGCCTGCGGCCCCTCCGGCGCGAGTTCTAAATACTTCTCGTAGGCGGCGACCGCCTCCTTCCAGCGTTCGAGCTTTTCGAGGTCGCGGCCCAGCAGCTCGTAGACGACGGGCTCCGTGTCGGAGAGCTGCGCGAGGGCTTTCTTGAAGGACTCGACGGCCGCGTCGTAGCGCCCCTGCTCCTCGTAGACGAGCCCGGCGCCCGTGTGCGCCTCGGGCTGGAAGCCGCGCGCCTCTCGCAGCGAGCGGGCGAAGGCCGCGAGCGCCGCGTCGTAGTCCGCGAGCGTGCGCTGGATGCGCCCCTCGACCGCCCACGACTCCGGGTAGACGGGCCGGTCGGCCCGCGCCGCCTTCAACTCTTCCAGAGCCCCGTCCGTGTCCCCCTGCGATTCGAGCGCGCGCGCGAGCCCGAGGTGCGCGGCCGCGAAGCGCGGGCGCAGCTTGAGAGCCTGCCGGTACGACTCGACGGCCGCCGCGTTGCTGCCCTTCTCTCGCGCCTCCTCGGCCTGCTGAAACGCCAGCTCGGCCTCGTCGGTCGTCTGCGTCAGCACGACGCTCAGGGCGCCGCGCTGCGTCGGAAGTAGTGCGAGCGTCCGCTCGGCGAAACCCTTCGCGCGCACGCGCAGCGTGTGGCGGCCGGGCGTGAGCTTAACCGACAGCTTCCCTTCCGCGTCCGCCGCGCCGCGCAGCACCTCGTCCACCCAGACGGCGGCGCCGGGCTGCGTGCTGACGTTGAGGACTGCCGAGGAAGGCTTCGCCGCGGTCTGCGTCGGAGGCTTCGCCGGAGCCTTCGCGGGAGTCTTCGCCGCGGTCTTAGTCGCAGGCTTCGCGGCAGTCTTCGTCGAACTCTTCGCCGGCGCCGTCGGAGGCTTACGCCTCTGCGCCGAGGCCAGTGAGAAGTGCGTCGAAGGCCCGGGGCCGTTCGAGGCGGGCGGCTCTTTGACCGTGCAGGGAACGTCGGCCAGGGGTTCGCGCAGCTCGTCCCTTTCGCCGGCGTGCTTGCCGCCTGTGACGTACAGGATGCCGGCGATGCCGGCGACCTTGAGGGTGAAGTCGAGCGTGCGTGCGGCGCCGGGCTCGACGCGGAGCCGCGTCTCCTGGACGGGGCAGAAGCCGGGGGCGGCGGCCGTCAGCGTGTACGTCCCTTCGGGCAGCGCGGCGACGTAGACACCCTCTTCGTCCGTCGAGACCTCGCGCCGCTCCGCCCGCGATTCGAGCAGGACGCGCGCGCCGACGATGACCGCGCCGTTCGGGTCGAAGAGCGTGCCTTTAACCACCCCCGCGTTCGCGCCGTCCGCGGACTGGCCCGCGGCCGTCGCGGCGAACAGGGCGGCGGCGATAAAGAAGGTCGTGCCGGTAAATCTTCGTCTCATCTTCAAACGAGAGCGGCGCGCGACGCAGGGTCGGCGCGGCTACTCCTCCTCTTCGTTCGACACGCGGCGGGGGCGCGTGTTGTCGTTCGCCGGCGCGGCCTCCTGCGAGATGTCTCGGCGCACGGCGCGCGTGCCGACCTCGGGGCGGAAGCGCCCCTGCTCGTCGTAGAGCCGTTTGTATTGGAGCGTGTTGCGCACGACGCCCTGCACGTAGCCGCGCGTCTCGCGGAAGGGGATGGCCTCGGCCCACTCGTCGAGTTGAAGCGGCAGCGTCGCGCGCCACTGCACGACGCGCCCCGGCCCCGCGTTGTAGGCGGCAGCGACGTACTCGATGCGGCCGTACTTGTCGAGCTGGTCTTTGAGGTAGGAGGTGCCGAGCCGGATGTTGAGGCGCGGGTCGCTCAAAAGCGTCTCGGACGTGACCGAGTCTTCGACGCCGAAGCGCTTGGCGGTGAGCCGCGCGGTCGGGACGAGCAGTTGCATCAGGCCGTAGGCGTCGGCGTTCGAGACGGCGCGCGGGTTGAAGACCGACTCCTGGCGGATGAGGCCGGCGACGGTGTAGGGGTCGAGCGCGCGCGCCGTCGCCTCCTGGCGGATGGCGTCCCAGAAGGCGAGCGGGTAGAAGACGTCCCACTCCTCCCGCGTCAACTCCTCGGGCTCCATCTGCGAGTAGTCGGGGAAGCTGCGGCGGAGCACGTTGAACGCCTGCACGTTGTCGTTGCGCGCGCGGTAGAGCTGCGCCTTCGCGAGGTTGAGGCGCGGGCTCGTCGGCCGCGCTTCGAGCGCCCTGTCCAGCTCGGCGTGCGCCGCCTCGTCCCAGGCGGCGGCGCTCAACTGCTCGGCCGTCTGAAGCCGCGCGGCCTCGGCCGGGCCGGCCGTCTCGTCGGCGGCGGTGACGGGCTTCAGGTTCTCGACCGCGCGGTCGAGCGTCGCCTGTTCGACCTTGAGCGGATACTTTTTCAACTGCCCGGCGTTCTTCAACGCGTCGAGCCTCTGCTTGGCGAGGTAGCCGTACCAGTTGGCCTCGTAACGGACTTGCATCGCCTCGTAGAGCGCGACGGCCTCGCCCAGGTTCCCCGCGCGCTCCGAGTCGCGCGCGGCCCAGTAGCCGGCCTTGCCGCGGTTGTCGGTGTTGCGGTCGGCGTAGTTGGCAAGATGTTCAATGAGGAGACGCGAAGCCTCCGCGAAGTTCTTCGCGTCGTGCGCGGCCCACGCGATCTCGAACTGCGCGCCGGCGACTTCGGGCTCGCCGGGGAACTGCTGGACGGCCGTGCGGTTGAAGTAGAGCGCGTCCGCGGTGTTCTTCGCGTCACGCGCCGCCGCGCCCGCGGCGACGAGCGCGCGCATCGTCAGCTCGCTCTTCGGGAACGCGCCGCGCATCTCTTCGAGCGTCGAGCGTAACTGCGGCCACTGCTTCGCGCGCGCGTAGTGTTGCGCGAGATAACCCAAAGCCTCGGCGCGCTCGGCGGCAGAGGTCGGGATGTTGCTTAAAGATTCGACCGTCTCGGGCGCGCGGCGCGCGTTGAAGGCGGCCACGCCGCGGCGGAACTGCGCCTGCGGCGTGCGCATCTCGGGGAAGCGCGCGAAGGCGTCGGCGTAAGCGTTGACGGCGTCGTTGTACCGCTTCGCCTTGTTCAAACGCTCGGCGCGTGCAATCGCCTCGTCGGCGTTGGCGGGCGCGGGTGTTGAGTTGAGACGCGCGAAGGCGGCCGTCGCGTCGGCCTCCTTATCGACCGCCGTGGGCGCGTAGAAGTAGAGGCGGCGGTAGGCGGCGAGCGCCTTGAGCTGCTCGCCCGACTGCTCGTAAGCCTTCGCCGTGAGGAGCAGGGCGTCCGCGTCGTCGGCGTCGGCCAGACGTTTGACGGCGACGGGCACGCCCGAGGGCTGCCCGTCCTGCGCCAACATCTGCGCGGCGCGCAGCACTGCGTCGCGCGCGCGCAACGAGTCGGGGTAGTCGCGCGCCAGCTCCTCGAAGGCGGCGCGCGACTCGGCGCGTCGTCCGGCCTTATCCAAAGCATCTCCGCGCAGCCACAAGGCGTAGTCGCCCACGCGCGTCTCGTCCTTAAAACCGACCCCGCGCAGAAGGTCGGCCGCGCCGGCGTAGTCGTTCGCCGCATAACGTATGCGCGCGCGCACGAGCTGCGCCAGCGAGCCCGTGCGCGTGCCCTTGTAGCGTTCGGCGAGCTGCACCAACTGCGGCTCCGCGGGCAGCACCCCGCCGCGCGTGAGCATTCGCAGGCGCTCGTAGGCGGCGGGCTCGTCCGCGGGCGCGCTCTGCGTGCGGCAGCTCGCGACGGTCAAAGGCAGCGCCGACGCCAGCACGAGCGCGACGCAGACGGCGAGGGCGAAGGTCGCGCGGTGGCTCCTGAGCCTGTTTCCGGTCGGGGTCATAGTCTCCTCGTTCGAATTTTTAAGGGGAGGGCAGAAGAATTATGTGAAGGCAAAAGGCAAAAGGCAAGAGGCAAAAGGCAAAAGGGGGATGAGAAGCAGCGTGCCCCTCATCCCCCTTTTGCCTTTTGCCTTTTGCCCTTTGCCTTTTGCCTTCACTCAGGCGTTGACGGTGGCGCCGGGGTAGTCGGCGCCGAGCTTGTTGCGGTCGCCCTCGGCGAGCATGTTGACGAGTTCGTGGTCGAAGTAGTCGTAGCGGCTGGAGACCTCTGGCCGCACGCGCTTGTCGTACATCTGGCGCGAGCGGTCGATGTCCTCGCGCAGACGCTCGTAGAGGTCGGAGGCGTCGCGCCCCTCGCGCACCTTCTGCTCGTTGTAGAGCTTGATCTCGGAGACGAGCAGGCGGGCGAAGCGGCGCGCCTCGTTGTGGTAGCGCTTCTCCTCCTCGTTGACCTCGACGGGGAAGTCCATGTCCATCGCGCCGTAGCGGCGCGCGCTGCCCAAAGGCGAGATGGGCTGCGCCGCCGGCTCAGGCTCGGGCGTCGGCGCCGTGAAAGGCTCCTGGCCGGAGAACTCGGACTGCCCGCCGAAGGAGGGCGGCGCCGCCGAGAAGGAGGGCTCGGGCGAAGGCTGGGGCGGCGGCTCCGCGCTGAACGTCGGCTCGGGCTCGGGCTCCGGCTCGGCGGCGACGGGCTGCGGCTCGAAGCCGGTGGGCTGCGCCTCGGACGAAGGCTGCGGGCGCGCGGGTTCTTCCTGCCTCGGCGGTTCTTCGCGGCGCGGCTCTTCCTGCCGCGGCTGCTCGGGCGGCGCGGGGCGCGGGGCGGGCGCGGCGGCGGAGGCGGCCGGGCGTCCCGCGCGCGAGGCCAGAAGCTCCACGGCCATGCCGGCGACGCGCACCAGCGTCTCGATGGCTTCGAGGTTGACGGCGTCGGCGTCCTGGCCGGCGCTGTCGGCGTAGAGCACGGCCACGGCCTTCTCGCGCGCGACCAGGGGCACGGCGACCATGCGGTGCGGCGGCTCGCCGCCGAAGTGTTGATAGATGGTGTGGTCTTCCGCGTGCGAGCCCGGCTCGCCGGCCCACGTCGAGCGCGCGCGCACGACCTCGCCGAGGAGCGTGTCCGACCCGACCGCCAGCGAAAGCTCGCGCACCGAGTCGTCGCCGACCGTGCCTTCCAGGCCGCGCGCGCGCCAGCCCGTCGCCCGCTCGTTCTTGACGACGAAGAAGGCGACGCGGGGCGCGAAGGCGGCCGCGCGGTTGACGAGCGTGTTCAGGATTTCGGCCTGCGTGTGCTGCGCGTCCAGCTCGTCCACGGCGGCCTTGATGAGCGCGATGTCGGAGGAGGCGCGGGCGCGCGCCGACTCGGCCGCGGCGGCCTCGATGCCGAGGTTGCGCGCGTTGCGCAGGTGCTCGGCGACGGCGACGGCCAGCGGCGCGTCCCCCTCGGCGGCGGGCTCTTCGAGCCGCTCGCCGATGCGCGCGAGGGCCTCGTTGAGCTGCGCGCGCAGGCGCTCCAACTCGTCTTTAAAGCCGGCGGTGCGCTGCGCGACGTAAGATTCCACGTCGGCGCGCAAGCTCTTTTCCAAGTCAACGCTGGACACGTTCACTCTCTCCTTCGTAGGCGTGGTTTGGTTCGGCGCGGAGTCTTGGGCGCCGCGGGAACGGCTTTAAGAGGGGGGCGCGACTCGCCCGGCGAGGCCCGGCGCGCCCGCCGAAAACGCCCGGGCCGCGGGCACTTTCGATTATGGACGCCGCGGCTAAAGGGTGTCAAGAGACTCAATTTTTGGCCGTTTCGGATTTGCGATTTTCCATTTTCGATTTATCATCTGTGGCCGACGGGCCGGCGCGCGCCGCGGCCGGCTCTCTCCCGAACAAGTTGAGACCGATTTCCCGACGATGCCCGAGAGCATTCTCATCGCCGACGACTACGACGACAACCGGGAACTCCTGCGCCTGATGCTCGAAGGCGAGGGCTACCGCATCCGCGAGGCGCGCAACGGACACGAGGCGCTCGACGCCGCGCGCGAGGAGGCGCCGGCCGTCGCGCTCATCGACCTCTCGATGCCGTCGCTCGACGGCTGGGGGCTCCTGCGCGAGATGCGCGCTGACGAGCGCACGCGCTCCGTCCCATGCGTCGCCGTCACCGCCTTCGCCGCCAACCAGGATCGTGTACGCGCGCTCGAAGCGGGCTTCGACGCCTACATCTCGAAGCCCTTCCGCGCCAAGGAGCTGATCGAGCTGGTCAACAGCTTCGCGCGCCGGGGCGGCGTTGGCACCAACGACGGCGGCGGCCAACCCTCCTAAAGCTTTACCCACATGGCAGAGAACGACAGGGCCGAAGCGGGAGACTTGCCGACGGCGGGCGTCATCCTCGTCGCCTTCGAGAAGCTCTTCGGGGGCGGCCGCGGCGTCCGGCGCTTCCGCCACTCGGGGCTGCGCCACGTCGAGCTGCCGCACGACTGCGTCCTCGTCGAACAGAACCCGAAGAAGTCGAGCGAGTGGGCCGAACTCTCGCGCTCCGGCCGCCGCGTCGCCTGGGTCATGCGCGACGGCCGTTACCTCGCCCGCGTCGTGGACGGCGAGGTCACGTTCCTGGGGCAGTAGGCAGTTAATCTTTAAAGGAAGTAATCAAAAGAAACGGAGGAGGCGGGTTGCGCAACCCGCCTCCTCCGTTTCTTGTTCCTAACTGCCTACTGCCCTCTGCCTACTTACTCCCCAGGCGGAGGACGAGGCCGAAGGCAATGCGCCCCTTGTGCTGCGTCCCGCCGAAGAAGCCCGTCCGCAGGTAGTCGAACTGGAAGGCCCTCACGGCGACGTGCCGGCTCAGCCTCACGTCGAGGCCGCCGCCGAGCACGAGGGCGAAACTGTTGTCGGCGAAGTGCAGGTCGAGCCCCGCCTCGTGCGCGCGGGAGTCGTTGTGCGCCGCGCCGAAGAGGGCGTGCGCGAAGGGGGTGACGTGCCTGTTCTGCCGCGCCGAGAAGCGCGGGCCGAAGAGGAACGAGTGCGTGCGGATGCGCTCGGACGAGTCGGGCGCGTCGATGCTCGTGTACTGTCCGCCGAAGTCCGCGACCAGCCCCAGCCAGCGGTTGGCGTTGAAGGCGACCGAGCCGTCCCAGCCGTGCGAGCCCGCGCCGCCGTACGAGTAGCCCCCGAAGACCTCGGCCCGCGGCGTCGCTTCCTGAGCGCGTGTGCCCACGGCCGCCAGCGCGACGAGCGTGGCGGCGAAAAAGAGTCTCCTCATCTCTCTCTCCTTGTTTGAATGTTTGCGGGGAGGCCGCGCGCCCCTTCAAGCGAAGACGAGCCTCCGGCCCCGCCCGCCCCCATTGAAGACCGGAGGGCGTCGAGAAATCGCCCTGAAACTTAGGGCTGGACGTGCGGAAATGCGTTTTAGGACGCGGCGGAGTTGCGGAATTCCGACGGGGTCATGCCGGTCTGCTTCTTGAAGACGGCGTTGAAGGAGGACTTGGAGTTGAAGCCGACCTCCTCGGCGATGGCGAGGACGGAGTAGTGTCTGAGGCCGGGGTCTGTGAGCTTGCGCTTGGCGTCGGCGACGCGGTAGGCGTTGACGAAGTCCGTGAAGCTCTGGTTGAGGCGGCCGTTGACGGTCTGCGAGAGGTGCTGCGCCGGGATCGAGAGGCGGCCGGCCAGCTTCTGCAAGGTGAGCTCGCCGTCGGCGTAGGGGCGCTCCGACTCCATCACCTCGCGCAGGCGCTTCAGGTAGCGCTCGGCGCGCTCGGGCGTCAGCGTCGAGTGCTCGTACTTCGGCGCGGGCGGCTCGGGTGTGACTTCCGGCAAGGCACGCCCCTCCCCGGCCCCTTCTTTCTGTCCCGTGCTCATCGCCATGTAGCCGAGCCCGTAGACGACCCCCGAGACGAGTAGCGGCACCAGGAGGTTCGTCCGCGCCGTGTGGTCGAGCGCGAACCGCAGCACCGCCGCCACCCAGATGACGACGCACGACGCGACCAGGAAGCGCACCTGCGCCAGCGCCGCGCCGCCCGGCGCCTCGCCGCCCGACTTCACGCGCCGCGTGTAGCGCCAGAGCATCCACACGACCACGACGAGGTACGCGAGGAAGTGCGCGACGACGAGCGCCGAACGGACGTAGTACCAGCGCCCCAGCGTCGGCAGCGTGTACTCGGCCTCTAAGGCCGCGAGCTTCGCGGCCGCGCCTTGAAAGTAGGAGGGAGCGAGGTAGAGCGCGCAGAGCGCGAAGGGGACGAAGTGCGCCCAGTCGCGCCGCCCGAGCCGCGAGCCGCCGCCCGAGATCAGCCCGCGCAGGTAGAGGAAGAGCAGCGGGCCGCACGCGAAGGGGAACGGGTCGTGCACCCACGCGAGGTGCGGGACGTAGAGGACGTAACCCGTGGTGCGCAGCACCGCCCCGCAGACGAAGACCGAGACGGAGAGCGTGAGCGCCGCGAGCAGGCGGCTCTGCGCGCGCCCGCCCCGCCCCGCGGCGAAGAGCGCCAGCGCCAGCAGCAGGCCCTGCGCGGCCCCCAACAGGTTCAGTACGGCGAGCAGGTTCAGGTAAGGAAACATCGGAGGAGTCCGTCGCGGATTAGTTCTGACTTGAGTATCGAGGAAGAAAGTTAACCACAGAGACACGGCTTGTTGAGAGCTAAAGATGAAGCTGTGTCTCTGTGCCTCTGTGGTTAATTCCCCTCTTATCTTCACGCGCGACGTTCGAGGACGAGGCGCGCGAGTCCGCGGAGCATCGGCGTCGGCGTGTGGATTGTATCGAGCGCGGCGCCGGCGCTCTCAAAAACTTCGTGCGCGCGCGCGCGTGCCGCTTCGAGTCCGTAGAGCGCCGGGTAGGTTGCCTTGTTGGCGCGCGCATCCTTGCCCGGCGTCTTGCCGAGGTCGGACGCGCTCGCCGTCACGTCCAGGAGGTCGTCGGTGATCTGAAACAACAGCCCGAGGTCGAGCGCGTAGGCGTTGACCGCCCGGACTTCTTCGCGGCCCGCGCCCGCGACGAGCGCGCCCGCGCGCGCGGCGGCCGCGATGAGCGCGCCGGTCTTGCGCCGGTGGATGCGCTCAAGCTCTTTGCCACCGACATCGGCGCGCGCCTCGGCCGCGAGGTCGTGCGCCTGCCCGGCGACCATCCCTTCGGGAGTCCCGGCCGCGCGCGCCAGCTCCGCGACCAGGCGGACGCGCAAAGGGGCGTCGAGCGTCTCGTCCTCGGCGATGGTCTGGAAGGCGAGGGTCTGAAGCGCGTCCCCGGCGAGGATGGCCGTGGCCTCGCCGAACTTGACGTGGCAGGTGGGGCGGCCGCGGCGCAGGTCGTCGTCGTCCATCGCGGGCAGGTCGTCGTGGACGAG
>Ga0213876_10002220_pt1 | contig 11456 bp, 8 predicted proteins | sample BarmaccomBMRX_R9_FD_160113 | JGI IMG/M metagenome (GOLD analysis project Ga0213876, IMG submission 160113) | Root-associated microbial communities from Barbacenia macrantha in rupestrian grasslands, the National Park of Serra do Cipo, Brazil - RX_R9 | ecosystem: Host-associated > Plants > Roots...
GGCGGTCGGCGCAGGACTACGCACCATTACCGCCCGAGATGCGCGGAACTGGTTTCGTCACTGCCGCAATACCCTATAGTCGGCAGAAAATTGCGATAGCCGAGTTGGACCGCACGATTACACACTACATCGCTGACACGTACCATGTCCGTGTTCATAGCGAGACGCACCAAACGCCTCTTGACGCTTGGTGCGGCAAGGGCTTCCTGCCGAGATTGCCCGAAAGCCTCAAAGAGCTTGACCTGCTGCTTGTCATGCACGCCAAGCCGCGAACGGTGCGGCGTAACGGCATTCACTTCCAAAGCTGCGTTATACCCATACGACCATGGCGCCTTATGTCGGCGATGCCGTGGCAATCCGCTACGACCCGCGCGACTTGTCGGAAATCAGAGGTTTCTGCCAGATACAATGAAGAGCAAAAATGGCCGAAAAACGAGGGTCATCGACGGCAAAACCGGCCAAGGTTTTTGGCCAGGGTGAAAAGTCCCAGCGGACGGTGCGTGTCGGCCTGTACGCCCGCGTTTCCACCCACGATCAGCAGACCTTGCCTCTGCAGCTCAAAACCATGCGCTCGTATGCCGCGCAACGGGGCTGGACCGTTGTGATGGAAACCGAAGAGATCGGTTCCGGCTCGGTCCAAAGGCCCCAACGGGAACTGCTCCGCAAGGCCGCCCTCCGTCGGGAACTGGACGTTATTCTGGTCTGGCGTTTAGATCGTTGGGGCCGTTCCGTGGCGGATCTGGCATTGACTTTGAAGGAACTCAACGAATTGGGAGTGGCTTTTGTTTCGCTGACCGAAGCTTTGGACCTGACTACGCCGAGTGGTCGTGCGATGGCCGGTTTGCTGTCCGTGTTTGCCGAATTTGAGCGCGAAGTGCTGCGCGAACGAGTGGTAGCGGGTCTCTCGCAGGCTCGTCAAAAGGGAATTCGACTCGGCCGTCCACGAACGGCAGCCTGTAAACAGGAACAAGTGCGTCAGTTGTTTGCGCAAGGTGCTTCGAAAGCGGAAATTGCCCGCCAGTTATCAATCGCCCGCACATCCGTGCGCCGTCTTTTGGAGTAGATGGGCATGGGCCGGGGAAAGTCCGATCTTTCGTGTATCGATCCGATCTTTGCTATCTCCTTTTCCTTTGCTCTGCTCGCGAAGAAACGTCAGCTGGGAAGCGCTTTCGGCTCCCCCCTTTTCACCTCCCTCGTTAAAAGCCCCAACAGGAGAAGCGCTCAGGGAGTGTGGAGACGCCACAGCGCTCCGTACTCCTCCAGAGCCACGCGCACGAGCTGGCTGCGCGTCCTCACGCCGGTCTTCAAAAATAGCTGTTGCAGCGCGGATTTGACCGAAGCCTCGGACAGGTGCAACTGCACCCCGATCTCCTTGTTGCTGCATCCCGCAAATACGCCTTGCAGCACTTGACGCTCACGTTCGGTGATCTCAGGAGGGCGCGCCGGTTCCGGCCGGCTGTGGCTCACGGCCTGCACCAGCGCCCGCAGACAGCGCTGATCGATCCACGTTTCACCCCCCATCACCTTGCGAATGGCCTCCGCAAGCAGTTCGGGCGAACTGTGTTTTAAAAAGATGCCGGACGCTCCCAGCCCGAGGGCGCGCACCGAGTCCGCTTCGGTCATGCCGGCGGTCACCAGTAGAATCCGCCCGCTATAGCCTGCAGCGCGAGCCTGCTCGATAAATTGAAACCCGGTTTCCCTCGGGCCGAGATCATAGTCCAGCAGCACCAAATCCACTCGATGGCGTGCGAGAGCTTCGAGCGCTGCAGGCGTGGAAGAACAGTGCGCGACGACGTGGAAGGCAGGATCGCTATCGAGCCAACGACTAAGCATTTCACGAAACAGGGTGTGGTCATCGAGCAGTAAAAGCTGCGTCTTCGCCATCATGAACGTTCGGATCTTGCCACGTAGCCATCTGCTGCCAGCGCGAGAGTGATGACAAAGCAGCTTCCGTGCGTAGGAGGCTCATAGTGTAGATTGCCCTGGAAAGCGCGCACAAAGCAACGCGACAAATACAATCCTAAGCCGGTTTCCTGCGCTCCCGGCTGAAAGGGCGCGAACAACTGCTCCGGCTGCGCAACGCCCGGCCCGGTATCCAGCCAGCGGATTGCGACCGAATGGTCCTCAACCGATACCCGCACGGTCATCTCCTTGTGAGGTTGTCCTTCCAACGCGCGATGGCTGTTTTTCGCCAGGTTCAAAAAAGCTTGTAACAGGGCTTGCCGGTCTGCCCAGATGCGCGGCAGAGAGTCCGGCACATCCCACCGGATCGGGATCTCAGAATCCTGAAAGGAGGGTTCAATGACGATTCGCAACTCTTCCAGAACGGATCGCACGTCGAGACTCTCCGTCACGGGCTGCCTGGTTTGGTGCAGTTCCCAACCGGCCATACGTTCCAGTCCCTGCACGAGCGTCCGCAGAGCGCTGAAGTCCTCGTTTTGCGTCCCGGGCTGGTGACGGGCCAGCTTGGAATGGACAACTGTAATCGCTCCGCACATATTGCGGATCTCGTGGCAGAAAGCACCCATCAAGAGTTTGGAGCCGGTTAGGATTTGCTCCCGGTTGAACTCGGCGCGATCCCGTAACTCCTCGGATGTGTCAAATACCACCGCCGCCAAGCGGGGACCGGACTGGGTCTGATAAGTCGAAAACCAGATATGTGCCAAAAATATCTCCCCATTGTGCCGTTTCGCGCGACATTCCATCTCAGTATGGAAAAAAGGGGCTTCCTGCGCCGTCGGAACGCTGGCCAGCGCCGGAAAGAATTGGCCGATGGTTTGACCCTGCAGCTTGCCGGGGGCCACGCCTAGAAGGCGGTGGGCGGCCTCGTTCGCGAGTTGCACCGTGCCGGTCGCGTCCAGCGTGAAAATGGAGGCGGGACTGCTGGAAATTAAAAAGTCCATCTGTTCTTCCACCAGACGGCGCTTCTCGGCTTCTTTTTCCATTTCTTGGACTTGTTCATCTGCCCACCGTCGGCTCCGCGCTGCGAAGAAGCCGTATAAGCCTGCGCCGAAGAACGCAGCGAACGTGAGCACGAGACGCGAAAGACCCACCGGAATGGTCCACGGAAAAGGATCGAAAGCTTCCGTCAGTACGGTACACAGGAGTGCCACTCCGGCAATGGGCAGCCGCGGCAGGCAGCTTCCGGCCATCAGCATCGGAAACAGGTAGAGAAACCCGAAGGAAATATTCTCTTCAAAATGCCAGTCGATGGCGGCAATGCCGGCAATGGACAAAAATGCCCCGAGCAGGACGGCGTTCCGGCTCCGAGACAAAAGAGGAAGCGCCGGGAACTCTTTCGCTCCCTGGCGATTCCCTATGCTTTCTGTAAGCATGAGATCGAGATGCTCCTTTCCCATTGTGGAGGACCGGGCGGCCGGCCCCAAGAAGATAGCCGAAAGATAGAACCGAAAGATCTAACAAAAGCCTTCCCGGCTTTTTAGACTGAAAGCGTAACCCGCGAACGGAAACTTTCCCTGGAACGAACTTTCAGGGTTCGTCAGCGGGATTGCCTTGCATGGAAAGTTTTATTTCCACCCTGGTGGCGTTGTTTGCCCTCTTGTTAAGTGTGTCGATCACTTTGGCAGCCGCTTTCGATTTGTGTTCGCGCATCCTACAGAACGCCGGGCACCGACGGGCGTCACGGGAAACCCTGAACCGGAGGGGCATGAAAAAGGCGAGGTGCCCGGTCAGGAGTTAACTTTGCCGCATGATCAGCACGTTCTCAATCTGGAGAAAGCACGGCCGCGCCGGAATTCTCCTATTTGCCATAGCGGCCTCCCTGGCGCGCGCTCAACAGGCGCTCACCTGGGAGCAGCTTCGCGACCGGTTTGAACGAACAAATCCGACCCTGCTGGCGGACCAAGTGAATATCGACGAATCGCGAGCGGAGGAGATCACAGCTTTTTTGCGGCCGAATCCGAATATCTATTTTGGATTGGATCAGTTTACGGTCTTCCTGACCCCGAACACGCCTTTCCGACCGCTCGCTAACCTGTTAGAGTCAGGGTCGATCAGCTACTTGCATGAGCGCCAACATAAGCGCGAACTCAGGCGTCAAAGCGCCGAGCAGAATACCAGCATCACGGCTTTTCAACATTCGGATCTACAGCGGAATCTGCTGTTCACCCTTCGCAATGCCTTTGTGCAAGCTCTTCAGGCGAAGGCGTTTTTCGATCTGGCGAAACAGAATTTGGCGTATTGGGACAAAGAGATTGGCATTAACCAGGAAAGGCTGAGGGCAGGAGACGCCGCTAAGGTGGATCTGGACCGAATTGTTCTGCAGCGGGCACAATATCAGTCTGATTACATCAATTCACAGGTCAGTCTGAGAACGGCGAAAATCGCTTTGTTGACGCTGCTGAACGATCGTACCCCCGTAGACCGGTTTGATGTTACCGGACCATATGAATTCGCTGAAAACCTGCTGTCGCTCGAAGAAGTGAGGCAGATCGCGATGGCGACCCGGCCCGATCTGAAAGCGGCAGTGGAAGTTGTGGAGAAGGCCCAAACCGACCACCGGCTGGCGATCGCGAACGGTACGTCTGACCCGACCTTTGGTATCGATGCCGGGCGCAATCCTCCCCTGCCGAGCTATATCGGATTGAATGTGAGCTTCCCCGTGCGGATTTTCGACAGAAATCAAGGCGAAAAACTGCGAACGAAACTCGACATTGACCGCGCCGGGAAAGCGCGCTCCGCTGCCGAAGCGCAGGTGCTCAGCGATGTGAGTAGCGCCTATACGACGCTTGCCAGCACCGTCGAGCTGCTGCGCCCCTATAAAAACGAGTACCTTCCCAAAGCCAGTGAAGTACGGGACATTGAAACTTATGCCTATCAAAGAGGCGGAGCGTCCCTGCTCGACTTTTTGGATGCGCAGCAGGCGTACCGCGCTACGCAACTGGCTTATGTGAACTTGATCCAATCCTACCTGAGCGCAGCCGCCCAGTTGAACTTAGCCGTAGGACGTGAGGTGATCCAATGAATCGTAGAGCCCTTTTCGGAGCTGGTTTGTGCCTGATCCTAAGCTTACTGACGGCGGCTTGCGGCAGAAACGCGGGCGCACAGGCCGACGCGTCGCAGGATACAGGTCCGCACCCGGCTGAGGTCCAGCCGGACTTAAATGCCAACCATTTCAAGGTCGAACATGCGGAGCGATTTTCTCTGGTCACCGCCAGTGCTTATATTGCGCACTCGGAATTAAATGTCACAGGCGCGGTGAGTCCTGACGTGTCGCGCCAAGTGCCTGTGATCTCGCTCGCTTCCGGGCGCATTGTGGAGATTGACGCCCGCTTGGGCGATGCGGTCAAAAAGGGACAACTGTTGTTTAAGATCAGAAGCCAGGACATCGCCCAAGCTTTTTCGGATTACCGCAAGGCCGTGATGAGTGAGCAACTGGCGAAGGTGCAGTTAGAACGCGCGCAGGACCTGTTTGAAAAAGGAGCCATTCCGAAAAGCGCTTTGGAAACGGCCCAGAACGTCGAAGACAGCGCCAAGGTCGATGTCGAGACCACGCTGGAGCACCTGCACGTGCTGGGGTCGGACCCAAGCCATCCGACCGGCATCATTCCCATCTATGCTCCCACGGCGGGAGTCATCACCGACCAGCAAATTACCAACGGGGCGGGCGTACAGGCGTTGAATGCGCCGAATCCTTTTACTATTTCGGACATGTCGCACGTTTGGATTATTTGTGATGTTTACGAGAACGACCTCCAGCAGGTACACCTCGGCGAGTACGCCGACATCCATCTCAACGCTTATCCGGATTGCCCGCTCAAAGCGCGCATTGGAAACATTGGGGAAATTCTGGACCCCAATCTCCGAACGGCGAAAGTGCGGCTGGAACTGGCAAACCCCGGCTTCCTGCGCTTGGGTATGTTCGCCACGGCGACGTTTCACGGCAGCAAACAAGATGCCTATACGGCCGTACCCGCCACCGCCATCCTACATTTGAGAGACCGTACCTGGGTCTACACTTCCGCAGGCGATGGAGTCTTCCGGCGCTCCGAAGTGGTCAGCGGAGACACCCTTTCCGAAAACCGGCAGGAGATCCTTTCAGGACTTAGTCCAGGCACGAAGGTGGTAGAGAACGCGCTCGATTTGCAGAACACGGTGAGCCGGTAATGATTCGCAAGCTGGTCGATTTTGCGCTGAACAATCGCCTGCTCGTCGTGGCAATCTCCCTGCTGCTGTTTGTGTGGGGCGCGATTTCGTTTCATCAGCTTCCGGTCGAAGCCTACCCCGATGTGGCGAATAACTATGTCGATGTGATCGCACAATGGCCCGGCATCTCGGCTGAACAAGTCGAACAGCAGGTCACAATCCCAATTGAAATCGTAATGAACGGCGTGCCTGGTGTGACCCACGTCCGCTCGTGGTCGCTGTTCGGGCTTTCCTACGTGGAAATGGTTTTCGGTGAGGAAACGACCAATTTTGAGAACCGCGAACGGGTTCTGGAGCGGCTCTCGCAAGCTTCGTTGCCGACCGGCGTCACGCCGCAGATGGGAACCGACTGGAGCCCGGTCGGCCAGATCTATTTCTTTACGCTCCGCAGCACGAATCCCCGGTACGACGTCATGGAATTGAAGTCGCTGGAAGACTGGGTGGTGGAAAAGAACTTGAAGTCCGTCCCCGGCGTTGTTGATGTGAGCAGTTTAGGCGGCCCCACGCGCGAGTACCAAGTTCGCGTCGACCCGGATAAACTCGTCGCCTACGGTCTCAGCCTCAGCCAAGTAGAGCAACAACTGACCAACAATAATGCCAACGCGGGCGGCAGCTTTATCGAAGCGGGTTTGCAACAGATCAACGTGCGCGAAGTGGGCTTGGTACGAAACGTCCACGATATCGAAAACACGGTTCTAACGACAAAAAGCGGCACGCCGCTTCGGGTGAAAGATATTGCTGCGGTCACGCAAGGCCCGAAAATCCGCCTGGGCCAGAATGGCCGGGCCATTCACCGCGAAGACCGAAGGATTATTGATGATGACGACGTCGTGGAAGGGATTGCCCTTCTGCAAAAGGGGGCGGATGCGGAGCCGGTGCTCGAAGGCATTCACCAGAAAGTGCAGGAGTTGAACGATCGCATCTTGCCGCCGGGCGTAAAGTTGGTCCCGTTTATTGACCGAAGTGAACTGTTGCATTTCACCACTCACACCGTCCTGCACAACCTGACGGAAGGGATCATCCTAGTCGTCATCATTCTGTTTCTGTTTCTCGGCAATGTGCGCGGCGCTGTGATCGTCGCCTTGACCATTCCTTTTTCTTTGCTGTTCGCCTCGGCTTGTCTAAAACTGAAAGGCATTCCAGCTAATTTGCTATCTCTCGGCGCTTTGGATTTCGGCATGGTGGTGGACGGGGCGGTCGTGATGATTGAAAACATTGTTCGACATTTGAGCCATCAGGACCCTCAAAACAAAACGATAAAGCAGAAGATTTTCGATGCCGCCCACGAGGTGCAGCGTCCTGTTTTTTACGCGATTGCCATCATTATTACAGCCTACCTTCCCATTTTCACGCTGCAAAGCGTGGAAGGGCGCTTGTTCAAGCCGATGGCGTGGACGGTAGCCTTTGCTCTATTAGGCGCGTTGCTGTTTTCGATCGTGATTGCGCCCGTGCTCTCCAGCCTTTTCTTTCCGAGAGGCACGCGGGAGTGGCAAAACCCCCTTCTTCCTTGGCTGACGGCCCGCTATCGAGAGGCGCTTCGGCGAGCCATTCAATTCCGTTGGGTCACACTCGGCGTAGGAATCGCGAGTCTTGGTGGGGCCGTTTATCTGACGGTCGGCGGCATCATCGGTTCCGAGTTTCTGCCGCACCTTGATGAGGGGGCGCTGTGGGTGCGGGGCACCTTGGCGCAAAGCGCGGGGCCGACTGAAGGCGTGAACCTGACCAATCGGGTGAGAGTGCTGCTTTGTTCCTTTCCGGAAGCAACGGAATGCACCGGCCAAACGGGCCGCCCGGACGACGGCACCGATCACACCAGTTTCTTCAATACCGAGTTTTTTGTAGGCTTGAAGCCGAAGGAGCAGTGGCGGCCGGGATTTCATGGGAATAAGGACGAGTTGATCGCTGCCATGACGCGCGAGTTGGAGAAAATTCCCGGCGTGAGTTGGGGCTTTTCCCAGCCGATTGAGGACAACATGGAAGAAGCGGTCAGCGGCGTCAAAGGGCAGCTCGCCACAAAGGTCTACGGGGAAGACTTACATCTGCTGGAGGACAAAGCAGAGGAGATTGCCGGCATCATGAGCCGCATCCCCGGCGTTGCAGACCTCGACGTGCTGCAGGTGACCGGCCAGCCGGACTTGAACTTCACGGTGGACCGTCAGCAGGCGGCCCGTTATCAGATCAATATCGCGGATGTGCAGGACGCCATCCAGACCGCGGTGGGAGGCAATGCGCTGACTCAGGTTTTGCAAGGCGAAGCGCGCTATGACCTGGTGATGCGCTATCTTCCCCGCTACCGAAACACGGCGGAAGCCATCAAGAACATCCGTTTGTTGTCGCCTTCGGGAGAGCGTGTTTCGTTAAGGCAACTTTGCAAGGTTCACGAGGCAGACGAGGGTTCAGAGATTTATCGCGAAGGCAACCAGCGCTATGTGGCGATCAAATACAGCGTTCGCGGACGCGCGCTGGGCGACACGGTCCGGGAGGCCATTCAAAAGGTAGAAAAAGTAAACTTACCGCGCGGCTATCGACTGGGCTGGGAAGGAGAGTATCAGAGCGAAGTCCGAGCCGAACAGCGATTGCTGGTGATTGTGCCGCTGACCGTGCTGCTGATCTTTATCATCCTGTATATGATGTTCGGCTCATTCAAGTGGGCGCTGCTGATTCTGACCAACGTACTACTGGCGCGTATCGGCGGCCTCGTGGCGCTTCTCGTCACCCAGACGAACTTCAGCGTTTCCTCCGGCGTCGGCTTTCTGGCGCTGTTCGGCGTCTCGGTCCAAACCGGTGTCATTATGCTGGAATACATTAATCAATTGCGGGCTCGCGGGCACTCGATCCAAGAAGCAGCAGTCGAAGGTGCCGTTCTGCGCCTGCGTCCCATTCTGATGACCATGCTGGTGGCCACGCTCGGGCTGCTGCCGGCCGCTGTTTCGCACGGCATCGGATCGGATTCCCAGCGGCCCTTCGCGATTGTGATTGTAGGAGGGCTGCTCTCCGACTTGATCATGAGCATCTTCCTGCTGCCCACGCTGTATGTCTGGTTTGCCCGGGAACACGATAAACTTCCCCGGCCGGAAAGGGCCTTCGTCGAGGAATAAGAGTCTTACCTTCTCACTCGACAAGGGTTAAAAAAGATTTGCAAAATCCGACATTATTAAGTTCCTGCCCAGAGTAGCGGGCTAGGAAACATGGACGCCGGCAAGTTACTTTGCTGATGGCATAACAACGAACGCCGGTCTATCCTTTACTAAAATCGGAGGACACAGGAGAGCAAACATTAAGACGCAGTATAGTTTTGGAAGGAATTGTTCTGATAGCGTCGGGATAAACCGGCGTGGTGTTGTGAATGAAAGAGTCATACAAGAAAGGAGTAGCGACCCATCTTGGCCCCGAGCCCTGCGAGGGCGCTCCGTAAGGACGCACTTGAAGCGTGGGACAGGGGTATAGGCAGGCTGGCCATGGAGCTCCGAAAACACACATTCAGGGTGCCGACGGGGTAGAACGACCCGGAAGGCAACACGGCAACGTACGTTACCGCGAGTGCGCTGCTGGCCCTGCGGAGTCGAAGACCCTACGCATGCTTAGAAACACCATGCGCGAGAACCGAGAGACCCCGTGGCCGTCCGGTGCCGAAAGGCAGAGGACCGGTGGGTGAAAGCCACAAGCAGATAAGGCCCACACGCACGGCCCTGGGGAGTCGTACTTCCTCGTAGTACCGGCGAAGCAGCCGAACAAAGGCGGATCAACCGCCCGCGGAGGTTGTGGAGGAAAGGAGGGGGACCAAGGAGAACATGGAGCAATCTAACTCGTACCGGACACAGAGCCGGAGCAGCGGGCCTAGCGGGTTGCTTCGTGTGCGCGAAGCAGCGAAGAAGGACAAGAAAGCACGGTTCACAGCCCTGCTCCACCATGTGACCATCGAACAACTGCGGAACAGCTACCAGAGCCTGAAAAAGCAGGCCGCCCCAGGAGTCGATGGAATGACGTGGGAAGAATATGGACGAGATCTGGAGGCACGATTACAGGACCTCCATCAGCGCGTTCATCGCGGGGTCTATCGAGCGCAACCGTCACGACGAGTCCTGATCCCGAAACCCGATGGAAGGCAACGACCACTGGGCGTCGCGGCGCTGGAAGACAAAGTCCTACAGCACGCCATCGGGACGGTTCTCAACCAGATTTGGGAAGAGGACTTTCTGGGATTCTCGTACGGATTTCGACCGGGGCGAAGCCAGCACGATGCGCTAGATGCGCTCTATGTCGGAATCACGCGCAAGAAAGTGAGCTGGGTGCTCGATCTGGATATCCGGGCGTTTTTCGACACCATCGACCACGCCTGGATGGTCCGGTTCATCGAGCATCGGATCGGAGACAGGAGAGTCGTCCGCTTACTCCAGAAATGGTTGAAAGCGGGCGTCCTGGAGCAAGGACGGTGGAGCGAGACGGAGCAGGGTACCCCACAGGGTTCAGTGATCTCGCCCGTTTTAGCGAATCTATACCTGCATCATGTTCTCGATCTCTGGGTGAATCAGTGGCGGCGGAAGAAGGCGACGGGCGAAGTCATGGTTGTCCGATACGCCGACGACGCCATACTGGGATTCCAGAACCGTGGCGATGCCGAGCGTTTCCTGGCCGAATGCCGGGAACGATTAGGCAAGTTCGGACTGGAACTGCACCCGGAGAAGACACGCCTGATTGAGTTCGGGATGTACGCCGTCGAGCGCCGGAACAAGCGTGGGCAGGGAAAACCGGAGACGTTTGATTTTCTGGGGTTCACCCACTTTTGTAGAACCAACCCGAAGACGGGCCGGTTTGAGATCCGCCGAAAGACCATCGGCCAACGCATGACAGCCAAGCTCAAAGAAATTGCGGCCAAGCTGCGAGTGCAACGGCACGAGCCGATCGCGGATCATCTCAAGTGGCTTCAGTTGGTGGTGCGGGGCTACTTTCAATACCACGCGATTCCTGGCAATTGGAAGCGAATGGAAGAGTTTCGGAAAAACGTGCTCTGGCTTTGGCACCGTTCCTTGCGGCGTCGGAGTGATCGGACACGCTGGACCTGGACTCGCTTCCGCAAGCTACTCGTTGACCAGATCCCGGAGGTCCGCATCCTGCATCCTTATCCCGATGCACGCTTTGCCGCCAAACATCCAAGGTAAGAACCGTGTGCGTTAATTGCGCCCGCACGGGTCTGTGCGGGGGGCAGCGGGTAACCGCTGTTCCTACCGCGACCACCGTTGGAAAGCCCTTTGGGACGACCTCCGAGACGTCCGCGCGCCCGAGCCGCTGTC
>Ga0213876_10002221_pt1 | contig 11452 bp, 10 predicted proteins | sample BarmaccomBMRX_R9_FD_160113 | JGI IMG/M metagenome (GOLD analysis project Ga0213876, IMG submission 160113) | Root-associated microbial communities from Barbacenia macrantha in rupestrian grasslands, the National Park of Serra do Cipo, Brazil - RX_R9 | ecosystem: Host-associated > Plants > Roots...
AGAACACGCAGAGAACGCACAAAAAATTCCAAACACTGGACTTGACACTGGCAGGCGGTGCCCATGATGCCACTCCGAACTCCGAACTCCGAACTCCGAACTCCGAACTCCGAACTCCGAACTCCGAACTCCGAACTCCGAACTCCGAACTCCGAACTCCGGCCGTCACCCGGCCGGTTTCCCGGTTTGTGCGTGTCGCCGATCCGTGGCATTGGACCGGTATGGATTACGTGACCCTTGGGAACAGCGGAATTAAAGTTTCCCGTCTCTGCCTTGGTTGCATGAGCTATGGAACCAGCAAATGGCGCGACTGGGTACTGGACGAGGAGGACGCGTTGCCGTTTTACAGGCAAGCCTGGGAAAGCGGAATAAATTTCTTCGATACGGCGGATATGTACTCGGCCGGTGCCAGCGAAGAGGTCACCGGGCGTGCATTAAAGAAGTTGGGGATAAAACGGGAGGAGGTCGTTGTTGCCACGAAGGTTTACAACCCGATGGGCGAATCCCCGAACGAGCGTGGCACCTCCAAAAAGCACATCAAGCATTCAATCGATGCGAGCCTCCGTCGGCTCGGGTTCGACTACGTGGATCTTTATCAGATCCACCGCTACGACGCGAGCACGCCGATGGAGGAGACGCTGGAAGCGCTGACGCAGGTTATCAAGGACGGCAAAGCGCTTTATATCGGCGCGTCCAGCATGTACGCGTGGGAGTTCGCAAAATTCCTCTACCTGGCGGACCGGCATGGCCTTGCCCGGTTCATCTCGATGCAGAACCATTACAATCTCGTTTACCGGGAAGAGGAACGGGAGATGATCCCGTTATGTCTGGAAGAAAAGGTCGGGCTCATCCCGTGGAGTCCCCTCGCGCGCGGTTTCCTGGCGGGAAACCGGCAGCGGTCGGAAGCGATCACGACCCGGGCAAAAACGGACGATTTCGGCCGGCAGATGTACGATCAGGAGGCGGATTTTGCCATCGTCGATCGAGTCACCGAGATCGCCAAAAAGCGCGGGGCGAGCAACGCTCAGGTGGCTTTGGCCTGGATGCTCCGGAAACCGGGCATCACCTCCCCGATCATCGGGGCGACCAAGACGCACCACCTTGAGGATGCCGTCAAGGCGCTGAGCCTGCATCTTAGCCATGAAGAAGTGAATGCGCTCGAGGAACCGTACATTCCCCACCCGGTGCTCGGCATGAGCGGTCCGCGGACTAAACGATAAGGAGGTTGGTGCCGGTGCTTCGGAGAACCTGACGGCCGGGGCGGCAATGTCAGGGGTGGGACTTCTTGCTCTGGGGAGCCGATCTACTCTACTCCCCACCGCAGGAGCTCAATCGAAAGGCGTGCAAGGCGGCGCAATTAGGCCGTAGCGGCCACAGCGCCGACGGGCCGTTTGTGGCTGCGCGCAACGAAGTACGATCCGATAACCAAACCAGCCGCAAGAAGCTGGCCGGTTATGGTTTCCACGGTCGGGTACACGGAAAACCAGGTGCCGCACCAGGCAGGCAGCATGTCCGTCAACGGTTTGATCTCGGTCGTGGAGATCCAGTGGGCCAACTGCATTTCCTGGACTTGTTCGCCGACCATCACGATCAACACGCCTCCCAGCATAATGCCGGTAAGGACCAGCATCTTCCGGTACGGCAGCCGCCGGTGCGCGACGAAGGTCAGGACTGCGACCGTTCCGGAGAGCAGAAGGCCGACGGCGGAGCCGGCCATGACCAGTTCGTTCCCTAACCGCAACCGGTAGCTTTGGAGAAAGAGCACCACTTCGAATCCTTCCCTGTAGAAAGATGAGAACCCGAGCAGGGCCAATCCAAGCAACAGACGGTTCCGGCTCAGCAGCGCGTCGTCAACGTGCCCGAGGAGCTCTTTCTTTTTCCGGTTATGAAGGGTGATCCATCCGCCCCAGTAGAATTTGTGAAAAAACCAGTTCATTACCACCAGGAGCACAAGGACGGCCAGCAACCCGGTGGCAGCCTGCAGGTTAAGTGCGGAAACGTTCTCCGTCAGATCCTGCAGAATACCGACCGCGATAAACCAAGTTGCAATCGTCGCGAGAAAGCCGATTCCGGCGCCTGCGGCCACCGGACGTGTATGGACCCGGTTCTCGCCGATCATGTTGGCGGTGATGGCGGCCAGAACCAGGATGCACTCTAACCCTTCCCGAAACACCAATACCGCGATGTCGAGCATGGCCGCCGCCGGGTCACGGCCATTCGCCACCGGGTCCGGAGCGCCCTGCGCCGTGGCGCCTTGCCAGATCAGGATTGAAATCACCGCGAGGGCAGAAAGGCCCAGCAGCCAGCGAAACGTGACGGACAACTGCAGCGGTTTAACGGCTGGCGGCACCAGGGACGCGGAACAAGAGGCGCTGTTCATTGGTGAGAACTCGTTACGCGACAATTGAGAATGACTCTCAACAGCAGTCAATCAAATTCGTCCGCAATTGTTGTGAGGGCGTTAAACCGCGTTTTTTTCGCTCATTCGGCAAAGCTGCCTTCCGGCTGCGTACCGTCGTTTGAGCGGCACACCTGCAGACGGCGCAGTAACCCGTGCAGCGGACGACCAAACCGTGCATACTGAATGGGTGAGCAGCAACACATGAACCCTTTTGTTTCAGCGGGCGTTTGCACCGGCCGTTGTGGCGGCAGGCTTAAGAGGCAGCGCGTTTCCGTTCTCCCCGGATTTCGATGTTTGGCGCGGTTACTTGCCGCGGTGTTACCATTCCTGGGAGCGCAAAACGCCTGGGCGTGGAAGAACGGCGAGCTCCTGGTCTGGATGGACAATGAACGGGGCCGGGCGGTTCAGGCGCTTGGTGACAAGTTTGATCGTGACCTGGGCATCACAGTCACCGTCGAGACCCCGGAAAAACTCACCGATTCCTTCCCGATTGCCGCGCAGGCGGGGAAAGGACCTGACATCGTGATCTGGGCGCACGACAAAGTCGCCGAATGGGCGGACAGCGGGCTGATCGCGGCGGTTACGCCGGCTGCGGAGTTCACAAGGAATTTTTTTCCCCAGGCCTGGCAGGCGGTATCGCATGGGCAGAAGCTCTGGGGTTATCCGATTGCGCTCGAGACGGTTAGCCTGATCTACAACCGCAAGTTCGTGAATGCGGACCCGCCCACCCAACTGGCACAAATTCCGGCCCTGGCCCAGCGTCTCCGCCAGCAATATCCCGGGGTTCAGCCGATCTTATGGGAGTACACGAGCGCTTATTATTCCTGGGGGCTACTGGCGAGTGCGGGCGCGTACGTCTTCCAAAAGCACGCTACGGAATATGAGGTCACGAAAACGGGCGTGAATACTCCCGGCGCAGTTGCGGCGGTTTCCCAGATTAACGCGCTCATCCGGGCCGGCATCCTTCCACCAAGCGTCGTGTACAGTTATACCGAGGAACTTATGGGCCAGGGCAAGCTGGCGATGATGTTCTCCGGCCCGTGGTCCTGGGCAAATCTGATCGCGAAAAATATTGATTTTGGAGTGGCCCCGTTGCTTGGGATGGATGGCCACCCGGGACGTCCTTTTGTGGGGGTCACGGCCGCCTTTTTCAACTGTTCCAGCCCAAACCAGGATCTGGCCCAGGCGTTTCTGGAACGGTACGTCGTAACTCCGGAAGGAATCGCGGCGATGAATCGCGCGAAGGCGGTGGGGGTGCCGGCGCTGACGCAGGCTTACGAGACCCTGGCCCGGACTGATGCCCGCGTGCGTGAACTCAAAGCATGCGTCGACCACGGTGAGTTAATGCCGAACGTGCCGCGAATGGGCCGGTTTTTCACCGCGCTGACCACGGCGCTGCAATTGGCGACTCAAGGCCGGACTTCACCGGAGGCGGCTTTGAACGACGCCGCAGCCAGCATCACTTCCGAGTAGGGACCGCGGGCCTGGAATGATGCATGCCGACAAGCCAGGTTTTCCTCTTGCCACCCCGAGGTTTCGCGTCGAAAACAAGCGCAACCCTTGCAACTCATGAAACCGTTCCTCATTCTTCCCTTTCTTCTGGTTACTGCCTCCGGGCTCATCGCCGCGGAGCCGATCAAGTTCGTATCACCGGACCAATCCAGCGTGCTGGTGGTCGATAAGTCGGGGCGCCGAGACCTCATCGAGCTCAGATCCGGCAAGACCGTGCACCGGCTTTTTGAGGAGAACCTGGATTCGACCTTCAAACCCAAACTTGCGAAGGCATTCGACGCTTCGCTGAACAAGGTGGGCCGGATCGTGCCACCGACGTTCACCAGTGCCCGCTGGGTTTCACCGGACGAAGTGGAAATCAAGGGTCGATCAAGCGTGATCATCAACAATGACAACGGCGATGCGTTCTCCTTTACCGCGTCGGTTACGAAATCGGGCACCGTCAGGGACGTGACGGTCACGCCGGTCAAGTAGGCGCCGGCCGGGCCCGGCGGTCGGTACGAAGCGATGCCCGGAGCGCGGGGCCGAACGGGGGTTGGAGACCCGCGACGGCTCCGTGCGCCGATCCTGCAATTCGGGACAAAGCGCAAACGACTTACAGCCGCCGGTATCCTGGCCTGCGTTTCCCTAACGTAAACGGATAAATCGCGGCTTCTGCCTGCGTGACGGGAGAGACCCCATGAGACCATCCCTCGTTTCGGACTTCATCGACCGGCAGCCATGGCTCGAACCCGCCGAGAAGGCGCTCAGTGCGCTCGCGGCGGCGACGGTCAACCGTGGGGGCCGTCCCGTGCGCAATTTCCTGCACGGCAATTGGCTTGGCCACCCGGTTCACGCCGCGATCACCGACGTGCCGGTGGGCGCATGGAGCACGGCTGCGGTCCTCGACGCAGTTGAACTGGCGAGTGGAACTCAGGTGTACGCCCCCGGGGCTGATGCCGCCGTCGGTATCGGTCTGGTCGGGGCACTGGGGGCGGCTACGAGCGGCTTGTGCGACTGGAGCAAGACGGACCGGCCGGCGCGCCGCGTGGGCGTTCTGCACGCATTGTTCAACGCGAGCGCGGCCCTCTGCTATGCCGCTTCGTGGCTGCAGCGCCGAAGCGGCAACCGCCAAGCGGGAATCGCCAGTGGAATGACGGGGTTTCTGTTCGTTCTCGCCGGCACCTACCTTGGGGGGCATTTGAGCTACGATGAGCGCATCGGCGTGGACCATGCGCAGCGGGATGCACCGGACGAATGGTCACCGGTCATCGCTGAAGGCGATCTGCCGGAAGCCGAACTCCGGCGTGTGCAGGTGCGCGGCATAAGCGTTCTCCTGGTGAGACGCAACGGGCGGATTTTTGCGCTCGGCGAGAAGTGCGCGCACCTGGGGGGCCCCTTGGCCGAAGGCAAACTGGAAGGCGACAGCGTGGTTTGTCCCTGGCACGGCTCCCAATTCGCGTTGGAGAACGGCCGTGTCATCGACGGCCCGGCGGTGTATGCCCAACCCTGCTACGAAACCCGCGTGCGCGATGGCCGGATCGAGATCCGGCCCAGGAGGAATTGACGTCAGCCGTACTCGAAAGGGAGCCTGGGCGCAGACGCAGGTCCCCGGGTGCAGGGAACGGATCTTATTGGTCCCCTACCCACCTTGCGGACGGCAAGGGCTCGGTGATGCCGACGAAAGCGGAGAGACAAACGGTAGCGTGGTCTTCCATCGTGACCATCAGACGGGCGGACCGGGGCGATGCACCGCGAATCGCGGCAGTGCACGTGGAAACCTGGCGAACCGCGTACCCGCGTTTACTGCCGGAATCGGTGCTGGCGAGCCTTTCGGTGGAAGCCGAGCGGGCCGAATGGGAACGCATCCTATCGAGTGGCCCTACCGAAACCTGGGTCGCACTCGTTGACGACGTTCTTGTGGGATGGGCCATCCTGGGTCCGCCCCGGGACGATGATCTCGATCCTGCCCTGATGCAGGAACTTTACGGGCTGTATCTGTTACCGCGGTACTGGGGCCGCGGAGTCGGCCGGATTCTCTGCGAGATCGCAGAAGGCCGCATGCGCGAGCGCGGTGCACGAACCGCCGTGCTTTGGGTCCACCAGCAAAACCAGCGCGCCCGGCGCTTTTACGAGCGGCGGTCATACTGCCTGGAAACCGGCAGGCCGAAAACCTTCCCCTATGGCGGAATCCAGGCTCCCGCGATGCGTTACCGGAAAGCGCTCACCGGTCTGTGAATAAGCGCATTCTCAGGCAAGTTCCGCGCCGGAGTCCGGCCCCGGCCCATCGGGGTGTCCGGGGACCGGATTCTCACGGATCAGATCTTCCAGGTCACCAACCTTTTCGTGGAGCAGATTGAGCTTGCGCGCCAAGCCGTGGATGTCAGAAGCCGCGCGACGGTTGACGTCATAATCCAACTCCCCACGCAAGCGGTCTTTCGCATCCTGCCGGTTCTGACTCATCATGATGACCGGCGCCTGAATGGCGGCCAGCATGGAAAGAAAGAGGTTCGGAAGAATAAAAGGGTATGGGTCCCACGCCGCCTTGCCGATAGCGATGTTGATTCCCACGTACACCACGAGAAACACCGCAAACGAAATGATGAAGGACCAGGATCCGCCGAAGCGCGCGACCGCATCCGCGACGTTATCTCCAAGGGTGGATTGCTCCTCAATAACGGCGTTCGGGTTGCGCGTGGAACGGTTGCGAACGAGTTGCTGGGCGGCGTGAAACTGGCGTCCGAGCGCCGTCAACAGGTCAATGCCCGCCATCGGCTTACGTTGAAACAGCACGGTAAGATCGTGACGGTCAACCTCAACGCAGACGGTCTCTTCCAGGGCGACGGCGCCGGTCTGGTGAGGCGTTTGGTCGATCATTGAGGCAAACCCGAAAAACTCACCCGAACCGGGTTGATCAACCACGACTTCCTGCCCGTCCTCATCCACGGTGCTCACCCGGACTGCCCCGGAAACCACGACGTAAGCACTCGCGGATGGATCACCCAGCTTGTAGATGCGCTGGCGCCCTGCGAACTTGTTGATGGCGATCTGCCCGGCAAGGATGGCAAGTTCCTCGTTATCCAGCAGAGCAAACAAGGGCACACCTTTCAGGACCTCTGGGTTACAAGCCATCGAATGTCTCGTTAAGGGTAGTGTTTTGCCGGCCGGCGCGCCGTCAATTACCCCCCACTTCGATGAGACGCCGGGGCTGCACCGGCGGCGGCCGACTGCCATGTAAGCCTGCCGTGCCACGCCAGCCAAACACAATTTTCAACAGATGACGTTCGCCCGTGCTTCAGACCTCAACCGAATGTACCGGTGACTCGAAGGTAAATTGAAAGATTTCCGTCCCCGGGGTGCCCAGGGCGTCCGGGGTTGTTTTCCGGAAGAATCGCAGGGTAATGGCGTTAAGGTCGCGCGTAATCTGGCATGCGTCGGCCCGCAAATCCTGAGGCACCATGTTCGGGCTTATCCTCTGAGTGAGCCGGAACCGTTGCAGCACAGCCTCGTCACTCCACCGAAAAAGGTCCTCAAAATCGAACACCACCGCACTCACCTGGCGAATGCATATCGTGGGTCGCTCGACCTTGGAAAAAGCGTCTCCTGCCATAATCTAGATTTCAATCGATTTACTGCGGTGCAGGGGCGCCGGTTTCCGCGAATGATTTGCCGCCCGGCACGGAAGTCGTTCCGGTACGTGCAGCCGATTTTCGCTGAGAAAGCATTTTTATTTTGACCCCGCGCCGTTCTTTTAAGCATCCCGGGTGCCACACCGACGGCCGGGGTCGGAGTCCGGCCTGAGAATGACCGGGGGCCTAAATGGATGAATTAACAAAAGCTCCTCGAATTAAGGAACTTACAGAAAGATCCTCTCCTGGAACGTGCCCCACGTCGACGACGAATTAATCGTTTTTTCGCGGTTCCGGTGCCCGGCCCGCTCAAGCTAAAGGCGTCCGGCGTACCGAAAGCGAGAAACCGGATCCCGCTTTTGGGACAATCGATTACCTCGTTGGGGCACGTGGTCGCGAATCAGCTGAATTTTTCGCGGTCGCCGGAGAGGGGGGCGACCCGGGTTTATTGAGCTGAAATCAGGTTGCGGAGAGGAGGCAGGCAGCGTATCTGGTCCCGCTCTGAGACGTGCACATGAATTCTAAACAGGCGTTATCTCACCCGAATGGGTGATGCCCCGGTACGTTGGCATCTCATAAGCTTTGGTACCTTGGCGTTCTACAACCTTCAGTTCGCAGCGCTTTGTAAATCCGGCGTGCCGACGGCGTGACCTTTACCCCTATGATTTTAAACCCATTTGAACAGCTCGAATTTTTCGTCCCGGAGCCTAGGCAAGCGTTCAACGCGCTTGTTGAAAGCATTCTTCGGGGTCAATTTGGCACTGGGGTATTGCACAGCTTCAGCAAGGAAGGCCGTATTCAGGTTCTTGAGCCCTCAACCGGATCGTCGAAGCGAGTAGCGGTTTACCAAGCGAAGTACTTTGTAGGGCGCTGGGAAAGTTACCAGCGCCGGCAAGTTCGCGAAGCCTTGCAGCGGGCTTTGCGTGATGACCAGGCGGTCTCCCGTTGGACGCTCTGCCTGCCTGCGCGCATGGCGGCCGAGGACCTCCGTTGGTTTAACGACTGGCGGAAGCAGCAACCGATCGAGGTCGAGGTCGTTGATGGAAACGATTTGCTCGCCAAGCTGAAGGGTCCGGGCGGACGCATGGCTCTCGAACAGGTGCAATCCTGGGGCGTGACGATTCCAGTGACGGAAACCGTCCAGTTATGGGGACGCCTGCGCGTCAGCCCAGCGGCCCCGAACTCCGGGTTGACCTACTACCTGTATGCCTCGGTTTACCATGGCGGCGGGCGCCCGGCCAAAGACTTGCGCGTCGAACTTAACCACTCGGCGACGCGCTGCTTGAGCTTGCGCCACGACGAAAGCCAGTGGCGGGCAGGGGGTCGAGCCCAGCCAAGTCCTCGGACGCTTCGGGCCTGCCGTCCCCTCCTGCCGGAAGAGAACCGGCTGGTCATGGTCATCCCGATCAGCCCGCAAACGCCGTTACCGGTGACGCTGCACTTTCGGATCTGGGCCCAGGACACTCCCTTGCTGGAGCAGCACCTCAGCCTGGAGGCAAGGGTACTGGCGCAGACGTCCCAGTTCGACTTTATCACCGGCACCGGCCCGGAACTTCCTCCGACGCCCACCGCCGGCGGCCCGACCGCGGTTGCCGCTTAGGGTCAAAGGGTGAACGGCTTGGCAGCAGATTCATCCTTTCCGCCCGTGCCGATGACAAATCCGGGGCGTCTGCTTTCGGGCGGCCCGCGCCTTTTGGCTTGCTTAGCCCGTTAACCGGCGCGAATTTTTAAGGTGCTAACGCTTCACCTGGATGTCAGCGGCATTGCCGTTGTGCGTGTTTCAGAGTCTCTGTCGGCTGAGGATTACGAGCGCGTGGCGCTGCGTTTGGATACCTGCCGGCGCGTGCTGGTCGAAGCCGCGCGTGACTTCGAAGGCGCATCGACGGACGCGGCGTGGCAGGCGCCCGAAACCGCGTTGCCGGCCCGCCCGTTGCCCAAACGGGTTGCGGTAGTGGCCGAGGCTGACCCGGGCAGCGCGTTGCAGGCAACTTTTCACGGTCTGTTTCCCGGCGCCGAGGTCCGCTTTTTTGACCGCGGAAAGCGGAATGCAGCTGAGAACTGGCTTTTATCGTCGCCGCCTTCCGATCCTTTGCCCCCGGCCTACGGTTAGGAGGCGGAGCCGGCTGCAGCCGGCAACCTGCGAGGGCGCTAGCCGCTAAAGCAACAGGGCGCGGCCGGGGTTCGTCAGCCGCGCTCTGTAAAGCGACCTTTTGTCTCCTGGCACCGCTAGATGGTGGTGCCGTCGGGGATGATGGCGCCTTTGGGCACCACGACCACCCCGTCGCGGATGTACCAGCGGCCCTCCGGCCCGTCCAGGTTGGCCGGCTTGCCCGCCGGGCTCAGGCTCACCCCCGCCCCAATGCGCGCGTTCTTGTCCAGGATCGCCCCCTCAATGCGGCTGCCCCGCCCGATGCCCAAAGGCGGGCTGCCCGCCGGCACCTCCGTGGCCTCCTCCTCATAGAAGTCCGCCCCCATCATCACCACCTCGCGCAGGCTGACCCCCGGCTCAATGACGCTGCGGATGCCCACGATCACCCGCTCCAGCTGCGCTTCACTCAAGATGCAGCCGTCGGCGATGATCGCCCGATTGAGCTGCGCGGCGTTGACCTTGCTGGCCGGCAGAAAGCGCGCGTGGGTGTAGATCGGGTTGAGCCGGTCAAAAAAGTTGAACGCCGGCAAGGGGTCCGTTAAGGCCAGGTTGGCCTCCCAAAAGGCCCGCACCGTGCCGATGTCCTCCCAGTAGCCCTCAAAGATGTGCGCGTAGACCTGGTAGCGCGAGAGCGCCCCGGGCAAAATGTGCTTGCCGAAATCGTCGTGCCGGTTGTCCAGCGCCTCGATGAGCACCCGGCGGTTGAAGACGTAAATGCCCATCGAGCCCTGGTAGAGTTCGGCCCCGGCCGGCCGGCCCAGCTCTTCCAGCAGCCCCCCCGGGATGCGCAGCTCCTCCAACAACTCCGGCGCCTTGGGCTTTTCCTCAAAGCGGTAGATGCGCCGCTTGGCGTCGGAGTGCATGATGCCAAAGCCGCCCGCGGCCGCCCGGTCCACCGGCGTGGTGCCCAGGGTGATGTCGGCGCCGCTGTGGCGGTGGGCCCGCAACAGCTCGGCGTAATCCATGCGGTAGAGCTGGTCGCCGCTCAAGATGAGGTAGTGCTCGAAGGGCCGCTCCAGAAAGTAGCGCAGGTTCTGGCGCACCGCGTCGGCGGTGCCCTGGTACCAGCGGGCCCCTTCGGGGGTTTGCTGGGCGGCCAGCACCTCCACGAAGCTCTTGTTGAAGGGGTCGAACTTGTAGGTGGCGCTGATGTGGCGGTGCAACGATTCGCTGTTGAACTGGGTGAGCACGTAGACCTGGCGCAAGCCGCTGTTGAGGCAGTTGGAAATGGGGATGTCGACCAGGCGGTACTTGCCGCCCAGGGGCACGGCGGGCTTGGCGCGCTTCTGCGTCAGGGGAAAGAGGCGGGTGCCGGCCCCGCCGCCCATGATGATGGCGAGGGTGGAATCCTGTAGGGTCTTTGGCTTCATGGCTGGCTGGGGGTGATTGAAGGTCGGTGATTGGTGGCAGGCATCTTCCGGGCGATGCGTTTGCAAGGTTCAACTTACGCACGAGACACGCCGGGTACCAAAAAAACGCCCGACGCACCGAATGGGTGATCCCAATTTAGATTGAAGGCGACACCCTTGAGATCGGCTAATAGGTTAGGTTTAGATTAGAAGAAAATCAGCTTCATCAACGGTCTCACCCCAAACCATCGGTTCAGGTGTCTTTCCTCAAAAAAAAGAATGTGAGCAGCTCTTTCTGTAAAGGCTAAGGGAGCTGGGCCCGTACGGGTAGACGCACGGACCCAGTGTTCCCCCTGGAACAAACGTTTTGCGTCGGTCACGTCCTTCCTTGAAAAGCCGGTAAATTTACGCCGGTGCATACCCATGCCGGGGA
>Ga0213876_10002222_pt1 | contig 11452 bp, 6 predicted proteins | sample BarmaccomBMRX_R9_FD_160113 | JGI IMG/M metagenome (GOLD analysis project Ga0213876, IMG submission 160113) | Root-associated microbial communities from Barbacenia macrantha in rupestrian grasslands, the National Park of Serra do Cipo, Brazil - RX_R9 | ecosystem: Host-associated > Plants > Roots...
GCAGGTGACGCAGTGGTTGGTACGCCGGCGGCCGGTAGGGATCCGGGTACGCGTCCGTGCAGATCCAGTCGACCTGGTCGTCACCGGGGTAGAAGTGCTGCGCCCGCCCCGAAGTGAACCCAGCAGAGGTGGGGCACCAGACCCACGACACGTTGGGGGTCCCCACCTCGGCGAAGATCCGGCGGACGCGGTCCCAGGCGGCGACGTAGTCGGTCGGGCCGTGCACGATGCCGGCGAGATTCGGCCGGTCCATCTCCCAACGGAACTCGAAGAACACCGGCGCGTCCAATGCCGCGACCTCACGGGCGGTCTTGCGAATGGTGTCGTCGACCGACCCGCTACCCATCTCGATCGTGTCCGTGCCGGTCCACGACACGATCACTGCATCGCCCTGCTTGGCGAACGTCTCGGCGGCCGGGGTCGGGAAGGGGTATCGCCACCGCAGGTAGACGTGGGCGAGGTTCAGTGTCCGGCACGCCGTTGTGGCGAGCTCGTCGAACGAGTCGACGAAGTTGTCCTGCGTTGCGGCGCCGTGCAACGCGAAGCCACCGAAGTAGAAACCGCCCGCGACCGGCGCAGCGGCCGGTGAGGTCGCGTTCTGCGGGCCGTTGACGTCAACTGCGGCAGGCTGGCCATTACACACTCGATGCCCGGTAGACGGGCGGGATTGCGATGAGCATCCCGGCAGCGCAGCGGCGCCGATCGCGAACAGTAGTGCCAGTGCCACCCCGCGCCGGCGGCGCACTAGTGCAACCAGCTGGGCGTCCAGCCGAGCCACTCGACGAGCCGCTCGTTGTACGGCGCGAAGTGCGCGTCGAGTCTCGATCGAACCTCGTCGGACATCGGCGATCGCGGCCGCGCGTTGTGCCGTTCGAAGGCGATCCCGTCGACGCCAGGAATGCCGAGGAATTCCGTGACGCCGGCGAACACGGCCTCGGGCTCGCTGAAGAACCGCTCACTGTCGACGATGTGGATCCGGTCTCGGCCGAGGACGCCGGCCAGCCGCTCGAGGTTCTCGACGTACTGGCCGCGGCGGACGTAGGCCTGGTGCTGGTGGGCATGGCTCAGATATGCCGGATCGGCGACGAGCTTGGCCTCCTCGCCTTCCAGGCGCGAATCCTCGAGTTCGAGCGCACGCTCGAACGGCTCCGTCTCGTACCCCCGAGCCAACTCGTGCGCATGCGCGGAGTACGCCCGCTCGATCGGATCGCGGATCAGCACGATCAGGCGGACGCCCGGTAGATCTTTCGCGTAGCGCTCGGCCGACAGCGGGTGGAAGCCGTAGTAGGGGCTGGACTCGAAGACCGCCGGCGTCACGCCGAACTCCTTTGCGACCTTGTCGACCGCCGACTGCCACGGAAAGTGGCCGCGGTACCAGGACAACCCCTTGTCATAGCTGACGTCGAAGTAGTGCACGCCCTTGTGGAGGTTGGGCTTGAACGCGAGCGGGTGCTGCGAGAGGGCGCGGTACATGGAGGTCGTGCCACAACGCTGGCCGCCTGCGATCAGCAGGTTGGGCAGCGCGCGCAGCCGGCTGGTGGCTCGGCCGAAGCCATGGACGACGACACTCTGGGCGACCTTCTTCACCGGAACGGGAAGCGTCGACTCCTTGCTCATTCGCTCGTCCCTGCTGGTTCGTAGCCGCGGCGTGCGGCGTCGTTGATGACCGGGAGCAACCATTCTGCTGTGGGCCGCGCCTTCTGGTCGTCCTTGTCGTAGCGAACCGCCAGCGTCATCAGGTGCAACAGGCCGATGAGCTGGTCCGATACGGCCGAAACCGCGGCTCGGGCCGCCTCGATCGGTCGTGCGTTGTGGACGACGAGCAGCTCTTGCAGGCGGTAGTGCACGTGGTCGGAGCCCACTGGCGAGTCTGGGGTGAATCGCTCCCAGTCCCACACCAGCAGCCCGGCATCGGTACGCCACATGTTCCATGGCGACCAGTCGCCATGCGAACCGCCGACGGCGATCTCGCGGCTGCCCGCGAACTGTTCGAGCCGGTCGGCGGTCGACCGCAAGGCGTCACGCTTCGCCAGGTCGGTGACGGTCTCGATGTCCCCCCGGAGTCGTTGCCAGTACGCCGAGCTGGCCAGGTGGGCGGTGCCGGGGTCGCCCAGCGCCGCGACCTCTGCGGTGGCGGCTGCCAACTCGGTCTGGTTCGGGATCCGGCCCTTCGACCACGTCGGCAGCGGTCGCATGACGAGCGCGCGATGCCCGGCCACGTCGCCGTGCCGAAGGACTTCTGGTACGACGATCGCGGACCGGTCCGCGGCGCCAAGGCGGCGAAGCGCGGCCGCCTCCTGATCGATGAGGTCACTGGTCAGGGCGTTGCTTGCGATCTTCGCGAAGGCCACCGGATACCTGCTGCCCGCGGCAAGCGCTTGAACAATTGGCTTGCGGTTGGCTCGCGCCGGCGTCAGGTGGACCGCGACCGAGACCTCTGTGTCGAGGATTGTGCAGAGATCAGTGTCGACTCCCTCGACGCCGCCGGCGACCGAGTGGCTGGCCTTGAGAACCCGTGAGCCGGCAAGGCCGAGACCGGTGCCGAGAGCGCCGTACGCGAGCTGGTCGCGCCGTGACAGCCGCCCGCCGTAGGCGCGCAGCGCGGCCGCCGCGCCGCCGGACGGCGCCAGCGGGACGAGCAGGCGTGGGTGGCGGACGCTCGGCAGGACGGCGAAGCGCCGCGATCGGGCTGCGCTCGTCGTCACCCCCTCGGCCACGGTGCCGCCGGGGAACAGCTGCGTCAGGACCTCGGTCGCGTGCGTCAGGCGTTCCGCACTGTCGGTCACGCCGGCGCCTCGCCGATCAGCCAGGAGCGACGGGTCGGCACGCGCTTGGGCACGGTGACGAGCTCCGCCTCGGCCGCGAGGACGCTGCGCCACGCCATGGCGATCGAGATGAACGTCAGCGCGCTCGAGCTCGGCAGGCTGTTGTAGAAGTAGCTGTAGAAGATCGCGAGCAGGACGATCAGGCGGGCGGCCGAGCCGGTCGGTGATCGGTCACGACGCAGCTGCCAGAAAGCGGCGACGAAGTACGCGAAATAGATCGCGACGCCAACGAGACCGGTGGTGAAGGCGATCTCCCAGAACTCTCCGGTGCTTCCGATCCCGACGCTGCCGCAGTTGGGGCACTTGGGCGACGGTCCGACCGCGATCGACTGGCTGCTGCCGAGCGTCTTTCGGGTGCCGCCCCACCCGAGGATGGGGGATTCCAACGCACCGTCGATCGCGGCCTTGTCGGCGAAGGCACGAATGTTCTCGCTGCCGCTGTGGCTGGTGCGGTCCGACACGACCCGGTGCAGCGGCGTCGCGAGGAAGGCGACGATCGCGAAGGGAATCGCGATCACGATGAACAACACGCCCCGAAGGTCACCGGACGCCGCGAACCGGTACACCATGTAGAGCACGGACAGGATCAGGCCCAGCCAGAGGCCACGGTTGAGCGAGTAGACGATCGGTACCAACGACAGGGCGATGATCGCGAACAGTGACAGCCGCCGGAGGGCGGTGTTCGGTCGCCACATGTAGGCGCACAACCAGATGATCATGATCGAGAGGTTGTTGCCCCAGAAGTTCGTGTATCCCCACGGGGCGGCTGGACGCGGCGCCGAGTAACCGAGGACGGACTGCACCTCCGCCGCCGCCGGATGCACCAGGTAGCTGACGTACCGGTTCGAGGAGATGGAGTGCGGGAGCATCGCCTCGAGGGGCGAGGTGAAGGACAAGTTGGGTACGGCAAGTGCCAGGAACCCTCCAGCCACCGTGACCAGGAACAGGATCGACAGCCATCGCATGATGTCCCGCTGCGACACCTCGTCGTGGCGGAGGTTGACCACGTAGACCGCGATCACGGTCACGGCTCCGAACTGCGTCAAGCGGAACAGGATGCCGATCATGTGCCCGATCGTCGAACCGCCCGCTGACGTGTGAGGCGCCTCCAGCGGGACCATCAGCAGGGAGAACGTGGTCCACAGAAGGAACAGCAGCCAGATGCCGAACGCGGGCGGCATGAGCAGCGGCCGCCGGCGGCGCAGCTCGAACGCCATGGGGATCGCGAAGATCAGGAACGCGAAGGCACCGATCCCCAACGCCCACCAGAGGGGGTAGAGGCACAACAGCGCCGCGAGCGGCCAGCCCGGTCGGCTGGTCCACCGATGGACGAGAGCGATCACGTCCGGCTCAGCGCGACTTCGCGCCGGTCATGCGCTCCTTCGACGGCGCCGTCGACTTGCCGTCCTGCGTCGGCTTGGTCGCCCGATGCCTGGAGCGGGCCGGCGCACTCGGGGCGACCTTGCCGGTGTCCTTCGACCACGGCCGCCAGAGCAGCCCGCCGAGCACGCGGCTCGGGGTGATCTCGATCTGCTCGATGGCCTCGGTGAGAGCCGACCGCTGGGTCACGCCGGTCTCTGCCACGATCACCGTCACCTGGCTCAAGGAAGCCAGCACGTAGGCCTCTGAGCCATGGGGCACGTCGGAGCCGGTGAGGATGACGTAGCGGGCACGTCCGAGCCCGGCCTGCACCTGCTGCAACAACGCGGTCGTGGCGTCGAAGGGCTCGTCCTCGTCCACCGGCTCGACCGTCACCGGCGCGGGTGCCACGACAGCTACCTCGCGCACCGGTTCCGGTTCCGGTTCCGAAACCGGTGCGGGCTTCGGCAGCTCGACGACGGCAACGGCGGATTTGGGAACCGGCCACCCGAGCATCGAGTTGCTGGCGTAGTAGTCCTCCGGGGTGATGAGCTCCGCCGTATCGATCGCGTGCGCCGCGGCGCCGTTCGATGCGGCTTCGACCGGCTCGGGTGCTGCGGGCTCGGGTGCCGTGTGCTCGGGTGCCGAGGGCTCCGACTCAGGTGCGGCCGCGAGGACCTGTGCATGCCGGGTCGGCCTGCGATGCAGTGTGGGGGAGGCCCCAAGCGTGACGATCTCGGTGGTGCTGCCGAAGCGACTGAGCTCACCGGCGAGCTGCTCGTCGATTCGATCGTCCATCGCGACCCGGGACAGCTCGGCAAGGTAGATCGAGCCGCCGCCGTCACCGAGGGCAGCGCCGATCGCGGCCGCCATCTTCTGCACTGCTCGGGCCCGAGCGAGCGCCTCGGTCTCCTCGCCCTTGCGTTGTCCGCGTCGGCGAGGCCGGATCTCGGCCAGGAGGCGCACCCCGTCGCGGGCGAGGTCGTCCTCGTACCGGACCGTCTTGTCGAACCGCTCGCGGGCGGCGGCGGCCGCAACGCCCACGAGGACGCCGAGGACGAGTCCGCCGAGCACATACATGATGCGGCCCTGGTTGGGCGAGGAGCCGCCGAGAACCGCCTTGGACGTCAAGTTGCCCGGGATCGTGGAGCCCGACTGCAGTGGTGTGAGTTGGTCCGTGAGACCGGAGATCAGCTTCTGGTCGTTGCTGATCGCGATCGAGAGTCGATGTGCCACGGAGGTGTGGGGGGTCGAGTTTCCGTACGCCGCCTGGTCCATGACGAGCTGCTTCTGGGCCTCCGAGCGGCGAGCTTCAAGGGCAGCGACCCGAGAGCTCTGGTAGTCCTCTGCCGCCTTTTGGCGGTCCTGCAGGTATGCCGTGGCGAGTGCGTTCGCGCCGTCGATCGCCGCGGATGTGCTGTGCGCCGAGTACGAGATCTTCATGAACTGCGAATTGGGTGCGACGGTGACCGACATTCGCGACAGCAACTTGCCCGGGCTCGCGGTGCCGTGGAGCAGGTCGGACGCAGTGGTCGCTGTCGCCAGCGACGTCGCGAACTGCGCTTCGCTGTCCATGTTGACCGGCAGGCTGGTTCGCCCCGTGGACGGGTTGACGCCGGCCTGGTCGACGATGTCCGGAATGACGTAGACCTTCGACGATGCGGTGTAGGTCGGCGATTTCAGGATCGCCGCTGCGATGCCCAAGAAGAACCCAGCCAGGACGCAGAGGGCGACGAGACGGTTGTGCCGACGCAGCGGCCGTAGATAGTGGCCGAGGTCGTGGGTCATCTCGACCGGCGACGTCTCTGACATTGCTTGCGCCCTTCGAACCACCGGGAATTGGTGGGCCAGGCCGTAACGACAGCGGCCACACCTCGTTCACAAGAGGGTAGCCGCCCGGACGCCGTTCTGCGGCCTGATCCGTTGTGAATCAGGCAATTGCGGCCTTTCGGGCTGGCCCTTATGGGCCATCCGGGTGAGATCAATGACTACGAAGAGCATCACCCTCAAGGGGCATTCTGGCACCGTCGACCTAGTCATCACAGCCCACAAAAGCAGTGATGAGGAATGGCCATGTCGACGACCCGCAAAGCCGCAGAGCGGCGGCTTTCAGCGGGGGTGCTGCTGACCACGGCGGCTGTCGCAACCTCGATCATCGCCGCCCCGACGGCGCACGCGCAGGCCGCCTCCGGGCGTCACGGCAACACCGGCGGCAAGCACGCCGTGAAGCTGGTGCGTCACCAGATCGCCGTCACCGACTTCGCTGACAGTTACGTCGCCAAGGCCGCACCGAACCGGACTCATGGCACCTTCCACAAGCTCGTCGCCACGCACCAGCGTCACAACACCAAAACGGTGTACGTGAAGTTCCGCGTGAGCGGAGTCCCGGCAAACGCCCGGATCGAGGACGCGACGCTCGAGTTCACTCGCGACAACCACCACCTGCCCTGGTCGAAGCTCACCCTTCGCCGGGTGAGCCCGCGCGGCTGGAACCAAGCAAACCTGGTGGCTCGCCGCGCGCCGGGGCACGGCAAGAAGGTCTCGACCACCTACTCGGCTCGCCGGCTGCACCAGGTGTCCTTCCCGTTGCACCACGCGATCCGCGGCAACGGGACCTACGCCTTCGCAGTGTCGAGCAACGCGAAGCACGACGTCGTACGGTTCCAGTCGCAGGAGGCGCAGAGCGCCCCTCGGCTCCGCCTGGTGATCGTTAAGCCGATCCCGCTGCCGCCCCACCCGACGCCGACGCCGACGACCACGCCCACCGCGACCCCCACCGCGACCCCCACGTCCACCCCGACTTCCATTCCTACCGCGAATCCCACTGCGACCCCGACCGCTACGCCGACTGCGACTCCGACAAGCACTCCGACCTCGACCCCGACCAGCACCCCGACCGCTACACCGACCGCGACGCCGGCGTGCGGGCTGTCGGGCAAGCTGGTTCCCAGCTGCGGCCTGCTGTTCGGTGGGGTGACCACGAGCTGGGGTGGCAGCGACATCGTCAGCCAGCGCAGCAACGCGAACACCGCGACCAGCACCACGATGACGTTGTCGCACGACTACCGCCGGCCGGGACAGACCCTGTCTCCCTACGACGTCTCGCTGGCGAAGACGCACGGCGCCCTGCTCCAGCTGAACTGGAAGCCGGTCGAGCACTGGGCGGATGCCGGCGGCGGGAACTCGACGGTCAACAGCCAGATCGACGCGATGGCCGCAAGCATCAAGGCGCTCGGCTCCACCAAGATCTTCCTCACGCTCTTCCACGAGCCCGAGAACGACGTCACCAGTGATCCGAACTGCCCCAACGTCACCTACAAGGGCACGGCCGGTACGCCGACGGAGTACCGCGCGATGTGGTCGAACGTGGAGTCACGGTTCAACGCTCTGGGCGTCACCAACGTCGTGTGGGACATGAACTACATGAACTACTCGCCGTGGGACTGCCTCGCCGACGACCTGTGGCCGGGCAACAGCCTCGTGGACTGGGTGTTCTTCGAGTCCTACAGCGACAACAACTCGACCTTCGCGAGCCAGACCGGCCACTTCTACAACCTGCTGACCTCGCACTCGAACGCATCGCACGACTACCTGTCGAAGCCCTGGGGCGTCGGCGAGTTCGGCACCAACGCGGCGACCGCCTCGATCCGCGACAAGTACTACTCCGGCGTCAAGACCGCGGTTGACACCAACCAGTTCCCCCGGCTGAAGCTGTTGTCGCTGTTCGACAGCCCCGGGATCGGAGGCGACTTCCGGGTCGCGTTCAACGCGAGCTCGCAGCCCGACCCGACGGAACTGGCCGATTTCATGTCACTCGCCAAGGACCCGATCATCGCCAGTGGCGAGGCGTCGGCCACCGCATCCTGACCAGCGGCGAACCCCGGTCAGCAACTCTCCGTATCGCAGTGGTGACAACTTGATGGCCCAAATGGGTGAAAAGTGGACGCTTACCCCGAACGGCCCTGTCCGGTAACGAAACCCTGGATATTCTCGCTTCACCGCTCGCACCCGGCGGTCACGTCGCCATCGCGTCACAGATGGCAAGCTTGGTGGGAAATCGGATGCTCCATCGCTCACGAATCGCGTTTGTTGGACTTTGCGCGGTCCTCGGCTCGATGGGTGCCGTGTTCGCCACACCAGCGGTCGCGGTGCAGGCCGACCAGGCCAGTGTCGTCAATGCAGTCCCTGCCGCTTTCACGCCGAACGTCAACGACGGAGTCGTGTACGCGATCGGCCGGGTCGGATCGAATGTCTACATCGGTGGCTCGTTCACGAACCTGAGCCCGCACAAGAGCTCAACGATCGTCAACCAGCCGTATCTCGCTGCCTTCGATGCTGCCACCGGGGACTTGGTGAGCTCGTTCGCGCCGGTCCTCGACGGGCAGGTCGAGACGATCCTCCCCGGCCCGACGCCAGGCACTGTGTACGCCGCTGGCGCCTTCAAGAACGTCAACGGTGTGAAGACCCGCCTCGTCCTCCTCGATGCCACCACAGGTGCGATCGCCGCCGGCTGGCATGCCCCATCGATCGACGCGAAGATCACGCGCCTCGTCCTTGCCGACAACATGCTCTGGGTCGGCGGCTACTTCAGCAAGATCGACGCGGACCCGCGGGGCGGCCTCGCGGTCCTCAACCCGACAACGGGTGCGGACCTCACGGGGTTCGCGACGCCGAGCTTCACCGGTCACCACAACTTCAACGTCAAGTGCATCCCCGGTGCGCACACCACCTGCGCCAACGGGGCGATCGGCATCAAGTCTTTCGACATCAATCCGGCCGGCACCCAGCTGGTCGCCGTCGGCAACTTCACCTCGGTGGGCGGTACCAGCCGGGATCAGGTCGCGCTGCTCGACATCGGCGCAACTGCAGCGACCGTCGACTTGGACTGGAACACCCTCGCCTACACGGCAGCGTGTGCCTCGAACTCGTTCGACAGCTACGTCCGCGACGTGCAGTTCTCACCCGACGGGACCTACTTCGTCATCGTCGCCACAGGTGCCAGCGGCACCAACAGCGACGGCACCAAGTCTTCTTGTGACGCCACCGGACGGTACGAGTCCAACGGTGTCGGCGCCAACGTGCGGCCCACCTGGATCGACTACACCGGCCGGGACTCGCTCTGGACCGTCGCCGTCACGGGTGCAGCGGTCTACATCGGTGGTCATCAGCGCTGGCTCAACAACTCGAACGGTTCCGACCGCGCGACTGGAGGCGCCGTACCTCGCCCGGGCATCGCCGCGATGGATCCGGTCAACGGCATGCCGCTGTCGTGGAACCCAGGCCGAAACCCGCGCGGCAAGGGCGCCTACGCCCTGCTCGCCACCGCGGACGGGCTCTACGTCGGCAGTGACACCGACTGGATCGGCAACACCGTCTACCACCACAAGAAGATCGCTTACTTCCCGCTCGCCGGCGGCGCGACGCTGGCCCCGACCACCACGGGCAGCCTGCCCGGCAACGTGTACCTGACCGGCGGATCCGGCGGCTCAGCGACCGTTCGCGCGGTCCGTTGGGACGGCTCCGGTACTCCGTCCACGCCGACGTCGGTCGGCGGCGCGGAAAACTTCACCTCGGTACGCGGCGTGTTCGAGATCGGCAACACGATCTACTACGGCTCGACCGACGGGAACTTCTATCAGCGGCATTACGACGGCCGCACCTTCGGGGCGCCGACGGCAATCGATCCGTACGACGACCCGGTCTGGTCGACCGTCGCGACCGGGTCCGGGCAGACCTACCGCGGCCTGAAGCCCACCTTCTACAGCGAACTCTCCTCGCTGACCTCGATGTTCTACTGGAACGGTCGCGTGTACTACACGCTGTCGGGTCGCTCGGGGATGTTCTGGCGCTGGTTCGAGCCGGACAGCGGCGTGATGGGTGCCGACGAGTTCACCGTCAGTGACGGCCTCAACTGGAGCCACACCGCCGGCGCCTTCCTCGACGGGAGCACGCTGTACTTTGCGGACTCCTCAAGCCACAACCTGTTCAAGATCCCGTTCGTCAACGGGCAGGCGACGGGCACGTCGACGCTCGCGAACTCAGACATCAACTGGGCGAGCAATGGGGCGTTCGTCCTCTCGGGATCGATGATCAACGACACGCCACCCACGGCGGCGTTCACCACGAACTGCACGTCCGACACCCGCATATGCACGGTCAACGCTGGCGGGTCGAACGACCCGGACGGCACGATCACCGACTACTCGTGGGCCTGGGGCGACTCGACCACCTCCTCCGACGTGGACGGCCACGATCAGCATGCCTACGCCGCCGATGGCGCGTATCCGATCACGCTGACCGTGACCGACAACGATGGCGTTACCTCGCAGGTCACGCACACGGTGTACATCGGCGTCTCGCCGCCGCCGCCGATCGCCTTCGCAGGCGTGAGCGCGAAGCACGGGAACGCGACCAGCGAGACCGTGAGCATCCCGGCGACGACCGCGACCAACGACGGCTTGCTGCTCTTCGAGACCTTTGCCTCGAACACGGTGACCGACACGGTGCCTGCCGGGTGGACCCTGGTCGGCTCCACCGTGCAGGGAAGTCACACGACACGAGTGTTCTCGCGGGTCGCCGCGGCGTCTGACGCCGGCAGCAACGTCACTGTCACCTACTCGGCGACCATCAAGGCCAGCCTCACGATCGCGGACTACACCGGTACCGATACGACGAATCCGGTGGAGACGTTTGCGACGACCACGGCCACCAACACGAAGACCGCGATCGCGCCGATACTGACCGGATTGTCCGACGGCAGCTACGTGGTGTCCTTCTGGACCGACAAGTCCAGCGCGACGACCAGCTTCACGCCGCCGCCGACCGTGACGCAGCGATCGGTGACGCTCGGCGCCGGGTCCGCGGCGGTGAACGCCCTCCTGGCGGACTCCGACCGTCCAATCTCTGGTAACTACGCCGCCAAGCTTGCGACCACGAACGATCAAAGCCCGGCCAACTCCGGTTGGTCGATCGCCCTCAAGCTGGCGAGCACGTAACCAGAACTGAATGAAGACCGCTGATCACACAGATCAGCGCCCAGGAACCCTGAGCCCACGGGGAAGGCACGAAGAAGATGTTGCGATCACGTGTTGCTTCGCTCGGCGTATTTGTCCTGATTGGCACGGGTTTGGCCACGGTGGCGCCGGCGCCGGTCCACGCTGTCGGCGCCCAGCAGCCGAATGTCGTGAACGCAGTCCCGGCCTCCCAGACGCCCGACATCAACAACGGGACCGTGTACTCCATCGGCCAGGTCGGCAACCTGATGGTTG
>Ga0213876_10002223_pt1 | contig 11445 bp, 9 predicted proteins | sample BarmaccomBMRX_R9_FD_160113 | JGI IMG/M metagenome (GOLD analysis project Ga0213876, IMG submission 160113) | Root-associated microbial communities from Barbacenia macrantha in rupestrian grasslands, the National Park of Serra do Cipo, Brazil - RX_R9 | ecosystem: Host-associated > Plants > Roots...
CGCGCTCCTCAAGGCGGGTTATCACGTGGCCTCGATCGATCTCGACACCCGCCAGCGGACGCTCACGCGCTTCCTCGAAAACCGCCAAAGCTGGGGCGCGAATGCGAGGCGCGCGATCGAGCTGCCTTTCCACCATGCTCTCGAACGAGGTGGCAAGGACAGTGCGAGCGAGAACGAGATCGTCGAATTCACCTCTTTCGCCGAGGCAATCGCGCGCGTCGAGCACGCTTACGAGTTCGTGGTGATCGATACGCCCGCAAGCGACAGCTATCTCATGCGTCTTGCCCATTCGCTTGCCGACACGCTCGTCACGCCGATGAATGATTCCTTCATCGACGTCGACGTGCTGGCGCGCGTGCACAACGATCGACGAGAGCGGGGCGCGACGGCCCAATATGCGGCTCTTGTCCTCGAAGCACGCCGGCAGCGCCGACTTGCGGATGCCGGGCTCATCGACTGGGTGGTGGTGCGCAACCGCATGGCCTCGCTCGCATCGCACAACCAGCGCCAGGTCGCCGGAAGCCTCGGTCGCCTCTCGCCGGAGCTGCAGTTTCGCATGGCGGAAGGCTTCGGCGATCGCGTCATCTTCCGCGAGCTCTTTCCGGTCGGCCTCACCGTGCTCGATTCGATTGAGGAAGTCACCGACAGAGGCGCGCTTTCGGCCTCGCAGATGACAGCACGTTCGGAAGTCGAGGCTCTCATCGGCAATTTGCGTCTGCCGTGCCGCACCGCCGAGCTTCCCCACATGCAAGCACGCCACCTCTGGTTCGAGAAGACGCAGGCCTTCTACCAGGAGCTGATCTCCAAAGGGTCGGCCGAGCCTGTGTGAACGGCGCGCGAGTTGGTATTGTGAACTTGCGGCTTTCAGCCTCATAATAGCGCGCCACGCGGTCCATCCGCGAAAGAAAGTCCAAAGGGAGCACGCCCATGAGAATAGCATCGCTGGCGCTAGTCGCGTTCGCCTCGACCTTGTGCGCGGGGAGCGCCAGCGCACAATTCTCGAGCGATGTGGTGAAGCTCGGCGTGCTCACCGACATGTCGAGCCTTTATTCCGACGCTACCGGCAAAGGATCGCTCATCGCGGCGCAAATGGCGGTCGAGGATTTCGGCGGCAAGGTGAAGGGACATCCAATCGAGGTGATCAGTGCCGATCACCTGAACAAGCCCGATGTGGGCTCTTCGATCGCGCGCGACTGGTACGACAATCAACATGTGGATGCGATCGTCGACGTTCCCACGTCCTCGATCGCGCTCGCGGTGCAGAAGATCACGCAAGACAAGAACAAGGTCTTCCTCATGTCAGGGCCGGGATCATCGGATCTGACCGGCGTCGCTTGTTCGCCGAACGGCATCATGTGGACCTACGACACCTATGCGCTGAGCCAGGTGACCGCGAAGGCTCTGATCGCGCGCAAGGACGACAGTTGGTTCTTCATCACGGCAGATTATGCCTTCGGGCATGCGCTCGAACGCGATGCGGCAAACACCGTGAAGGCGAATGGCGGCACCGTCGCGGGATCGGTGAACGCGCCGTTCAACAGCCAGGACTTCTCGTCCTTCCTTCTTCAGGCGCAAGGCTCGAAGGCCAAGGTAGTGGGTCTTGCGAATGCGGGGGGCGACACCCAGACCGCGATCAAACAGGCGTCGGAGTTCGGGCTTGGAGAAGGCGGACAGAAGATCGCCGCGCTGCTTTTGGAGCTTACCGACACTCACAGCCTCGGCCTCAAGACCGCGCAAGGCCTCGTCGCCGCCGAAGCTTTCTATTGGGATCGCGACGATGAGAGCCGAGCTTTCTCGAAGCGCTTCCTCGCGCGCGAGGGGAACATGCCGACCATGATTCAGGCCGGCGTCTATTCGGCCGTGATGCATTATCTCAAGGCGATCGACGCGACCGGCACGGACGATGCGAAGACGGTGATCGCGAAGATGAAGGCGACACCGATCAATGATTTCTTCGCCAAGAACGGCCATATCCGCGAGGATGGAAGGATGGTGCACGACATGTATCTCGTGCAGGCCAAGAAGCCCTCCGAATCCAAGGGCGAATGGGACCTCTACGACATCCTCGCGACGATCCCTGGAGACCAGGCCTTCCGCCCCATGTCGGAAGGCGGCTGCCCTTATATCAAAGGGTAAAACGGCCGGGTGACCGATCCTCGTCCGTCCTCCTCATCGGCGCCGACGATGCGACGCGGTAAACCTTGCGTTGCGCGGGCCTTAAGGCCCGCTGTCGTCAGCCGTGTCGAACGTGACAATTAAATTTTTAACCCATGGACATGTGAATGACACGATAGCTGCCTATTCCCGGGTCCGGAGGGGCTGTCTCCAAGGGGAGGCCGCCATGAAAGACCGTATGGACGCGGGATGGGTCACAGACGAGGAGCTGGCCGCTTGGCTCGATCTGGTTAAGGGTCATATCCCCAAGGTAGAGAGCTCGAAGCCCGCGGGATTACCCGAACCGGCGGACCCGCCGGGCGCGACCGGCACGGCGTCCCCCATCGTTTTGTCAACTGCGCCCCGTTCTTTCGGCATGGGCCATCCGCGAAGCCGACGGATGCGGGTTCCAGGTTTCCATGCCTTTCTCTTGTGTGCGACGGCGTCATTGATCGCGTTCTTCTTCGGAATTTGGATTACTGGGCGGGCATCGCAACCAAAGCTTGGGCCCGGCGGTGACGACCCAGTGTTCGCCCACGCCGGATCCGTTCGGCTGATTGTGCCGGGCGCGCATGAAGGACAATCGATTACGGGCGGCGCAAGCGGCCTGCCGGACGGTCGCCGCGATTTGACACCGGTCTATTCCACCGCTGACAAAACGGCCGGAAGTTCAATGATATTACTCGGGTACGATGGCGAGCCCGCCCCTTTGTCACCAGAATTGTCTTATTCAGCCACGAGCCAAAGCCCCGATGTGCATGCTGTGAGCCCGGCGCAAGCCGTCACGCTCGCGCGGGTCACAGGTGAGGCCAAGACTTCGGAGGTTCCGTTGCCGCCGAGCAGAGCCGGCTCTGACGTCGCTGCGCGTCACGATGCACCTTTTGTCCAACCGCGACACGCGAGCGGCAGTTACGGCCATCGCCCCGCTTATTTTGCATGGCACCGCGTCCGCTCTTTCTATCCCATGGGCTCCTTTGCGCGATTATCTGCGTCCGATCATGGTCGATGAACCGTGTGGCGGAGTCGCCAAGCACATATAGTTTTGTTGGTTGCGCCACCCGATTTAGAGGGCGTGGCTAAGGCTGATTATAATTTTTTCCAAAAGTGGTTCCCATTTTTTTCGGATCGTGCTTAGGGCGTGTGGGACGCGCCCGGAGGCGGCCTTCGCCGGCGAATTGCCGCCGCACTATCGCTTACCTGCAGGGTTCGCAGGAGTGAGCCAGGAGACATATGGATGCTCACCCTTACATTTCCGGATGGCGCCAAGCGCCAGTTTGAGCGAGGCGTCAGCGGCGCCGAGATCGCCAAAGGCATCTCGCCTTCGCTCTTGAAACGCACGGTCGCGATGGCGCTCGATGGCAACCTCGCCGATCTTTCCGACAAGATCACACACGACGCCAAGATCGAGTTCGTTGCACGCGATGATCCGCGTGCGCTCGAGCTCATCCGGCACGATGCGGCCCATGTGCTCGCCGAAGCCGTGCAGGAGCTTTACCCGGGCACGCAAGTGACGATCGGCCCGGTGATCGAGAACGGCTTTTATTACGATTTCGCGCGAAACCAGCCCTTCACGCCGGAGGATTTCCCGGCGATCGAGAAGAAAATGCGCGAGGTCATCGCCCGCGACAAACCCTTCTCCAAGCGTGAGGTCTCGCGCGAGGATGCCAAGACCTTCTTCCGAAACAAAGGTGAGAACTTCAAGGTCGAGCTCGTCGACGCCATTCCGGAAGGCGAGCCGATCAAGTTCTACGATCAGGGAGGCTGGATCGACCTTTGTCGCGGTCCGCATATGACTTCGACCGGCAAGGTCGGAGATGCCTTCAAACTCATGAAGGTCGCGGGCGCCTATTGGCGCGGCGATCCGAAGAACCCGATGCTCACGCGCATCTACGGCACCGCCTTCGCCAAGCGCGAGGATCTCGAAGCCTATCTCAAGCAGATGGAAGAGGCCGAGAAGCGCGACCATAGACGCCTCGGTCGCGAGATGGACCTTTTTCATTTCCAGGAAGAGGGTCCAGGTGTCGTCTTCTGGCACGCCAAGGGCTGGACATTGTTCCAGCAGCTGATCGCCTATATGCGCCGGCGCCTCGCCCGGGACTATCAAGAGGTCAACGCACCCCAGATTCTCGACAAGAGCTTGTGGGAGACATCAGGCCATTGGGATTGGTACCGCGAGCATATGTTCGTGACCAAGACCGAGGACGATCGCGTTTTCGCGATCAAGCCGATGAATTGTCCGGGACACATCCAGATCTTCAAGCACGGCCTGAAGTCCTATCGCGACCTGCCGCTTCGCCTTGCCGAATTTGGCGCGGTCTCGCGGTATGAGCCCTCGGGCGCGTTGCACGGGCTTTTGCGGGTGCGCGCCTTCACGCAAGACGACGCGCACGTCTTTTGCACGGAGGAGCAGCTCGCCGCCGAATGCCTGAAGATCAACGAACTGATCGTCTCGGTTTACAAGGATTTCGGCTTTGAGGAATGCGTCGTGAAGCTCTCGACGAGGCCTGCGAAGCGCGTCGGCACGGATGCCATGTGGGACCATGCCGAAGATGTGATGCGTCGCGTGCTCGACGAAATCGAAGCGAAGTCGGGCGGGCGGATCAAAACGAGCATCAACCCGGGGGAGGGCGCCTTCTACGGGCCGAAATTCGAGTATGTGCTCCGCGATGCCATTGGCCGCGACTGGCAATGCGGCACGACGCAGGTCGACTTCGCTTTGCCCGAGCGCTTCGGCATGTTCTACATCGATCATGACGGGCAGAAGAAAACGCCCGTCATGGTGCATCGAGCCATTTGCGGATCGATGGAGCGTTTTTCCGGCATCTTGATCGAGCATTACGCAGGTCACTTCCCGCTGTGGCTCGCTCCGGTGCAGATCATGGTCGCGACCATCACGTCGGAAGCCGATTCTTATGCAAACGAGGTGCTTGCGTCGGCGCGCGACAAGGGACTTCGCGCCGAGGTCGATTTGCGCAACGAGAAAATCACCTACAAGGTGCGCGATCACTCGCTCGTGAAGCTGCCGGTGCTTCTCGTCGTCGGCAAGAAGGAGGCCGCCGAGCGCACTGTGTCGATCCGCCGCCTTGGCTCGAGCGAGACGCGAACCCTCCCCCTCGACACTGCGCTTGCGGCCCTCGTCGAGGAAGCGCGGCCGCCGGATTTGCAGCGCGCAGAGGTGCTGGAGGCGGCGGCATAGCGGCATGGGATCTGTCGAGATCATGGCATTTCCGCTCGTGATCGTCGTCGCTGTCGCGGAGAACGGCGTCATCGGCAAGGACAACGGCCTTACCTGGCGGATGCCGAGCGATCTGAAGCGCTTTCGGCGCATCACCATGGGCAAGCCGCTGATCATGGGGCGCAAGACCTTCCAATCGGTCGGGCGGCCTCTGCCCGGGCGCGAGATCGTCGTGATCACTCGCGACGAGGGCTTCACGGCCGAAGGCGTTCACATCGCCCATTCGCCGAAGGAAGCCGTGGCGAAGGCAAAGGCGCTCGCGAAGGCAATGGGTGCCGATGAAATCATCATCGCCGGCGGTGGCGCGATCTACACGGCCTTTTTGCCCTGCGCCTCGCGCATCGATCTCACGCGCGTTCACGCCTCGATCGACGGCGATGCCATCTTTCCTTCTCCCGCTCAGGAGGAATGGCGCGAAACGGCGCGCGAGGAGCATGCCGCCGGGCCAGGCGACGATCATGCCTTTACGCTGATCACGCTCTCGCGGACCTCGAAGAGCCCTTGATAAACCAGGGTTACCGCGAATGGCCTTGGCGTCGCAGGTGACGAACCGAGCTTGACACACAAGGTTGCGCGGGTGAAGCCATCGCCCGATGAGCGCCGTTCGCGCGGCTGTGGTAAGGATCGGATATGCCTTGGAGCAATCAGAGTGGGGGAGGCGGCCCCTGGCGCCCCCATGGGCAGGGACCCTGGGGACAAGGGCCGTCCGGGGGCAATGGCGGGCGTCAGCCTCCCGATTTCGACGACATGCTGCGTCGGCTGCAAGCAAGGTTCGGCGGCTTTTTCGGAGGCGGTGGAGAAGGTTTCAGCGGCAAGGCGATCTTGTTCTTCGTCCTGCTCGGTGTCCTCGCCTGGCTTGCCACGGGCCTCTACACGGTTCAGCCCAAGGAGGTCGGCCTCAACCTCGTGTTCGGACGCTATGTCGGCACGGTCGGCCCCGGCCTCAATGTGAATTGGCCGTATCCGATCGGCAGTTACATCAAGGTGCAAGTACTCGGCACAAACACCATGGAAATCGGCGTGCCCGGATCGAGCGTGGCGGCTCGTACCCCAAGGCCGAGCGACGAGGGGCTGATGCTGACCGGCGATGACAACATCGTCGACATCGATTTCAGTGTGCAGTGGCAGGTCGACCCGTCGCGCCCAGACTACTACGCCTTCAATATCGAAGATCCTGAAGGCACCATCCGAGCGGTTGCCGAGAGCGTCATGCGCCAAGTGATCGGCAAGCGGAACATCCAGGCGATTTTGACGACCGACCGGGAGCCGATCCAACAGGAAGTTAAGAGTTCGATGCAGGAGATCCTGGACAGCTACAAGGCCGGCGTCCAGATCCAGATCGTAAATCTTCTCAAGGACGCCCCACCGCCCGAGGTCACGGCAGCCTTCCAAGACGTTCAGGCCGCAAGCATCGATGCCGAGACCCTGCAGAATCAGGCGCGGACCTACGAGAGCAAGGTCGTTCCCGAAGCAAGAGGCGAGGCGAGCAAAATCACCCAAGCCGCAGAGGCTTATCGGGCGCGAACCGTTGCCGAAGCCAAGGGCGCAGCCTCGCGTTTCGATCAGGTCTATGCGGAATTCAAGAATGCGCCCGACGTGACGCGCGAGCGCATGTACCTCGAAACTATGGAGCGCGTCTTCGGCGGCATGGACAAGATTATCCTGGATCAGGGGACGGGGCAGGGCGGGTCGCCCGTTTTGCCGTTTCTTCCGCTCGGAGACTTGCAGCGCCACTCGGGTCAGGGGGCGCCGAAATGAGCGGCACCTCGCGCATCGGCGCGCTGGTCGCGCTCGTCGTCGTGCTCATTCTCGCCGCGAACACATTGTTCACGGTGCAGCAAACCCAATACGCGCTGGTCTTGAGCTTCGGCAAGGTGGTCCGGGCCATTTCGGAGCCGGGCCTTTATTTCAAATGGCCGCTCGTCGAGACCGTGATCTCCCTCGACAAGCGCATCCTCGATCTCGATGTCACTCCGCAAACGGTGCTCGAGGCTGGCCAAAAACAGCTCGTGGTCGACTCCTTCGCCCGCTACCGGATCAGTGATCCCTTGCGCTTCTATCAAGCGGTCGGATCGAGAGCGGGCGCTAATCAACAGCTCCAAGCGATCGTGAACGCGGCGGTCCGCGGGGTTATCGCGGATTCAAAGATCGAGGATATCGTCAGGAACCAGAGAGGGCAGCTACAGGGTCAGATGCTGAGCCTCGTCAATCAGCAGGTCATGTCGCGCGGCATCAACGTTATCGATCTGCGGTTGCGCCAAGTCGTGCTGCCGCCCAAAAACACCGAGGCGGTCTTTAACCGCATGAACAGCGCGAGACAGCGCGAGGCTCAGGAGAAAAGATCCGAGGGAACGCAGCTCGCCACGGCAATCAGGGCCAACGCGGATCTCACGGTGCAAACCATCCTTGGCGAGGCGAACCAGAAATCGGAAGAGGTAAGGGGCGCGGCAGACGCCGAGAAGAACAAGATCTTCGCCGATGCCTTCGGGCGGGATGCGGGTTTTTTCGCGTTTTACCGATCAATGCAGGCCTATGAGACCGGATTCAAGCCCGACACGACCCGCATGGTGATGGCTCCCGGTTCGAGCTTCTTCCGCTACTTCAATGATCCTGCCGGACATGGAAGCGCTCCCCAGCCTTCCGTCTCGCTTGCTGCGCCCACACCGCCCGCCAACAACTGATGCATCGCCGGAAAGGGGCGCGCGGCGAAATGAGAGATTTTCTTGCCGCGCTCGGCCTCGTTTTCGCAATCGAGGGCTTGCTTTTCGCGGCCTTCCCGCGCGGAGTGGCCAACGCGATGAGGGAGGTCGCCGAGCATGGCGAGCGACGGCTTCGCGGGGCCGGCATCATCGCCGCCATCTGCGGTGTCGCCCTCGTATGGCTCGCCCGGCGCGCGGGGTTCTGGTAAGGGACGGCCATTGGCAGGGGGCTCTGCGGCACTTATTTGAATCCTGGCGTTTCGCCCTTGAGGAATAAAGAAATGATCCATCTGTTTTTCCAGCGTCAAGACCGCAAAGGCACCGCCCTTTTGGCTCCTGTCGGGCTCTCGCTGGCTCTTGCATTGGCGATCGCGGTCAACACCCCGGCTCCGGCGAGCGCGGCACGCGGCCCTGGCGAGATTTCCGATGTCGCCGATCAAGTGGTGGATGCCGTCGTCAACATCTCGGCGACCACGACCGAACAGGTGCGCAGCTTCAAGGCGCCGGGCGACTCCCAAAATACGCCGTTCGATGATCTCTTCGACGATTTCTTCAACCGCAAGCGGCAAGGGCAGGGTGGCGACATCCCTCCGCAACCGCGCATGCGCAAATCAAACTCGCTCGGCTCGGGTTTCGTGACCGACCCCTCGGGCGTCGTCGTCACCAATAACCACGTGGTTGGCGAGGCGACCGATATCGAGGTGATCTTCACCGATGGCTCGAAGCTCAAGGCGGAAGTCGTAGGCAAGGACCCGAAGATCGATCTCGCTGTCTTGCGGGTGAAACCGGACAAGCCTTTGAAGGCCGTGAAGTTCGGCGATTCCGAGAAGATGCGGATCGGCCAATGGGTGATGGCAGTCGGCAATCCGTTCGGACTTGGCGGATCGGTCACCGCGGGTATCATCTCGGCGCGCCACCGCAACATCGATTCGGGAAGCTACGACGACTATCTGCAGACGGACGCAGCCATCAATCGCGGCAATTCGGGCGGCCCGCTTTTCAATCTCGAAGGCGAGGTGATCGGCATCAACACTGCCATCTTGTCGCCGACCGGCGGGTCGATCGGCATCGGCTTTGCCATCCCGTCGAACCTTGCGCGGCCGGCCCTCGACCAACTCACGCAATTCGGCGAGGTTCGGCGCGGTTGGCTCGGGGTGCAAATCCAGAATGTCGATGAATCCATCGCCGAAACGTTGGGGCTCGGCAAGGCGCGCGGCGCCCTTGTGGCCGGTGTCGATGATCGGGGGCCCGCGAAGCCCGCCGGGATCAAGAAGGGCGACGTGATCGTCAAGTTCAACGGGGACGATGTGAAGGAGTCGCGCGATCTGCCCCGCATGGTCGCCGCCACGGCGGTTGGCAAGCTCGTAGAGGTCGTCGTGATCCGGGATGGCAAGGAAACGCCGATCAACGTAACGCTCGGCAGGCTGCAGGACGATAAGGTCGCAGCGCTCACGCCCCCGCAAAACGATACGACGGCGCTGAAGAAGGCGCTCGGGCTCGACCTTTCGCCTCTCACAGACGATTTGCGCCGCCGCTACAATATCAAGGACGGGGTGAAAGGCGCGGTGATCACCGGAGTCGACCCTAACTCGACGGCAGCGGACAAGCGCCTTCAGCCCGGCGACGTGATCGTCGAGATCGGCCAGCAGCCCGTCTCATCCCCGTCGGACGTCGCCAAGCTCCTCGACAACTTGAAGAAGGACGGCAAGAAATCCGCGCTTCTCTATGTCGCGAATGCCCAAGGCGATATGCGCTACGTCGCGCTCGCGATGGAGTAGGCGGTTTTCCGTCGGCTTTGATCCGGGCGCTACGGCGAACTGACGCACGCCAGCTCGCGCTTTTTCATGCGGCCAGCCGTATTCGTCTCTCGGAGCGACTAAGCAGAGCGAATGCGAAAGCGGCGAGGCCGAGCGTGCAGGCAGCGACCACGGCGAACGCCGTTGTGTAGGTGGACGGATCGTCGCGCTTCAGCAGGGCGCCGATCACTGCGATCCCGAATGCGAAGCCGATCTGTCGCATCGTAATGCAGATTGCCGAAGCTGTCGCCGCACGATCAGGCGGAACAGCCGAGACGGCCTCAGCCGCTATCTGTGCATTGAACATCGCGCAACCGCTACCGCAGATCAGCAGCGTGCCGACTACGGCCCAAATGGCCGGTGGCGCGCCGAGGTCGCGGGCCACCAGCGCGAGCAGTAGATCCGCTCCCCCAACCATCCCAAGCCCACCAGCGAAGTACCAGCGCGCCGGCAGCTTCGCGGCCAACTTCGCCCCAAGGGAGGGCATCACGAACATGGGGAACGTCAAAGCGGTCAGCAGAAAACCCGCAGCAGCGCCGCTTAGAGCCATGGGCCCCCTCGCCATTTGCGGCAAGTGGACGAGAAGGGCCCAAAATCCAATCGAGCCCGCGATGGAGACAAGGCACATCGCGACAAATCGCGATGAGCCAAACAGCGTAAAGTCAAACGCGGGCGCAACGTGCCAACCGCTCGACGCTGATGAAGAGCGCCAGGGCGATGATGGCCCCCCCGAGCACGACAGGTATTGAGATGAAGCCCGATTCTGCAAGTCCATCACCAGCCAGCATTAGGAAGGCGACCGCCCCGATGCACAGCGCAAGTGTCGCCGGGCCGGCCCAGTCCAGTGGATCGTACTTCCGCAAAATGGCTTTTTCGCTTGCGGTTCGACCAACCAGCAGCACCAACCCGAGGCAAATTGGCACGTTGATCCAAAATACCCATGGCCATCCCAACATGGCCGCAATGAGCGCGCCAAGGGGCGGCCCGGCCACCATCGACGCGCCGATTACGGTCCCCCATATGCCGAAAGCCCAGCCCCGACGAGGACCGGGATAAGCGGCCGCGAGGAGTGCCGATGCTGAAACCGTAAGCGCGGCGCCAGAAATCCCTTGCAACACGCGCCAAGCCAATAGACTGAACAGCGTGGCCGCGGTCGCACAAAGTGCCGATGCCAACGCGAAGAGAATACCGCCGGTCATGAACGCGCGCCGTCGTCCGTACCGATCGGCGACAGGGCCCGCCAGAGGAAGCGCGAAGATCAACGCCAGACTGTAGACGTCGATAATCCAGGCTTGATCCACAAGCCGCGCGGAAAGACTGGATCCAATATCTGGCAACGCCGCCGACAGCGCGGTGAGGTCGAATTGAAACAAGAAACCACTCACACACGCAACGATCAGCGCTAAGAGGGTGCCACGGGTGGCCTGCGAAGCCACGGTCGCCTGTTCCACCATCCTGTGCACTGGGGAAGGAGACACGGGTGCCCGGTTTGTCGAAGGCGCGTTTGGCATACCGCTGTCATGCCTCACAACCTCTGGCAAACGCGAATGATCATTCCTCA
>Ga0213876_10002224_pt1 | contig 11441 bp, 10 predicted proteins | sample BarmaccomBMRX_R9_FD_160113 | JGI IMG/M metagenome (GOLD analysis project Ga0213876, IMG submission 160113) | Root-associated microbial communities from Barbacenia macrantha in rupestrian grasslands, the National Park of Serra do Cipo, Brazil - RX_R9 | ecosystem: Host-associated > Plants > Roots...
CACCGCAAATCGCGCGCGATCTCGCCCAGCGCCTGGAGGGGAGCCGCTTTTGACCGCCGAGAGGCTCCTGACATGATATCGCCAAAAATCATAGTGCTACCCAGCGTCGCGCAGCAGGCGGCTCCCGGAAACGTCTCTACGCGTGAATTTGGCCAAGCTGCGTTCGACTGTTCGGATCAAATCAACACACCGCAAATCGCGCGCGATCTCGCCCAGCGCCTGGAGGGGAGCCGCTTTTAACCGCCGAGAGGCTCCTGACATGATATCGCCAAAAATCATAGTGCTACCCAAACGTGGTGTAGCAGGCGGCTCCCGGAAACGTCTGCACGTGTGAATTTGGCCAAGCTGCGTTCGACCGTTCGGATCAAATCAAGACACTGCAGATAGTGGCGACATCAAGAGACGTTAACGGGAGCCGCCCGCCAAACGCGCTGACCACTGGCAAACGCAACGTTTCAAAAACGCGAATTTAAAACTAGGACGGTCAAAAGCGTCTCCCCTCCAGGCGGCTTTGGGTGAGCTCACACCACCAATCAGTCATCTGTCATTCCCAGCGATGCTTCAACGCATCATTTGGAATCTTCCGTCCACGGCTTGCTAGCCTGGTAATACACCAAGCGCCGTTGAAACTGCGGGATGTCATCTGCCTCGCCGGCCAGAATCGCTTTGCCTTCCCAGCGCTGCGCAGAAGCGAAATCGCCTTGGGCTGCGTATGCCGCTGCTAAAACGTCCAGAACGCTCGCATCTTTTTCGTGCGCTAGTTTGGATGCTTCGGTTGCCAGCTGCATTGCTGCCGCGGGATTATGGATCCTCGGATCTTTTGTTGTAGCGTACAGCCAGGCCGCACCGGCTCGGCTATAAGGATCTTTCGAGTCGCTTTTGGCCGCCTCGAGAAACGTATTAACCGCGTCCGCCTTTTTACCCAGCCGGCTCTGGGCATTCGCTTTCAGAATCTGCAGCTGACAAACATTCAACCGGTTGGCATCTCCGTTGTTGGTCTGCAACGCATGGTCAACTGCGTCAATCACATCTTTATGCCGATTCAAGTTCGCCGCCGCGGCTGCGCGCGCCGCGTATAACCACCAACGTTCCGGATGCTGTTTTACAGCCTTGGTTGCAAAATTGTACGCGTCTTTCCACAGACCATTTTCGCAGTACACTCCGAACTCACTCGCCTCCGCTCTTTCCTCAGGCGTGAATTTATGGCCCGGCGGAAAAATCTCGTCAAAGCTTTGATTGGGAGCAGGTCCCTGGCCTTTCCGCGCGATCCGATGCTTCGATAAGCGATGCATCTTCGCGGCCTGGCTCTTTTTCGATTTTTGGGTACTCGATGAAGCCGACGCCTCCGAGACTGCGCTCAGAAGGCACATCGTCAGCAAAAAAAATCCTGTAATTCTAGAAACAAATCTCACTTTTCCAGCTTTGAATCCGTAAATCTCTCACCCCGATCTCGAAGTTTTACAACCTGCCTCTGAGAGAGTTTTGTTATCGCTCTAATCGACTAAACGCCCGAGAAATCTGCCGCAGACCTAAGCAGACGTCACGATTTTTTGGTTTTTTCTTTTTCGCCTGCATATTGTACCAAATCTCCTCACTATGATTGCGGGAACTTCAAGCCGCGACGTAACGGTTCAAGATCGTCTTCGCGGCGCAGTTTGGGGCCAATTCGTTGGTGACGCTGCCGCCCTGGGCACACATTGGATTTACGATCTGCAAGAGCTATCAGCTCAATTTCCAGGCGGAGTTGTTGGTTTCGAAAGTCCTCGAGGCGGACACTATCACGAAGGTCGGAAACCTGGTGACCAGACCCATTATGGGGACGGCGCCTTGGTCCTGCTCGAATCGATAGCCGACGTTGGAGGCTTCGATGCTCGTGCTTACGGGAAGCGATATGTCGACACGTTCGGGTCACCCAATTACCGAGGTTATCTGGACAAAGCGACTCAGGGCACTTTGGAGAATTATCGACGGTTCTGTGAAATTAACCCTCCCGACCGTTATGGTTTCCAAGAAGGCGCTGACGACGACCAACTCGCGAATGCGTCGCGGCTCGCCAGCCTGGTGACGCGTTACTGGCGGGAGCCCAACCTGCCGGACCTGGTGGAAGTAGCGACCAAGGTTTGTCAGAACAACCCGACCGCGATCGGGTACATGAAATTTAACGGTCTGTTCTTGGTAGAGCTTTTGTTCGGCAGGGACATTCATCGGGCGCTGAACAATGCTCAATTCAGACTAGATTTCGTGGCTCCTGCTCTCAGCCAGGAGATCCGCCAGAAAATACAACAAGCGCTCGGTGAAACATTTGAAGAAGTAACGGAAGCGACCTTGACGTTCGGACAGGCTTGCCCGCTACCTCAAAGCTTTCCATCGGCACTCCATGCCTTCTTAAAGCACAGCGACGATTTCGAAACTGCGATCCTTGCAACTCTACGTGCTGGCGGCGACAACGCGGGACGCGCCGCGATGCTCGGCGCCTGGCTGGGCGCACATCTCGGCATCGAGGCCATCCCAAAAGATTGGCGCTCCAAGCTTACCGCTGAGTCGCGTATCTCGGCAGCACTGCATAGGATATTGCTCGACGAAAACTAAGGGCGAGCGATCAGCTGCCTGCGGGAGCGCCAAACGGATAGGACCTACAGGACTTAAGTGGCTTATAGGACAGCAGTGCGAAGCTGCCTAAGGGAGCACCGATCGTAAGCCGCTTTTTCACTTTTCACCTTCCGCGCTGCGTTCCCGGCGCTCACGGCGTTGCCGCTCGTTGTCAGCCTTATCTCCGTTGCCTGCCATACGAAACGCCACGGCTCGTCCGGTATCCCTTAACCGGTTTTAGGGTCTGCTTGGCTTCATCAAACAGAGCGGTATAAACGTAGGGAAAATCCTTCAGCTTGACTCGGGGCACCTTTTGGTCAATCAAACGCTCGATATCGAGCATGGCTTTCAGCTCCTCCGCTGTGACCAAGGTAAAGGCGTCTCCAGCTTGTTCAGCCCGGCCTGTACGACCAATACGATGAACGTAATCTTCCGGATGAAGAGGGATATCGTAGTTCACCACATGGGTGACGCCGGCGATATCAAGTCCGCGTGCGGCAATATCCGTCGCCACCAAGACTTCATAGGTTCCCTTCTTGAACCCCTCAAGCGCTGCGATTCGCTCCCGCTGGTTCCGGTCTGAGTGAAGTACAGCAACCGAATGTTTTAGCGTCTTCAGCCGGTCAGAAATTTCATCGGCAGCCTGCTTCGTTCGCGTAAAAATGATCACACTTTCGTAGTGAGTTTGCTCCAACAATTGAACGAGCAGATCAAACTTTTGAGCCGAAGCCACCGGATAGAACGCGTGGGTGACCGTTTCAGCGGCGGCTCTCCTGACGCCGATGTTAATCACGACAGGGTTCTGTAAGACCCACGATGCCAGGCCATCGATCTCAGGGGGGATCGTTGCCGAAAACAGAAGCGTTTGTCGCTGTTTCGGACAGAGTTCGACGATCTTACGGACATCCGGCAAAAAACCCATGTCCAACATGCGATCGACTTCATCCAGGACGAGAATCTCGATCGACCTCAAATCCATCAATCCTTGTTGCTGCAGGTCCAGCAATCGGCCCGGCGTTGCAATAATTATATCGACCCCAAAATTGAGAAGCTTTTTCTGGCGGTCGTACCCGACCCCACCATAGAAAACCCCGATCTCAGCTTCGCTAAAGCGGCCGTAATACTGGAACGCGTCTTCGACCTGCAACGCCAGCTCTCGGGTTGGTTCTAAAACCAAACAACGAGGGCCCTTGCGCTCACCGAGTAGAGTCAGGATCGGCAGAGCAAAAGCCGCCGTCTTGCCCGTACCGGTTTGAGCTGATCCGATCAGGTCTTTTTTCTCGAGAATTAAAGGAATGCAGCGCTCCTGAATTGGCGTCGGTTCGACATAGCCCAGTGACTGCACTCCGTGCACCACCGCGTCTGAAAGACCAAGATTCTGAAAGCTCATTCCGGGCCTGAACTATCAGGCATTCGCCTGAAATGGCAAATGATAGCAGGAGGAACGGGTTTTGCCTATGGGCGAAGGGGCGAAACGGCGCCAGGGCAAATGGGCGGCGTGAGGTTTAGCCTTGCTAATGACCTGCGATCTTCGGCAACACACTCTCTTTGTGCGACATGTAAATGACGAACTACATCCAAGGGCGCGGCTCAAAACCGGCGAATACGCCATAGTGCTGCCATGCCCCGAGCGCGCCGAGTTTTTCGCCCTACCGTCGTGAACAATGCCGCATCGCTCATTCGCCTCACCGCCGCGCCGAACGCCGAACGCCAAACGCCAAACGCCGAACGCTTTGCTTTCTCCCCCCCTTCACGCTATTCGAGGGAGTGACGAAAAAGGTCTTATTCATCTGCACCGGAAACTTTTACCGGAGCCGTTTCGCCGAGGCCGTCTTCAACTTCCACGCAGACCAACGGAACCTTCCTTGGCGAGCTTACTCGCGAGGGCTGGCAATCCATTGGGCCGACGGCTTTCTGTCGCCGTTCACAGAAGCTGCGCTATCCCAGCGTCAGATCCCTGTCAGCCACACTGGTCCAGGTCGGATCCAGCTCACAGAGAAGGACTTAGAATCTGCCGACCTTCGAATCGCCTTGGATCGCGCAGAACACCTTGATATGATGGAAGAGCAATTCCCGAACTGGACTCGACGAATCGAATACTGGGAAGTTCCAGACATGCCAGCGGCTCTGCCCGAAGTAGCTTTGCCCTCTATCGAAAGCCAGATTCTTCACCTCTTGGATCGCCTAGCCAATGAGCCTTGAATTTAATCTCCCCGGTATTCGAAAGATCGGTAGTGGCAAGGTAAGAGAGATTTTCGACGCCGGAGACCATGCGGTCATCGTTTCCACCGATCGCATCTCCGCTTTCGATTGCATTCTACCGGAACCGATTCCGGGAAAAGGCATGGTCCTGAACCAACTCTCAGCCTACTGGTTCCAAAAGTTTTCGAATACTGCGAACCACTTCGTATCAACCGCCGTTGACGAGTTCCCGAAAGAATTTCAACGGTACTCCGCAGAACTGGCCGGTCGTTCCATGCTAGTCCGTAAAGCGCGACCGTTGCCCGTAGAATGCGTCGTTCGCGGGTACTTGGCAGGATCGGCTTGGAAAGAGTATCAAGCATCCGGAGAAGTGAACGGGCAACCCCTGCCGGCTGGTTTGCAACTCGCCTCTCGCCTCCCTGAAGTCTTGTTCACTCCCTCGACTAAGGCACACACCGGTCATGACGAACCCATTTCCTGGAGCCAATTTGCTGAGTTGGCAGGCCCTCGATTGGCCCCGCAAATTCGCGACATCAGTCTCTCGCTGTTCACTGAGGGTAGCGACTTCGCCTACTCCCGCGGCATCATCGTAGCCGACACCAAGTTCGAGTTCGGAACGATCGACGACCAATTGGTGCTTATCGATGAATGCCTGACTCCGGATTCATCCCGGTTCTGGCCCGTTGCCGGTTACGAGGAAGGAACTAATCCGCCAAGCTTTGACAAACAATTCGTGCGCGACTATCTGGAGTCTGTCGACTGGAATAAACAACCGCCCGCCCCGAATTTACCTGCTGAGGTAGTAGAGAAAACAGCTCAAAAATACCAGGATGCCTTGGTAAGATTGACGGGTTATCGGTTGGCCTCTCGCTAGTGTTTAATCGCCTGATCATGATCGACCTGGAAAAACATTTGCCAAAAAAGTGCGCATTCGATCCTAAGAAAATTGTGGTTACCCCGGGAGGGTCCGTTGCTTTGGCAAAGGATTTCGAGACCGATTACACCGGCACCTATCAAGCCAAGAAAGACGCAGAAGCCGATCTGGCAACGAACGTGCAACGGCTCGCGGACCAGCAGGACCTTTTATATGCGAGTGACACCTACTCGGTCTTGATCCTGTTTCAAGCGATGGACGCCGCCGGCAAAGACGGCACCATCAAACACGTCATGTCCGGTATTAATCCCCAAGGCTGTCAGGTGCAGAGCTTCAAGGTACCGTCCGCTGAAGAGCTCGATCATGACTACTTGTGGAGAACTACCCGCAGTCTGCCTCGGCGCGGTCAGATCGGTATTTTTAACCGCTCTTATTATGAGGAAGTCTTAGTGACTCGAGTCCATCCCGAGATTCTCGGACACGAGCACTTGCCGGCGAAACTCGACAAAAAGAACATCTGGAAACAACGTTTCGATGATATCAACAACTTCGAGCGTTACCTGACCAATAATGGAACAGTGATTCTGAAGTTCTTCCTGAATGTTTCCAAGGACGAACAAAAGAAGCGTTTTCTGAAGCGGATTGAAGAAAAAGAGAAGAACTGGAAATTTTCTGCATCCGACATTCGCGAGCGTCAGTTCTGGCCTCAATACATCAGCGCCTACGAACAAGTCTTCACCCACACCAGCACTCCTTGGGCGCCTTGGTTCGTCATTCCCGCCGATCACAAATGGTTTACCCGGCTCTGTGTTTCGCAAATGATCGTGGCAGCCCTCAAATCCCTGGAACTCCGCTATCCGACAGTCCCAACAAGTAAGGCGGAAGAGCTAGAGAAAGCGAAACAGGAGCTTCTCAGCGAGAAGTAAATGCATTTTGAAGTCCTCTGTACCGACCTCGTATCCCGTGCCCGCCGGGGTCGCCTGAAAACGGCTCATGGAATAATCGAAACGCCGGTATTCATGCCGGTAGGAACCCAAGGAACCGTCAAGGCCACCACACCAAGCGAATTATTGGAGGTAGGCGCTCAAGTTATCCTGGGAAATACCTACCACCTTTTTTTACGGCCTGGTTTGGAAGTCATTCAGCATTCCGGCGGACTTCACAAATTCATGGGCTGGGACCGTCCGATCTTAACGGACAGCGGTGGGTTTCAGGTCTTTTCGCTCTCCAAGTTGCGGCGGATCACGGAAGAAGGAGTCCATTTTAACAGCCACATCGACGGCTCACCCTGTTTCCTCAATCCGGAAATCTCCATGCAGGTCCAGCAGACGCTTGGTTCGGACATCGTGATGGCCTTCGACGAATGCCCTCCTTATCCCTGCGAGTACGAATATGCTGCCAATAGTCTCGACCGAACCTTGCGCTGGGCGCATCGCTGTCGAGCTTGGGCTGAACTAAGGGGCAACGGTGCAACCCCGCTGGTATTCGGAATCGTCCAAGGAGGAATCTATCAGGACCTCAGAGAAAAAAGCGCCCGCGGTTTGGTCGACCTGGATTTCGATGGTTATGCCATAGGCGGCGTGAGCGTTGGTGAGCCCGAGGTGGAGATGATGCGAGCTATCGACAATAGCGAACCATTTCTCCCCAAAGATAAACCTCGTTACGCCATGGGATTGGGGACTCCACCTCAGCTAGCGGAAATGGTGGCTCGAGGAGTAGACATGTTCGATTGCGTCCTACCCACCCGGCTTGCACGCAACGGAACTGCTTTTACCGGCGCCGGCACGCTCAACCTAAAAAACGCGACCTATCGAACCGATCTTCGTCCGATCGAAGAAGACTGCACCTGTTCGACCTGCCGTTCATTTACCCGGTCGTACATCCGTCACCTGATCAAAGCAGAAGAAATCCTCGGTCTGCGTCTCATCACCATTCATAACCTGCACTTTTATTTGAACCTGATGACTCAGATGCGGGCTGCCCTCGACGACGGGACCTTTGCTCAATTCCGCGAAAATTTCGTCGCCAATTACGCTAAGCACGAGCCTCAGGTCGCCGGTCGCGAAGCGGAATCGGAGGAGTAGATCTGGGTAGGGAGCACCTTAAGAAACCGAAGAAAATAATCATGCAAAGACGCAAAGGCGCAAAGGTTCGAACGGAGTCCTGGAGGGGAGCCGCTTTGGGGCAGGACCCGACGAACAGACACGTTTGCTGTTTGGCTTCAACGTCCAAGTAGCGTGTTAGGAGGCGGCTCCCGCGAACGACCCAGCAGTCAGCTTTCGCCCAGCGCCTCTTGAACCCTTTTAAGGCTGTCACCCAAACGTCGCAGCCAAGCCGAAATCCCGCGACGTTCCCTTCTCCGTTCGAACCTTTGCGCCTTCGTCTTTGCGTGAGATTTTTCTTCTGCTCTTGGGCCTTCTTTCCCGCTGGGTTTTTCCCTAACGCACGCTAGAGGTAGATCAATGAAATGGATCCTGCTTTGCTGGTTTCTTTTCGTCCCGTTCGTGCTCAAAGCTCAGGAAGCCAATGACGGGAAAATCATGCTGACTGTCATCTTGCGTTATGACGAAACCAAAACGCTCGATGAAATCGACGATCATCTCGCCAAGACCGGCTTCATCAAGAATTTCCCGCCGGAAGGGGTCGAGATCGTTTCCTATTACATCGTGATGGGGGTCGGTCACGTCATCACACTAAGGCTGCCACCCGATAAGCTAAGGGAGGTGAATGTCGCGTTCGAAAAAGGGGTGTGGAGCGCATTCCGAACTGAGTTTTATCCCACCTACGACTACATGCGTATTTTTAACGACCTGAAGCAAAACGCTCCTACCCCACAACCCGAGGCCGCCACTACTCCGGCCAAACCAGCTTCTTCCGAAACCCCAACGCCAAGCCCCAGCCCCAGACGCACGAGCCGGCATCGGAGCTCCTGAGGCCGCGTCGGCAACTACTGGAGGGGAGCCGCTTACGCCTGTTGCAAGGCGTCCGCCCTTTCTTAGTCATTGGGTTCGGTAAGTTTCGACGGGTCGTAAACAGGCGGCTCCCGTGAACAACCCAACGCTGTACCGAAGCTCAAGACTCAAACCCGTGACAGAAAGGTGCGGAGTTTGTATAGAATCGCGCCGCCTCGGAACAAAATCAGGGGCCGTTCCCGGAAGCCGCCTGCTGACCAGCCATTTGAGACATTCCGAATCCAATAACTAGAGACGCGCGCTCACGTTACAACGGGCGAAAGCGGCTCCCCCTCTTCCCTCCGCGCCCGATTTTCAGTTGACAAAGTAGACTCATTGGCCCAGCTTCCGAGTTCCTTCGGCCCGAGGGCCATAAAAGCGAGCTGTCAGCACTGAACTATGTCCAGTAATCTCCTCGAGGAAGCCTCTAAAGTCATTCCAAACACTGCGGTCCTCATCAACTTGGTTTCCAAGCGGGTCCGACAATTAAGCAACGGCCAAAGGCCGCTGGTCGAAATAGGCCCTCGGATGTCCAACGCCGATATTGCCCTGCAAGAGATCATCGAGCACAAATTAGTGCCCGAAGCGATAGAGCCGAGCCCTAACGGCGCCTAGGCCATTCCTATCGCTATGCCAGCCGAGATCGCCTCAAATCGGCGAGCATTTCATAACTTTCAGATCCTGGAGAAGATCGAAGCCGGTATCAGCCTTACCGGTACAGAGGTAAAATCTATCCGCGCCGGCTTGGCCAACTTGAGCAACGCCTTCGCGCGGATCGAAAACCAAGAGGTATACCTTTACGACGCGGACATCCAACCGTACGAACGGGCCAGTCACGAACAACACGATGCGAAGCGCCCGCGCAAGCTGCTGTTGCATAGAGCAGAAATCACCAAGCTCTTTGATGCGAGCGCCGTTAAAGGACAGACCCTGGTCGCCCTGCGCCTTTACTGGAAGGATCACCGAGTCAAGGTCGAGATCGGTATCGGCAAAGGCAAAACTCACGCAGACAAGCGCGAAGACCTGAAAGAAAAGGCGGCCAAAGACGAAGCCCGGCGAGCCGCCGACTCCTTTAATCGCGGGAAATTCTAAGATTTTTAGAGGGTATGGAAATCATCAGTTTCTGAGGCCAATCACATTGGTCGCTCCCCTGAGTTCAGTTGTTCACTTCTACGACTCAAGTGCGCTTTCTAACCAACTCCCCTCCATGATTTTGCTCTCCTCTCCGAGCGGCTCAAATTGCGGCCAGACATCGCTCGTTAACCGTTCATCAGCCGAATTGATAGTTAGTTGAGCCTGTGAATAACTTGGTAATAAGTCCAAAAGACTAGCGCTTTTCGATCGCTCAGATCCACGTCGATTTTCCCTTTAGGCCGTCAACCAACGACTTTCGGAACTGCTGAAAAGCCGCAAGTCCGGTCCCTTGAGAGAACGACTCCAAACGTCAATCCGATCCATTCTTAAGCCCAAGGTTCAACCCGACTTAAAAGCTGTCTTCGAGCTGAACCCAGCGAAACCGCTGTCTATCAGCCTGGGGAGCGGGTCGAACGGATGTCGTGCGCCTGCATGTCATCGGATCGATTCTACGATTAATCTTTTCCGCCGCTGGGTTATCGATTGTCGTTTAAGAGAGACGGCTCACCACGGGCGATGCCGGTTCACTACATGTGCGGTTCCCGCCGGATCGCTTTTGCAGCAGCGCGAACGCCGGCACCATGAAGAAAAACGTTGTTAATAAACACAGCAACACTCCTAAGGCACAGACCGTACCGAGACCGCTCAAAGCGGGATTCTGAGCCGGAATCAGGACCCCGAAACCCGCGAACGTAGCCAATCCGCAGATCGACAGCGGCTTAAGCACGTTGGCTAAGTTTTCTTTAAGATCGCCTTCCCGACGGCTGACAACCAAGAATTGGATGCCGTAATCGACGCCAATCGCCAGCACCAAGGGAAAGGCCAGTGTGTTTAAAAGGTTGATGCTCAAATGTAAGATTTTGAGGGCGGCGACCAGTCCCAACATCGAAAGCAGCAGTGCGGAAGTGTGAATTAGCCAGAGGGAAATGCGGCGATAGACGATCCAAAGCAATAACAGGATCAGGAGGCCGACCACCGTAGTGAAAGTCACCAATTCGCCTTTTGCCCACGGGATCAGATCCCACAATGTGTACTGCCAGCCCGTAATGATGGCTTGTGGATCTGCCCGATGAATGAATTCGCCGAGTTTTGCCTTTTCATCGGGCGAACGGATCGCTTGGGCGGTTCGCAGCATCCCCGATTCTGTGCGCTGGTCGTCCGAGAAAAATTCGTTGATCAAGAACCACCAACTCGATTTCTCCGGAAAGATCTTAGTCCAGTCAGGCAAGCCAGAGCTCGTTTGTTCGGCCTGCAATTTGTCCAGCAGGACAAATACAGACTGGAAGGCATCAACCGCGAAGCCGTTCTTCTCCAGAGTGTCCCGCACGCTTTGCCTCACTTGATTGAAGTCGACTCCCTTTAGGAGAGCCCGATTTTCGTCGATCCGTTGCGGGTTCAACATGAAAGCGGCCGGTGTCGTGGCGAACTTCAAGTAACCCGACTTCAGACCTTCTTTGAAAGTATCGTCCAGGCGGTGCCAGCGTTCATATGCCTCTTGCTGGTTGTGCGGAGTAACCAGGACCCGAATCGGATCGGATTCCTGTTTCAGCTCCGTGCTCATCACCTGCAACGCAATGGCGGCGGGAATCGTCTTCGGCTGCAGAGAAAGCGGGCTGGTATCGAAATTCAGCGGAATAAACGAGCCAAGCGCAATCACTGCGCCGGCGAGCAGAACCGCAACTGCAATCCCG
>Ga0213876_10002225_pt1 | contig 11441 bp, 8 predicted proteins | sample BarmaccomBMRX_R9_FD_160113 | JGI IMG/M metagenome (GOLD analysis project Ga0213876, IMG submission 160113) | Root-associated microbial communities from Barbacenia macrantha in rupestrian grasslands, the National Park of Serra do Cipo, Brazil - RX_R9 | ecosystem: Host-associated > Plants > Roots...
CTGGTGCATACGCTGGTGCCCGGCCCTGTGGCCGCCGTCACGGCGCGCGGCCTGGTGGAATATGGTCCTTTCGCCGACGAAGTCTCGGCCACCGTGACTTTCGCCAACGGCACAGTCGCGCATCTGGAAACCAGCCGCGTCGCCCATGAGCGCCGGCGGGGACTGAAAGCTGTCTATGCCGACGGCGTGGTTGAAATTGATTTCCTCACCCGTCAGGTCACCAACACCACGCCGCGCCCGCTGGGGCTGTTCGAAATGGGCGATCCCCTGGGTGAATCGGTGAGCGGCTTTGTCGAAGCCGCGCGCGGCGCAGCCCCGGCACTGGTAACGGCGCAGCAGGCGGCTCAGGCGCTGGACACCGCGCTTCTGATCGAGGAAGCGGCCGGCGTCTCCCAACCGCTGCCGGTGACCGAACGCCGCGTGGCTGTGGCGGGCTAGAACCCCTCAGCGACAGCGAGTAAACAACGGTCATGGTTGACCGTTTCCGTATCGTCCTGGCGCAGTTGAATCCCGTGATGGGCGACATCGCCGGCAATCTGGCCCGTGCCCGTGCCGCGCGCGCGCAGGCGATGGATGCCGATATCATCCTTTTTTCGGAACTCTTCATCATCGGCTATCCGCCGGAAGACCTGGTGCTGAAGCCGGCCTTGCAGGCTGACGCCCGCGCCGCCATCGAAGATCTGGCGCGCGACACAAAAGAGGGCCCGGCCATCCTGATTGGCGCGCCCTGGATGGAAGAGGGGAGGCTCTACAACGCCTTTCTGCTGCTGGACGAAGGCCGTGTCGCTAATCGTACCTTCAAGGTGCAGCTGCCCAATTACGGCGTTTTTGACGAGAAGCGGGTTTTCGCGCCCGGACCGGCGCCCAAGCCGATACAGGTGCGGGGCGTCAATTTAGGGGTGCCGGTGTGCGAAGATATCTGGTCGCCCGGCGTTTGCGCCGCGCTGGTGGAAGGTGGCGCCGAACTTTTGGCCGTGCCAAATGGTTCGCCTTTTGAGGCCGGCAAGGAGGATGTGCGCCTGGCACTGGCAGGATCGCGGGTGCGCGAAACCGGTTTGCCGCTGATTTATCTCAACCAGTTGGGTGGTCAGGACGAGCTGGTGTTTGACGGTGCTTCCTTTGTGCTCAACGCCGATGGGGCGGTGGCCCTGGCGCTGCCGGGCTGGGAAGAAAAGATTGTCGTCAGCGAGTGGTCGCGCGACGGGAACGGCGAATGGAATTGTGCGGCGGCTGACAGGTTCGTCCCCGAAAGCCGCGAGAGCCAAGTCTATCACGCCATGATGCTGGGCCTGCGCGATTATGTGAACAAGAACCGGTTTCCCGGCGTGGTGCTGGGACTTTCCGGCGGCATTGACAGCGCCCTCAGCGCGGCGGTGGCGGTGGATGCGCTGGGCGCGGCCCGGGTGCGGTGTCTGATGCTGCCGTCGCGCTATACCAGCCGCGAAAGCCTGGAAGATGCCGATGCCTGCGCCCGGCTGCTGGGGGTGGAATATGGCACGGTGGAGATCGAGCGGGCCGTGAAGGCGATGGGCGAGACCTTGGCTGCGGAATTTGCCGGCAGGAAAGCCGACGCTACCGAAGAAAATATTCAGGCGCGGCTCAGGGGCGTCATTCTGATGGCGATGTCCAACAAGTTCGGACACATGGTGCTGACCACCGGCAACAAGTCGGAGATGAGCGTCGGCTATGCCACCCTCTATGGTGACATGTGCGGCGGCTATAATGTGCTGAAGGATATTTATAAAACGGAGGTGTTTCGGCTTTCGCATTGGCGCAACAGCAATTCGCCGGTGGGGGCGCAGGGACCGGCTGGTCGGGTCATACCCGAACGCATCATCGAAAAGCCGCCCAGCGCCGAATTGAAACCCGACCAGACCGATCAGGATTCGCTTCCGCCTTACGACATTCTTGACGGCATTCTGGAATGCCTGGTCGAGCAGGAATGTTCCTTCGAGGATACGGTGGCCAAGGGCTATGATCCCGCCACCGTGAAGCGGGTGGAGCATCTGCTCTATATTTCTGAATACAAGCGCCGCCAGGCGCCGCCGGGCGTGAAGATCAGCAGCCGTAATTTCGGCCGCGACCGGCGCTATCCCATCACCAATGCCTTTCGGGATGCACGCTAGTGTCTGTTGTCGTCCGCTTCGCGCCATCGCCGACCGGCCTTCTGCATGTCGGCAATGCCCGCACGGCGCTGCTGAATTTTCTGTTTGCGAAAAAAGTGGGCGGGCGCTTTTTGCTGCGGATTGACGATACCGATGCGGCGCGTTCCAAAAAAGAATATGAGGATGCGATCATCCGCGATCTGGCCTGGCTGGGCCTGAGCCATGACGCCAGTGACCGCCAGGCCAACCGGCTTACGAAACCGAAGCTGAACTGGAACGTCAGCGCGGCTTGCTGAAGGCCCGCCGCCTGCCGCCAATCTATGACCGCTCTTCGCTTGACCCGGGGAAGAAGGCGCGCTGGGAAGCCGAAGGGCGAAAACCGCATTGGCGCTTCAAGCTGTCGCGCACAAAGGTGGCCTGGACCGATTTGATCCGCGGGCCGGTTGAGATTGACACCGCCACCCTGTCCGATCCGGTGCTGGTGCGCGAGGACGGCGCCTTTCTCTACACGCTGCCGTCGGTGGCCGATGATATTGATATGGCCATCAGCCATGTGATCCGCGGCGAGGATCATGTCACCAACACGGCGGCGCAGATTGAGATTTTCCGCGCCCTGGGCGGACCGGTGCCGGCCTTCGCCCATCATCCGCTGCTGGTGGGCGCCAAGGGCGAGGCGCTGAGCAAGCGGCTGGGTTCGTTGTCGTTGCAGCAATTGCGCGAGGACGGCTTTGAGCCGTTGGCAGTGGCGTCGTACCTGGCCAAGATCGGCACCTCCGATGCCGTGGAGCCGCGGCTGTCGCTGGCCGATCTGGCGGCGGATTTTGAAATGGGGAAGATCGGCCGTGCCCCGGCGCATTTTGATTCCGAGGAACTGGCGGCGCTGAATGCGAAGACGCTGCATCTGCTGCCGCACAGCGCGGTTGCCGCCCGCCTTGCCGGCATTGACGCGGCACTGTGGGACGCCATCCGCTCCAATCTCATCAAGCTTTCCGATGCCGCCGGTCTCGCCGCTCTGGTCCGCGGCCCGGTAGCGCCGGTGATCGAAGACGCTGCGTTGGCGGCGAAGGCAGCCGAGCTGCTGCCGCCCGAACCGTGGAATAATGAGACCTGGCCCGCCTGGACCAAGGCAGTTTCAGCCGCCACTGGCGTCAAGGGTCGCGGGCTTTATCACCCCTTGCGCCTTGCCCTGACGGGGCGGGGCGATGGACCCGAACTGAAAAAGCTGCTACCCCTGATCGGGCGGGCCAAAACCTTGGCCCGGCTTGAAGGGAAAACCGCTTGACCCAGTCGGTCATTATTCGCCGGATTTCGATTTGCAGCTAACGCTGCAAAAACCTTCGTCTCGCCCACATCGCCGCCCTTATACCCTCCCCTTGAGGGGTGAGGCGGACTTAGCCAAAAGTCCGGTGGACTTTTGGCCCGCCGAACCGAATTTGCAAAGCAAATTCGGGGAGGGGTCCTCCATCAAATCATTGTAAGAAGCCGTCATGCCGATCCGCCTTTACAACACCTTGACCAAGTCGAAGGGCGCGTTCACGCCCTTGGACGCCAAGAATGTCCGCATGTATGTCTGCGGCCCCACGGTCTATGACTTTGCCCATATCGGCAATGCCCGCCCTGCCATTGTGTTTGACGTGCTGTTTCGGCTGTTGCGCCGTGAATATGGCGATGGTCATGTCACTTATGTTCGCAACATCACGGATGTGGACGACAAGATCAACGCGCGGGCGGCCGAACGCGGCATTTCTATTCGTGATCTGACGGAAGAAACCGCGAAAATCTATTTCGAGGATGTGGCGGCGCTGGGCTGCCTGGAGCCCTCCATCACGCCCCGCGCCACCGAACACATCGCGCAAATGATCGCGCTGATCGAACAATTGATCGCTGCCGGCCATGCCTATGAAGCCGAAGGTCATGTGCTGTTCGATGTCTCGTCAAAAGCCGATTACGGCAAGCTGGCCAATCGCTCCTTGAAGGAAATGGTGGCCGGCGCCCGTGTCGAGGTCGCGCCCTACAAGAAGGGGCCGATGGATTTCGTCCTGTGGAAGCCCTCGGATGTTTCAACGCCGGGCTGGGCTTCGCCTTGGGGCCGCGGCCGTCCGGGCTGGCATATCGAATGCAGCGCCATGGCCGGCCAATATCTGGGCGAGACCTTTGACATTCATGGCGGCGGCATTGATCTGATGTTCCCGCACCATGAAAACGAAATCGCCCAGTCGGAAGGTGCCCACCACAATCATCCGCTGGCGCAAGTGTGGATGCATAATGGCTTCCTGCAGGTGGAGGGCGAGAAGATGGCCAAGTCGGCAGGCAATTTCTTCACCATCCGGGAGCTGCTGGCCGACTGGCCTGGGGAAGTGCTGCGCTTCAACATGCTGCGCACCCATTACCGCCAGCCGATTGATTTCACCTTTGCGGGCCTGCGCGAAAGCTGGAAGATGCTGGAACGCTGGTATGCCGTCACCGAGCCGCTGGTTGATCCGGCGCCCGATAGTGGGTTCTTCGAGGCGCTGGCCGACGACCTCAATACGCCGGCGGCCATCGTCAGTTTGCACCAGGCCAGGGATATGGCGCTTGCTGGTGGCTTGGGCTTTCTTGGCTTTTCCAATGTGCAATTGAAAATTGCGACCAAGGTCGCAGCGGTGGACGAAGCGGAGATCGCCCGCGCCATTGAGGCCCGCAAGGCGGCGCGGGCGGCCAAGAACTTCGCCGAAAGCGACCGCATCCGCGACGAACTTCTGGCCAAGGGTATCGTACTCAAGGATGGGCCGGGCGGCACGACCTGGGAGGTGAAGCGATGAGTCGCGAACGCCTCACGCTGTTCGACACCACTTTGCGGGACGGCGCCCAGACCATGGGGGTGGACTTCTCGGTCGAGGACAAGCGCCAGATCGCACTGGCGCTTGATACCCTGGGGCTGGATTATATCGAAGGCGGCTGGCCCGGCGCCAATCCCACCGACACCGCCTTCTTCGCGGAGCGGCCGCCGCTGACACGGGCGCGCTTTACCGCTTTCGGCATGACCAAGCGTTCGGGGCGCAGCGCCGCCAACGATCCGGTGCTGGCCGCGGTACTGAATGCGGCCGCCGACGCGATTTGCCTGGTGGGCAAGGCTCACGGCTATCAGGTGGACGTGGCGCTGGAGATTCCCCGCAGCGAGAACATTGATAACATTGCCCGCTCCATTGAAGCAGTGAAACAGAAAGGCCGCGAACCGCTGTTCGACGCCGAGCATTTCTTCGATGGCTACAAGGCCGATGCGGATTATGCCCTGGCCTGCATCCGCGCCGCCCATGAGGCTGGCGCTACCTGGATCGTGCTTTGCGACACCAATGGCGGGGTCATGCCGGAGGAAGCAGAGCGCATTGTCGCGGCGGTGAAGGATAGGTTGCCGCAGGCGAAGCTTGGAATGCACGCCCATGACGATACCGGCCAGGCCGTGGCGGTATCACTGGCCGCGGTGCGGGCCGGAGCACGGCAGATTCAAGGGACGTTGAACGGGCTGGGGGAGCGCTGCGGCAACGCCAATCTTTGCACCCTGATACCCAATCTGATGCTGAAACAGCCTTATGCCTCGCAATTCGAGATCGGCGTCAGCGAGGGCCAACTGGGCCGAATCACCCATGTTTCGCGGCTGCTGGATGAGATTCTCAACCGCGCGCCGGCCCGCCATGCGCCCTATGTCGGACCTTCCGCCTTCGCTCATAAGGGCGGGCTGCATTCCTCTGCCGTGCTGAAGGACCCGGCCACCTATGAGCATGTGAAGCCGGAAAGCGTGGGCAATGCCCGGGTTATTCCGGTCTCAGACCAGTCCGGCCGTTCCAATGTGCAGGCGCGCCTGGGTGAGGCCGGCATTCCGCTCGATTCCAGGGATGATCGCGTCGGCCGGCTGCTCGAAACCATCAAGAGCCGCGAATATCAGGGCTATGCCTATGACGGCGCCGAAGCCTCATTTGAACTTTTGGCCCGTCGTGCGCTGGGGCAGGTGCCGACCTACTTCGAAGTCGAAAGCTACAAGGTCAGTGTTGAACGCAGTGGTGGTGAGACCGTTTCTGAAGGCGTGGTCAAACTGACGGTGGCTGGTGACAGACTGACCAATGTCGGCCGCGGCAATGGTCCGGTGAATGCCCTGGATGCGGCGCTGCGGGCCGATCTTGGCAAATACTCGGCATTGCTCGCCGATCTGCGGCTGGTGGATTACAAGGTGCGCATCCTCACCACAGGAACCGAGGCCGTCACCCGCGTTATGGTCGAAAGCGCCGATGGGCAAGGCCGGCGATGGTCCACGGTCGGCGTATCCGAGAACATCGTGGATGCCAGCTTTGAAGCGCTGACCGACTCCATTGTCTATAAGCTTTATCGCGATGGAGCAGGCGTCTGAGCCAGCGCCTGCTTCAGGGCCAGCAATGCCGCTTCGGTGCCTTCGGCCAAATGATAGATTTCCAGCACTTCGGGCCTGGCGAAGCCATTGGCGACAATGCCCCGCAGCATGGTGTCCAGCGGATCGAAATAGCCATCCACATTGACCACGATGATGGGCTTTTTGTGCACCCCGAGCTGCACCTCGGTTGATACCTCAAAGAATTCGTCAAAGGTGCCCAGTCCACCCGGCAGCACCACAAAGGCATCGGACATTTGCAGCATGATCGCCTTGCGCTCCTGCAAGTGAGGCGTGACGATCAGCTTTTCCTCCGGTGACACCGGGGCGCTGTTCTCCAACGCCTGCAGAAAGGCTGGAATAATGCCCTGGACTTCGGCCCCGCCTTCCTGCGCCGCTTTGGCTACTTCTCCCATCAGGCCCTGGCTGCCGCCGCCAAAGACCAGATTCCAGCCCAGTTCGGCCAGGCCGGCCCCCAGGGCGCGGGCGGCGGCACGGAAACGGGGATCGTTGCCGAAAGAAGAGCCGCAAAAGACGCAGACGGAAGACTTGGCCATGGGAAACAGGGTTGCGCGCACGGGCCTGCCTTCCTAAACAGGTTCGCCAGGGAAGGAAATGGAGAAAACGCTGTGCCGCGATGGCTGATCATTCTTAGCATTGTTGCCGTCATCGCCTTGATCGCCGGGTATGTCACCTTTGGCGGCGGCAATATGGGGCGCTAGCGGCATGCCGCATCCGGTAGAAGAAGGCAGCGGCGCGCCGTCCTTCCGTCCACTCTGGACGCTGATGCCTTATCTCTGGCCCAAGGGGCGGCCGGACCTCAAGGCACGGGTCTTTCTCGCCATCTTCTTTCTGATCCTGGCCACCGGATTCACGTCCGTCTCGCCGCTGTTCCTGAAATGGACCACCGATCTTCTGGCCAAAACCCCGGCCGAGATCGTGCTGGCGACGGCGCTGTCGCTGGTGGCGGGCTATGTAGTGTCGCGCATCCTGATGCAGGCTTTCGCCCAGTTGCGCGACGGCGTCTTTGCCAAGGTGCAGTACCACGCCATGCGGGAAGTGGCGGTGGCGACTTTTGCCCATGTCCATACCCTGTCGCTGCGCTTTCACCTGGAACGCAAGACCGGCGGCCTGTCCCGCGTTATCGAGCGCGGCACCAAGGGCATAGATACGATTTTGTCCTTCGCCCTGTTCAGTATTTTTCCCACCATTCTGCTGCTGATCTTCTACACCATCATTCTGTTTGAGATGTTGAATCTGTGGGCGGCGCTCAGCACACTGGCGATGGTGGTGGCCTATACCTGGTTCACCTTCGCCATTACCCGCTGGCGCATCGCTTTCCGCCGCGAAATGAACCAGAGCGACACTGACGCCAACACCAAGGCGGTGGACAGTCTGCTCAACTATGAGACAGTGAAGTATTTCAACAACGAGGCGCATGAGACGGCACGCTTCGATGTTTCGATGGAGCGCTATTCCCGCGCCTCGATCCAGTCGCAGATTTCGCTTTCGGTGCTGAATACGGGACAGGCGGCGATCATGGCGTTGGGCCTGGGGGCGGTGATGGCGATTTCCGCCGCCGGGATTGCAGCCGGCGCCTTCACGGTTGGCGCCATGGTGGCGGCCAACGCCATCCTGATCCAGCTTTATGTGCCTCTGAATTTGCTGGGCACGGTTTATCGCGAGATCACCCAGGGGCTGGTGGACATGGAAGCGATGTTCCGCCTTTTGAACCAGCATCAGGAAGTGCAGGACCGGCCGGGTGCCATGCCGCTGAAAGTGAGAGGCGGCGAGATAAAATTCGAAAATGTGGTGTTCAATTACGATCCGGAGCGGGTGGTACTCAAGGGCGTCAGCTTTACCGTCCCTGCGGGCAAGACGGTGGCGGTGGTGGGGCCATCCGGCGCCGGCAAATCCACCATCAGCCGCATTCTTTATCGCTTCTATGACATCCGCTCGGGTCGCGTGACGATTGACGGACAGGATATCCGGGATGTGACGCAGGCGAGCTTGCGCGCTGTCATCGGCATCGTCCCGCAAGATACGGTGCTGTTCAACGATACGGTGCGGTACAATATCGGCTATGGCCGCATTGGCGCCGGCAATGCTGAAATCGAGGAAGCGGCGCGGCTGGCCCAGATTGACAAGTTCATCGCTCTTCTCCCCCACGGTTATGACGCCATGGTGGGCGAGCGTGGCTTGAAACTATCAGGCGGCGAGAAGCAGCGCGTCGCCATTGCCCGCACCATCCTCAAGAACCCGCCCATTCTTTTGCTGGATGAAGCCACCAGTGCGCTGGACACCGGCACGGAACGGGAGATTCAGGGCGCGCTGAACGAAGTTTCGCTCGGCCGCACCACCCTGGTGATTGCGCACCGTCTTTCCACCGTGATTGATGCCGACGAGATCCTGGTGCTGGACCATGGCCGGATCATCGAGCGCGGCCGCCATTCCGACTTGCTGGCTCTGGGCGGGCATTATGCGGCGATGTGGAACAAGCAGCGCGAAGCGGCCGCCGCCCGCGAGAAACTGCGTGAAGTGGAAAACGATCCTGATGTGGCACCCGGCGTCGCCAAGGCGGAGCCGGTTTAACGCGAGAAGAGCGCGAGGAATTTTGCGGCGTGCGCAGGGTCGGTAGCGACAGCGTACCGACGCGCGGAGCGTATCCAGTATACGTGAGCACGCGCGACGCACTCACGACGCAAAGAACCGCGCGTATTAAATTAGCTCGACCCGATCCACTTCGACGCCCTTGTTGCCTTGGCGCGTGGAGTAGCGGATGCGCTGGTCAGGCTCCACCGCCGAAATGCCGGAACGCCGGAGCGCACTGGCATGGAGATAGATATCGCCGCTGCCGCTGTCGGGCATCACAAAGCCAAAGCCCTTCTGGTCGTTGAAGAACTTGACCTTGCCTTCGACCATGGGGCCGGCCGGACCGCTATCACGGCCGCTGTCGCGATGACCGCCGCCACCGAAACGATCGCCGCCGCCAAAACGGTCACCGCCGCCGAAGCGGTCGCCACCGCCGAAACGGCCACCGCCGCCGCCGAATTCCCGGCGCGGTCCGCGTGAGGGCGCTTCCGCGGTTGAAAGATCAACACTGTGGACTGCCACCACCTGCATGCCGCGGGGCGAATCCGCCAGATCACAGACAATGGTTGCGCCGGGCGGCAATTCGGCATGTCCGGCCGCCTGCAACGCCGAAGCGTGGCAGAAAGCGTCGCCGCCATTATCCAGGGTGATGAAGCCGTACCCCTTGGTGCCGTTGAACCACTTTACCTTGCCCTTCGCGCCGGCCTGCGCGATGGCCTTGGATCCCTCATTGCCGAACTGTGCCATGGCGACTGACGTTACATTCCCCAGCCGGATGTCCCCCCAAGCGCACGCGCCCGCCCCGGCTGTTGCAGGCGCGCTTGCTCCAAAGATGACTACAGAAATGGCCGACTCGCAAGCGAGGTTAACGCGGCCGAGAATGTTGCGGCGCAACAGAAAAGCTTGACTTCGGCCGCAAACCTCCCCATATCCCCCTTGCCCGACGCGACCGCACAAGCGCCCTGAATGGGGCTGCCCATCGCCGGACCCTGATGATCTTCCGTTTCCTTCCAGTGTGCGTGGAGGACGGCAACCAGCCGTTTCCGCTCATCTTTTGGTGCGCGCCCGGTTTTGAAGGACTTGCGTGACTGATCTGACTTTTGCCGGGCTTGGCGTGGCCGAGCCCATTCTGCGTGCGCTGGCGCAGGAGAATTACACCCATCCCACCCCCATCCAGACCCGGGCCATCCCGGCCCTGTTGGCCGGTCGCGACCTCTTGGGTATCGCCCAGACCGGTACCGGCAAGACCGCGGCCTTCGGTCTGCCCCTGCTGCAGAAGCTGTCGGTGGGCCATGTTCCACCCCGGCCCAAGGAGGCCAAGGCCCTGATCCTGGCGCCGACCCGCGAACTGGCGGTGCAGATTGACGAGTCTCTGCGCACCTATGGTCGCTTCCTCAATCTCAAGCGGGCGGTGATCCTGGGCGGCGTCAGCCAGAACCCGCAGGTGAACACCATGCGGGGCGGCGTTGATATTCTGGTCGCCACGCCGGGGCGGCTGCTCGATCTGGTGCAGCAGAGGCATATCCGCCTGGACGCGGTGCAAGTGCTGGTGCTGGACGAAGCCGATCGCATGTTCGACATGGGCTTCATCCGCGATGTGCGCAAAATTGTCGGCTATTTGCCGAAAGAACGACAATCCATGCTGTTCTCGGCCACCATGCCGGACGATGTCGTCAAGCTGGTAGGAGACGTCCTCAGCAACCCTGAGCGGGTTGAAGTGGCACCCCAGAGCAAGACCGCCGACCGCGTCACGCAAAGCCTTTATTATGTGCCAATGCCGCAAAAGCGTCAGCTTCTCAGCGCCCTGCTGAAAGACGTGTCGCTCAATCGTGTGATCGTCTTCACCCGCACCAAGCATGGCGCCAACCGCGTCGCCGAGCATTTGTCAAAGACCGGGGTGCCGGCGGAAGCCATTCATGGCAACAAGTCTCAGAATGCGCGCCAGCGGGCCCTGGAGAATTTCCGCGGCGGCAAGGCGCGGGTGCTGGTGGCAACCGATATTGCCGCCCGCGGGCTCGACATTGACGATGTCAGCCATGTGATCAATTTCGAGTTGCCGCAGGAACCGGAATCCTATGTCCATCGCATCGGGCGTACGGCGCGCGCCGGCGGCGATGGCATTGCCATCAGCTTCTGTGATCAGAGCGAGCGCGGCCTGCTGCGCGATATCGAGCGTGTCATCCGCATGAAGATCACGGTGGTGCCGCATGACCTGCCGGAGCTGACGCCGGAGGAACTCAAGGCTGTCGAGGAGCGCCGTCAGGCCCACGGCCATCGCCACGGCAAACCGCGCAACCATCATGGCGGCGGCCACAAGGGTGGCCTTGGTCACGGTGGCGGTCACAAGGGGGTCCACGGTCACGGCG
>Ga0213876_10002226_pt1 | contig 11438 bp, 8 predicted proteins | sample BarmaccomBMRX_R9_FD_160113 | JGI IMG/M metagenome (GOLD analysis project Ga0213876, IMG submission 160113) | Root-associated microbial communities from Barbacenia macrantha in rupestrian grasslands, the National Park of Serra do Cipo, Brazil - RX_R9 | ecosystem: Host-associated > Plants > Roots...
GTTTGCGGAGGCCGGAGTATCTTTCCGCTCGTTAACCGATTATGCCCAGCTGATCGGTCTGGCCGCCGAGAAGAAACTGGTAAGTGTCGAAGCCCAACAATCGCTCCTCCAATGGCGGCAGGATCCATCCAACTGGGGAAAATAACTCTCTGTGAACCTCCGTGTATTCCGTGCCTCTGTGGTGAATGGATCGAAGCGGAGGCTTTACCACAGAGGCACGGAATACACAGAGTTGCACAGAGAACCACTAAAACGCTATACGTGAAAAAGACTTTGTTATTGTTGCTGATCGCCGTAGGCATCTCGTTGGCCTCGCACGCCCAGCAGCCCAAGCCGCAATGGGTTACCATCAAATCTCCCAACCTGAAATGCTGGGAATGCAAGGAGCGGCTGGAGAAATACCTGGTGGTGGAAAATAAATCGAACATGGAAAGCGGAATGATGCAGTGGAAGATCAACCTGCTGCAGGGCGAGATCAAAGTGCAGTATCTGCCAGACCGCATTAATCCCGAAGTGATCCGCACGGCCATGAACAATGCCGGTTTCGATGCCGACGATTCGAAAGCCGACGAAGAATCCTACAAAAAACTCCCCCAGGCCTGCAAACGCGCCGCCGACGGAGGAGGCCCACAGAAAGGGAAGCCCTGCCATGTACCGCCGGTTAGCTACTAGCTATTAGCTTTTAGCTGTTAGCAGATAAAACCTCTCAATGGCTATTTTCGCTAACAGCTAACGGCTAACAGCTTAAAAAAACGCCAGCTTATGTCTCGCCTCATAATTAAACGGCACGGTGGCGAAGATGCCCGCTTTTCCCACCCGGGTAGTGCCTTTTACGTTAACCAGTACTTCCTGGCTGAATAGCATATTGAGGCTGTTCTTGAGCAGGGATTTCATGTCTACCAGGATCCTCGAGGGCAGGATGAACTCGGCCCGGCGGGGGATATGCATGAGGGTATCCAGCTGAAATTTGCCGAGATAGGTATTGTCCACATAAACATCGCAGTCCACTTTCCGCAGATCCACCCCGAAGCCGTTGGGGTTATAATAGACCAGGTCCATCGACAGGGTGGTCTGGCCGTAGCCGATCGACTCCACTTTGAAATTCTTGATATCCCGGTAATCGAATGCCTGGGGTTTGCTGCAGCAGGCCAGCACAAGCGCGAGTACCCCAAAAACGAGCAGATTTTTCAAACTTCAGATTTACTGCAAATTAGTTGAGTGGCCCCGGATTTCCGCCGGCCGCCTCCTCATTTCGTCTGGTTTTAACGGAGCGGACTGTGAACAGAATGTGGAGTAAGCAGGGTAGGGACGGAGTATCTTTAAATGAGAACTATGTGAGCGAAAGGATGGGAAAAGCGTTCAAAATCTAAGAGCAATCGACACTAAAAAATGTAGTAATTTGAATAAAACTGAAGGATTTTTAGAACCCAAATTTATTAGCATCATAATTATATAATTAACATGCTAATAATCATTCTATTACAAGATTATTCCATTATTTTATAACATCTAAAAATAGGCCGAAAGCGTCTCTTTCGACAATAAAATCAAGCTGAATCATCCGTATTATAAATGAGCACTATTATAATTGAAAGTCAGTTATTTGGAACAATTGATTATATAATCACTTTGTTTCAGAATACACATGTTAAAATAGAGCAATGGGATAACTACCGGAAAATGAGTTTCCGGAACCGGTATGTGGTGGCAGGCAGTAACGGTCTGGTGCATTTGTCGGTGCCGTTGGAAAAAGGCCGGGACCGGCAGCAGCTGATGAGGGATACGCGGGTGAGCTATTCCGGCCGCTGGCAGCAGGAGCAGATCCGGACCCTGGAATCCTGTTATGCCCGGGCGCCCTATTTCGAATATTACTGGCCGGAGCTGCGCCGGCTGCTGGAAGGCCGGGAAACTTTCCTGCTGGACAAGAACATGGCGGCCCTCAACTGGCTCGGATCCGTGCTCCGGCTGCCGGCCTCCATAAGCCTGACCGATCAATACCTGGAAGCATACCCTGAAGAGGTATCTGACCGTAGGGATAAGGTGTTGCCGAAGAACTACCTGCAGTACGATCCAGGGATCCGGTATACCCAGGTGTTTGAGGAGCGGATCGGGTTTCGACCGAACCTGTGCGTTATCGACTATTTGCTCTGCGCCGGGCCTGACCTGAAAAGCAGCTTAAAAGGCAGCGTTTTAACGTTTTAACAGCTCCCTGTACCTGCCGGGTAAAGCAGAAGCATTAATTTAGCTTTTCTTCGGCCAAAACCAAACTGAACCTGCTAAACCCCCGTCCGGCCTCCATGAAGCGTTACCGATCTGTGCTATTTTTTGCGCTCGTATTATTACGTTCAGTTGTGCAGGGACAGGATTTCTCGAATAAGGGGAAGGAATTTTGGCTGGCTTATCCGTCACACGTAGACGGTTCCAGTTCTGTAATGGGCCTTTATATTACATCGAGTGTAAATACAACTGGCACCGTTCTATTGGGCTCAGGCACCCCGGTGTCTTTTTCAGTACAAGCCAATGTTATTACCCGGATATTCCTGGGAACACAAACAGGTACTAATTCTGCTTCTGTTTATTATGCTTCGAATGCAAACGTGTACATAAACAAGGTAGCAGATGGAATTCAGTCCAACTCTGCCATTAAGATATCTACAGCAGACCCTGTGGTTGTTTATGCGCACATTATTAAATCGGCCAGAAGTGCTGCTACATTGGTATTGCCAACTCAGGTGCTGGGCAACGAATACGTAGCGACTTCTATGAATTCGAATTCAACTACGGGTGCAACATCAAACGGATCGGCAGGAGGGATCAGCGAAATCACCGTGGTGGCTACCCAGCCCAATACGACCATTGAGATCACTCCGAGTGTGTCAACAACCGGTCGTAATGCAGGCGTTGCTTATACAGTCAATATGCCTAATGCAGGCGATGTCTACCAATTGCAGAGCGCCATATCAGGTGATCTTTCAGGAACAAAGATCAATTCTAAATCTTCCAACGGATCGGTCTGCAAGCCGATAGCGGTGTTTTCCGGAAGTACATGGGCCACTTTTGATTGCACCAGCGCCGGCGGGGGTGACAATCTACTTCAGCAACTGTTTCCAGTAGGTGCCTGGGGCAAGACATTTGTTACCGCTCCCTTCATTAACCGACCCAGCGATATCTTCCGGATATTTGTAAAAAACAGCACTACAACCGTGCAGGTTCAGGAGAACGGTATTTTAACCACTCTCAATTCCTCCAGTTATAATTCTACAGGTAAATTTTATACTTATCGCTCCAATAACCCTATCGTCATTACCGGGAGTGAACCTATTCAGGTAGCACAATATATTACCTCGCAAAGTTGTAAATCCGGTTGTCCTGCAAACAATTCAGCTCCAACGACCTGTTTCGCAGATCCTGAAATGGTACTGCTTAATCCGATCGAACAAACTTTACCTGATATAACTTTTTTTTCTGCCCACGAATCTTTTGTTCCGGCCAATCAGACAAGCATTAAGCTTCACTTTGTAAATATTATTGTTAGTAAAAACTATAAGTCAACTGTAAAAATCGATAACGCTGCGCCCAAAAGTTCATTTGTTGATATTCCTGGTACCAGCTATTCTTATCTGCAGGAAGACCTTACAACTTCTTCGGCGACGAATCCGGTACATAGAGTAGTGGCGGATACTAATTTCGCTGCCATCGTTTATGGATACGGACCTGTGGAATCTTATGGCTACAACGGGGGGACGAACGTAAAAGATTTTACGCCGAAACCTGTTTTTCAAAATCAGTTCGGTCGTATTGACTCTGCAGTCACTTGTATTAACTCACCGGTCAAGTTTTCTGTGCCATTGTCATTCGTACCAACAACTATCAAATGGGACTTCTCGGATGCACCTAATATTACGCCTAATACAACAATTCAACCGTCCCCAATAGCCGCTGATAGTACAATAATACAGAATGGGCTAACGATTAATTATTATAGTCCCGGCGGAACCTATACTTTTTCACAGGTTACTGCTAGCAGTAAAGACGTTATTAAGTTATATACCACATCTTCCACACCCGACGGCTGCGGAAACACGGAGCAGTTGTTTTCAATACCCGTTACGGTGCGCGATGCTCCGGTAGCTGCATTCCAGATCAATCACGGGGGCTGTGTTTCAGATACCCTTAAACTTGTCAATAAAAGCGTCAGCACCGGGCTTACCAGATGGCTTTGGGATTTTTCGGATGGCACTACGGCAGATGCGACAGTGGGCGATTATTCCAAAGTCTATACATCTGCCGGCACCGGTACCTATGATATCAAACTGAAAGTGATCTCGGATATCGGTTGCGCATCGCCGCAGGTTACGCAAACCCTGAACCTTTCTTCCAAACCAGTCGCCAAATTCACGCCGCCTGCAACGGCCTGTATGAACCAGGCCCTGGTATTTAAAGATGCATCTACCATACAGACCGGCACCATTACGCGCTGGACCTGGAGCATGGACAGTGGCGCCGCCCCAATCAACTATGCTTTTCCTGCCGATGCGCCGGCCACCTATACCAGTTTTGGGCCGAAGGATGTATGGCTGGTAGTCAGCTCCGGCACCGGCTGTATGAGCGATACTTTCCGGCTCAATCCACAGTTCAAAGTGAACGCATCGCCGGAACCCGGCTTTATCATACCTGAAGTATGTCTGAAAGATGCCAGTGCTCAGTTCACCGATACCACAAAAATTGCAGACGGATCTACCAATTTTGTCTATGCGTGGAATTTCAACGCAGGCAGTCCAGCCGTATCTCCCGGTCCGGATAATTCAACAAGCACGCTGCAAAACCCTGCAATCCATTATAACAAAGCCGCCGATTATAAGGTTTCGCTGAAAGTCACTTCCAACGGCTGCTCCACCACCATCTCAAAAGACTTCACGGTGAACGGCGCAAATCCTGTATCAGCTTTTGAAGTTCAGAAACCAACAGGCCTTTGCAGTAACGATTCTGTGCGCATCAAAAATAAATCGACCGTGGATTTCGGAACGGTGACAAGGCTCGAAATTTTCTGGGACGCGAATGATCCCACAAAAAAAACGGTGGACGAAAATCCATCCATCGATAAGATGTATGCGTACCGCTATCCGGATTTTCAGAGCCCCGCGTCCCAAACCTATTCAGTGAGCCTGAAGGCTTATTCCGGAAATGCCGCATCCTGCGCCCAAACTTCGTCGCAGACCATCACGGTTAATGCGAGTCCGAAAGTGAGTTTTGTTACGATGCCGGGTATCTGTTTCGATGCAGCTGCACGACAGATCACCGAAGCAAGTTTTGATAACCGGGTCAGCGGAACATTCGTTTATTCCGGAACCGGCGTAAGCCCTGCCGGGATGTTCAACGCCCAGACAGCCGGGGTGGGAGTATTCCCGATCAAATATGTGTATACTTCTGCCAAGGATTGCCGCGACTCTGCAACCGTAAGCATTACCGTATGGCCTTCGCCTGTTGCAAAATGGGGGGTAACAGCGCCGCTTTGTCAGAAAAATGATATCGTATTCTCGGATAGTTCGGTGGCCAACTACAGCAAGATCACCAAAAGGAACTGGAATTACGATGATGGCAGCGCAACGGTCACAAGAACGGATTCACTCCCGTATACGCGCAGGTTTGCGGCGGCGAAGACCTATTCGATCAGTCTGCAGGTGATCACCGACAGCGGTTGTAAAAGCCCGCTCAATACCCAGGCCATCAGGATCAATTACCTGCCGAAACCCGCTTTCAGTTTGCCTTCCATCTGCCTGCCGGATGGCAACGGTCAGTTCAACAACCAGTCCTCCATCGACGACGGCTCGGAAGCCCTGTTCAGCTACCGCTGGAATTTCAACGATCCGAATGATCCTTCCGCTTCCACGCTAAAGGATCCGGTGCACCGGTACAGCGCGCTCGGACCTTACGATGTGCAATTGAAAGTAACCAGCAAAGACGGCTGCGTGGATTCGCTTACGCAGAAACTCAATACCGTTTACCCGCAACCCAAAGCTGCATTCACGGCCAGCCCCAAAGAGATCTGCGTTGGAGACAGCATTCATTTTAAAGACCTCGGCAATGGCATTACCAGCCCTGCCGCTTCCTGGTTCTGGAACCTGGGCGATGGATCTACCTCTACTTCGCAGAACCCGGTGAAGAAATATGCAGACTCGGGCGCGCTGACAGTCAGTTTTTATTTCCTGAACGGGCAGGGTTGCGTAAGCGATACAGCCATACAGCAGATGGCGGTGAACCCGTATCCGAAACTGGATCTGGGTCCTGACCTGAAAGTGCTGGAGGGTGGCGTAGTCACCATCCGCCCGAAATTCGTGTACGGAACTGCACTGGTATATAAATGGACGCCGGCCAGTTATCTGGACAGCGATACCGCCGCCACGCCGAGGTCGACGCCGGCAGACGATATCACTTATCAATTACAGCTGACCGGAAAAGGCGGATGTTCGGTAACGGATGCTATCTTTATACAGGTATTGAAAGCGCCGGAAGTGCCGAATGCATTTTCGCCCAACGGTGACGGCGTTAACGATACCTGGCGGATCAAATACCTGGAAAGCTACCCCGGAGCAGAAATTGACGTATATGACAGGTTTGGACAGGTGGTGTATCATTCGGTAGGATATGATGTGGATTGGGACGGAACTTACAAAGGCCACCCGATGCCCGTTGGTACTTATTATTATGTGATCAATCCAAAAAACAACAGAAAGATCATTACAGGATCTGTAACGATCATCAAATAGCGTTATGAAGCTGAAGCGTATACTGGTGGTAACAGGAATATTTTGCTGTATGGCTGCAACGGCCCAGCAACGTCCTTACTATACCCAGTACATCATGAACAATTATATCATCAATCCCGCGGTGGCGGGCATTGAGAACTATTGGGATGTAAAAGCCAGTCACCGGTTGCAATGGGTAGGATTGCAGGATGCGCCTGTTACCACTTATCTCACCATTCATGGCCCTCTTCATAAAAGCGATTACGACCGGGAATCGGCTACCAGTTTTCACGCTACCGGATCCAACCCGAGGGGAGAAGCTTACTGGCGTGATTATGTGTCCGCGGAACCGCACCATGGTGTCGGCTTCACGGTGCTGAATGACCGCACCGGACCGCTTAACCGTTTCGCGGCTTATGGAACTTATGCTTACCATCTCGGTCTTTCGCCCAGCACCAGTTTATCGGCAGGTGTATCCGTCGGCATCACCAACATGAGCCTGGATGCAAGTAAACTCAACTTCGGCAATACCACGGTAGACCCTGCCGTCGCGGGCAGCGGTGTGATCAATCGCATCAAGCCTGATATCAGTGCCGGCTTATGGCTTTACTCAAGGAATTATTTTGTGGGATTGGCCGCGCAGCAGATCATTCCCCAGCAGATCGCTTTTTCCGATAATACAGTGCATCTGCAGGATGGTAAATTATTGCCGCACCTGTTTTTCAGCGCTGGTTATCGGGTACAGTTGTCCGACAATGTAAGTTTCCTTCCGTCTACCCTGATCCGCTATGTGAGTCCGCTGCCGATCGGCTTCGATCTGAATGCGAAATTCCAGTACCAGGACCTGATCTGGCTCGGCGCTTCATACCGATACCAGGATGGGTTTGCGGCAATGGCGGGACTGAACATCAGCAATTCCATCAATATCGGCTACTCTTACGATATGCAGACTTCCAACCTCAACACGGTCAGCAAAGGCACGCACGAGATCCTGATCGGATTTCTCCTGGGAAACAGGTATGGGGATTGGTGCCCGAGAAATTTGTGGTAGGAATAAGCGTTCAGCCCTTAGCCCTTAGCCCTTAGCCTTTAGCCTTTAGCTTTTAGCCTTATTGGATCCTTATCGAGATCGAATCTTCCCCTACCCGTATCCTGTTAATGGCAGGAACTACTTTTATTGTTCTGGCGAAAAGTTTCTGTATCCATGCCATCTTTTGCTGGAAACGTATCTGCATTTCGGGGTTCATTCCTTCAACGGAGATATTGTCGATCATGGTCTGAATAGACTTCAATTGGATCAGCAGTTCCGGGGTGAGCACCAGCGGCTGTTCGCGAGGCTCATTAACAGGGATCCGGGGTAAAGACAATTCTTCTTTTTCATCTGCCTGCTCTGCGGGACCGGCCTGCTGTTCCGGCGATCTTTTGACCGGGAAACGTTTCCACTGTCGGGGCATTTTTTCCAGCGTCAGCCCGGCGATCTTCAACGATTGTTCGGCAAGCTGCTGAAAGTCTTTCGCGCTGAAACTGATCATCCGCTGGCTAAGATCCTTTTTAAATTTGCCCTGGTCTTTTTTCAGCCGATAGGCCGCCTGGCCTGCCTCGGAAGCATTGGTTTTTGCTTTTTCTATTTCGCTCTGCAGCTGCCGCAGTGAACGATCCAGTTCATTATTGAGTTCGGTGCGGAGCAGCCGGGGTATATGCAAACTGTCGCCGAACAGTTTTTCCATTCCCTTCCGGGTCTGTTCCAGCGAACCGAGTTCCTTATCCATATTCAGCGTCTTGCTTTGGGCGGCGAGTTCTTGTGAGGCCTGGTTGATGGCATCGCCCACCAATGCGGAAACAGACGCTGTTGCAGCGGGCAGTGCATCCAGGCTCTGCAGCTCGTGCTGGGCCGCGTCGAGGCTTTTCTTCATCTCATCCTGCAAAGGTTTGGAAAGCAGCCAGGATGGATTGAACAATGGATTGGCATTTGGGAGGGGCGCCGCAACTTTCGGAGCCGGGATCTGCAGCTTCGGCTGCTGCGCAACAATTTGTTTGGTAACCGGGATATTCTTTTTGTCCGCTGCGGGCCTCGCAGGATTCAGCCAGGCGATCGAGGTGAGCACGCCCGTTACCAGCATGAAAGCCAGCAACTGGCGGCGATAGTTGAAACGGTTCTCTTTTTCCCCGATCATCCTTTTCACCCTAACCAGCAATTCATTTTTCCTGCTGCCCGCCGCCATCGCAAAACTGGGTGTCGCCTGCAGGCTTGCGATCCGTAACAGTGCCGCGGCATAATCGGAAGCCTGGTACCGGAACTGCAGTACCCAATCGTCGCAGCTGTTCTCTCTTTCTTTCCGGATGCTTTTGCTTAACAGCTGCGTAAACGGGTTAAAGAAAAGCGCGATCTCTACCGCAGACAGGATGATATTAACGAGATAATCGTACCGCTTGATATGGGCCAGTTCGTGCAGCAGCACGGCTTCCAGCTGCTCTGTAGTAAGGTGGTTGATACTGGCCACAGGTACCAGGATAACGGGTTTCCAGAATCCGATGGTGAGCGGCGTACTGATGGTTTCGGATAGAAAGATGCGGATCTCTTTACGGATACCCAGCTGCCCCGCAATTTTTTTAACGAACAGCCGCCATTCTACGGGTATCTTGTGGATCCCCTGTTTGCGGATCTGTTGCGTTTGCCGGTAACCGCTGATCCAGCGGATGCAAAGGATGAGCATCAGCAGCAGGTAAGCTGCAGATACATAGGGGAGCATCTGTTCCGCCCTCACTACATACTTCAGCAATACCGCATTGAAACCCTGGCTGCCGGAGATCACTGCCTGGATGCCCGGCGTATCGGAAGGGGCGCCAGCCGTATGCTGCAGCAACCCGGTATAGTAGAAGCGGATCGTAACTGCAAACCAGATAAAACTGATCAGCTGCGCAGCCACGGCCGAACGATGACGCGCTGCCGATGAAAGCGGCAATGCATAACTGACCGAAGAATACAGAAGCCATACAAGCGCGGTCTGCCAGAGGCTGTTAGCGATGGCAAAGCCCAGGGCCTGCAGAAAAGCGGACTGGAACAAAGGCTGCATAGCGCTATTGTTTTTTCAGGTTATCCAGTAGTTTTTGAATTTCTTCGAGTTCGGCTTTATTGGGTGCATGATTGCCGAGGGCCTGCATCACCAGTTGTGTGGATGATCCGCCGAAAAGTGAATTGATCATTTTGCCCACGAGTTGCTGCTGGGTGTTCTCCCGGCTGATGTTCGCCCTGTAGATATGTGTCTTGCTGCTGTCGTCGCGTTTTACGATGCCTTTCTCAAACATGATCTGCATCAGCTTGAGTGTGGTGGTGTAACCAGCATCCTTGTATTCGCCCAGTACTTCGTGTACTTCCCGAACGGTGGCCGTTCCTTTGTCCCACAACACCCGCAATATCTCCAGCTCGCTTTCGGTGGGTTTGATATTTTTCGCTGCCATTGATACGATTTTGTTCGTAAGCAATTTACGATTTGGATCGTAGATAGGGAAATATTTTTTCGTTGAGCGGTTATAAAAACGGATGGGCTCCTAAAAATTATTACCGGAGACGCAGAGGCGGAGTTAGTGGACCGGGGTCCGGTAGGAGCCGACATAGTAATTGTTGAGGGTGGTCAGTTTCAGCTGCTCATTTTTAATCGCGGCCTTTTTGTACTCTTTGAACCGGCCCTTGGTATCGAAGAAACCAATAATGCAGGAAAGGGGCTCACTTCCCTTGCGGATCTCAAGTTTGGGCTGCATCCCGAAATTGGGGATTTTGAGCGAATCGCTGATCCTAAGTTCTTTGTATTGCATACGCAAAATAAACCGGAAAGTGAGCGGGGTCTCGTACGCCGCAACGGCGAATTTCCAGTCGTTGAGTTCGTCCTTTACAGCCTCACTGTAACTGGCTACCGGGGCCCGGTTAACCGAACTGCGGGTTTCAGGGATCGTATCGTTGCTGATGATAATGGTCTTTGGTTTGTCGGCAGAGGTTTCGGTGTGCGTCTGGCATGCAGCTGCGAACAGCAAAAGGATCAGCGCGTATCTTTTCATATTGCCAAAATACATAATAACCTGATTCGGCGACAGACAAAAAAAGATCCCGCTCTGTTAAGAACGGGATCTTTTCAGGATGATATTTTTTAGCAGGATCTATTTCATCTTGATCTCAAAATTCCTTGCGCCGTTAAAATAGGGCTGGTATTTTTCGAGCACTGCTGCCGGCTGGTCTTTTCCGTTGATGGTAAGTATGCCGTTCCTGTACTCAACGGTAAGTTTATTACCTTCTGCAAAACCGTCTTTTTTCAGCGCATCGATCAGCGCCTGGAAATCCTGCGTGGTTTTTACCTCAACGGCAGGCTGGCCCGCAACAGCTGTATTCGGCGATGCTGCGGTATCGGTCATTTTGATTTCCGTCATCTGCTCTATTACCGGCTGTCCGGCGTGTGTGGCGGCGGCGGTTTTGTGGATCTGCGCGAGCGTAGGGGCGATCACGAGTGAAACGATCGACATTAATTTGATCAGGATATTCATCGAAGGGCCTGAAGTGTCTTTGAAAGGATCACCCACCGTATCGCCGGTTACGGAAGCTTTATGCGGCTCTGATTTTTTGTAATAGGTCTGGCCGTTGATCTCAACGCCTTTCTCGAACGATTTCTTTGCGTTGTCCCAGGCGCCGCCGGCATTATTCTG
>Ga0213876_10002227_pt1 | contig 11437 bp, 8 predicted proteins | sample BarmaccomBMRX_R9_FD_160113 | JGI IMG/M metagenome (GOLD analysis project Ga0213876, IMG submission 160113) | Root-associated microbial communities from Barbacenia macrantha in rupestrian grasslands, the National Park of Serra do Cipo, Brazil - RX_R9 | ecosystem: Host-associated > Plants > Roots...
TGCACGATAAAAAGAAATCGGAAGAGTTGGCTGAGGCTGGCCTCGCAGAAGCGAAAAATCTGGTCGCTCTCAACGACAAGAACGCTGAATACCATCGTCTGCTCGGCGAGTTGTGCGGCCAAGTCATTCCGGCAAATCCGCTGATGGGCATACTGAAGTATGGGCAGTGCGCGCGCGACGAAATCGACAAGGCTATTCAACTCGACCCGAAGCTTGCGCTTGCTTACGTGAGTCGCGGCGTTGGGAATTACTATTTGCCGCCGCAGATGGGGGGCGGGCCTGAGCTCGCAATTAAGGATTTCGACAAGGCAATCTCAATCAATCCAAACCTCGCCGAAGCGTACGTATGGAAGGGCGTGGCGCTCCGCAAAATGAACAAAGATCCACAGGCTCGTGAAGCCCTTCAACGCGCTTTGCAAATCGATCCGAATCGAATCTGGGTCAAAGCGCAGCTAGTGAAGACGCCCACCAAATAGATGCGCCGTGCACTGCTCCGGCTGCTTGGCGTCGCCGTTTTCACCTGGCTGGAGTTTGCAGTTTTTCCGGGACACACTTACCTGCGCGACGGTACGCAGCTTAGTGTACCGATGATCGAGCGCCTGGCGAATCCGGGTTTTCTGTCTCGTGATCTGGTCGCGACGCACCCCACGTTGCAGTTCACGGCCTATGACGAGGTGACACTTTTTCTTAACCAGATCACCGGCGTCGGTCTCGAGAAATCTCTCGTGATTCAGCAGATCGTGTGCCGCGGCGCGGGAATCCTGGGAGTCTTGTTGCTCACCCTTTCCGCGGGCATGACGGAATCGCTGGCACTGCTGATTGCTGCCACCGTGAACCTAGGCGCCACTTTGGCGGGCCCCCACCTGATGCTGGTCGACTTGGAGCCCGTTCCATACGCGCTGGCGTGGGGGCTGATCATTTTGGCGATTGGCCTGCTTGCCCGCGAAAAGCCTCTGCTGGCCGGACTGGCCGGCGGAGTTGCGTTGATTTATCAACCGATTCTGGCAGCGCCGTTCTGGTTGTTATCGATCGTGATGCTCGTCGTCGATCGCCGTTTGAGAAGACTGCTTCGGCCCGCGATGACTGTGTTCGCAGTATTTCTTCTGTTACTGGCCAACCTGGCGCAACTGCAGCCGGGCATTGCCGAGCAGCAGAGCGTCTTTGACAGAATTCCGGCGGCCTACGTGGCGCTCCAGCAATTCCGCTCGCCGTACCAATACGTTTCGTTGTGGTCCGCCGGCCAATTCTGGAGCTACCTGGCAATCTGGATCGCCGGGGTGTGGGCGGTTACACGCATTTGGCCCGTCTTGAATCGGCAGGCGCGCTGGATTTTCCTTGCTCTTTCTACGATAGGGGTGCTCGCAATGCCTGTCTCCTACGTGCTGCTCGATCGGTTGCGGTGGTCGGCTATCCCTCACATCGAGCCCACGCAATGGTTGCTCTTTACCGTCTGCCTCTCATCGGCTGCATGCTGGATTGGGAGCATTCGGGCGGCGCAACAAAGGAGATTTTGGGAGAGCGCGATTTGGCTCGGCACTCCGGTATTAGTGACGGCACACGCGGAAGTTCTGGAATCATTTCGGCTCATCGGCGCTGCCGAGTCTGGAAGATTCGGGGTCGCTATCTTGTTCGTTTGCGCATCGGCGTTGCTGCTGACGTACACTGCGAAAGGGCGCGCGCGCGTGGTGGCACTCGCGATTCCGCTGTTCGCGATGGGTGTGCTCGCCTTCAGCTCGTCGAGCAACGTTCACCCTTCATCGGAACAACAGGTGATTGCGCTGGCTGACTGGGTGAGAGCGAATACGTGGGGCAGCTCGATGTTTTTGTTTTCCGATCTCGACCGCAGTACCGATCCTGGTCTGTTTCGGGGGCGCTCCGAACGGGCACTCTGGGTGGACTGGAATAGCGGCGCCCTCGTGACGTGTTTTGAATCGTTCGCGGCTGCCTGGTGGGATCGCTGGCACACGACGATGGAACCGGGTTATTCGCCGAGGCGGTTGCAAGCGAACCTTTTCTTACCGATTGATTACTACGTGCTTACTCGCGCACACCGCTTGTACGGCATCAAACCCGTGTACGCGAATGAGGAGTTCCTCGTCTATGATGCCAACGATCTGCGCAATGCATCGGGGCCGCTGCACACCGCTGCACCCTAACTAACGAAATTGATTCCGAGCTTTTTCAGCTCTTCGGCATAGTAGCGCTTGTGAAGGAGATCGTATTCCTCTCCGCCTTCGGCGATGTCGCGCTTCTGCGTCCGTATCTTCTGCCGCGCTGCTTTGTCGATGCGGTCTTCGAGCTGCAGCAGATCGGTCATTTCGCGTACCAGTGCGAGGCGTAACTCGTTCGGATCTTTGCGGACTCGAAACTCGCGCGACTTGCGCATGGCAGTCACTAATTTGTGAGAGATCTCATTCACGCGGTCGCGCGACAGCTTCATCGCCTCGCCAGTGTCGCGCCCGGAGGCGCGGGTCAATTTGCGCTGGGCTAGCAGTTGATTCTTGATCTTGCGAAACATTTCCTGGTACGAAATGTTCTCGCGCCGCATGTAGTCGCTGTAATCTTCGAGTAAGTCCCGCACCTCATCGTTGAGCCTGTCTTCTGTAGACAAGTCCTCGTCGACGATTTGAGCGATGGCCTCAGCGGCAACAAGCGGGTTAGACGTCTCGAACATCGTCGGACTCAGACGCTGAACCAGCTGCCGCGAGAGGTAACCGATGAATTCCCGGGCCAATAGCATTCGAGCGCTAGTTTAACAATCCGGCGCAAATGGAGCGGTCGCGCAGCCGGTCTCTTCCGGGGACAGCTAAGCCTCGCCTTTATGGTTCGACAGAAACTCGCTATCGATCGGCTTACGTCCGGGGAAGCCGTCTTCTACGTGATGCCAAAACGTGATGCCGGGCTCGCCCGATTTCCAACACAAATAAACTTCACGCTCTCTATAGAGCGTCGGAAAGTCGATGAGCCCAATGTCGAGATCCTTTAGCAGGCAGCCAACCTGCTCAAACCGTTCGATGGTGTGTTTTAGCCCGCGCGCAGCGACGTCTTTTTGCGTCCGCAACTGAATGATCCGATCGCGTGGCGGCACCATACCGCCTGCTAGCGCGACTCGCTGGGCAATGTGATTCAGCTGGGCGTCGCTGCTGTCGTACGACGTTTTGTAGTCGCGTAACTCCTGCAAAAGGCGCTGTACTTCAGGTAGAAGCGCCTCGGCTTCGAGGAGATTGAAATAGCGCGGCACGGCTGCTTGTGTTGCTTGCTCAATCTTACTTAGCGCTCAGGCGTGGATTGTCCAGACGAGTCTCGCATTTTGCGATTCGGACTTCATGGTCGCTGACGCGCACGCCTAGCGATTTGAGGTCCTCGCCGAGATTGTCGAGGCGCTTCTCCAGACGATCTATGCGGTGATTAAGCGAATCGCTCAGCATGTCCATGCGGTGATTAAGCGAATCGCTCAGCATGTCCATGCGGTGATTGAGCGAATCGCTCAGCATGTCCATGCGTTTATTCAGCGAACCGGCCAGCATATCGAAACGAGAGTTCTGCTGAAACGCAGCGCATCCGATCACGCCTACAAGGGGAAGCGTGGCCAGAAACACCGAGAGAAACTGCTGAACGGCGGGAGTCATCCCTTTCCTTTAGTTTATTCCTCTACAGACCTTGCTTCATCGCTATCCTGAAAAGTTGCGCATCGGCATCCACTGTTCTACCGCCGGCTCACTCGACCGTGCCGCGCTGAAAGCCATTGAACTCGGCGCAAACACATTTCAGATCTTTTCCGCCAGCCCACGGATGTGGCGCACTAAGTCGCCCGACCTCGAGTACGTCAAACGCCTGAAAACTTTGCGCGCCGAGCACGACCTCACGCCCCTGGTGATTCATGATAGTTACCTCATCAACCTGGCCGCGCCGGCATCCGTTGTGCGCGAGAAATCGATCGACGCCTTTCGCGGGGAGATTGAACGAGCGCTCATCATCGGCGCAGACTATTTAGTAACTCATCCCGGGAATTACAAAGGGCTGACCATCGAGCAGGGCATCCTGAACGTTGCGGCAGCGCTTGCACTTGCCTGGAACAACGTGGATCATGAGCTGAAGCAAAATTCTAAACTCACGGTTCTGCTCGAAAACACCGCCGGCGCGGGGGCGCAGCTCGGCGGCGATTTCGCCGAACTAGCAACCATTCGCCAGCTGACCGCACCGTACCTCGACATCCCCATCGCCTACTGCCTCGATACATGCCACTGCTACGTCAACGGATTTGATCTGGCGGCGGATGCCGGCCTGGCTGAGTTGCTAAAGGCTATTGACGAAAACCTGGGCGTAGATAACATCCCTGTGATGCATGCCAACGACGCGAAGACCAAGCTGGGTTCGCATCTTGATCGACATGCCAACATCGGCGCTGGTTATATTGGTTTTGAAGGCTTTCGGCGCATTCTGAATCACCCCAACCTGCGCGACAAAGCCTTCATTCTCGAAACTCCCGTCGACAAACCGGGTGACGATCTTCGCAACGTGCAGGCATTGAAGGAGCTGGTATCCCCGAAAAGGGCTTTGACCCCAAAGAAATCGAGCCGAAGTGGCATCAGCAGTGGGCGAGCGACCCGTCGCTCTACGTAGCGGACGCGCCCAACAAGCCCAAGTATTACGTGCTCGAAATGCTGCCGTACCCCAGCGGCAAACTGCACATGGGACACGTGCGCAACTACGCCATCGGCGATGCGCTCGCGCGTTACATGTGGATGCGCGGCTACAACGTTCTGCATCCCATGGGTTGGGACGCGTTCGGTCTGCCGGCCGAGAACGCTGCGCTGAAGGCCGGGCGTCCACCGCGCGAATGGACCTTCGCGAATATAGCGCAGATGAAGTCGCAGATGCAGCGGCTCGGCTTTGCGATCGATTGGAATCGCGAAATCGCGACCTGCGAGCCGGAGTTCTATCGCTGGAATCAGTGGTTCTTCATCAAAATGTATGAGCGCGGCCTCGCGTATCGCAAAGAGGCGCTGCTCAACTGGTGCCCGGAGTGTGGCACCGTGCTCGCGAACGAGCAGGTGGTGAACGGCTGCTGTTGGCGCCACGAAACCACGCCCGTCGAGCAGCGCGCGATGCAGCAATGGTTTTTGCGAATCACGCAATATGCGGGTGAATTGCTGGACGCGCTGAACGATCTCGAGAGCGGGTGGCCGGAACGCGTGGTGGCCATGCAGCGCAACTGGATCGGGCGCTCGGAAGGCGCGGAAGTCGATTTCCGTCTGGAAGAGCTGGACGAAGTCATCCGCATCTTCACCACCCGGATCGACACGATTTACGGCGCAACCGCCCTTATTCTCGCTCCCGAACATCGCCTCGTCTCCGAGTTGGTTACAGAGGGCGAAGCGCTTCTCAAGATCAAGGAAATGATCGACGCGACCGCGCGTCAGGGTCCCGGCGATGTCGAAAAAGTTGGCCTGTTCACGGGCAAGTACGCGAGGCATCCTTTCCACGGCGGCCGCATTCCCATCTGGATCGGCAACTTCGTCTTGTTGGGTTACGGTACGGGCGCCATCATGGCCGTTCCTGCGCACGATGAGCGCGACTTCGAATTCTGTCGCACTTACTGCGTCCCCGTCGTTCCGGTGATTCGCGCGGCAGACGGCGAGCTGGCGGAGGGCGCCACGATGCGCGAGCCGTTCCTCGACTACGGCATCTTAGAGAACTCGGGCGAATGGTCGGGTCTGCCCAGCGCGGAAGCGCGCCAGAAGATGAGCGCATTCGCCAAAGCGCACGGCTTCGGCGAACCCTCGATCACGTTCCGCATCAAAGATTGGGGCATCTCGCGCCAGCGTTACTGGGGCACGCCCATCCCTATCATTTACTGCCCGCGATGCGGCGCCGTGCCCGTCCCTGAAAATGAGTTGCCCGTGCTGCTGCCGGAGAAGGTCAAGATTACGGGGAAGGGCCGCTCGCCACTCGAAGCGGTGCCTGAGTTCATGAATGTGTCGTGCCCAAGGTGCGGCGGCGCGGCCAAACGGGAAAGCGACACCATGGACACTTTCGTCGATTCCTCCTGGTATTTTTATCGCTACTGCGATCCGCATAACGACCGCGCACCATTCGATTCGCAGACTATCGCTCACTGGTTCCCGATCGACCAGTACATCGGCGGCATCACACACGCCATTCTGCACCTGATCTATTCGCGCTTCTGGACCAAGGTGATGCGCGATCTCGGCCTGATCACGAATAATGAACCCGCGCGCAACCTCTTCACGCAAGGCATGGTTCTGATGGGCGGCAGCGCCATGTCGAAATCGAAGGGCAATGTTGTCGACCCCGACGAAATGGTGCAACGATATGGCGCCGATACGTGCCGCCTCTACACGCTTTTCGCCGCTCCTCCGGAAAAAGACATGGACTGGAACGAATCAAGTGTAGAGGGGCAGTATCGCTTTCTGGGCCGTGTTTACCGCTTCGTCACGCGCAATGTGGATCGCGCCGGAGACGGTGACCCACGGGCGAGCCGACAGGCGCTGCGCAAACTGCATCAGACCATTCGCAAAGTCACGAATGACTTCGACAGCCGATGGCATTTCAACACCTCGATTGCATCTCTGATGGAGCTGGTGAACGAACTTTACCAGCACGAACCCGGACTTTCCGCCGCTGCGGCACGCGAAGTCTGCGAAAAGCTGACGCTCATGGTGGCGCCGTTTGCCCCCTACACTGCGCAGGATCTCTGGGGCGAGCTCGGAGCGCACGGTCCTGTGTTTCGGCATCCCTGGCCGAGCTTTGATCCCGAATTGGCGAAAGAAGACCTGGCAGAGATTCCGGTGCAGGTGAATGGCAAGTTGCGCGCGCATCTGCAGGCGCCGTTTGGCACGCCGAAGGTGGAGTTACAGGCACTCGCTCTTTCGCTCGAAAAGGTGAGGCCGTTTGTCGACGGCAAGCAGATCGTCAAGGTCGTCGTTGTACCCGACAAGCTGGTCAATCTCGTGGTCAAATAATCCTGACTGCCTTACTTATGTTCGAGCGCTACACGGAAAAGGCTCGCCGCGTGATCTTCTTCGCGCGCTACGAGGGCAGCCAGTTCGGCGCCACGTATATCGAAACGGAACATCTGCTGCTCGGTTTGCTGCGTGAGGACAAGGCGCTGGCGAATCGATTTGTCGGTCCTTTTGATGTGATTGAGTCAATACGGAAGCAAATACAAGCGCAGACGCCGCCGCGCGAGAAGGTCTCGACCTCGGTCGATATGCCGCTTAGCCACGAATCGAAGCGCGTTCTCGCTTATGGCTCGGAAGAGGCGGAGCGCCTCGGGCACCAGCACATCGGCACAGAGCATCTGTTCCTGGGTTTGATGCGAGAGGAGCAAAGTTTTGCGGCGGAGATATTGCGCCAGCGCGGACTTACATTGTCCATGGTGCGCGAACAAATTGCCCGTGGTGGATTCACGGGCAACATCCCGATTCAATTCTCCCGCGACCTCATTCAGTCCGCCGCAGAAGGCAAGCTCAACCCTCCCGACACATCCGACTCCATAGTCAATCGCGTGATCGAGATCCTGTGGCGTCAGAGCAAGAACTCGCCGGTTCTGATCGGTGATGATGCGGCTACCAAGACGGCCGTCATAGAACGGCTCGCCGTGCGCATCGCCAACGGTGACGTGCCAGATTTTTTTCGTAACAAGCGTATATATGCGGTGGATGTTTCGCAGTTCGTCGCTGAAAGGGCGCACTCCAGCGCGCCCGAGTGGCTGTTCAGCAGCATCTGTGCCGAATTTGCCGGTAATCGGAATGCGATCCTCTTTCTTGACGCGGACATAAACACTCTCTTCAACGTACGGCCCGACTCGCGCGGTGTGGTCAGGGTGTACGTGGACCGTGCCCAGTGCATTTGCTCGGCCACCGCTGCCGAATATCGTGAATGGATCGATAGCGATCCCCAGCTTAGACCTCATTTCGAAGCTGTAGAGGTGGCAGGTCCGCCCGAAAACAAGGCGTCGGCCCAATCACGCGGCTAGAACCGGTTGAATTTGCCCGATAAGTTCAATAGCTAGGCTCGAAGTACCAGGACCACGCGTCCAATAAGAGGAAACAGTACATTTCAGGGCGCGCGGGACTTCTCGCGCCTGTTAAACACTGTTTTAATCTGTAGGTAAAGGCGGAAGTTTGGACGCAGAGTATGCGATCCGGGCGGACTCTCTAACCAAGATCTATCGCTCCGGTGGGACGGAAGTCATTGTTTTCAACAATCTTTCGCTCCAAGTGCGCCAGGGCGAGCAGTTGGCAATCATCGGCGAATCGGGCGCGGGGAAATCCACTCTGCTGCATCTGCTCGGCGGTCTTGACCGTCCCACCAGCGGGTCTATACGCTTCGGCGAACAGGACATTGCCTCTCTCCGCGACCGCGAACTGTCAAATTTTCGCAATAATTCTGTCGGATTCGTTTGGCAAAACCCGTCGCTGCTGCCCGAATTCACAGCGCTCGAGAATGTCATGATGCCGCTTCTTATACGCGGTGTTCCGCGCGCCGTGGCGGTCACGCCCGCCTCGGGCCTGCTCAACGAAGTCGGCTTGTCCAATCGTGCCCGCCACTTGAGCGGCGAACTCAGCGGCGGCGAGCAGCAGCGAGTGGTCCTCGCTCGCGCTCTGGTCGGCATGCCGAAAGTGCTTCTGGCCGACGAGCCGACGGGCAATCTGGATTTCCGCACCGGCGAGAGCATCATGAATCTGCTGGCGCAATTGCATACGTCACACAATTTGACGTCAGTATTCGTTACGCACAATCTTTCTTTCGCCAATCGGTGCGATCGAGTCTTAGAGTTAAATAAGGGTTCCCTGTGCATTCCGACGGAGGATTGGCAGGCGAACGGAGTTGTAGCGGCTCGGCAGGCGAGCGGAGGTTGGTCAGCAGAAACCAGCTATGGCCAAGCGTCCGCGCAGGCTTTGCCTGGCGCTAGACAAGACGCAACCCGTCTTGACGGTGGCACTTATGTTTGAACGTTATACCGAGAAAGCTCGCCGCGTGATCTTCTTCGCAAGATACGAAGCGAGTCAGTTCGGAAGTCCTTATATCGAGACAGAACATCTTTTACTCGGTCTGTTGCGAGAGGACAAAGCGCTTGCCAATCGATTCCTGCGGTCTCATGCCGCAATCGAATCGATTCGCAAGCAGATTGAAGCCCATACGACCGTGCGCGAGAAGGTCTCCACCTCGGTTGATCTGCCCCTAAGCCACGAGTGCAAGCGCGTCCTAGCTTATGGAGCAGAAGAAGCGGAACGTCTCAGCCACAAACACATTGGGACTGAGCATTTGCTTTTGGGCTTGCTGCGTGAAGAGAAAAGCTTTGCGGCGGAAATCTTGCATGAACGGGGCTTAAGACTCTCGGCCGTTCGCGAGGAAATCGCGCGCTCGGCATCGGAGAAGACATCGGCCAGCCGCCCGAAAGAGAGCAGCTTGCTCGCGGAATTCAGCCGCGATCTTACCCAGGCGGCTGTCGACGGCATGCTCGACCCTCTCATCGGGCGTGATTCGGAAGTGGACCGTGTGGTCCAGATTCTTTGCCGTCGCACCAAGAACAATCCCGTGCTGATCGGCGAACCCGGTGTCGGCAAGACTGCGATCGTCGAGGGACTCGCGCAACGTATTGCCGATGGGGACGTGCCCTCTTTCCTATCCGACAAACGCATTCTCGCGCTCGATCTTTCGCTGATCGTTGCGGGAACCAAGTACCGCGGCCAGTTCGAAGAGCGTTTGAAAACCATCATGAAGGAACTGATGGAAAATCAAAACGCCATCATCTTCATCGACGAGTTGCACACGCTCGTCGGCGCCGGTTCGGCCGAAGGTTCGCTTGACGCGGCCAATATTCTGAAACCGGCGCTGTCGCGCGGCGAGATTCAGTGTATCGGCGCGACTACGCCCGCCGAATACCGCAAGTCGATCGAAAAAGATCGCTCTCTTGAGCGCCGTTTTCAAGCAGTCAAAGTTCCGCCGCCCAGCGAAGGCGACGCGATCCGCATTCTCTTCGGCATCAAGGAACGCTATGAAAAATTCCACGCCGTTGCATATACAGACGAGGCGATCGAATCCGCGGTCTACACCTCGACGCGTTTCATACCGGACCGGTTCCTGCCCGACAAGGCGATCGATCTGATCGACGAAGCCGGTGCCCGCGTTAAGCTGCGGCAGACGACGCTGCCTACCGAAGTAGCGGACATTCAGAAGCGCATCAAATTCATTGTGCATCGGATGGAAAACGCCATTGCGAATCACGAGTTCGAAAAAGCGCGCTTCTATTCGGACGAAGAACGCAAGGAACGCGAGAACCTGCGCCAGCTGCGCGAAAAATATAATCTTGACGACACGTCGACAGGTGTAGTTTCGAAGGACGACATCGAAGAAGTGGTGGCGCGCTGGACCGGCGTGCCCATGACGTCTATCAAGGAAGAGGAGATCAACAAGCTCCTCCGCATTGAAGAAGAGCTGCACAAGCGCGTTATCAGCCAGGAGAAGGCGATCAATGCGCTATCCCGTGCCATTCGCCGCTCCCGCGCTGGCTTGAAGTCCCCGAAGCGTCCCTCCGGATCGTTTTTATTCCTAGGTCCTACCGGTGTCGGTAAGACGGAAGTTGCGCGGGCTCTCGCCGAATTCCTGTTTGGTAGCGAGAAATCGCTGATCCGTTTCGACATGTCGGAGTTCATGGAGAAGCATTCGATCTCGAAGCTGATCGGGTCGCCTCCGGGATACGTCGGCTACGAGGAGGGCGGCCAGCTCACCGAACGCGTGAAGCGCGCTCCCTATTCCATCATTCTGCTCGATGAAATCGAAAAGGCCCATCCGGATATCTACAACATCTTGCTGCAGGTGTTCGAAGACGGTCAGTTGACCGATGGGCTCGGCAACACGGTCGACTTCAAGAACACGATCATCATCATGACTTCGAATCTGGGCGCTCGCTTCCTCGATAAGCGCGGCCAGATCGGGTTTTCGGCGCCGTCGACGACGGGGATTCCACAGAAGATCGAAGACCAAGTGATGGGTGAGGTCAAGCGAGCCTTTAACCCCGAATTCTTGAACCGTCTCGACGAGGTGATTCTCTTCACCTCCCTTGCGGATGAGGATCTGATCAAGATCATTGACCTGCTGGTTGAACAGATCAACACGAATCTGGTCGCGAAACAGATCAAGATCCGCTTGCAGCCGGACGCGGCGAAGTACATCCTCGACAAGACGTGTGGGGATCGCAGCTACGGCGCGCGTCCGCTACGGCGAGCCTTGCAGAAGTACATTGAAGACCCGCTCTCGGAAGCGCTCATCCAAGGCTCGCTACCTCGGCCGGCGGAACTCGAAGTTTACCTCGGCGAAAACGGCATTTACTGCCGGCAGCTTGGCGATTTAGAAGGTCAGCCTGTCCCGGCCGGCGGCATCGAAGAGACGCTTCCTGTGTCGACTG
>Ga0213876_10002228_pt1 | contig 11436 bp, 8 predicted proteins | sample BarmaccomBMRX_R9_FD_160113 | JGI IMG/M metagenome (GOLD analysis project Ga0213876, IMG submission 160113) | Root-associated microbial communities from Barbacenia macrantha in rupestrian grasslands, the National Park of Serra do Cipo, Brazil - RX_R9 | ecosystem: Host-associated > Plants > Roots...
GCGGTCGAGGATCGCGAGACGGTCGGTGAGCGCCGCCCAGGCGACGTAGGCGCGGGCGACCTCGCTCTCGACGGCGAGTTCGGTCGCATCGCGGTCGAACTGCGAGGCGACGAGGCGGGCGAGCGCGGCGCGCTTGCCGGCGCGGTTGGCCCCGAACAGGTCGAGGTCCCACGCGACGTCGAGGCCGGCGCTATGGCCGTTGCTGAGCGCGACGCCCGTGGAGCTGCTGGTGCGCAGCGCATCGGCGCTGGCCGAGACGCCGAAGGAGGGAATGGTGGCCGAGCGGGCGACGCCGAGCTGGCCGCGCGCCTGGATTACCCGGGCACGGGCGACGGCGATGTCGGTGTTGGCGGCGCGGGCGCGGACGATCAGGCCGTCGAGCTCGGCCGACCGGAAGGCCGACCAACCGGTCTCGAGCGGCACCGTTTCCGCGGAGGCTCCGGGGCTGCCCGGCCCCCATTCGGACGACAATACCGAGGGCGCGACCGCGAGCTCCGGCGGCGGCGGCGCACCGCAAGCGCCGAGGGACAGAGCGGCCGCAAGGGCGGCGCCGGGGCGGTGGCTCGACATGCCCCTCCCCTAGCGCGCGACCCGTTAACGAAGCGTGGTTCCCGCCGCCTTAACCCCGCTTTGAGGATTGGCGGGCTAGGGCGGCCGGGACATGGCGACGAAGCTTTTCCGCGACGAGGCGATCGAGGCGGGCCGCGACCGGCTGACCGGCACGGTCGTCGCCGCCACGCCCCCGGGCTCGCGCCTGTACACGAGCATCGTCGCCGGCGTCGTCGTGGTGCTCGTCGCCCTTCTCTGCCTCGGCCAATATGCCACCCGCGTCACCGTGCGCGGCGTCATCGCCAATGGCGGCGGCATCGCCCGCGTCCATTCGCCCGCACCGGGCGAAGTGGTGGAAGTGCACGTCGCCGAGGGCGCCCGCGTGGCGCGCGGCCAGCCGCTCGTCACCGTCTCGCTGACCCAGGGGCGCGACGCGCACGGCGAGGGCGTGGCCAGCCGCCTCGCCGAGATCGACCGGCAGGACCAGGAATTGCAGCGCCAGCAGGGCCTTGCCTCCAGCCTCGGCTCCGCCGACACGGCCGCGCTGGACCGGCAGAAGGCCGGGCTCGTCGATTCGATCGCTTCGATGGCGCGGCAGAAGAGCTTCATCGGCGGCCAGATCGCGCTGGCGCAGCGCGACACCGAGCGCAACATCCGCCTCGCCAAGGAAGGCGCCGGCACCCAGCGCCAGGTCGAGGAGAGCCGCCACGCCCTCCTCAACCTCCGCCTGGACCTCGAGAAGCTGGACGAAAGGCTGATGACGCAGCGCGAGAGCCTGCGCCAGCTCGACGCGCAGATTGCGGCGCGGCGCATCGGCTCCGAGCAGTCCCAGTCCCAAGTTGCCGCGCAGCGCGCCGCCCTCGCCGAGCAGCGTGCCCAGTTGCTCCGCCAGGACCGTCTCACCCTCACCGCCCCGGTCGGCGGCATGGTCGCCGACATCGGCGCCCGCCCCGGCCAGCGTGCCGAGCCCGACAGTTCGCTGGTCAGCGTCGTCCCGGCGAGCCGCCGCGTCGAGATCGAGCTATACGCCCCGTCGCGGGCGATCGGCTTCGTCAAGCCCGGCAGCGAGGTGCGGTTGCTGTTCGACGCCTTCCCCTACCAGAAATACGGCGCCGGCAAGGGGCACGTGACCTGGGTGTCGGACGTGCCGACGGACCCGGCCTCGCTTTCCAAAGACCTCGGCATCACCGAGCCTGTCTTCCGCGTGCGCGTCGCCCTCGACGCGCCGCCGCAGCATGGCGAGGCCGCGGGACAGGCGATCCGCCCTGGCATGACCCTCTCCGCCAACCTGCTGCTCGAGCGGCGGCGCCTCTGGGAGGTGTTCCTCGACCCCGTGCTGAGGGCGCTCAGGGGATGAGCGCGATCGAATGGCCCTGGCAGACGCGGGCGCGGCCGATGCTCCAGTCGGAGGCGGCCGAGTGCGGCCTCGCCTGCGTGGCGATGGTCGCGGCGCATTACGGTCATCGGGTCAACATCGGCGGACTCAGGCGCCGGTTCCCGATCTCGATGAAGGGCGCGACGCTCGCCGAGCTGATCAACGTCGCGTCCGAGCTCGAGCTTTCCGCCCGAGCCCTCAGGTGCGAGCTGGACGAGATCGGCCAGCTGCAGACGCCGGCCATCCTCCACTGGGACATGAACCACTTCGTCGTCCTGGAGAAGGTCGCGGGCTCCAAGGCGACCCTCCTCGATCCGGCCAGCGGCCGCAAGACGGTAGGCCGGGAAGAGCTCAACCGCCACTTCACCGGCGTCGCGCTCGAGCTGACGCCGACGGCCGCCTTCAAGCCGATCGACCAGCGCGTCCGCACCCGCATGGGCGACCTGTGGTCGAAGCTGGTCAATTATCGCGGCGCCTTCGTCCAGGTGGTGGCGCTGTCGCTGCTGCTCGAGGTGACCGCCCTCGCCCTGCCCTTCTTCATGCAGCTGACCGTGGACGAAGCGATCGGCCAATCGGACGCCAACCTCCTCGGCCTGCTCGTGCTCGGCTTCGGCGTCGTCTATGCCTTGAACTCGATCATCTCGGCGCTGCGCTCCTGGGTGGTGCTGACGCTGGGCCAGTCCATCTCCTTCCAGCTCGCCGGCAACGTCTTCCGCCACCTGATGCGGCTGCCGATGAGCTATTTCGAGAGCCGGCACGTCGGCGACCTCATGTCCCGCCTCGGCTCGACCGGTCCGATCCAGTCGATCCTTGCCGAAGGCGTCGTCAGCGCGATGGTGGACGCGGTGCTGGCGGTGCTCACCCTCACCGTGATGGCGCTGCTCAGCGTCAAGCTGATGCTGATCGTCCTCGCCGCGACCCTGCTCTACATCGGCTTCCGGCTCGCCGTGTACCCGATGATCCGCCGCCGCACGGAAGAGGAGCTCGTCGCCCGCGCGAACGAGGAAACCTACCTCATCGAGAGCATCCGCGCGATCCGCGCGATCAAGCTCCACGTCTTCGAGCCGATGCGCGAGAATGGCTGGCGCAACAAATATGCCGAGGTCGTCTCCGCGGGCTATCGCAACCGCATCTACAAGATCGTCACCAAGCTGACCGAGAGCCTGCTGCTCTCGGCGCAATACCTGCTCACCGTCTATCTCGGCGCGCTGGCGGTCATGTCCGACCAGATGACGGTCGGCCTGCTCCTCGCCTTCCTCGCCTACCGCTCGTCCTTCATGTCGAGCGGCACCGCGCTCATCGACCATTGGGAGCGCTGGCGGCTGATCTCCGTCCATCTCGAGCGCCTGTCCGATATCGTCGCGCAACCGCGCGAGGACATCCTCCCCGCCCCCGCCCGCAACGCGGTGCTGCCGCCGCCGGCGCTGCGCGCGGAGAAGCTCACCTTCGGCTACGACCGCGACGGCGCGCCGGTGCTCAAGGAGATGGATTTCGAGATCCCCGCCGGCAGCTACGTCGCCATCGTCGGCACGTCCGGCGCCGGCAAGACGACGCTGATGCGGATCATGCTCGGCCTGCTCACGCCGACCTCCGGCAAGCTCCTCGTCGACGGCAAGCCGCTCACGGCGGCGACCACCTCCGAGTGGCGCGCCCGCATCGCCGCGGTGCTGCAGGACGACCAGCTGCTGACCGGCACGCTCGCCGACAACATCGCCTTCTTCGACGACCGTCCCGACGACCAGCGCATCGAGGCGGCGGCGCGGCTCGCCCGCATCCACGATACGATCATGGACATGCCGATGGGCTATCAGAGCCTCATCGGCGACATGGGCGCCGCCCTCTCCTCGGGCCAGCGCCAGCGGGTGATGCTCGCCCGGGCCCTCTACCGCGACCCCGACGCCCTGTTCCTCGACGAAGGCACCGCCAATCTCGACGAGGAGAACGAGCTGGCCATCGCCGACACGATCGCCAACCTCCCGATCACGCGCATCGTCGTCTCTCACCGTCCGATCCTGGTCGAGCGGGCCGAGATCGTGCTGCGGCTCGACGAGGGCAAGCTCGTGCGCGCCCCGCATCCGGCGGCCGGCGGCTCCGCCTGGGATCGCCTTCGGGAAATGGCGCCGGCGTTAAAGAGACCCGGCTACTGACCGGCGGCCGCAGGTCGATCGTCATGCCGGACTTGATCCGGCATCCATCTTCCTCCTCCTCGGCAGAAACAGGTTGAGCCCGGATCAAGTCCGGGGTGACAGGGCACTTCTCCTGCTGGCGGGATTTCCCAACCCTTGGTGCCCGGCACCTCGGATCGCCCCGTACGGCCCAAGGGCTGCATTGCTAAGTCCTTGGCAAATCACCACATCCTGAACTTGGCACGGCCTGTGCTTAGCAGTTCGCGAGACCGGCGAGCGCCGGATCCGCCATGCCAAGGAGTTCGATCATGCGCTTTCCGAAGCCCACCCTTCTCACCCGCGACGACACCGTCCTCGGCGTCTGCCAGGCGCTCGGCCAGGATTTCGGGTTCAACCCGCTGTTCCTGCGCGTACCGCTCGCCGTGGGCCTGCTGTGGAACCCGGTGGCGGTCATCGCCATCTACGTCGCGGCGGCGCTGTTCGTCGGCGTGATCCGCATCGCCATGCCCGACCCGGTGCAGGCAGAGGCCGCCGCCGCCGCTCCGACGCCCGCGGAGGCTGCGGTGGCCGAGTACGAGCCGCAGCCGCTGGCGGCCTGAAGCGCGCACCGGGAGCCCCGGCTCCCGGCGTCTTCAGAAGGCGATCGTCCCCTCGATCCCGAACGTGCGCGGCGGGTTGAAATTGGCATAATCGCCGATCACGTTCGCGTTGGCGTTCGAGCGCCGGTAGATGTGGGACTCATTGAGCAGGTTGCGCGACCACAGCCGGATCGTGCCCTTGACGCCGCCATTCGCGTTCAGCGCGATGTCGGCGAGCGCGATACTGCCGTTCACGATGAAGCTCGAGTCCGTCAGCACGTTCTCCGCCTGGAAGCTGTAGGTTGGATCGGCATAGTTGGCGTCGAGGTGGAAGCGCAGGTTGGCCTCGCGGATGCCGGGGACCGGCGTCTCGAAATCGATGAAGCCGGACACGGCGTTCTTCGGGGTGAAGACTGTGAATACGTTGGTGATGGCGCCGAACAGCGGGCCGGCGATCGGGTTCGCCACTGGCGGTACCTTTACGTCCGTGTAGGCGTAAGAGGCGCCCAGGGTCAGGCCTTTTGCCGGCCGTACCGTCAGGTCGACCTCGACGCCCTTGATCTTGGACGTCCCCGGAGCGTTTACCGTCTCCTCGGTGTGCAGGTTGAAGGTCGGGCTCGGCGCGCCGTTCGGCAGGAACTGCACGGGGTCGACGAAGTCGAAGTCGATCTGGGTGTTCTTGCGGTTCATCTGATAGGCCGCGACGTTCAGGCGGACATGATGGTCGAGGAAATCGGTCTTGGCGCCGATTTCGAAAGCCTGGACGGTTTCCGGATTGAACCTGCGGAACGTGCCTGACCGCGCGTTGGCGCCGCCGGCGCGGAAGCCGGTGGAATATTTTGCGTAAAGGTTGATCCCCGGTGCGGCCTCGAATGCGAGCGTGGCCATCGGATCGAAGCGGCTGTTGGAATAATCGAGGGTGTAAGGGGTCGAGACGCCGTTGATTGTGGTCAACGCGCCCTTGCGCGTCTCATGGGTGAAGCGACCGCCCGCCGTCAGATGGAACTGCTCCAGGCCCGCCGGCGTGTAGGTGAACTGGCCGAAGCCGGCATAGCTCTTGCCCACGGCATAGCTGTCGCGCTGCAGGAACCAGTAGCGGCGGTCCCAGCCCTGATTGCCCGACGTGACGGCACCCGTCGGGTTCGGCGGCACCTGGTTGACGAATGTGTAGGCGGTGCCGTCGACATTCCACTGCATCGGGTTCGGTGTCGCCGCGCGCTCCGCCGCATGCTCGTTGAAATAGTAGGCGCCGAGGACGAAATCGAGCTGCGGCAGGGTGCCGACGATCTGAAACTCCTGGCTGAACTGGTGCTGGAACAGTTCGGACAGGCTGTAGCGACCGAAGAAGCCGAACGGCGCGAAGGCGCTGCGGTGCGCGCCGGCGGACGCGTCCCACTGATGGGTCTCGACGCCGCGCCAGGCGGTGATCGAGCGCAGCTCCAGCTCCTTGCCGAGCTTGTACTTGATCGCCGCCGTGGTGCCGTGCGTCTCATCGACGCTCGGCTGCTGGACGACGCCCATGTCCACGGTCGACATGCGCCGATCGCCGCTCACCCGGACGAGCGGCGCCAGCGGCGCGATGCAGGTGGAGCATTTGGTCGTGGTGCCCGGCGCAACCAGGATGTACGAGCTTGCCGAGTTCAGGTTCGGGTTCACGAGCTTCGGATCGACGATGTAGGTGCCGACCACCTTGCCATTGGGGTTGTAGTCGATCAGCTGGCTGTAGTTCGGCGTGTTCTCATCCTTGGCCTGGTCGTAGGACACGTCGACCGTGAGCCCCTCGATCGGCGTCCAGCGGGCCGACGCCCTTCCGCCGACACGATTGTAGTAATTGAACCCGTACTGGCCGCTGGCCGTGTTGCGCGTCGTCGCGCCCTGGTGCTGCAGCACGCCGTCGAACTTGAACGCGAGGTTTGCAAAGGCCGGAAGGTCGACATGCGCTTCGGCGTTATATTCGCTGTAATTGCCGACTCCCGCCGTCAGACGGCCGCCGAACTCGCCGCTGGGCGCCTTGGTGACGATGCTGAGCGCGCCGCCTTCGGTGTTGCGGCCGAACAAAGTCCCCTGCGGGCCGCGCAGCACCTCGATCCGCTGCACGTCGAACAGGGCGTTGTTGAGGCCCTGCGAGCGGCCGAGATAGACGCCGTCGACATAGACGCCGACGCCCGGCTCGCGGGCGGTCTGGTTCTGGTCGAACGGGACGATGCCGCGGATGCCGATGGTGAGCGCCGACTGACGCGCCTCGAAGGTGGTGACGCGAAGGCTGGGGACGCCGCCGTCGGCGAGGTCGAGCAGGCTCTCGATGTGCCGGTCGCGGATCACCACCGGATCGACCACCGACAGGGCGATGGGCGTGCGCTGCAGGTTGGTCTCGCGCCGCGTGGCGGTGACGACGATCTCGTCCAGCCCGCCATTCTCCTGCGTCGTGATGGGAGCGCCGGGTGCGGCATTCTGCGCCGTGGCCGTGGTGGTAGTCGCCGGGTGATCCGGCTGGGTGGTCTGCTCCGTCTGCGGCGCGGTTGTGCTTCCCGCCTGGGCCAGCTGGACGGCGGGCGGATTCGCCGCCGCCGCAGCGGTGGTTGCGTCGGCCTGGGCATGCGCCATGGCAGGCAGAACCGACCCGCTGAGCGCGAGCATGGCGAACGTCTTCTTCATGATGTGCAAGTCCCCATTCCGAATCAGGATGGGATCGGACTAGGTCCGGGCCGGGACTCTCCGGTGACGGCTATGCGACAGATTCATGTCAGCCGCCCGGGCGGCGGAACCCCAGCAGCACATTCCCTTCCGTCGACAGATAGTTGCGGCGGTAATCGAAGCGGAGCGTGTCGGCGAACAGCAGATAATAATATTTCATCTGCTCCGACCACCAATAGCCGGGGCAATGATCGGCCTGCCGCTTGGGCTGCGACGTGACGTCGGCGAGGTCGGCATAGCCGAACGGTGCCTTGTTCCACCGGCGCATGGTGAGGAAGTGGTCGCGCGCGATCTCGCGCCAGCGCGGGCGGCGGTCGAGCAGCCAGAGGTTGAAGCAGGCATCGGCGAGCTCCGGTCGCAGCGCATTGCCGACCTGCGTCGCCTTGCCCGTCGCATAATCATAGCCCTCGGGGAGCACGCCGTAGCGCGCCTGCACCTTCGCCCAGCTTTCGGTATAGGCGGCCCCTTCGCGCGGCGCGCCGCCCTGGGCCAAGAGGCCGCCGAAGAAGGCGGCGAGCTCGTCCTGCTCGCTGGAGACCAGCGCACCCGTTTCGAAATCGACGTCGGCGAACCACAGGCTCCCGTCCTGCCATCGTTGTTGGTGCTTCAGGATGGCGCGAACGCAGATCTGGTACATGCGCCGGCAGTCGGGGTCGCCGAGCAGCTGCCAGCCGTCCCAGAGATATTCGAAGAAGCTGTCGCAATAGGAGCCGACCGTCGCCCGGCGCGAGCGCCATTCGCCACTCAGCACGTCGATCTGCGTCGCCACGAGATCGAGCCCTGAGCGTCGCGCGAACACCGCCTGCGCTGCACGCTTGGCGGAGCGGGCGTAACGCGGATCGCCGGTCCTGAGGCTGAGCATGCCCCATTCGGGGAGATAGGTGGCGATGTCGGCGGGGCTGGTCACGCTCTCGCGCGGCTTGCCGGTCGCGAGGTTGACGAACCGCCAAGGCATGCCGGTGGGCGTGTCGAACGCCGGCAACAGCCGGTCCGCCAGGTCACGGGCCTTGGCGAGCAGGGCGGGATCGCCGCAGGCATGGTGCGCGGAGAGCAGCCCGCCGACGAGCCGGATCGACGTCTCGAATACGGAGACTTCGCCGTCCACGTCGAAGCGGAGATGCTCGAGCACCCAGTGGAGCCCCTCTTCGAACCGGTCGTCGAGACCCATCACCCACAAGGTGTCGAGCGCTTCGACGAGGCTGAGGCCGAGATGGTGGTTCTTGAGCGGGAAGCTCGACGAACCGCCGCTGATCGGTTTGATCTCGTCCTTGCCCCAGGCGAGGCGCCGGTAATGGTCCCACGCCCAGGCGAGCTCGTCTCTCACCTCCCGGGCGAGGGCCTTCCACGCGCCGCGGCGTCCGGGCGCGGCGAGCGGCACGCCGGCGCCGGCCGCCGCCCCCAGCAGCAAGGCCGTGCCGGCGACCGCTTCGCGTCGTGCCATGCGCATCAGGCGGAGCTCTACCGCCGATGGCCGCGAAAGCCACCCATTTCGGCACCGGGTTCTTCGGCTCGTTGCGGCCACAGCGTCATTGCTTCGGAGGAAGCGACATGCTTGTGCCTGGCCGTGGCGGCGACAAGGACAGCGCGTGGCGGCAAGCGTTGCCGGTCGGAAGCCGTCCGGAGCGGCACACAGGCGAGGAGAGAGAGAGCGAAACGTGGCGCGTAACTATCACAGCCGCAAGAGAATCCTCGTGACCGGGGGCGCCGGCTTCCTCGGTTCGCACCTGATCGATCGCCTCCTCGGCCAGGGCCATGAAGTGTTGTGCGTCGACAACCTGTTCACCGGCACGAAGCGCAACCTGGACCATCTCCACGCCGACCCGCGGTTCGAATTCCTGCGGCACGACATCTCGCTGCCGCTTCATGTCGAAGTCGACGAAATCTACAATCTGGCGTGCCCCGCCTCGCCCGTGCACTATCAGCACGATCCGGTTCAGACGACGAAGACGTCGGTGCTCGGAGCGATCAACATGCTGGGCCTGGCCAAGCGGCTTCGCTGCCGGATCCTCCAGGCCTCGACGAGCGAAGTCTATGGAGACCCGTCGGTCCATCCCCAGGTCGAAAGCTATTGGGGGAACGTCAATCCGATCGGCGTCCGTTCCTGCTACGATGAGGGCAAGCGCTGCGCCGAGACCTTGTTCTTCGACTATCAGCGCCAGCACGGCGTCGACATCAAGGTCGCCCGGATTTTCAACACCTACGGCCCGCGCATGCATCCCGCCGACGGCAGGGTCATTTCCAATTTCATCATGCAGGCGCTTCGCGGGGCGCCGATCACGCTGTTCGGCGACGGCACGCAGACGCGATCCTTCTGCTTCGTCTCGGATCTCGTCGACGGCCTGGTTCGGCTGATGGACAGCCCTGAAGGCTTTTTCGGTCCCGTGAATATCGGCACGCCGTACGAATTTACGATTGGCGCCCTCGCGGAACTGATCGTGAAGCTGACGGGATCGTCGTCGACCATCCGCCGCCAGCCCCTGCCGAGCGACGATCCGATGCAGCGGCAGCCGGATATCGCACTTGCCAGGACCCGTCTCGGCTGGGAACCGACGGTCGGGCTGGAGGAAGGGCTGACCCGCACGATCGAATATTTCCGGCAGGAGGTGCTCGACTCGCCGCCATCCTGACCGCCGGGCCCCAGCGGCTCCGCGGCGGCCTGCAGGGCATTGCTGCAGACGGCCCCCGGCGAAACCGCCCGGGCATCGCTGCCCATGCGCCCTCGCTTCGCCCGGAGACGGCACGAAGCCGTTCCCGAACAGCCGCCGCGGAGTTGCAGTCCCGTGGACCCCGGTAAGCAGGCGCTTCCGCTCCTGCGCCCGGCGGCTCCGGAAAAGCCTCTCCGCGGCGGCAGGTCCGACAATAGACGCGCATCGAGCGGCGCCCATACGCAATTGTCCTTATTCCGACCCGAGGACTCCCGCCAGATCGCGGCGTGCGCCCTCCGATCTCACCACGCGGCGACCATGCCGATCGTGGCCACAGCCATGACGGCCGTCGCGGCCCAGCCGAAGACGAGGAGCGGCCCGTTGCCGGTGAAGCGGCCCATCGTGTCGTGGCGCGATACGACGACCATCATTGCCGCCATGATCGGCACCGCGACGACGCCGTTGATGACGGCGCTCCAGAACAGCGCCTTGATGGGATCGATGTTCGCCCATTGGAAGGCGAGGCCCAGCAGGACGGCGAGGCCGATCACCGCGTAGAAGCCGACCGCCTCCCAGGGTTTGTATTCGAGGCCGCATTTCCAGCCGCGCGACTCGCCGATCGCGAAGGCGGCGGAGCCGGGGCGTTTCCACGACTCACAAGGAAACACTCGCGGCGGTCCCGGCGGTCCTAGCGACGGATTGGTCCGTGACCGGCCACGGGGAGACTGTCTGGTTTCCGAGACTGACGACTTCAAGCGAACGCTCGGCCAAAACCGAAGGCCGTCGGGTGCGCAAAACGCCCGGCGCAAATTGCGCCGGGCGTCCCAGGAGACCCGGAGGCTCGTCCGGTCGGCTCCCGTATAACCGCTCTCTGCACGAACGAAAGCGAAGCTGAAGTCGCGGCGTCCAGAAATGGGGCAGCGGTTAAGCGTTGCCACACTTTTTGGCGATAAGCGGGCCGTCCCCAGAACGATGGCTCGACATGTTCAGCAGAAAAACGAACCCCACGCCACACGTCCTGAAACTGACCACGGCAGAGGGGCATCAGTTCAGCTCGCTCGGAGCCGTTGCCGTGGAAGAGGGCGGCGAGCGGGTGTCCTACGCCACCTTCCATCAGAGAGCCGGCGCCGTTGCAGCCGCACTCCATGCTGCCGGCGCTGGGCGCGGAGCCGTCGTAGCGATCTGCCTGCCGCGGTCTACGGACCAAATCGTTGCCATGGCCGCGGCGTGGCGGATCGGCGCCGCCTACTTGCCGCTCGACCCGTCTTGGCCGGAGGCGCGGCTCTCCGACTTCGTCGCCGAGGCAGGGTGCGCCGCGGTCGTCGCCGAAGCCGAGCGGGGCCTGGGGATCGCCGGAACCGCCCCCCTCGTCACGCCGCAAGCGGATCGCGACGGCGCCACGCCTCCCGAATCCGCGTGCCAGCCGGACGATCTTGCCTACGTCATCTACACGTCCGGCTCGACGGGTA
>Ga0213876_10002230_pt1 | contig 11430 bp, 10 predicted proteins | sample BarmaccomBMRX_R9_FD_160113 | JGI IMG/M metagenome (GOLD analysis project Ga0213876, IMG submission 160113) | Root-associated microbial communities from Barbacenia macrantha in rupestrian grasslands, the National Park of Serra do Cipo, Brazil - RX_R9 | ecosystem: Host-associated > Plants > Roots...
GCGGGCCGGCTTTCAATCGGGCCAGCTTGCCGGCGAGGTAGCCCAGGCGTTGCTCTAACCAGGCGTCGCGCCTTTCGTGCAGGGGTAACGCGGCTCGGGGGGTCGCTTCGGCAAGGTTAGGATCGCCGTTCATGAAGGGTAGTTTACGGGGCCGACCGGCAGGCAGATGCCAGGTTCCCTGGCGGGTTCAAGGATACATGCGCGAAAAAGGGGCTATAGGCAACCGCCTCCGACGATCGGCCGGGCAAGCGGGCCTTCATAGGCGGTTGACAACCGCCTCCGCCACGCCCCGTGTCCGGAGGTCGGCCTGGCGCCTTGCGACAGGAGGGGGCAACCGATGTTGCCCCCTCCTGATGCGCCCGGTCCTGCAGGATGATTCGATGCGCCCCGGTCCACCGCCGATAAAGGGAGCCGTAACGTCTGATCTCAGAGATTTGCACTCGCCAAGCGGGGGAACCGCTCTCAAAGGCGGCAACCCGCTTGGACCGTCACAAGGGGCTCTGCCCGTAGCCGGCTTCGGTTTGGCCGGGTCTCGTTGTACCCCTACCCCTGAGGTGCGCTCATCGCTTCGGAAACTTCAAACCCAAGAACGCCTCTGTAGCCGGCTTGCCCGAAGCCTGCCAGAGCTTGACGACCTCGAAGACGATCACGGTGGTGTAGGTAACGGCAATCCAAAGGCAGACCTCCTCGATCGGCAGCCCGGCCCAGGCGCCGATGAACAGGCCAAGCATCTGTTTTGGCTGAAAACCCCACCACTGGTACGGTACCGCCAGCGTGACCTCCCAGAGCAGGCTGACCAGGAGGATGAAAAAAAGCGTGAGGCTAAACGCCCGCCAGTTGATCAGGCCGCGGGCCGTGGGGAAGAACCCCGCCGCGGGGACAAACGACACGGCCACCAGGAAGGTGAAATACTCCGGGAAGCCCTCGCGCACCGGCGAAAAGAGCTTCTTGTAGGCCACCGCCGCCCCAATCAAGGCCACCCCCAGGATCGCCGAGGGCCGATGGAACCGAATCAGCCGGTCCATTTGCTTCGAGGCCCGCGGGTAATCGGGCACCCCGTAGGCGGCCAGCCAGTATTCGTCCAACCAGAGGTAGAGCAGTAAGTCGGCCACGAAGCCGGCTAGGTAAAAGGCGTACTCCTCGATCGGGACCGGGCGGTGCAAGGCCGGGGCGCCGAGGCGCAGCGTGGCGCCCGCGTTGGGGAACACAAAGAAGCGGCTGGCGAACAAAAAGTCGGTCGCGAAGCCCAATGGCACCAGGATGGCGAGGGTCCGCCAGAAGGCCCGGCGCGGAAACTGCATGTCCTTGCGCGGCAAAAAGCCGAAGGCGACGGCCCCGATGGGCACCAGAAAGAGCAGCAGGCTCCAGGTGTAGCCCTGCGGGGTGGGGTCGGGGCTGGTCATTTGGAGTTTGGCGGGGGAGCGCACCCTTGCCAGGGTCAGGGCGGCGGGCAGAACGACCGTCGCGAGCATGGCTGCGACCATCCAGGCGCTGAGGCGTGGGCGGGGCAAAGGGTGGGGCCGGGGTTGGTGCATGGATAAATGAACCTCCTCAAGGTTTGCGCCCCCACTTTCCTGGCATGGTGGCCCGGCGTCGAGCGGTTCTCGCGCGGCGTGGCGAGCCGTGCAAGGGAACGAGGGTTTCGGGCATTGCCGGCGGTGCTTACCCCAACCGGCGCGAAAGCGTCCAAACCCACGAGGGTCTGTGGGGCTCAGCGCTGCAGAACCATCCCCCGATCGGCTATAAGGCTGGGGCAAGGGGTGAAGGCACGGCGGGGCAGGACGGCGGCAGCGGGAGCGGGTTGCCAATGGCGGGCGGCCCGATCGGCCGCCGCCACGCGGGTGAGTCCACCGCACCGGAGGAAGGGCGTTTGGAAACGGGAGCTTCGACCGGTCGCGCCAGACCTTGACTCCGCTGTGAGGCGTGAACCGGGCGTAGGCGGTTGATGGCGGACGGCAACCTTGCCGACTTGGGGAGGGCGCACCGACGCTCCCCCACCCCACGATGCGCCTGCTCCGAAGGACGACAAGACGTTGCCCGGCCAACCGCCGACCAAGGGAGGCGGAACAACTAACCCCCAGCGGCTTCGAACCCGCCACGCCAGCGGACCCTTTCCCAAAACACTTGCCTGAACCACCACCACCACGACGATTTTCCAGGCCAACCGTCGTTGGGCCTTGATTCCGGCCAAAGTACGGAAGCGCTTTTCAATAAACCGCCCCCTTAAAAACCGAAACGGAATTGACAAGCCAAACCGGCTCTCCTCGGATCAGGCGGTTATGAAAAAGCTTGTCCTTATTGCCATTGTCCTCGCGGTGGCCGGTTGCGCGGTTGCGCCTGCCCCCCAGCCCCGCACCGCCGTCTACAACGCGGCGGAGTACGCGCCTTACGGGCGCAAAGGCAACGGGCGCATCCTGGGACAGGCGTTCCTGCGCACCGTGGGCGGGGACGTGAAGTACGGTGCGGGCTACGACGTGGTGCTGCACCCGGTCACGTCGTTTACCACCGAATGGTTTGAGAAGACCATCCAGCAAGGCATCCGGTTGCAGGAAGCCGACTCGCGGGGAGACCAATACGCCGTCCGGACCATCGCCAACGGGGAAGGCCGGTTCGGTTTTGAGCATTTGCCGGCCGGGCAATACTACCTGACGTGCGCGATCCATTGGGGCGTCCCAGGCAACATCGGCGTGCTTCCAGCAGGCGGCATTGCCTACGCCAAAGTCACAGTGCCCGAAAACGGCACCGTCGCGGCAATCGTGACGAGGTGAGGATGCCCGACGATCAAAGCCAACGCCCTAGGCGAATGATCACTACCAAAGCGGATGCCGCAATGCCTCGAAGTCGCAACTACACCTGTCTCGTGCTCGCCAGTCTTGCTCTTCTTGCGCCGTCCTACGCAGACGACCTTTCGAACGAAGCCTTGGCAAAACGGGTCCAGGAACTTGAAAAGCGGCTCAGCGCCATTGAGAGCATTCCCCAGGTGGCTGCAATGCTGAAACTCCGTGAAGAGGTCAATGCCTTGCCGTCCCCCACGCCAAACCCCACTCCGCAGGAAAACGCGCCACTTATGATCTCTGATTGGCAATACCAATTCAAGGATGGCGAATACGAGTGGGATAAACGGCACCTGATCCGGTACGCACTCACCAACCGAACGGATCACGCCATTAAACTGGTCGATGGCTCCCTAACCTTTCGGGACTTGCTGGGAGAACAAATCTTTGTCCGACTGGATCAGGACGTCTTTTACCCTCCGCACGATACCGTACCAACGCAAGGCGCATGGAAGATAAATCCCCTTAACCCTGAAGAGATGCGGCTGCAGCGTATGAATCATGACAACGTAAAGGCCGAAGTTCTGATCCGTCGCGTTGTGTTCGACGACAACACCGTTTGGAGCGCCACCCCTTGAGGCGCGGGCGCTGCGGGTGTTTTTTGTCGGCTACCGCCTAACTGTGGAAACGGCAGCAGAGCGAATCGCCGCGCCCCGGCCCACTGCCGACCAAGGGAGGCGGGACCTTTGACCCCAGAGAAGAGAGGCCGGCTGCGCTCGCGCAAGGTCGTCAGGGCTCCTTAAACGGCATCCTTCCCGGTTTCGCCGGGCCCCTGCCCTTTACCGCCCTGGCTCTCTTGCCCCTCGCCCCCGCTCCGCCGGAGGTATCGGGTTATGATCGGGAAAGGAATGTTTCCATTCCCTCGAATCGTCCCGGGTTGCCCGATGAGCGCACGCATCCCCGTTTGCGCGCGTTTGCCTTGGGGCGATCCCTAAAGCCATCAGCGATGAACCCCCTGCTTCCGGAAGGGACGGAGCAACCGACCCCAGCGGCCGCGGCCTGAGGTTACGCGCCCTCGCGTTTAGAGGGTGCGCCCTCTAGTAGGACCAGGTATGATTCCGTACGGCCCGCAGAGGCGACCGCCGACCCTATGAGCACCCTTACCCAACCGCCCCCGGTCCACTTCGATGCCGTGCGCCGGTTTACGGTCGAGGAGTATTACCGGTTGGTGGAGGCCGGCATCCTGGAGGAGGATGCCCGCGTCGAGCTGCTGGACGGCCAAATCATCCCCATGGCGCCGATCGGCCCCGAACACCACTGGATCCTGGACGAACTGACCGAAACCTTTGTGGAGCAACGCGGCGGGCGTTTCAAAGTCGGTCCGGGCCGGTCCCTGCCGATCCGGCCCCACGACGTGCCCGAACCGGACTTGGTGCTTTACCGGCCCGGCATCGGTCGCCGGCGGCACCTCACTGCTGCGGACGTGCTGCTGGTGATCGAAATCGCCGACAGCACCCTCACTCACGACCTGGGCTACAAAGCGGACCTCTACCGGCGGGCCAAAATCCCGGAATATTGGGTGGTTGACGTCCGCCACCGGTGCCTGCGGGTCTTTACGCTGGCCGGCGAGCGCTACGAAACCAGAACCGTCAGGGAGGGCAAGGCGTCGCCGCAGGCTTTATCGGGGGTTGAGATTGATGTGACGGCCCTGCTGTCGAGCGGCGCTTGAGGGGGATTGGTACCGTTTTTGCGCTTCGACAGAGCGCAGCTCTGCCCGAACGCAAAAGTTCGTTACCGTCGCACCCGAACCGGAGCGATGCGGCAAGGAAGCAAACGGCTTAAATAGAGGGGACCCCCCCGAGCGTAGCGAGAGAGGGGCGTCGGCTGTTTATGACGGATTGCGACCTTGCGCGAGCGAGGGAGGGGGCAACCGACGTTCCCCTACCCCACCGTGCGCCTAGTCCTTTAGGACGATTCGACGCGCCCCGGCCCACCGCCGACTCGGGAGGCGGAACGCCTGACCCCAGCGGTTTGAACTCGCCACGCCGGCGGCACCTTTTCCCAAAAAAGAAGCTGCTTCGGGACTCATGCTTCCGTAGACATACCCTCCAAGCGCAACGGCGGCAGGACGCCACGGCCGACCCCAAAAGCGAATCCTGCGTGGCGACCCCGCAATCGATAATGAAATGCCTTCCCTTAAATCGCCCGAAGGAAGTATAGCCATCTTGAGATTTCTGCAGAGGGTCGGCGGTGAATTGCCCCGGAGCCAACCCAAGCGCCGCTTCCGGACTGAAACGACCATGAAGCCGATCCGCGACGGGTGATTTCAGTGGATGGGGCTCCCCAAACATGAGCGGGCAAATCTTTATCAGCTACCGCCGCGAGGACGCTTCGCATCCCGCGGGACGGCTGTATGACCGGCTATCGGCGCGTTTTCCCCAAAACCAGATCTTCATGGACGTCGATAACATCCCTGCAGGAATCGACTTTGTAGAGGCGATTCAGAAAAGTGTGAGCGCTTGCGACGTGCTCATCGCCGTCATTGGCAAGCAGTGGTTGACTGCCTCTGATGAGGAAGGGAGGCGTCGGTTGGACCATCCCGAAGACTTCGTGCGCCTAGAAATCGGGACCGCCCTGAAGCGGGGCATTCGGGTGATTCCCGTGCTCGTAGACCGGACCGTGATGCCTCGGGCGGACAACCTGCCTGAGGATTTAAAACTCTTGGTTCGTCGGAATGCGGTTGAGATCAGCCACGACCGGTTCCGGGCCGATTCGGAGCGGCTGGTCGGCGCCGTGGAGCGTGCGTTGGAGGACGCCCGCGTTGAGGCCGAGCAGCGTGAGCGCGAAAAGAAAGAACGGTTTCAGGCAGAACGCCTGGAGCTTGAACGTCGTCAACAAGAGGAACGGGAGCGGCTCCAGGCGGAACAGCGTGAGCGGGAACGGCTGGAAGCCCAACGCCGCGAGCGCGAAGGAAAGGAGCAAGCGGAAGCTGAACGCCATGAAACGGAGGCACTCGGGGGCATGGGTGCCGATTCCCGAGCCCCCCTGTCCAGTCGGACTCCCCCTAAAGGGGGCGCCACGAACCTTAAAAAGCCGCGGCGGTTGCTGATGGTAATAGCGATTGGCGTTGTGGCCTGCCTGCTCGGCATTGGCCTTTTTAAGGCAACCCGATCTCCGTCGGTTTTGATTGGGGGCTCATCGTCGGCCACACCGGCTCCCCTTGCTGCGGCGCCGAACTCACCCAACCCGATGCCTTTAGCCAGCCCGGCTTCCCCGAATCCCAAGCCTCCGTCACCTGTGAGCCAGCCTCTACTGAGCCCTACACCAACGCCGACCGCCGGTGATTGGGCATATTACGGTGAGCGAAGCCCGAATAACCAAACGTGGTCTGCAAAGTACTTCCGAAAAGCGGACGGCGATGCTGACGCAGTCCCTCAGGTAGGGGATGTCGTAGCGGCCCAAGGTCAGGTTAACATCAGGAAGGGGCCGGCCTACCGTCAAGGGCAGTTCTACTATAACGAAGAGACCACTGGTGAGATTGTGAACCGCGGCGAGCATCTCAAAGTGCTTGAGGTCAGGGGGCCATTTCCGGGCAATCCCCCAGACCGAGAATATCCGTGGTTGTACTTTCGCTTTCAACGTGTCGGTAAATAGTGGGTTCAGCTTTGGTTAACTTCATCGTTTCCTTTCTTTCTGGATTTTGCTTGGCGCTATATGCCGGATGGGACCTTGTGCAAGCGGGGCGAGAGGGCGGCTAATGCGCCGCTGCCCTGGCCTGGGCGAGCTCGCCGCCGGCCAACCAGCGACTCCGGAGGCGGAACATCCAACCCCAGCGGTTTGAACTCGACATGCCGGCGGACCCTTTTTCCCACAAACAAAGCAGCGTCAGCCACCGGACAAAGCGGCTCGAGCGTCGGCGTTCGGTTCAATGGGGTTGAGCCGTCAAGCCCGCCGCCCATGACGGTCCCGGGTCCGGGCCGTCCGGTGCGGATCCGGGGACCTCATGGCCCGTTCCCCTGCATTCGAGTTCATCCAGTCCCGCGCTGACCGTGCGAATCGTCGCCCAGCAATGAAAACGGCGGGCGGGGTCGGCCGTGAGCACAAAACGGCGGTAAGCGGCCACGGCGCCCCGCAAAAAGCGCCAGAGGCTTCGCCCTCCGGTCCATCGCTTGAGGTCCTCAGCTCGACCAAAAGGCCGAAACTTACAGGTAACTCAGCCACCCCCAGCCGGGATGGGCGCCCTTGAACGCCAGGTACCACCGGCAGGGGAAGTAAAGCAGCCCTAAAACAAGCCACCACATCAGGTAAATGAAGGGCAAGCCGTGGCCGTACCCGGCCGGGGGGTCTTGGGTCATAAAGCGCCCCTGCCAGAGCCAAGCGACGGGTTGATGGAAAAGCCAGCCCACCGCGATGGCCAAGCCGTGGATCACAAAGAGGTGCAGGACGTAGTAAAACAGGGGCACGCGCCCGAACACCAGGACCATCCGCCCGACGCCGCGCCCCGCCGTCACGCCCTCCAGCCACGCCAGGAGGATCAGGGCGGGACCAAGCGTCATCAGCAGGTAATCCAGCGACGGCGGGTATTTCAGGGTGTCAAAAAAGGCGATGACGGTCCGCGTCAGGCGGGGCTGGACTTGCCAGGGCCCCGCCGTGGACGGCACGGGAGGGGGCAGGCCGGCGCCGCCGTTGCCGTAGCCGTTGAGCGCGCGCAGCGCAAAGAAAGCCAGCGTGAGCGCCACCCCCAGCCCGAGCGTCCACTTGCGGCGGTCCGGCCGCTCAAGCAGCGCCCCCAGCGCGTAGCCCGCCGCCATGACCCCGACCCAGGGCACTAACGGGTAGAGGACGACGAAGCCCGCCTTCGGCGTGATCCAGACCGCGCCGGGGCGATGGAGCACGGTCCAGAGGCCGGCGAGGTTTCCCAGCGCGGCCGGAGGGATCGGGTCGAGCAGGTTATGAAAGGCGATGGCGGTCACGCCCAGGGCGGCGATCCCGCGAAGCGGCAGGCGAACGATCAACGCCATCCCCACCATCGACCAGCCCAGCGCCCAAATCACTTGCGCCGTCGGGGCCGCGGCAAAGGCAAAATTCCACGCAAAGTGCACCACGGTCAGCTCCAGCAACACCAACCCGAGGCCGCGCGTCCAAAGGAAACGGGCGACTTGGGGCACGGGCTTGCCTCGGGTCACGGAGAGGTAGGCCCCGGTGCCGGCCAAGAGGAAAAACACCGGCGCGCACGGGTGGGTGATGACCCGGGTGAAGAACAAGGCTGCGGAGGTCTTGCTCAGGTCTTCCGGTTCAAAAGCCAGGCCGGTGAAGTAGTCGCGCGTGTGGTCCAGGGCCATGAGCACCATGGCCAGCCCGCGTAACAGGTCCACCGACGCCAAGCGCGGGGAGCGGCCAGAAGGGATTGGGGGGTCAAGGGTTGCAAAACGCGGTGGGTGCATCGGACTTTCTGGATTCCGAAGGTTGCCAAACGGCCCCTCGCCGGCGGCCAAAATTGCCACACTTCGGCTTAAAATGCCCGCGGCCAAACGCGCGGAGGCGACGGGCCCGGAGCGGGCCCCGGGGTGTTCCCCCGAAAAAACCGGAGCCCGCGTGGTGGACTAGTCCCGTTCCCGCCGCCGGGACGAATGCCCCGGTTGGAATCGCGCGGACACTTTAGCCCCGGCCGCCTTTGCCGGTCACTTACCCAATGGGGTGAGGAGGACCGCTGCGATCCCGAGCGGCCCACCACCGACAAAAGGGGGCTGGAAACGCCTGACTTCGGCGTCCGGACACGTGCCGCCGGCGCACCTTTTAACTTTCCATCTCGGCGTCGAAGGCCTTCCGGATCTCCCCGGCCGAATGGGTGGAAGCCAGACGGATGGCCACCCGGACGGTCTTGGAAAAATCGGGGGCGTCGAACCCCTGTCGGCCCGAATGCAGGGAAAGCGCTTTGAGGGCGTGGAGGGCTTCTCCGGTGAAGCTGACGGTGCGTTGCACGGTGGGTGCTTCGCGCCGGGGCCGGCCCACCTTCCGGCCGGCCGGTGCCGGCGCGGACGCTCGGTGGAGGGCCTCCTCGCGCTGGGGTTTGCCGGCCGCGCTCAAAATGCTCAGGGCTGCGGCCGCGTCGGGGGCTGGAGCGCCGGTTTTTCGCTTGCCTTTGGGGGTGGGCATACCATTAAACCATTAGGTTAATTTAGAAGGATTGAATGAGAACGCCGCGCTAGGCGAGGCTCAGGGCGAAGCTGAGCACCTCATTGGAGGCGGCTTCGTCCAGGGCGTTCCAGCCCAGCCGCATCGCCCGCTGGATGCATTCCCGAAGGGCAATGGGGGTGCTGCAGACCGGCACGGCGAACTCGCCCGGATCCAAGGCTTCGGCCTCCTTGGAGGCGGTGGTGCCCCGCCGGACTTGGTTCAGGACGATCAGGGCTTTGGCCTCCTTGGGCAGAAGCTTCGCGACGACCTTGGAGGTATTGACGGCGACGCTCAAGTCGACGATGCCCGGCCGGGTGGGGATGCACACCACGTCGGCGGCCCGGATGGCCCGCGCGACGTCCTCCGACTCGAGCCGCGGGGCGGTGTCGATGAGGGTAAATTCGGCGTTCAGGGCGCTTTCGATGCGCTGCAGCCGCAGCAGGCCGTCCAGGGAGCGTTGCGGGTCCAGGTCGACGAAGCGCACCCGCCGGCCGGAGCGTAAGAGCGCCAGGCCGAGCAGGAGGGTCAGGGTGGTTTTGCCCGTGCCGCCCTTGCCGCTGACGAAGGAGATGGTTTTCACGCGGGCCATGGGTCTAACAGGGTGCGGGAGCAGTGGACAAATAGATTAATTTTAAAATGGAAACGTTGGCCATCTGCAAATCAGGGACGAGACGCGTCCCGGCTCCCCCCGCCGACAAAGGCAAGCTCAAACCCCTAACCCCGGAGGCTCGAACTCGCCGCGCCGGCGGCACCTTTTCCGGATCCATCCCTTCCCCCGCCCCATCACGACCATCGGCTTGATTCACGGGCCGGGAAACGGTTGGATACCTCGCCGGGCCTGGCGGGTGCCAGAGGCACCGGCGCACGGCAGAGAGGGGGGCCCCTGGGGTTGGACGGGCCGGAAGCCCGCTCGGTTTCTCCCCGGCTAACCGATCCCCCGCAATCAGCGTGAAGCTTGAGGGACACCATAAAGGCTCAAGCGCCTCCAGGGGCCAGAAATCCATTCCCGGTTCCGGCTGGTATGCCTTTTGGTCGGCGTTATAGCGTGCGGGCATCTCTCGAATGGCCCGGGCTTGGCGGGTGCCAGGCACCGGCAAACCGCAGCGGGCTTCCGGTGGAGATCCCGGGGGCCCGCCCGTTTTTCGACGCGGTCACCGGTTGGCGTTAAACGCACCCGGCCAACCGCCGACAAAGGGAGGCCCAAACGCCCGACCCAGGGGCTTGAACTCGCCCCGCCGGCGGCACTTTTTCCCCAAAACAAGCGGCTTGGGGTCACCGGGCAAAGCGGCGCCGGCGTTCGGTTCAAGGGACCCGATCCGTTAAGCCCCTCGCCCACGACCGCTCCGGGTCCAGCAGGTCCAGCGCGGACCCTGAACCTTCATGGCCAACTCCCCCGCGTTCGAGTTCGTTCAACCCCGCGGCTCGACGGTGCGAATCGTCACCCAGCGGTGAAAACGGTAAGCGGGCTCGCCGGTATGCAGGAAATGGCGGTAAGCGGCTACGGCCCCCCGCAAAAAGCGCCGCAGGGGCGCGCTGGCCTTCAACCGAGCCTGCTTGCCGGCGAGGTAAGTGAGGCGTTGCTCTAACCACCCATCACGTTTCCCGCCATGGGTAGAGCGGGTCGCGGGGCTGGTCGTGCAGGAAAGGGGCCTGCAGGGGATTTTCCAACGCGTGTACCCGAGGCGCCGGGAATCCTTTCTCCCTGAACTTACCCCCACCGTTTTTTTTACTCCCCCATCCGCTGCCGGTTGGGATACCCTTTGGATCAGCGCGCCCATCCCATGCCGCACGCGCCAACAGCACGTCCACCATCCTCCCCCCGGCGGGGCCACGCCTTGCCCTTTTCTGATGAGCGTCGCCATTCGAAGCGATGAGAGGATTCGACAAGCCCCGGCGCGGCGCCGGGTCGCCATCGTTGGAAGCGGCCCGGGCGGCCTGGTCGCCGCCAAATTCCTCAAGCAGCACGGCTGGGAACCGGTGCTCTTTGAGCAAAATGATTCGATCGGGGGACAGTGGAACGCGCGCTCGCCTTACAGCGGCGTTTGGCCGTCCATGGTGACCAACACGAGCCGATGGCTGACCTGCTTTAGCGACCTCGCGCCCGAACCCAATCCGGTGATCTTCCCCTCCAATGGGGAGATCCTTGCCTATTTGGAACGCTATGCCCGGAGGTTTGGCCTCCTTCCCCACATTCGGTATGCGGCCCGGGTCGAATCGATCGAGCGTGACGCCCGAGGCGGCGGTTGGGTGATCGAATCCGACCACGGCAGCGAGAGCTTCCCGTACGTGGTGGTGGCTTCAGGCAGGTTTACCAAGCCGCTGATTCCACCCCTGCCCGGACTGGGATCGTTCTGCGGCGGGGGCGGGGTGCTCCACAGCCTGCACTACAAACACCCGGAGGGCTTCCGAGGCCAGCGGGTGCTGGTGGTCGGTTGCGCCATCAGCGCCCTCGAAATTGCCAGTGACCTGGCGATGCTGG
>Ga0213876_10002231_pt1 | contig 11425 bp, 10 predicted proteins | sample BarmaccomBMRX_R9_FD_160113 | JGI IMG/M metagenome (GOLD analysis project Ga0213876, IMG submission 160113) | Root-associated microbial communities from Barbacenia macrantha in rupestrian grasslands, the National Park of Serra do Cipo, Brazil - RX_R9 | ecosystem: Host-associated > Plants > Roots...
GACAACAGCCACGGCCTCAACACCGAGAAGATCAAGGCCAAGGCGCTGTCCAATGGCCTCGTCAGCGAGGCCGAGCTCGAGAAGATGAGCGAGGCCCACGTCCACAAGTTCATCTTTGCGCCGGGCTTCTCCACCGCTGCCGCCATAACCTCGGTCTCCGGCCGCGGTGTCGGCATGGACGTGGTGCGCACCAATATCGACCAGATCGGCGGCACCATCGATATCAAGTCGGTCGCAGGCGAGGGCACCTCCGTCACCATCAAGATCCCGCTGACGCTTGCGATCGTGTCGGCGCTGATCGTGGAGGCCGGCGGCGACCGTTTTGCCATCCCGCAGCTCTCGGTGGTCGAGCTGGTGCGGGCACGGGCCAATTCCGAGCACCGCATCGAGCGCATCAAGGATACCGCGGTGCTCCGCTTGCGCAACAAGCTGTTGCCGCTGATGCACCTGAAGAAGCTCTTGAAGATCGACGACGGCTCCTCCTCCGATCCCGAAAACGGCTTCATCGTGGTCACCCAGGTCGGCAGCCAGACCTTTGGCATCGTGGTCGACGGCGTGTTCCACACCGAGGAAATCGTGGTCAAGCCGATGTCGACGAAGCTGCGCCACATCGACATGTTCTCCGGCAACACCATTTTGGGCGACGGCGCGGTCATCATGATCATCGACCCCAACGGGATCGCCAAGGCGCTCGGCGCCGCAGGTGGCGCGAGCCATGAGCTCGGCGACGAGAGCGCCGCCCATCATGCCTCCACAGGCGAACAGGCCACCTCGCTGTTGGTGTTCCGCGCCGGAAGCAGCCAGCCCAAGGCAGTGCCGCTCGGCCTCGTCACCCGCCTGGAAGAGATCGCCGCCGACAAGATCGAGCTGTCGAACGGCCGCTACATGGTGCAGTACCGCGACCAGCTGATGCCGCTGGTGCAGATGGACGGCGCCAATGTTGCGACCGCCGGCAGCCAGCCGATCCTGGTGTTCGCCGATGACGGTCGCTCGATGGGGCTCGTGGTCGACGAGATCATCGACATCGTCGAGGAGCGGCTCAACATCGAGGTGGCGGGCTCGCAGTCCGGCATTCTGGGCAGCGCCGTGATCAAGGGCCAGGCCACCGAGGTGATCGATGTCGGCCACTTCCTGCCGATGGCGTTCGCCGACTGGTTCACCCGCAAGGAGATGAAGCCCTCGATGGCGTCGCAATCCGTGCTGCTGGTCGACGACAGTGCCTTCTTCCGCAACATGCTGGCGCCGGTGCTGAAGGCGGCGGGCTATCGGGTGCGGGTCGCGCCGTCGGCGCAGGAGGGGCTCAGCGCGCTGCGCTCGGGCCAGCGCTTCGACGTGGTGCTGACCGATATCGAGATGCCCGACATGAACGGCTTCGAATTCGCCGAGACCATCCGCTCCGACAACAACCTGCACGGCCTGCCGATCATCGGCCTGTCCTCGCTGGTTTCGCCGGCGGCGATCGAGCGCGGCCGGCTCGCCGGCTTCCACGACTATGTCGCCAAATTCGACCGTCCCGGCCTGATCGCGGCGCTCAAGGAACAGACCGCCGAACTCGCAAGGGCGGCATAGAGCATGATCCGGAAAAGTGCGAAGCGGTTTTCCGAAAAGATCATGCTCAAGAAAAGCCGCCGCGTGACAGCACAGTTTGAAAGGTTTTGAAATGACCAGCAAGACGGAAACGAGCGAGGGGCTGGTTGCCGAATACGTCACCGCCATGATCGGAGGCCAGCTGTTTGGTCTGCCGATCTCCCGCGTGCAGGACGTGTTCATGCCCGACCGCCTGACGCGCGTGCCGCTGTCCACAGCCGAGATCGCGGGCGTGCTCAATCTGCGCGGCCGCATCGTCACGGTGATCGACATGCGCGCTCGGCTCGGCCTGCCCAAGGCCAATGACGGCAAGCCGCCGATGGCGGTCGGCGTCGACCTGCGCGGCGAATCCTATGGCCTGTTGATCGACCAGATCGGCGAGGTGCTGCGGCTCGCCGAGGACAGCCGCGAGGAAAATCCCGTCAATCTCGATCCCCGCATGGCCAAGCTCGCCGGCGGTGTCCACCGGCTCGACGGCCATCTCATGGTCGTCCTCGACGTCGATCGCGTGCTCGAACTCGCGTCCGATTTGATGGCGGCGTAAGCGGCAAAGACCGCGCTGCTATCGGAATACAATGTCCCACAAGGGGTCTGGGAACTAAGAGGCTACAATGAGAACATGTCTGGTGGTCGATGACTCGAGCGTGATCCGAAAGGTCGCGCGCCGCATCCTGGAAGGGTTGGACTTCCAGATTGTCGAAGCCGAGGACGGCGAGAAGGCGCTCGACATCTGCAAGCGCGGTCTGCCCGATGCGGTGCTGCTCGACTGGAACATGCCCGTCATGGACGGTTACGAGTTCCTCGGCAATCTGCGTCGGCTGCCCGGCGGGGATCAGCCCAAGGTGGTGTTCTGCACCACCGAGAACGACGTCGCCCACATCGCGCGTGCGCTGCACGCCGGCGCCAACGAGTACATCATGAAACCGTTCGACAAGGACATCGTGACGGCCAAGTTCCAGGAAGTTGGTCTGATCTGATGCTGCCACGTCGATCCGGCGGCCGAACAGCCATGGGGGGCTGGCGTGCTCGCAAGTTGCGTTCGTGTTGTGCTGTTGGATTGTATGTGGTGAAGCATGAGTGTTGCGTTGGCTAATCCCTTGTCTCCGACCTCGACGCGCCAGCCTCCGTTGAAGGTGATGGTGGTCGACGATTCTGTCGTGATCCGCGGGATGATCTCCCGCTGGATCGCGTCAGAACCGGACATGGTGGTGGCCGCCTCGCTCCGCACCGGGCTCGAAGCGGTCAACCAGCTTGACCGCATCAATCCCGATGTCGCGGTCCTCGACATCGAAATGCCGGAGCTCGACGGCATCTCGGCGCTGCCGCAGCTGCTCGCCAAGAAGCGCAATCTCATCGTCATCATGGCCTCGACGCTGACCCGCCGCAATGCGGAGATCAGTTTCAAGGCGCTGTCGCTCGGTGCGTCCGACTATATTCCCAAGCCGGAGAGCACGCGCGCGGCCCACGCCGCCGACATCTTCCATCACGATCTGATCCAGAAGATCCGTACTTTTGGCGCGAAGCTTCGCCGCACCGCGCAGCCGCAAGCCACGCCCCAGCTCGCGCCGGCGCCATCGCCGGCCATCGAAAGAATGCGCGGCCTCGCGCCGCGCCCGGCTGCCGTCCAAGCGGCGCCGCTACCGGCGCTGGCGCGCCGCGCCTTCGGCGCGCAGGCGCCCCGTGTGCTTCTTGTCGGTTCTTCGACCGGCGGTCCGCAGGCGCTGATGTCGCTGGTGACCGAGCTCGGGCCCGTGATCGACCGTTTCCCGGTTCTGATCACGCAGCACATGCCGCCGACTTTCACGACCATTCTTGCCGAACATCTCGCGCGCGCGAGCCGGCGTCCCGCCCACGAGGCCGCGGACGGCGAGACGGTCAAGGCGGGCCAGATCTATCTTGCGCCGGGCGGTCGCCACATGCGCGTCGTGAAGCATGGCATGGACGCGCAGATCGCACTCGATGACGGACCCGCGGTGAATTTCTGCAAGCCCGCGGTGGACCCGCTGTTCATGTCGGCGATCGAGGTCTGGCAGGGCGCCATCATGTCCGTGATCCTCACCGGCATGGGCTCGGATGGCATGCGCGGCGGCAAGGAGATCGTCGCAGCCGGAGGAAGTGTCATTGCCCAGGACGAGGCCACCAGCGTGGTCTGGGGCATGCCCGGATCCGCTGCAAATGCGGGCATCTGCGCCGCCGTCCTGCCGCTCAACCAGATCGCGCCAAAACTCGTCCGTTTGTTTTCGGGAGATCGCTCGTGAACCTCTTGGACTACGAGTTCTTGCGCAAGCTTCTGAAGGAGCGCTCGGGTCTCGACCTGTCGGCCGACAAGCAATATCTGGTCGAGAGCCGCTTGCTGCCTTTGGCGCGCAAGGCGGGCCTTCCCGGGATCGCCGAGCTGGTGCAGAGGCTGAAGAACGGTGCGAACGCGCTCACCACGGAAGTGGTCGAGGCGATGACCACCAACGAGACCTTCTTTTTTCGCGACAAGATTCCGTTCGACCATCTGCGCGACACCATCCTGCCTGCGATGTTGCAGGCGCGCGCCAACCGGAAATCCCTGCGGATCTGGTGCGCCGCGTCTTCCACCGGCCAGGAGCCGTATTCGATTGCCATGTGCCTGAAGGAAAAGGCGCAGGTGCTCGCCGGCTGGCGCGTCGAGATCGTTGCCACGGACCTGTCGCAGGAGGTGCTGGAGAAATCGAAATCCGGCATCTACAGCCAGTTCGAGGTGCAGCGCGGCCTGCCGATCCAGCTCCTGGTCAAGCACTTCACCCAGATCGGCGAGCTCTGGCAGATCAACCCCGACATCCGCGGCATGGTTCAGCATCGGCAGCTCAACCTGCTGCAGGACTTCTCGCATCTCGGCAAGTTCGACGTCATCTTTTGCCGCAACGTGCTGATCTATTTTGATCAAGAAACCAAGATTGCGATCTTCGAACGCCTCGCCAGGCAGCTCGAGGGCGACGGCGTGCTGCTGCTGGGCGCGGCGGAATCCGTGGTTGGCATTTCCGATGCGTTCCGGCCCTATCCGGACCGGCGCGGCCTGTACCAGCCCAATCCGGCACGCGCCCTGCGTGCCAATGCCGGCGCCATGCCGCTGGGCCTGAAGGTGGTGGCTGCGCGCTGAGACGCACTGCGCACGAGAGCCTCAGACGATCACATGCGGCAGGAAGCGCGAGCTGTTGCCGGTGATCGGATTCTCGTCCTCCCGGATCGACAATCCGCACGGCGTGTGATCGACCAGCCAGCTTCCGATGACGGCATGGGAACTGGCGAGACGAGGCAACGGCGCATAGGCCTGGCGAACAAAACCTTCGGCGCCATAGGGGCCGTCCTGCTGCACGATCGCCGTGCCGTCCCGGATGAGCGCGACGTTGGCGCCCTCGCGCGAATAGAGCGGCTTGCGCACAAAGGTCTCGCCGAGCGAGGCCGCTCTCGGGTCGTCCTCGAAGAACGCCGGCAGCAGATTGGGGTGGCCCGGAAACATCTCCCACAGCAGCGGCAGGATGCCCTTGTTGGAGAGCACGGCCTTCCAGGGCGGCTCGATCCATCGGGTCTGGGCATGTGAAAGTTTTGCGCCAAACGTCTCGCGGAACATCCATTCCCAGGGGTACAGCTTGAAAGCGAGCGCGATGTCCCGGCCCTCGAGGTCGACGAAGCCGCCGCCGTCCTCGCGCCAGCCGATATCCTCGATATCGATCAGCGTGGTCGCAAGTCCCGCCTGGCTTGCGGTGTCCTCCAGATAAGCGAGCGTGCCCGCGTCCTCGCTGCTCTCAGTGGTGCCGGCAAGGTGCAGATCGTGCCCCTCGCCGAGTTCGGCCCAGCGCCTGATCAGGCGTTCGTGGATCGAGTTGAATTGATCGCAATCCGCCGCAACGATCTTCCGCTCGATGGCCTGTTCGAGCCAAGTCCACTGAAAGACCGCCGCCTCGAAGATCGAGGTCGGCGTATCGGCGTTGTACTCGAGCAGTTTCGCAGGTCCATGTCCGTCGAAACCGAGGTCGAGCCGGCCATAGAGGCTGCCCTCGTCGCAGTGCCAGCTGTCGCGGATCAGCGGCCAGAAGGCCTCTGGTATTCTTAGCCGGCGGAGAAAGGCCTCATGGCCGACTGCGCGGCCGACCAGTTCAAGGCACATCGCGTCGATTTCCGCGGTCGGCGCTTCGATGCCGTGCTCGATTTCCTGCAGCGTGAAGGCATAGTGAGCACGCTCGTCCCAATAGCGCTCGCCATCGATGGTGTGGAAATCGAAACCGCAGGCGTCCGCGGTGAGGCGCCAGTCATCCCGTTCAGGGCAGGCGGTGCGCTGCATGAGGACAGGTCAGCCGCCGGCGTGGCCATGGCCATGCCCGTGGCCATGACCATGGAAGTGGTGCAGCGTGCCGCCGAAACCCCGATAGATGGCGCGGCAATGAAGCCGTCCGCCCGCACCGGGCACCGCCTCGGTTCCAGGACGGCAGGTCTTCGCCTGAGCCAGCCCCATCGAGGCGACGCCGACCGCCGCACTTCCCATCATCGTCAGCACCACGCGCCGCGAACGTTTCATGATGCGCCCCTCTCGAGCGAATGGTACCGAGCAGATCCGCTTAGCCGGTTTCCCGGATCAAACAAGTCAAACGAGGTCATTTCACGGCATCAGCCACCGCCGAAGCCGAATGCACATGCGAAGGAGCCGAAGCCGCCGCGCGTAACGCCGGATCTCGCTTCCGAAAGCAGGAACGCCGGCAGCCCGGCGAGTGATTGGAGGATATCTAGGCGGTGCCTCTCGTCGGGATCCCCTCAAGCTTGCACAAAGTTGGCACCGGCGCACGCAAATTGCGGCGCAACTCACATTTGAGATCGGCAACCTCAGGTATAATTCGGTGATGAAGCTTCGACTGGCTCCAGGCGCTGGGGTTGGCCGGCTTCTCATTCGGCGAGGGACGGAGTCCGGCATGAAGCGTTAGGAGGAAAACGATGAGAGGATCTGTCAGGGCTGCTTTCGTCTGTGCTTTGTCGCTCCTGTCCAGTGTTCCCGTCACGGCACAGACGCCGAATCCGGCGATGAATGCCCCCGATCAACTGGCCTGGCAGTTCTTCATCCAGGTCAATACCAGCGCAGGCGGCTCGAATGCGCTGTTCGAGACCTGGGCCAGCGACACCGACACGTTCAATCCTGCCCCGCAATTTCCGACCACCGCGGCGCCGCTTGCCCTGCATCCGCCGGTTGTGCCGGGGCAGGGTCGGCTCGCCCTGCAGCGCGGCGGGCGCTTGCTGCCTGCGGTGCCGCCGGGGCCGGGCGTGCTGGAGGAATCCCGCCGCAACAAGGAATCCTTCGACTTCATCGTGCAGAACAATCTGTTCAGGATTTCCGGCCTGCGCGCTGCGTTCGGCAAGACCCTCTCTTTTCCGGTCGCGGCCATGGAGGTGAAAGCGAACTGGCAACTGGTGACCGACATTCCAGCTTTCACCAACGGCCGGGTCGCGCTGGCCGACGTGCCAAAACTCTATCATGTCAATACCGGCGCCGACGGCAAGCAATATGCGTTCGTCTCGATGCACATCATCTCCAAGGCGGTGCCGAACTGGACCTGGGCGACCTTCGAGCACAAGTTCAATCCCGGCCGTTGCGACATCATCGGCTGCAAGGACCTGTTTGGTGCGCTGACGTCAGTGGTGCAGCCGAATCGCACGCCCAACCAGGGCTATCCCGATTGCGCCAAGACGCCGGCGCTGCAGGCGATGATCTCCGCCGCCAATTGGGATCCGGCTTTCGCCAATTACTGCCTGAAGGGATCGCAGACCGATTTCACCGATGCTAGCGGCCTCGACATCCGCGTCGGCAATTCGGTCACCGAGAACGGCTTTGTCGATCAGTCCTCCTGCATGACCTGCCATGGCCGCGCAGCCTTCGACCGGAGCGGCAACGCAACGTCGCAGGCCGGCTTCGACGACAACGGCGCGCCGCTCGGACCGATCCAGGCGAACTGGTACTGGAATTTCAACAGCCAGCCGCCGATCTTCGAGGGCATGTCGGGCTTGACCCAGATCGGGACCTCCGCCGACTTCGTCTGGTCGATCCCGTTCTGCGCGATCGACGATACACAGAACCCGATCCCGCCCTCCAACTGCTCGGGCAAATGACGCCGCCATGATCGAAAAGGTCGCGCTCGCCGGCAGCGATCGCGCCGCGCCGGAGGGGGCGGTGCTGGTCGGCGAGGTCGATCCGGACGAACGGATCGCGGTAACGATTCACCTCAAGCGGCGAACGCCGGATCGGTTTGCGCCGGGCAGTGCCGGCGATCTTGCGCGGCTGTCGCAGCCGATGACGCGCCGCGCCCTCGCCGCAGAGCGCCGCCGCACTCACGCCGCGGCGGCCGCGCGGGTACGCAAGCTGGCGAAAGCCTACCGCGTCGTGGTGCGCGACATCGATCTGGCCGCGCGGACCGTCACGATCGAGGCCACGGCGAAGCGGCTTTCACAACTCTTCGGCGCCACGCTCCGCATCTATGACGACGGGCAGCAGCGCTTTCGCGCCCGCGTCGGCCACCTGATGGTGCCGAAGGAGATTGCGCCGTGGACGCGTGCGATCCTCGGCTTCGACCAGCGGCCAGTCGTGCGGCGGCCGCTGGATCGCCTGCGCGCGCTTGCCGGCGTTGCCGGAGGAGGCGGGTTGTGGCCGACGGAGATCGCGCGCCTCTATGGCATCCCGCTCGATCGCGATGTGTCGAAGATCTGCGTCGGTATCATCGCGCTCGGCGGCGGCTATCTGCCATCCGATCTCGCCAAGGCGCTGGCTGCGATGGGCCGCGAGATGCCTGATGTGGTCGACCGATCCGTCGCCGGCAATCGCAACGCTTTCGGGGGCGGTAGCGATGCGGACCAGGAGATCGCGCTCGATCTGCAGATCCTCGCTGGCCTCTTGCCGAAAGCGCGGATCGTCGTCTATTTCGCCGGCAACACCACCAGAAACCTGGTCGGCGCGATCAACCAGGCGCTGTTCGATGACGTCAACCGGCCGCAGGTTTTGTCGGTGAGCTGGGGCAGCGCAGAAACATTCTGGACCGATGCGGCGCGCGACGCGATGCAGGCGGCGCTGGCGGACGCCATGCGGCTGCGGGTCAGTGTACTGTTCGCGGCCGGTGACGAACTCGCGACCGGCGGACTGACCGACGGCAAGGCGCATGTCTGGTTTCCCGCCTCCAGTCCTTATGCGCTCGCCTGCGGCGGCACGCTGCCGACGCCGGGCGCGGACGGAATCGGTGTCGCCGACGAGGTGGTCTGGAACGAGGGCACCCTCGGCACGGGAGGCGGGATCAGCGACGCTTTTCCAGTGCCGGCCTATCAATCCGGCCTGGCGCTGCCGCCCTCCGTGAACGACGGCAGGCTGCGCCGCGGCATCCCCGATGTCGCGGCGGCCGCGGCGGGCCGTCCCGGCTATCGCATCGTTCTCGATGGCATTGAGATCGTGAAAGACGGCACCAGTGCAGTCGCACCGCTCTGGGCGGGGCTGATCGCGATGACCAATGCCGCGCGCGGCGGCCCGGTCGGCTTCGTCAATTCCGCGCTCTATGCCAACGCCCCGCTGTTTCGCCAGATCATCCGGGGCGACAATCGCGTCGGCGGCAAGGGCTATGACGCGGGTGCGGGCTGGAACGCCTGCACCGGGTTGGGTGTGCCGAATGGTGTCGACATCATCGCGGCGCTCGCCGCCATTCCGGTGGCGTAGGTCCCAAAAACAAAAACCCCGCCATTCGCGGCGGGGTCCAGTTCGGGAGGAGCGAGCCAGACGGCGCGCAGGTAGACCCGATGAAGCGGTTTAAGCGGGAATGCGTTCGTCAAGATCGTGCGGCTCGCGCAGCACATAGCCGCGTCCCCAGACGGTCTCGATGAAGTTGCGGCCTTCCGAGGCGTTGGCGAGCTTCTTGCGCAGCTTGCAGATGAAGACGTCGATGATCTTCAGTTCCGGCTCGTCCATGCCGCCATAGAGGTGGTTGAGGAACATTTCCTTGGTCAGCGTGGTGCCCTTGCGCAGCGAAAGCAGCTCCAGCATCTGGTATTCCTTGCCGGTCAGGTGCACGCGCTGGCCGCCGACCTCGACCGTCTTGGTGTCGAGATTGACCACGAGGTCGCCGGTCTGGATCACCGACTGGGCGTGACCCTTCGAGCGGCGCACGATCGCATGGATGCGGGCGATCAGCTCGTCCTTGTGGAAGGGCTTTGTCATGTAGTCGTCGGCGCCGAAGCCGAGACCCTTGACCTTGTCCTCGATACCGGCAAGGCCGGAGAGGATCAGGATCGGCGTCTTGATCTTGGAGACGCGGAGCTGCTTGAGCACGTCGTAACCGGACATGTCAGGCAAATTAAGATCGAGCAGGATAATGTCGTAATCGTAAAGCTTGCCGAGGTCGACGCCCTCTTCACCGAGATCGGTGGTGTAGACGTTGAAGCTCTCGGATTTGAGCATCAATTCGATTGACTGCGCGACGGCGCTGTCATCTTCAATCAGCAAAACGCGCATGCCAGTTCCCCATAGTCGCCGCTCCGGGCGTCAGGTCGGGCCGCAAACTCGCGGCACTCAAAACGCCTTTGAACAACTGATTCGGATCCTGACGAAACATGGTTAACAAAATCTGATTCTGATCCGCAAGCCTTCTCGATGCAATTTTTATCGAATCGCGCTAAGGTGTTGCGTCGAACCAGTTTTTTGTATCCAGTTTCGTTCAGTCTCCACGTTAAGAGTTAGCCTTAACCGACTCCCGCGATTCGCTGTTCTCTTGAAGAGGCAGCCAAGCGTTCTCAGTCATCAAGGACAGTGACGCAATGATTAATGATGCGGGTAAACACGAAGTTAAGCAGAGCCCGGAAAACCATGAGAACTTAAGGTTTTCGCAATGAAAGCGTTGGCGGAGCAGATCGGCGACATCGACGGTGTCAATATTTTCGGCCGCGTGGTCGGCGTGAAGGGCCTCATGGTCGAGGTCGCCGGTCCCATTCATGCGATGTCGGTCGGCGCGAGGATCGTGATCGAGACCGGAGGCAACCGCGTCATTCCCTCCGAGGTGATCGGCTTCTCCGGGAACAATGCCGTGGTGATGCCGTTCGCCGGGCTCGATGGCGTACGGCGCGGCTGCAGGGCCGTCATTGCCAATGCCGCCAATCTGGTGCGGCCATCGCGGGCCTGGCTCGGACGGGTGATCAATGCGATGGGCGAGCCGATCGACGGCAAGGGCCCGCTGGAGCAGGGCGCCTCGCCCGTGCCGTATCGGAACACGGCGCCGCCCGCACATGCGCGCAAGCGCGTTGGTCGTCCGCTCGATCTCGGCGTCCGTGCCCTCAACACTTTCTTGACCTGCTGCCGCGGCCAGCGCCTCGGCATCTTCGCGGGCTCCGGCGTCGGTAAGTCGGTACTGCTGTCGATGCTGGCGCGCAATGTCGATGCCGACGTCTCGGTCATCGGCCTGGTCGGCGAGCGCGGCCGCGAGGTGCAGGAGTTTTTGCAGGACGACCTCGGCGAGGAGGGGCTGGCGCGCTCGGTGGTGGTGATCGCGACCTCGGACGAGCCGGCGCTGATGCGCCGGCAGGCCGCGTACCTCACGCTCGCGATCGCCGAGCATTTCCGTGATGAAGACAAAGATGTGCTCTGCCTGATGGATTCGGTGACGCGCTTTGCCATGGCACAGCGCGAGATCGGGCTCTCGGCCGGTGAGCCGCCGACTGCCAAAGGCTATACCCCCACGGTCTTCACGGAACTGCCAAAGCTGCTCGAACGCGCCGGTCCGGGCGTGGGGATCGGGACGATTACCGCCATCTTTACGGTACTGGTCGACGGCGACGATCATAATGAGCCGATCGCCGATGC
>Ga0213876_10002232_pt1 | contig 11425 bp, 8 predicted proteins | sample BarmaccomBMRX_R9_FD_160113 | JGI IMG/M metagenome (GOLD analysis project Ga0213876, IMG submission 160113) | Root-associated microbial communities from Barbacenia macrantha in rupestrian grasslands, the National Park of Serra do Cipo, Brazil - RX_R9 | ecosystem: Host-associated > Plants > Roots...
GCGGACGACGCGCCCGACCGCCTGCGCGAAGAACAGGGGAGTGCGGTAGCTCGTCATCCAGGCCAGGCAGGCCGCCCGCGGGACGTCGACACCCTCGCTGATCATCCGCACGCAGACGGCGAACCGTTCGTCGGACGTGGTGAAACGGGCGAGCTTCTTGCTGGCGGCGCGGTCGTCGGACAGGATCAACGCCGGCTTGCTCCCCGTGATGCGCTCCACGATGTCGGCGTAAGCCCGCGCATCGTCCTGATCGCTGGCGAGCACGAGTCCGGCGGCGTCCGGCATCGTGGTAGCGCGCAGGTGAGTGATCCGCTCGTCCATCGCGGCGATGACATGGGGGATCCACTTGCCGCTGGGATTCAAAGCGGTCCGCCAGGCCCTGGCCTCGACTCCCTTTGTCGTCTGACCGCTGAGCGAAGCAGACACGACCTCGCCCGCCGAGTTGGTCCATCGCGAGACGCCGGTGTACGCCGCGAAGACGACGGGTCGGACGACGCCGTCGGCCAGCGCTTGGCGGTAGCCGTAGGTGTAGTCGGCGACGCTCGCCAGACCGTCCGCACCGGCATCCTCGTAGCGCACGAACGGGATCCGCTCGTCCGGCCGGGTGCGAAACGGCGTTCCGGTGAGGGCGAGCCTTCGCTGGGCGGTGTCGAAGGCCGTCGCGACGGCCTCACCCCAAGACAGCCCGTCACCGGCATGGTGGATCTCATCGAGGATGACCAGGCTCCGCTTCGCACGGGTCCGTGCCTCGTGGATCGCCGGCTTGGCTGCCACCTGGGCATACGTGGTGACGTAGCCGTGGAGATCGGGGCGGACCGGCCCGACCGCGTTGGTGAGCGTCGGGTCGAGTTGGATGCCGTACCGGTGCGCGGCCTCGGCCCACTGGTTCCGAAGATGATCCGTCGGCGCGACGACGATGACCCGGTCGACCGCGCGGCGTTGCAACAGCTCGGTTGCAACGGTCAAGGCATAGGCCGTCTTGCCGGCGCCCGGTGTCGCGGTGACCAGGAAGTCGCTGGCGGAGGCGTTGCGGTACGCGGCGAGTGCCGCCGCCTGCCAGGCGCGCAAGCGGCTGCCGGTGGTGCTGGTCACGCAGTGATCTCCGTTGGTTCTGGGCGAAGGTCCCGAGCGTAGGACGGCGCCACGCGACTCGCCGAGAGCGACGCGCCTGGTAGGAACGGTCGGGTGCAGATCGCGATGACGGTGCCGACGATGCTGCCGGTCGGACGTACGGCGCTGCGTGACTGGTGCCGCGAGATCGATTCTGGCCCATTCTCGAGCCTCGCCGTCCCGGAGCGCGTCGCGTGGGGCGGCGAGGCCTGCCTGCCGACGCTGGCCGCGTGCGCGGCCTGGACCGACCGAGTGCGGCTCGTGACGACGATCATCGTGCTCCCGAGCCACAACGAGGTGCGTGCTGCGAAGGACCTCGCAACGGCGGACGTCGTCAGCGACGGTCGAGTGACGGCTGGCGTCGGAGTCGGAGGGCGAAAGCAGGACTACGACGCGGTGGGTGCGAGCTTCACCAGGCGCTGGCAACGGCTCGACGAACAGGTCGCGACGATGCGGCAGGTGTGGGCGGGAGAGTATGCGGTCGACGGCATGGCAATCGGACCGAGGCCGGTCCAGGAACACCTCCCACTGCTGGCCGGCGCACTTGGACCGAAGGCGACTGCGCGAGCTGCGCGTTGGGCGGACGGCATCACGGGCGCGTGGGGGATCGACGGTGACATGACGCCGCTCGCCCCAGCACTCGACGCGGTTCGACAGGCCTGGCGATCTGCCGGAAGGGACGCGCAACCCCATCTGTCGACGAGCCTGTGGTTCGCACTCGGCGACGACGCCGAGTCGACCGTCCGGACCTACGTGAAGGACTATCTCGGCGTCTTCGGTCCCGAGATCGCTGCCATGGCAGCGGCGGCGCAGCGCGGATTCGACCCCGGCATCCTGCGCGACGCCGTGACAGTCGCCGACGAGGCCGGCTGCGATGAGCTGTTCCTGGTGCCGACCAGTGATGATGTCGGCCTCATCGAACGAGTTGCCGGCGTACTCGACCTCTGATCAGATCAGCGAAGGCCGGCGAACAGATCGTCCTCGGGCAGCGGCGCGTTGGTGGAGTCCTTGACCCGGACATACGCCTCGACGCCCATCAGCTGCGTGAAGCGCTCGACACCCATCTGGAGGAAGAAGATGTTCTCGCCCTGGCTGCCGTGTGCGGCAAGCGACTCGAACTTCTGCGCACCGAAGGCCGAGGTGTCCACGAACGTCGTGATCTCGTCATCTGGGAGGCCGATCTCCGGGCCGTCGCTCGGCACCTCGTCCGCCATGTTCATGCCGAGTTCCGCCAAGGCCTTCTCGAACTCCACCATCTTCGAACGGGCGAACGTCGTCCAGTAGACCTTGGCGTCACTGCCCGTCATCGCGATCGCGGCCATGGTGACGCGGTTTGCCTGGATGTGGTCCGGGTGACCGTAGAACCCGTACTCGTCATAGGTGACGATCACGTCTGGGGAGTACTTCTCGATCAGCGTCGCAAGCTTGGCGGCAGCGACGTCGATCGGCGTTCGCCAGAACGATCCGGGTGCATCGTTGGTGTCCCAGCCCATCATCCCTGAGTCGGTGTAGCCGAGCCATTCGAGGTCGGTCACCTTCAAGATCTCGCAGCTCGCCTCGAGCTCCTTGCGGCGCAGCTCGACGACGGCGGCCGGGTCGTGTCCGGGATCGCCCGGTTTGACGCCGCCGGGCCCGTCGCCACAGCTGCCGTCAGTGCAGGTGACGAGAACGGTGCGGACTCCTTCGGCGGCGGCTTTCGCAAGCACCCCACCCGTGCTCGTCGCTTCGTCGTCCGGATGAGCGTGGACGGTCATCAACGTCAGTTGGCGGCCCGGCATGAATCCACCCTAGGTCGGGCCCAGTGCCCACTCGTCGTAGGTCTCGTGGTGGGCGGCGGAGCCGAGCGTCGATCGCACCAGCCGCAGGGAGCCAGCCGTCCAGGACGGCCCGACGTACGACGCCAACGCAGCGATGTTGCCAGTCACGTCTACCGGGGCACGGCGAGACCGCGCCAGTGTCAGGTGCGGGCGGAACCGTTCGGCCTTCAGCTCGATCCCGATCCGGCCACCCGCCGCTCGGCAGCGGTCGGCGAGCCGGCGAAGTCCCTCGGTGTCGCCGTCGACACCCGTCCAGAGCACCCGGGCGGCGCGGGGTCGGCTGAAGGCGCCGGCGCCGGCGAGCTGCAACGTCAGGCTGGGCGTCCGCCTCGCAGCCCGGCCCAGCCGTTCGCGAAGGTCGGCAGCGGTGTCCGGGTCGACGTCGCCGTAGAACGCGGTGGTGATGTGCCACTGATCGGGCCGGACCCACCGCAGCCGCTCGTCTCGGGCGTCGAGGGCATCGACAAGGTGTGCGACCGCTTCGGGCGGCGGATCGACCGCGGCGAACAGTCTCAGGGGTGCATGTCCTCGGGTGCAACATCACGCACGTGTTGTGCGAACGACCACTCGTGGCCCTCGGCGTCTCTCGCTCCGTACGTCCGGTCGCCGTAGAACTGGTCGGTCGGCTCTCGGATGATCTCGATCCCGTCGGTCGCGCGCGCCCGCTCGCAGTGCGCGTCGACATCATCGACGTAGACGTAGACGAGCTGCGTAGCGGCTCCGAGGGCCGCGGGGTTCTTGTAGTCCGGCCCCGGGTTGCCCATCATCACCACGGCGTTGCCGATGCCGGCCTCAGCATGCATCGCCTTGCCGTCGGGCCCTGGCATGCGAACCCGCTCCTCGAATCCGAACGCCTCGACCAAGCGGTCGAGTGCCGCGTCGACATCGGAGTAGAGCAGGTACGGCGTCACCGTTGGGAATCCAGCAGGCGGGTTGTCGACCACAGTCACTCCACTCTGCCTCGGGCGCCATCCATCAGGCCCGGCGGCCCACGTCGCAGTTCATCACGCCTGCCGCGAAGCTCAGCCGACGGCCTGGTAGGTGTACCGATTGTTGGTCGTGGCGACGCTTGCCGGCGCGCCTGGAACCGTCACGACGACATGGAACGTACCGGCTGTGGCGCCACCTCCGGTGGTGGCGGTGATCTGAGTGGGGGTGACGACGACCACGTTGGTGGCCGGGATCGCGGGGTTGCTGCCCTGGCCGATCTTGACCGTGGCACCGGTGACGAAGCCGGTGCCGGTGACGGTGATCGACTGGCCACCGGTGGTCGGGCCGCTGTTGGGGCTGACAGCTGTCACGGTCGGTTGCGGGTTGCTGTAGCGATAGAAGTCGCTGGGGTTCGCGGCGCTGGGAGCGGCCCCCGGGACGGTGACGACCAGATGGAACTTCCCAGCCGTGGCGCCGCCCCCGGTGGTGGCGGTGATCTGAGTGGGGGTGACGACGACCACGTTGGTGGCCGGGATCGCGGGGTTGCCGCCCTGTCCGATCTTGACCGTGGTGCCGCTGACGAAGCCGGTGCCGGTGACAGTGATCGACTGGCCACCGGTGGTTGGGCCGCTGTTGGGGCTGACACCGGTCACCGTGGGCTGCACGTTCTGGTACCGATACCAGTTGTCGGCGGTAGACAGGCTGGTCCCCGCGCCCGGAACGGTGACGTAGAGGTGGAATCTGCCAGCAACGGCACCGCCGCCCGTAGTGGCGGTGATCTGTGTTGCGGAGTCCACATTGACGTTGGTTGCGGGAATTGCTGGGCTGCCGCCCTGTCCGATCTTCACGGTTGCGCCGTTGCTGAAGCCCGAGCCGGTGACGGTGATGGCCTGCCCGCCGGTGACTGGGCCGGCGCTGGGGCTGACCCCGGTCACGGTCGGCGCGGGTGGGGCGGTCACGTTCACGGTGACCGGAGCGCTGTCCGTCGACGCGGCGTTCGTTGCATCGCCGAGATACGCCGCAGTGACGTGGTTGGTGCCGGCGGGCAGCGCCGCAGTGTTCAGCGTCGCGATGTAAGGGCCGTTGCCGGAGCCGGTCACCGGAACGGTGCCGAGATGCGTGCTGCCGTTCGAGAACGACACGTCGCCGGTGACGAGGCCGCCGGAAGGCGACGTCTGCACGGTCGCGGTCAATGACACCGAGTCTCCGGCGAGTGAGCTCGCCGCCGGCGAGTTGACCGCCACCGAGTACATGGCGGCCAGGCCGGGATTCAGGGACGTCTGGGGGCCGCCGTCGGCCGGCACCTTGACCACGCGGTTGTTGTTGTAGTCGTCGATGTAGACGTCACCGGCGGCGTCGACCGCTACGTCATACGGCACGCTGAGGCCGGTGCCCACCGTCGTCTGGGTCCCGCCGCCGGCCGGCACCTTGACCACGCGGTTGTGGTTGTAGTCGCCGATGTACACGTTGCCGGCGGCATCGACCGCCACCCCGTGGGGCACATCGAGCCCGGTGCCGACCGTCGTCTGTGCGCCGCCGCCGGCCGGGACGCAGACGACGTTCTTGTTGCCCTCGTCGCCGATGTACACGTCGCCGGCCGCGTCGACGGCCACGCTCGTCGGCAGGCTCAGGCCCGTGCCGACGGTGGTCTGTGCGCCGCCGCCGGCTGGCACCTTCACGACGCGGTGGTTGTTGCTGTCGGCGATGAACACATCGCCGGCGGCGTCGACCGCCACCGCGGCCGGGACGCTGAGCCCCGTGCCGATCGTGGTCTGGGCGCCGCCCCCGGCTGGAACTTTCACGACCTTGTTGGTGCTGCTGTCGGCGATGAACACGTCACCGGCCGCATCCACCGCCACTCCGCGAGGACCGAGCAGCCCGGTGCCGACGGCGGTCCGTGCGCTGCCATCGCCGGGCAGTCGCCACACGTGGTTGTCGTCGGTCACGAAGATGTCCGGCGACGGGAACGGGTCCACCGCCACGGTGGTACCGGTTGGGACGGACCCGATGCTTGCCGATGCCGACACCGCCGGGCCGAACGCGACGACCACGGAACTGATCGAGGCGACGACCGCCAGACGGCGAGTCTGTGAGCGTGTGCTGGCGCTTGCTAACCGACTGACCATGACGAAACCCCCTGAGCGGGCATCTTAAGCAGCGCGGCGTCCCGGGCACAGGCGATTTGGTCGTGATCGGCCGATCAGGCGAGCCGGCGCCGAACCAGTCCCACGCAGCTCAAAGCAAGCAGGACGGCGAGGCCGACGAACAGGCCGGTCTCCGCCCACTGGAACTCCCAGAACCTCGAGTTCGGCTGATAGCTCACGACGACGTGGTACTTGGCTCCGATGTTCTGCAGGCACCCGCTGAACGCGTCTCGCGCCGCCCGACCCGCGTGCACGCGGACGCTGCCCGGCTGGCTGGGAGGCACTCGCAAGGCACTGCCACACGCGGTCCGGATGAAGGCAGCCGTCGGGGGATGACCCTGCGCGTCGACGAGCGACTGACCGGTGATCCAGCCGCCATGGAGGTTCGGGTGGCCGAAGTCGAGCTTCACGCTGTCGCGCACGCGTTGGATCCCGACGCCGAGGTCAGGAGAGATCGCAAGAACCTTGCGCACCGGGGCGAACAAGTGCGGGCGGAGCAGGTATTGCGTCAGCATGCGCGTGGTGATGAACCCGACGAGGGTCGCCATCATGGCGGGGAGAGTGCGCTTCATCACGATGCCCGCCGTCACGCCCAGTGCGAAGGCGAAGAGCGCATATCCGATCGGCACGATTCCGCGCTGGTCGAAGATCGGCGGTGACAGGTGGTTCGCGTTCACCTGGTCATACGGCATCGCCCACCAGGAGATGGCGAGGCTGAACAGACCGGCCGTGACGGCGCTGGCGAGCCCGACGACCGCGAGCTTCACCGCCAGCCAGCGGGTCCGGGTCACGCTTTGGGTCCACGCGAGGCGGTGGGTGGAGTGCTCGAGCTCCCGGGCGACCAGCGGCGCTCCCCAGAACAGGCCGAGGACGGCGGGCAATCCGATCAACAGGGACCCGAGCAGGCGGACGTGTTGATAGGTGTCAAGCAGCTTTGCGCGTGCACCTTCGCAGCTGATCGCGTTGCACGTTCGGATGTCGGTCTTGTATGTCGTGTAGAGGTGCTCGAGGTGGACACCGGTGATCAGGAGGACCGCTGCTACCGCCGCGAGCAGAACCGCCGAGGCGATCGCCTGCGGTCGGAACTGGCGCCAGGCAAGCCAGGTCACCGCAGCACCCCCAGTTTTGGTCGGGGTACGACGGGGTCGGCCGCACCGCCCATGTACGCGAGGACGACGTCCTCCACGTTCACATCCGACACGTGCCAGTTCGGGTCGAGCACCGGTTCGGTCGTACGCACGAACAACGTCGACTGTCGATCCGTGTGGCTCTCGGTGATCACGCGTTGGGTCGCGGGCAGTCGCTCGACGTCAACCCTCGGCCCGACGAGCCGGCAATGTGTTGCGAGCAGGGTGTCCACGTCTTCCGCGAGCTGCACGCGCCCGGCGGTCAGGAGGACGAGGTAGTCGCACACGCGCTCCAGGTCGGTGAGCAGATGAGACGACAGGACGACGGTGATGTCGTTGTCGGCGACGTAGGAGGCCAACGTCTGCAGGAACTCGCGGCGAGCGAGCGGGTCGAGGCTTGCCACTGGTTCATCGAGGACGAGCAGTTGTGGACGCTTGGCTAACGCGAGCGTCAGTGCCAGCTGGGCTCGTTGCCCGCCGGAGAGCTTCCCCGCCCGCTGCGCGAGATCCAGGCCGGCTGCGTCGATCCGATCGGCGGCGAGCGCGCCATCCCAGTTCGGGTTCAGCCGCGCCCCCATTTGAAGGTGATCGGCGACGGTGAGAGATGCGAAGACGGGAGCGTCCTGGGCGAGGAAGCCGATCTTCGCCAGCTGTTGCGGGCCGTCAGCGGGGCGACCTCCTGTCACCGTGACCTGACCTTCGGTGGGGGAGAGGAGGCCCACCGCGAGATGGATCAGCGTGGTCTTGCCGGCGCCGTTCGGGCCGACCAGACCGACGATCCGGCCGGCAGGAATGTCCAAGGTGCAGTCACGTAACGCCCAGCGCCGGCCGTACCGCTTGCCGAGCCCCACGGCGGTCAGCGCGGGGGTCACGCTATGTCCCGCGCGGTCTGGCTGCGAAACGTGTCGCGAAACAGCGCTTCGATGCTTTCGTCGTCGAGACCCGCGGAGCGGGCCTTGGCGAACCACCGCTGGAGGTCTCGGCGGAGCGGGCCGTGTGCGGTGAGCGGTGCATCGCTGAGAGTTGCCAGGACGAACGTGCCGACGCCTGGCCGCCCGCCGACTAGGCCTGCATGCTCCAGCTCGCGGTATGCCTTGAGCACGGTGTTCGGGTTGATCGCGAGTTGCGCGACGACGTCTTTGACCGTTGGCAGCTGGTCACCCGGCGTCAACATGCCGAGCCGTAGGGCGTGCCGGACCTGTTGCACGATCTGCTGGTAGGGGGAGACGCCCGACCGCGAGTCGAGGTGAAACTCGATCATGACTGCCTCTCTCGTCCTACTCATTCAACTAGATAACTAGTGGAATATGTAACAGAGGCGATGAGGTGTCAAGCGAGGCGTGCCGGTTAGATTGCGGTCATGCCTATCGCCATTGCTGACGATCACGTCAGCCTCGCCGACGTCACTGCGGACTTTCTCGTCAAGCGGGACGTCGCGGCCGCTGCGAGGGCGCTGCTCAACGGCGCTGACGAGGCGCTTCCGTCGTACTGGAAGGAACTGGTCGATCTCGGCTGGCTCGGCCTGCACCTCCCGGAGGAGTACGGCGGCTCCGGCTTCGGTCTGATCGAGATGCTGGTCGTGGTCGAACAATGCGGCGCGGCGATGGCACCGGGTCCACTCGTCCCGACGGTTGCCGCGAGTGCGGTGATCAACGCGACCGCGAGCGCCGACGTCAAGCAGCGACTGCTGCCGGGGCTCGCGGACGGATCGGTGGTGGGTGCCGTCGCACTCGGCGGGGACGTCGAGATCCGGGACGGCAAGGCGTTCGGCTCGCCCGGGCCGGTCATCGGCGGCGGTCTCGCCGATCTGGTCGTCGTCGAGTGCGGCGAGGACCTCGCAGTCATCGACACCACGGCAGCCGGCGTCGCGTCGGCAACGGCCGCCGACCTCGACCCCACTCGGCACGCCGTGCGGCTGACCTTCGACGGAGCGGCTGCCGAAGTCGTTGCCGGCGGTCGTCGATTGCTTGTGGACCTCACCCGCCTGGTGTACGCAGCCGACGCCCTCGGCATCGCGTCTCACTGCACGACAGCAGCCGCGGAGTACGCCAAGATCCGCACGCAGTTCGGCCGGCCGATCGCCATGTTCCAGGCGGTCAAGCACCACTGCGCGAACATGCTGGTCGCCACCGAGCTGGCCAACGCCGCGGTCTGGGACGCGGCGAGCACGGACATCAGCCATGGTGATCAGTTCACGTATGCCGCGGCGATCGCGGCCACGCTGGCGTATCCGGCCGCGGACCTCTGCGCGCAGCTCAACATCCAGGTGCACGGTGGCATCGGCTTCACGTGGGAGCACGAGGCACACCTCTATCTACGCCGCGCGACCGTGATCGAGTCCGCCTTCGATGTCGAGGCCGCCGCTGTCGAGGTCGCCGAGCTGACCTCCAGCGGGGTGACGCTCTCGCGCGGCCTCGAGCTGCCGCCGGAGGCGGAGGCGTTCCGCGACGAGGCGCGAGAGTTCATCGCGACGCTCGCTGGGAAGTCGCCCGACGAGCAGCGCACGGCGATGGTCGACGCGGGTTATGCGATGCCGCACTGGCCGAAGCCGTGGGGTCGCGAGGCGGGTGCGATCGAACAGCTGGTGATCGAGGAGGAGCTGGCCACGGCCGAGGTGAAGGCGCCGTCGTACGGCATCACCGGCTGGGTGATCCTCACCCTGATCCAGCACGCGAGCGAAGAGCAGATTGGCCGATGGGTCCGGCCCGCGCTGGATCAGGAGCTGATCTGGTGTCAGCTGTTCTCCGAGCCGGATGCCGGATCCGACGCGGCGGGCGTGAAGACCCGCGCGGTCAAGGTCGAAGGCGGCTGGAAGGTCAGTGGTCAGAAGGTCTGGACCAGCGGCGCGCACATCGCGGCATTCGGTCTCGCGACCGTCCGGACCGATCCCGACGTGCCGAAGCACCAAGGCATCACGACCATGGTGATCGACATGAAGGCTGACGGCGTCGAGGTCAGGCAGTTGAAGATGCCGACCGGGCAGTCGGACTTCAACGAGGTGTTCTTCGACGACGTCTTCGTGCCGGATGCGGACGTGGTCGGTCCCGTGAACGGCGGCTGGACCGTTGCCCGCGCGACGCTCGGCAACGAGAGCGTCAGCATCGGTGGCAGCGGCGGCGGGATCAGTGTCCCGCTGGGTCTGGTCGGCTCGTCGCTCGCCGATCATCCGGAGCGGCTGGGCGGTGGCACCGGTCGGTTCGGTCGGCTCGCCGCCCGAACCGTCGCGACCGATGCCATGAACCTGCGGCGGGCGCACCGTGCCATCGCCGGCGGCGGACCCGGTCCGGAGGGCGCGGTCAGCAAGCTCGTGCTGACTGAGAGCCTGTCCGAGGCTGCGGCGATCATGGTCGGGCTGACCGGCCCGGAAGGGGTGTTCCTCGACGGCGCCGGGGCGATCAGCGGTCAGATGGCGCTGATCCACCGCGCGATGTCGATCGCAGGCGGTACGTCGGAGATCAAGCGCAACCAGATCGGTGAGCGCATCCTCGGAATGCCGCGTGACCCGCTGATCAACAACTGACCGGAAGGTCGTCGGCAAGCGCCCCATTGCCAACTAGCGCATACTGCTCAAATGGAGCCGGAGACCTCCGGCGGGGAAGTCCTGTCGTTCGCGCGGCCGCGCCGAGGTGTCACGCTGCCCTCGGGCGATGTGACGTTCGTCCTCACTGACATCGAGGGCTCGACCCGGCTGCTCGCCGAGCTCGGTGACCGGTTCGGGCCGTTGCTCGCCGTTCACCGGTCGATCGTCGCCGGTGCGCTCGCCGATGCCGGCGGCGTGCTGGTCAATGCCGAAGGCGACGAGATGTTCTTCGCGTGCCCGGAGGCCAACGCCGCGGTGCACGGCGTGCTCGCCGCCCAAGCAGCGATGGCGGCCTACTCCTGGCCCGCGGGCCACGAGCTGCGGATCCGGGTCGGGATGCACACCGGTCCGGCCCGGCCGATCGGCAACAGCTATATCGCGCTGGCGGTGCACCAGGCCGCGCGGATCAGTGCCGCCGGTCACGGCGGACAGGTGCTCGCGAGTGCGACCACCGCAGCCCTCGTCGACCGCCGCTGTCGTGAGCTCGGCCGATTCCGGTTGAAGGACTTCGACGAGCCGGTCGCGATCGTCCAGTACGACGACGGCGAGCACCCGCCGCTGAAGGTCGTCCCTGAGGCGGTCCGACGACTCGTGCTGCCCGACACGAGCTTCGTCGGACGCGACAGCGAGCTCGCCGAACTCGGCAAGCTGCTGGACGAGCACCGCATCGTCTCGATCTGCGGCCCAGGTGGGACCGGCAAGACGCGGCTGGCGGTG
>Ga0213876_10002233_pt1 | contig 11424 bp, 9 predicted proteins | sample BarmaccomBMRX_R9_FD_160113 | JGI IMG/M metagenome (GOLD analysis project Ga0213876, IMG submission 160113) | Root-associated microbial communities from Barbacenia macrantha in rupestrian grasslands, the National Park of Serra do Cipo, Brazil - RX_R9 | ecosystem: Host-associated > Plants > Roots...
CGGCGGCATCATGTTCGACTACGCCGGCGTCGACAGCGGGCCGGGGAAATCGCCGGAGCGCCAGGGCTTCGCCGTCTTCCGCAAGCATCCGTGGTTCGACGCGCTCGTCACCGAGCCGAAGACGCAGGAGCAGTTCGAGGCCTCGCGGAAGTTCCTCTGGACGTTTACGCACGAGGCGGGGCATGCCTTCAACCTTCTGCATTCGTGGGACAAGAACAGAGCGAGCTCGCTGTCGTGGATGAACTACGACTGGAAGTACGACGCGCTCAATGGTCCCGGCACGTATTGGAAGGGATTCCGCTTCGGCTTCGATGACGAGGAGTTGCTGCACATCCGCCATGGCAACCGTTCCTCGGTGATCATGGGCGGCGATCCGTGGTCGTCGGGCGGCCACGCCGAATCGCCTCCGGGCGCGGAAGGACTGCACATGCCGCCCGGCGCGATGGTGAGCGTGGAGGGGGAGCTTCCGCTCGAAGTGGTGGTGCGCTCGCAGCCATACTTCGAATTTCTCGAGCCGGTGTCGATCGAGATTCGCGTGCGCAATCTGTCGGCGATGCCGGTCGCGGTCAGCAGCACGCTCCATCCCGAGTTCGGCGGCGTCAGCGTCTACGTGCGGCGTCCCGACGGAAGGATCGTCGAGTACATGCCGGTGTCGTGCAAGATCGCGGAAGACGTGCTGGTGACGTTGTCGCCTGCCGGCGCCGAGGACGGCACGGATCGCAGGAGCCGCACGGTGTTCGTCGCCTACGGGCGTTACGGCTTCTACTTCGACGAGCCGGGGCAGTATGTCGTTCGCGTCGTCTATCACGGGCCGGGCAATCTGCTGATCCCGTCGAATACGCACCGCCTGCGCATCGGTCATCCGAAGAGCGAATCGGCGGACCGCATGGCGCAGGATTTTTTCTCCTACGAATCGGGCGCCGCCCTCTACCTCGGCGGATCCCACTCCGACTTCCTCGACAAAGGGATGGACACGCTGCTGTCGATGATCGGCGAGCAGCGCAACTCGCTCGCTGCGGCCAAGACGGCGGCGCGCATCGCATACGGCGTCGGACGTCCGTTCCACGAGCTGGCGTTCGATGCCGGCGACGACGAGGCGAATGCCGTCGTGCGGCGCAAGACCTCGGGCGACATGCCCGAAGCGATGCGGTTGACGGATGTGGCGCTGAAGACGTTCCGGCAGCTCGCGCCGAAGAACGAGGCGCTCAACATTCCACTGGAGCGCGTGGTGCGTGCCCGCGCCGAAATGCTCTTGCGCAATGGCGACAACGAACAGGCGCAGGACGAGATGCTGGCATGTGCGGCCGACCTGAAGAAGCTCGGCGTAAAGTCGTCCGTAACCGAGAGGATGCAGCGCGACGCGCGGACGATCGTCACCTCGAAGAAGAAGCCGGCACGACGACCGTCAAAACGCCGTCGCTGACAAATGAAAAGGGCCGCGGAAAATCCGCGGCCCTTCGTTCGCAATCGTGTGACGCGTTACTCCTCGACGATCGAGACGTCTCCGATGACCGGCTTCGCATTGGCGGCAGGCGTTCCGGCCGGCGCGATCGTCAGTTCGGCGTTGGTGGCCAGCTTGCCCTGCGCCTTCAGCCGCTTCGCCACATCGGTGATGTCGAAGCTGAAGTACTTGTCGCTCGGCATGTTCATCGCGGCATCGAAGAAGTGGATCGATCCGACGAAATGCGCGGCGTCTCCGGTCGCCGCCGGCAACTCGAGGAAAAGGTTGAATGTGACTCCGGGCTGCGCGCTGGCCTGGAGATTCCTGACGACCAGGAAGAGCTTCTTGTTCGGCGCGAGCTTGGCGATGCGATCGCCGAGCGGCACGGACGCCGTCGGGCTCGGCGGCGCTTCCAGTTTCTGGCGGACCGGTCCGGGACCGAGCGGAATCGGCGACTTCTTCTCTACCAGTCTGCGCGGCGCTGCGGCGTTTGCTGTCGGCACGCCGATCGAGCACTTCGGCACGGTTTCCAGAGAGTCGTAGCGATACTTCATATTCGCGATGTTGAGCACGTCGCCGATTTTTGCGATGACTTTATTGCCCTTGCCGTCGGCGAATGTGAAGGTCTTGATCAGGAACGGGTTGTCCGAGGGATTGGTGTGGCCTGCGGCGTTCCAGCTCGCCCAGAGACGATCGATCTGGCAGTGATGGAGCCAGAAAATCGGATCGCCCGCGGCCCACGGGACGTCGCCCATGTTGACCTGGTTGCCCGTCCGCACATGAACCTGGCCGTGCAGGTTCGCGTCGATGTCGCGGCAGAAGCCGAGGACGCCGCTGCCGTTGCCCTGGTAGTTGCATTGCTTGAACGAGTCGAGGTTGATCGGATCGGGATTGAATCCCTTGCTGATCGAGTCGCCGTTGTTCACGCCGGGATTGCGTTTGTCGATGTACAGCGAACCGAACGTCGCGTCGCCCTTCTTGCGGAACTCGGGCGGAATGACGCCGTGCAGCGGCCCCTTCACCGTGTAGTTCCAGTAGGGAAGCGTGAACGATGGCACGCCCGACACGTTGCGGATGATCTCTTCGAAATAGAAGACCACCATGCGGTGCCACGGCAGGAAGTAGTTCTCGTTCTGCCCCATGTGCGACTGACATGTGTTCCAGACCTCGGTCGCCAGCGCTTTCCAGACGTCGTTCGGCGGGGTGAGGTTCGGGTAGATCCGCGCCAGCTCGCCGGCCTTGGTGCGGTCGCGGCGGACGAAGTGCGTGTACCACTGAAAGACCCAGCTATGCGGGTTGCCCTCTTTGATCTGCGCCGCGTCCATCATCTTCTTCACGGCGCCCGCGTAGATCTTCAACATGGCCTGGCCGTTGGCGCTGGTGGCGTCGTAGCGGATCGAAACCGTCTGGGCCCAGGCTTGCTGCTCCAGCCAAACCGCAAACGGAATCGCGGCGGCACCTCTGACGAACGTACGGCGTGAAAAGGGCATGGGTAATCTCCTCTCCTGCAGACGTTTTCGGATGGATGAATTGCGTTGAGGCGCTAACGTAACGCCGTAACGAGGCGCCGTCAATCGAAAACTACTGTTCGACGATTTCGACGCGGCGCACGACCGCATTTGCCTTCGCGGACGGCCGGCCGTCGGGGATGAAGGTCACCGTGGCCGGCTCGCACAACCGGTTTTGCTTACGGAGATTGCGCACAACCTCGGTGATGTCGAAGGAGAAGCTGCTGTCCGCCGATCCCACGCCGCCGATGAGCGCGTTGTAGAAGTTGATGTCGCCCGCGTAATACCGCTCGCGGCCGGACGTCTTCGCATCCCTCGGCAGATCGAAATAGACGCGATACCCCGCGCCGGGCTGCTCGCTCGCGCGCAGATCACTGACGACGAGAAACAGCCGCCGCCCCGCGGGCAACGCATTGACTCGCGACGCCAGCGAGCGCGAACCGCTCAACGCAACGGTGACCGGCGCCGCCGCCAACGCAACCGGCTTCGCCGCCTTCGCCACGATAGTGCTTTCCATCGCCTGCCCGCCGGCAACGATCGTCAACAGGATGAGCCCCGAAAAGACGGCTTTGCCCCGCATGACGGGACAAACAGAAGGCCGCAGCGTAAGGATTCCGCGCTACTTGCGGCGTTCCAGCTCCCCCCTCAATCTCCGCCCATTCGACTCCTCCGTCAGCCATCAGCACACTGACGTGGAAGATGAGGCCGGCGATTTTCGCTGATCATCCGTTCTCCCGTTTCGCTGAGGTCGACGACGACTTCTGTTGGCTTTCCTCGCCGATTAATCTTTGGGTCCGGCAACGTTTGATTTCAAACGACCCGAGTTACTGCCAATTGGTAACGTCACAGGATCATTTCTCTGGGCGCAATCTGCAGATGCCCCTCCTCAACTATTCCAAATCGGAACGACTGAAGAGAGTGGCGACCGAAGTTTTCTCAGTCCCAGGGGTAGGGAAAAGGACACCGACGTCACTCCTCTCGGTGAGGAGAGAGCGTTCCTGTGGCAAACCTCGAACAGCTGTTGCTTCGCCGTCCGCCTGATCAGCAAAGGCATGTCCGGGATCGGCTGGCGATCCTTGATCAGTCGAATGAGGTCCGCAAGCAGGCCGTGAAGAACCTGTGGTTCGACACGCGCCCGCCAGAGGGCGCGTGGAACGCGATGATTGACGCAATAGTGTCTGTTAGCGGTGTGGACCCAGCATATATCGAGGAGGCGATTCGCAGCGCATTTCGCGGTGTCATTCTCCAAGCCGATCCTGTGAGCTGCGGAACCGGCACGCACTTCGGCCGCGCCGTGCCGTTCGAGCGCCTCGCGGACGAAATCTACACGCCGGCCTCCGGTGTCTCGGCGCCGGGTAGGAAACAACATGCGCGGCGATGGCTTCGTCACGTCCTGCGCGGTGAGTTCTCATTGGCAAGAAAACTGTGGCGGACGCGCAAGCTCGGACGCTATGTGATGTGGAGTACGTTTGAGGTGGGCAGCAATGAGCCTTTTGGTCCGCCGCCTCGGCGGGCACTCCGCATCCGCGCGGATCTTGGCCTTCATGACGAGGCCGGCGACCTCGTCCTGCTCACGTTTGAACTTTCGAACGTGACAACGGCCCGTTTTCCAACTGTTGTCGAAGCGTATGCGTCATCCATTTGGCCGTATCACTTCTCTCCTGCTGTACCTGGTGCGTCGTGCGGCATGACCCTGCCGTGGAGTGAAGGAGGAACTGGCGTTCCTCGCAAAGAAGTTGTTCATGAGCCGATTGCGGGCGTTATGCTAACCCGCAAACCAGAGCGTGCACGATGACACCTAGAGCACGGGCAACGGCGATCTCCTCTTTTTCTACGAAGGATCTCGCACAATGGCTCACCGATGATTTACAAGGATCCAGCTTAGTCACGGCCTTTTATCGCCCGGATGCCCAGAGTCCACATGCAGCCGTCATAGAAGTCTACAGAGCGCTGGACCGGTCACTGCGCACCGATATCGACCTCATCGTCTTGGACCTGCTCGATAAAGTGCGGATCATTGATCCGCGTTGGCCGCTGGATGCTGTTCGCGAGCTGCTGCTTACGATCGATCCGATCCTCGTCGACTCGTCTCATCGTGCAGATGCCGTCGAGCACATCCTTGCTCTCACAGAGCAGGAAAGCGATGCCATAGGCGAACGCGAGACAGCTCACGTCGAGTGTCTGCAGGCACTCCAGGCATTAGGCCACAAGGGTGGCATTACTTTCTGGCGCGACGCATACGAGCGAGGCGGGTCACACTATGCCGAGCTCGTGGCCTGCGGCTTGGCGGAGATCGACCCCGGAGCGGCCTTCGACTTTCTCGCTGATCTGCCGTGGAGCGATTACGTCGAAACCGCGCTCTTTGGCATCCTTCCGCTTCTCATTGACGAACACGGCGTGACCAAAGTCGCTACTCTCGCCGTCGCTCGCCAAGCAAGCTGGCCGGCCGACACTCGCGAACTTCTTCTGGAAGTATTTGCCTCGGAAGGCTTGTCGGTTGAAGCGTCGGTTGCGGTCCTACCTTCGCGGCGAGCGAGCGACGTAATCGACGAAATCTTGCGCAGTGCAGTGAGCGATGCCGACGCGCTGGTGACGTCGCTTTATGTGGCCAGCGACGCGCGTTACACGCGCGACGAGGTCGAAAGGGCCGTTCAGACGCTAGTTGTCAAGTGGGACCCGATGGACAGCCATCAGGGGCGATACTCGGAGAATATGCTGCAGGTCATCCGCCGTTTTCGATCAACCGAGGCGCTTCTCGCGGTTACCGCGTTCCTCGAGAACCTGTTTGAGCTACGTACGAGCAATCCACAGGACAAGTTCATTCGACTTGCGACGGATTGTATGTCCACGATCCATACATTTTCGACCTACGTTCGCCAATTATTGACCGGCGAATCGAGTGGCTCGGCGATCGCAGTTCAACAAAAACTGATTCGTTGTCTGCAACGCTCTCTGAGCGAGCCGTCAATTGGCAAAACAGCGTTTGAAATCATCGTGTCACATGCTGCGGAAGCGGATCTGCCACCAACGATCGTTGCAGCTCTGCAATCCGTCTGGTTTTCGACCGCTGATTGTGACGAGGCATTACTGCGGTTCTACGAAAAGGAGCGGGTGCACGAGTTCATGGACCGAGCTTTCGAAGTAGCGCATGGCAGCACGCATCTAGCGGCAGCCGCGAAGCTGTACCAATACATCGTGGCAATGCGTGAGTTCAACGCGTTTGTCGATGAGAGTGTCGCTTTGGTGAGCGCGCAAGATCGGCAAACGCCTAAGGAAGAACTCGCCTTCGTTCGCGAAATCGTAGAATCGCCGAAACTTTACGATTGCTGATATGTACGCTCTTGATTTCGAGCATTTGACCCATTTCGCTGCCGTCTTGCGCGCTGCCATTGACGACCGTCGTCTTGAAGAATCGGGCCGCGAAATACGATATTACCACGATGCCGATGTCGTCGTGAAAATCGTTCTCGGCTTTCGACAGTTCGACGAGACACACACACCGTCTACGGAAAAACAGAAGATGGTGCGTGCTCTACTGGCGTCGGGGTACATAGGGAAGGCCCATCTGCTGCGGCCGCACGCTTTGGAGCTTGATCAACAACTCCGCGCCCAACCTGGATATCAGACTCGGCAAGCCGCAGAAGCATTCGGCGAGCGTAGGCGCCAATTTCTTATCAATAGTCGCGTCGACAGTGTCATGGATGCGCTGCACGACATTATTAATCGGCCGGCGTCCAAGGAAGATCGAGCTATACGGTTCATCGACCGGCTGCGCACGGTTGCCCCGAAAACGTGGGTAGCGATCGAACTAGCGCGAGGGACTTGGAAGGCGCGTCTTAGTCAGCTTGCTCACCATCAAGTGCTTCGCTTCGACGCGCGCGGGATCGATACACGCAGCGTTCTCGAGGGTCAACCGTTTCGCATTTTCCATCACGCTTTGCGAACGCATCGCGAAGGTTCCGCGCTGAGCAACGTTCACGATGCGGCGGCTCTCGCAATGCTTCATGGCGACATTCATTCCGGCGAGAGCGACAGGCTCGTTCGCTTCTATACAGAAACGCACGTGGTCTCGGAACTATGGCGCGATCAAACGATCCGCGAACTGCTCAGTTATCGTTCCAATTCCAATGGTTTGATCGATCACTCCGTTCTTCGCGACGCCGACTATTTCAACGTCCGCGCAAATTTCGACGCGCTTCGCTTCGAAGGCGGGCCAGCCGTGAACATCCGACGCGGCCCCGTCTCGGTGCCTATTGACGAACTGGAGCGGGTCGCCAACGAATTGACAAACGTCGTGGAGCAGGGCGAAACACGGTTCGAATCCGCCATCCAACGTTTGTATGTCGGCGAGCAGCCTCTCACGGATACTGTGCGGGACCTAGAGTCGCTCTCTTTCGTGCGCAATGTATGGTTTCAATACGAGCCACCTGAGCCATTGCTCGATAAGGATCTTTGGAACGAGGTCTGGGATTTCTCCGACGAAATGGTAGCCGGTGTTCTGGATACCGAACTTGCGACCGTCAGGGAGCAACTGCGGGCTGAGGTATCTCAGATCGAAACGTGGTCATACAACTTTCGTGCTCTCTTAGGACGTGTCGTGGAGGTCAAGACTGGCTGGCGTGCCGAATCAATGCCGGAACCGCTTCGCGACCTCGGCATTATTCGGTGGGGAATCAATCTTGAACCAGCGGAGTCCGATCGGCTCCGGCAATACGTGATGGATCTAATGTCCGTAGACGACGAAGTGCGCGAACGGACGTGTGTAACGTTCGCCACGTTGATTGAGTCGGCTCCGCCGTCTCTGAGCGATACGGTAATTACGGTTTGTGTGCTTTGGTTCCTACGGTTGTTTCAGGCGATCATCAATGTTGTCGACGAGCATGAACGCCTCTCGACCGCGCCCGTGATGCCGTCGCTGCTGATCATGCGCGCCGCTGCACGTCTGAGAGCCCCCACGGTCACTGAGCGGCCGGCGATCGACAAAGTGATACTTGAAGTCGTCACGTTGTGCGAGCACGTCGGACCTGATCTGAGAAAGCAATTGCTGTTAGGCTCCGGATTCGTTCTTTACTATGCGTTTCTGCTCGAAAAGAACGCGAAACATCCGGATCAAAGGCGGCTTGCGAGTCTTGCCCGGAGGAGTTTCGAAGCCGGCGATGAAGCAGTGCAGCTGCTGCCTGAGAATACGCTCGCATGGGCGTTCGCAATGAACCATTGTGCGTACGTCGGTACCGTCACGGGGGTGCATCCTGACAAAACCAGCGACTACCATGATCGTGTGGTCCAATTGCGCGGGTCGGAGTTTTGGCACTACCGATTTGCAGACTCTGTCGCTTGGCATCACATCCTTCTAGCCAAAGACGAGTTGCGAAACGTCAAGAAACTAAGGAATCGATCAAAGGGCAAGAAACGCCTCTTCGAGAGAATTCGTGAGGCGCAGCGTCTCTACGAGCATGAGCTTGGCGACATTTTTGGCGACATTGAGATCCTCGGCCATCGGATGGAACTTAACAAACTGGCGCTTGACAGCGGAGTGTGATTTCTTCGACTGCTGCGGCGCGCCGGCCTGCCCGAGAGATGTGGCTGATCGATTCGGGGGGGGGGGGGGGGCGGCGGCGCAAACGGAGTTACTACGCCGCACGTCAAGCAAAGTTTGCGCGCTACTTGCGGCGTTCCAGCTCTCCCTCAATCTCCGCCCACTCGATGCCTTCATCAGTCATCAGGACGCTGACGTGGAAGACGAGGTCGGCAATTTCGCTGATCATTCGTTCCCGCGATTCGCTGAGGGCGGCGATGACGACTTCCGTTGCTTCTTCGCCGATTTTCTTGGCGATTCGTCCGCGGCCTTCGGTGAAGAGTTTCGCGGTGTAGGAACCTTCGGGACGTTTTTCGCGGCGGTCGCGGAGGACGTTCATCAATCCGTCGAGCGTGCGCGGCGGGAGGTTCGCAAAACACGATCGTGCGCCGGTGTGGCATGCGGGGCCGTTCGGGATGACGCTGATGACGAGGGCGTCGGCGTCGCAGTCTTCGCTGATGGCGACGACGCGCTGCGTGTTGCCGGACGTCGCGCCTTTGTGCCACAGCTCGTTGCGCGAGCGGCTCCAGAGCCACGTCTCGCCGGTCTCTCGCGTCTTCGCCAAGGCTTCGTCGTTCATGTACGCGAGCGTGAGCACCTCGCCCGTTCGCGCGTCCTGGATGATGGCGGGAGTGAGTTTGTTTGCGTCGGTCATTCGTTTTCCTAGTCGATTAGTGGATTCGTTGATTAGTAGATTAGGGGTTCCAGGGAGACCTGATCTACTAATCCACTAATCGACTAATCCACTTCTTCACCTCACCGGTATCCCTTCGCTTGACAGAAATTGTTTGACGTCGCCGATCGAGAGTTTCCGATCGTGAAAGAGCGATGCGGCAAGGACGGCGCGTGCTCCGCCGGCTTCGATGGCGTCGCGGAAATGTTCGACGTTGCCGGCACCGCCCGAGGCGATGACGCCGATTTTCACGACGCTGGTGACGGCGCGCAGCAGCTCGATGTCGTAGCCGCTATTGGTGCCGTCGCGATCGACCGACGTCAGTAGGATTTCGCCCGTCCCCAGCTCCTCGGCGCGCCGGCACCATTCGACAGCATCGACGCCGGACGACTCCTTGCCGCTGCGCACCATCGCTTCGAAATGATCGCCGGTTCGTTTCGCATCGCACGAGAGGACGACCGCCTGGACGCCGAACTCGCGGGCGCAATCGGCGATGAGTTGCGGATTGCGCAGCGCGGCGGTGTTGATGGCCACGCGGTCGGCGCCTGCGCGGAGCAGCGCGCGAAAGTCTTCGATCGTCCGGACGCCGCCGCCAACGGTGAGCGGAATGAAGAGCGACTCGGAGACGCGCCGCACGGTGTCGAGCGCGGTAGCGCGATTTGCATCCGTCGCAGAAATGTCGAGGATTACCAGCTCGTCCGCCCCCTCGGCTTCGTAGCGCATCGCGCATTCGACCGGATCGCCGGCATCGCGGACGTCGACGAAGTTCACGCCTTTGACGACACGCCCATCGCGCACATCGAGGCATGGGATGACGCGTTCCGGAATCGCGTTCGTCGTCGCCACGCGCGCTTTCGCCTCGGCCAGATCAATGCGGCGGTCGAGCAGCGCCCGTCCAATGACGCAGCCGCTGACGTTCGCGATGCGGCCGAGCGAGACGACGTCGCTGATCGCCGACACGCCACCCGAGGCGATGATGCGCAGGTTGGTGCGAAGCGAGCGGTAGAGCGCGAATGACGGGCCGCGCATCGCGCCGTCTTTGCTGATGTCGGTGATGAGCGCTTCGCCAATCCCCAGCTCTTCGACGCGGCGCAGCACCTCGGCGAGCGACGACTTCGCGTCGCGTTCCCATCCGCCGACGCGCACGACGCCGTCGCGAATGTCGATCGCAGCGATAACGCGGTCCGCTCCGAGGTCGTCGACGATGGTTCGCAGGACTTCCGGCGCATCGGCGGCGACCGTGCCGATGACGACCTTTTCGGCGCCGGCGTCGATCCATGTGCGCGCATGGTCGAGCGAGCGAATGCCGCCGCCAGCCTGGATGCGCAGTCCGCGCGTTGCCAGTCGCCGCACGATATTCGTCTCGACAGGATGTCCGCTGCGCGATGCTTCGAGGTCGACGATGTGCAGGCGCGAGCCGACTAGGACATCGAGCGAATCGAGTACGGTCTCCGGATCGCCGTAGGTCGTCACGTTCGCGAAGTCGCCGCGCAGCAGGCGCACGACGTTGCCGCCGAGGAGGTCGAGGGACGGGATCACATCCATGCGATGAAGTTCCTCAGTACGCGCAGTCCGGCGGCGGACGATTTCTCGGGATGAAACTGGACTCCGAATACTCGTTCGCGCTGCACCGCGGCCGTGAACGGGCCGCCGTAGTCGGCGCGCGCAATTTCGTCGGGCGCGTTCATCGCGGCGTACGAGTTGACGAAGTAGAAGACACCGTTTTCAACGCCGTCGAACAGCGGACCGTTCGCGGCGACGCGGTTCCAGCCGATCTGCGGGACGGGGAGGATGCCGCCGAATTTGTGCACCTCGCCCTTCACCAGTCCGAGGCCGGGCGTGGAGCCCATCTCGTGCGAGAGGTCGAAGAGAAGTTGATGTCCGACGCAGACGCCGAGGAGCGATGCGCCGCGTTTGACGGCATCGCGAATGGCGTGATCAATCCCGTTCTCCGTCAGCCATTGCATTGCGGCGATGAACGATCCGACTCCCGGCAGCACGAGCTTTTGCGCATTCGCGATCGCGATCGGATCGCTGGTGATCTCCACCTCCGCGCCGGCCGTTCGTAAGGCGCGCGCGATGTTGGCGACGTTCGCGACGGGGGAGTCGATGAGGGAGACCTTCATCGACTGTCATCCTGAGCCGCCGGAGCGACGTAGGCGAAGCCGAAGTTGCGCAGGACGGTCGAAGGACCCCTTGATGCTTGCCTCACGAATGGCCGCCACCT
>Ga0213876_10002234_pt1 | contig 11422 bp, 9 predicted proteins | sample BarmaccomBMRX_R9_FD_160113 | JGI IMG/M metagenome (GOLD analysis project Ga0213876, IMG submission 160113) | Root-associated microbial communities from Barbacenia macrantha in rupestrian grasslands, the National Park of Serra do Cipo, Brazil - RX_R9 | ecosystem: Host-associated > Plants > Roots...
CATCCTGCGTGCGATGGACTATCCGACGATCGACCATCGCGGACCGGAGTTCCAGGCGATGGCGCTGAAGGTCCTGCGCGACATCCGCCAGATCTTCCAGACCCAGCAGCCGGTCGTGATCTATCCGTCCTCCGGCACCGGCGCCTGGGAAGCGGCCCTGGTCAACACGCTCTCGCCCGGCGATCCGGTGCTGATGGTCGAGACCGGCCACTTCGCGACCTTGTGGAAGAAGATCGCCGAGAAGTTCGGCCTGAAGCCGGAGTTCATTGCCGGTGACTGGCGCCGCGGCGTCGATGCCTCGGTGCTCGAGGCGCGCCTGCGCGAGGATCTGGGCCACGCGATCAAGGCTGTGTGCGTCGTGCACAACGAGACCTCGACCGCGGTCACCTCGGACATCGCCGCCGTGCGGCGCGCCATCGACGCGGCCAAGCATCCCGCGCTGCTGATGGTCGATACGATCTCCTCGTTGGGCTCGATCGACTATCGCCACGACGAGTGGGGCGTCGACGTCACGGTCGGCGGCTCGCAGAAAGGCCTGATGCTGCCCCCCGGCCTGTCGTTCAACGCAATCAGCCAGAAGGCGCTGGCGGCGTCGAAGAACGCCAAGATCACCCGCTCGTACTGGAGCTGGGAGGAGCAGCTGGCGATGAATGCCAATGGCTGGTTCCCCTACACGCCGGCCACCAACCTGCTCTATGGCCTGAGCGAAGCCATCGACATGCTGACGGAGGAGGGCCTCTCAAACGTCTTCGCGCGTCACGCCCGTCACGGCGAGGCGACGCGTCGCGCGGTGCGCGCCTGGGGGCTGGAGCTGCTCTGCGTCAATCCCGCCGAGTACAGCAACGCGCTGACTGCGGTGCTGATGCCCGCCGGCCATGACGCCGATGCCTTCCGCAAGGTCGTGCTGGCGAAGTTCAACATGTCGTTGGGCCAGGGCCTGACCAAGGTCGCCGGCAAGGTCTTCCGCATCGGCCATCTCGGCGACTTCAACGACCTGTCGTTGATCGGCACCCTGGGTGGCGTCGAGATGGGCCTCGCGGTCGCTGGCGTGCCGCACAAGAGCGGCGGCGCGCAGGCGGCGATGGACTATCTCAAGAGCGTCGCGTCGGGCGAGTCGCAGGCACACGCCCGCGCAGCGGAATAGCTGCGCGCGCAAGCGTCGACAGCGCGTTCATCGCCGCAGGAAGCTCCCTCCATCCTGAAAATGGAGGGCTAGATGGCTTTGAAGATCTACGGCGTCTCCGGCTCGCGTGCCGGACGCGCTTTGTGGGCGGCCGAGGAGCTCGGCCTCGCCTACGAACACATCAAGACGCCATTCTCCGGCGGCGCGCCAAAGTCGCCGGAGATGCTGAAGCTCAATCCCAACGGCCGCATCCCGGTCATCGACGATGACGGTGTCATCGTCTGGGAATCGATGGCGATCAATCTCTATCTCGCGAAGAAGGCCGGCGGCGCGCTGGCGCCCAAGACCGCCGTCGAAGACGCCCACATGACGATGTGGAGCTTCTGGGTGATGACGGAATGCGAAAAAGCAGCATTGCAGATCGTCTTCCACCGCGTCGTCTATCCCGAGGACAAGCGCGACGAGAAGGTGGCGCAGGAATCGATCGCCACGCTCAAAGGACCGCTGGGCGTGCTCGAGAACGCGCTCAAGGCCGGGGGCGGCCAGCTGGTCGGCGGCCGTTTCACCATCGCCGATCTCAACGTTGCCGCTGTGCTGGCGTGGTCGCGGCCGGCGCGTGATCTCTACGCCGACTTTCCCGGCGTGACCGCCTGGCTGAAGGCCTGCCTTGACCGGCCGGCACAGAAGAAAGTTCAAGGCATGCGGTAATTTCCCTGATGGTGTGACATCGCCATCACGTCGCGCCCGCGTATCCCATGGGTAGTGGGCGCGACGTGAAGCGTGGGGCTATTGGTTCGATACCGTCACCGTCAGCAAGCTGTAACCCGTTGATGGCATGGAGGAATTGTCGATAGCCTTAGACTATCAAGGGGGAATTTTCGGTCGCTTTCGATCGCGCGCACATGGCATAGTCCGGTCGGACCCGGACGGCACGAGGGGGCTGAGCCCGACGGGGGGAGAGCGACATGACCGGATCCGACCGGGCCAAACGTGTGCTGATCTACAGCCACGACAGTTTTGGATTGGGCCACCTGAGCCGGTGCCGCACCATTGCCAACGCGCTGGCCGCTGCCGACGAGGACCTCTCCGTCCTGATCATCTCCGGCTCGCCGATCATCGGCAGCTTCGATTTCGGCGCCCGCGTCGACTTCGTGCGCGTGCCCGGGATCGGCAAGCGCAGCGATGGTGAATACGAGGCCCTGAACCTCAACATCGGCATCGACCGCACCGTCGCCATGCGCGCCGCGCTGATCCGCGAGACGGCGGAGATGTTCGATCCCGATCTGTTCATCGTCGACAAGGAGCCGCTGGGCCTGCGCGGCGAGGTCTCCGAGACCTTGAAGCTGCTGAAGGCGCGCGGCACGCCGCTGGTGCTGGGCCTGCGCGACGTGATGGACGAGCCGACCATGTTGGCGCCGGAGTGGAAGCGCAAGAACGTGCTGCCGGCCCTGAAGCATCTCTACGACGAGCTGTGGATCTACGGCCTGCCGCAGTTCAACGACCCGCTGAGCGGCATCACGTTGCCCAAGTCGGTGCGGCGCAAGACCGTCTACACCGGCTATCTGCGGCGCGACCTGCCGCGCGAGAGTGACGATCTCGCGGTGCTGCACGATCTGGACCGGCCGTACATTCTCGTGACCGCCGGCGGTGGCGGCGATGGCGAGGCGGTGGTCGACTGGGTGCTGCGCGCCTACGAGCACGACGCCAATATTCCCTACGCCGCGGTCGTGGTGTTCGGGCCCTTCATGGCGCCCGAGGCGCGCGAGGCTTTCCGTCAGCGCGCCGAGAAATTGCGCGGCGGGCCGGTGCGCACGCTGACCTTCGAGACCAATCTCGGCCCGCTGATGGCTGGCGCCGCCGGCATCGTCGCCATGGGCGGCTACAACACGTTCTGCGAGATCCTGTCCTTCGACAAGAAGGCGCTGATCGTTCCGCGCACCGTGCCGCGCCGCGAGCAATACATCCGCGCCCAGGGCGCGCGTCAGCTCGGCCTGTCCAACATGCTGGAGGATGACGGCGCGCGCGAGCCGGCGAAGATGGCCACCGCGTTGCGGCAGCTGCCGCAGCAGGGCCTGCCGTCGGAGGTCGTGATCCCCGGCCTGCTCGATGGCCTGCCCAATGTCGGCAAGCTGGTCGCGCGCCATCTGCGCCGGCCGGTGTGGCGTCCGATGCCTGTCATGCTGCCGCAGGACGAGGCGGCCGTCCCTGATACGGCGCGGCGGCGTAGACAGGCGTGAACGAACCGGCCGATCTCGGCCCGACCCTGGCCATCGTCGTCAAAGGTTATCCGCGGCTGTCGGAGACCTTCATCGCGCAGGAGATCGCGGCCTTCGAGGAGCGCGGCCGCAACGTCCTGATCGTCTCGCTGCGCCATCCCACCGAGAACAAGACGCATCCGGTGCACAAGCGCATCCGTGCCGGCGTGCTCTACCTGCCGGAGTATCTGTACGAAGAGCCGATGCGGGTGCTGAAAGCGTGGTGGGCGGTACGTCGCCTGCCAGGTTATCGCGCGGCGCTTCGTCAATGGCTGGCCGATTGGCGGCGCGACCGCACGCCCAATCGCGGCCGTCGCTTCGGCCAGGCGCTGGTGCTGGCGCACGACCTGCCGGACACAGTGCAGGCGCTGCACGTGCACTTCCTGCACACGCCCGCCTCGGTGACGCGTTACGCCGCGATGATCCGAGACCTGCCGTGGAGCGGCTCGGCTCACGCCAAGGACGTCTGGACCACGCCGGCCTGGGAGCTGCGCGAGAAGCTCACGCATTGCCGCTGGCTGGTGACCTGCACCGACGTCGGCTGCCGCCATCTGACCGCGCACGCGCCCGCCCATCGCGTAGAGCTGGTCTATCACGGCCTCGACCTGGCGCGCCTGCCGCCAGCGCCGGCGCCGCGTTCGCCACGCAACGGCGCCAATGCCAACGATCCGGTCACCATCCTCTCGGTCGGTCGGCGCGTCGAGAAGAAGGGCTTCGACGACGTGCTCGCCGCGCTGGCGCTGCTGCCCAAGGATCTGCACTGGAACTTCAACCACATCGGTGGCGGTCCGCTGGGCGACACGCTGAAGGCGCAGGCGCGCCGACTGGGCATCGCCGATCGCTGCACCTGGCATGGCGCTCAGGCCCAGCAATTCGTTTTCGACTCCTATGCCGATGCCGATCTTTTCGTGCTGGCCAGCCGCATCGCCAATGACGGCGACCGCGACGGCCTGCCCAATGTGCTGATGGAGGCGCAGAGCCAGGCCCTGGCCTGCGTCTCGACCAAGGTCTCGGCGATCCCCGAGCTGATCGAGGATGGCCAGAGCGGCGTCCTCGTGCCGCCGCAGGACCCGCCGGCGCTTGCGCGGGCCATCGAGCGGCTGATCCGTGATCCTGCGCTGCGGGCGCAATTGGGCCAGCGCGGCCACGATATCGTGCGGCAGCGCTTCTCTTTCGAAGCCGGCGTCGAGCGGCTCCTCGCCCGCCTGCCGCGATAGATGCTATGTCCCGGCCCATGCGGATCGCGTTCCATACGCCGCTGAAGCCGCTCGACCATCCCACGCCGTCGGGCGACCGTTCGATGGCGCGGGCGCTGGCCGGCATCCTGCGCCGCCTGGGCCACGAGGTGATCGCCATCGATCACTACGAACCCGGCCGCCGTGGCCTGATCGAGCCCGAACGCCTGTCGGAGGAACGCGACCGCCAGCGCGCGCGCCTGCCTGAGCTGATCGCGCTATGCCCGGATCTCTGGTTCACCTATCACCTCTGGTACAAACGGCCCGACTGGCTCGGCCCGGCCGTCAGTGCAGCGCTGAAGATCCCCTACGCCGTCGCTGAGGCGTCATACGCGCCCAAGCGTGCTGGCGGTCCCTGGGACCTCGGCCATCGTGCAGTCGGTGACGCGCTCCGTGCCGCCGATCTCGTGCTGACGCTTAACCCCGACGATTCGGCGATGATCGCGCCGCTGCTGCGCGCGTCCGAAATCGCCGTGACGATCCCACCGTTCCTCGATGCAGCACCGTTCCGTGCCGCGCGCCGAGCACCGCAGGCGGGCACGCCGATGCTGCTCGCCGTCGGCATGATGCGGCCGGGCGACAAGCTTGCGTCCTATCGCCTGCTGGCCGACGCCCTGCAGCGTGTGCGCGATCTCGATTGGCGATTGACGATCGTCGGCGACGGTGAGGCGCGCGCCGATGTCGAAGCCGCGTTCGCGCCGCTATCCGATCGCGTCACCTGCCGCGGCGCAGTCGATGCGGTGGGCCTGCCGGCGATCTACGCCTCGGCCGATCTTTTGGTGTGGCCGGCGATCAACGAGGCCTACGGCATCGCATTGCTGGAAGCGCAGGCAACGGGCTTGCCCATCGTCGCCGGCCGCACACGCGGTGTGCCGGCTGTTGTCGGCGAGGGCGAATCGGGATTGCTGCCGACATTGGGCGACGCGCCGGCGTTCGCCGACGCGGTGCGTGCGTTGCTGGTCGATCCCGCGCGTCGAGCCGCGCTGGCCGCCGGTGCGCGGGCGCGCATCGATCGCGACCACGATCTGCCAGCCGCCGAGGCACGCATTGGCGCGGCATTGAAGTCGATGCTGGCACGTCGCGCGACGGAGGCGGCGGCGTGAGTGTGCGAATCGCCTTCCTGCGCCACGGGCCAACCGCATGGAACGACGAGGGCCGGCTGCAGGGCATGACCGACGTGCCGCTCTCGCCACGCGGCCGCGCGCTGGTCGCGACATGGCGTGTACCGTTCCAGGGCTGGCGCTGGGCGTGCAGCCCGCTCGCGCGCGCGCGCGAGACCGCTGCACTTGTCGGCGCACCGCCCTCGCTCACCATCGAGCCTGCGCTACGCGAGATGGCCTATGGACGGTGGGAGGGGCAGACCCTGGCCGATCTGCGGACGCGCGAGCCCGAGGTCATGCGTGACGCCGAGACGCGTGGCCTCGACATGGCGCCGCCGGAGGGCGAGTCGCCGCGCCAGGTGATGGATCGTTTGCGGCCGTGGATCGCGGCGCAGGGTGAGAATGTCGTCGCGGTCTCGCACAAAGGCGTGATCCGCGTCGTGCTGGCGATGGCGACGGGCTGGGACATGAAGAGCCGGCAGCCGGTGAAGCTCGACTGGAACCGGCTGCACGTCTTCGCCGCATCGACCGATGGCACGCTGGTCGTCGACAGCCTCAATACGCCGCTGCAGTCGGAGATCGCGGCATGAGCGCGCGGCTGATGTTTCATGTGCAACATCTGCTAGGCATCGGCCATCTGCGCCGTGCCGCGACGCTGTCGCGTCATTTCGCGGTCGCGGGCTATGACACGGTGCTGACCTCCGGTGGCGCGCCGGTGCCCGGCTTGGATATCGGCGGCGCGCGGTTGGTGCAGCTGCCACCAGTGCGTGCCACGGACAAGCTGTTCAAGGTTCTGGTCGACGACAACGACGCGGTGATCGACGATGCCTTCAAGGCGCGACGTGCCGAGATGCTGGTCGACGCTTTGCGCCAGCAGAAGCCCGACATTTTGTTCATCGAGCTGTTTCCATTTGGCCGTCGGCAATTGCGCTTCGAGCTGATGCCGCTGGTCAAGGCGGCGAAAGCTCTGCCCAAGCCACCACGCATCGTCTCGTCAGTGCGCGACATCCTCGTGCAATCGCCCAAACCTGAGCGCGTTGCCGAAATGGTCGAACTGTTCGAGCGCTATTTCGACGATGTGCTGGTGCACGGCGATCCAGCATTCATTCCATTCGCCCGCACCTTTCCGGAGCACGCGCGACTGGCCGACCGTATGCATCACACCGGTTACGTGATCGACGGCCTGCCGAAGCCGGGCCAAACCTCCGACGTTGGGCGCGGTGAGGTACTCGTCTCTGCCGGCGGCGGCGCTGTCGGCGCGCCGTTGATGATGGCGGCGCTGGATGCACGCGCACAGAGCAAGGTGCGCGATCTGACGTGGCGCTTCCTCTGCGGGCACGGAATGCCGGAGGAGAATTTCAGCGCCTTGCGCGCGCATGCGGCGCGTCTTGACCCCAAAGGCATCGTCGTCGAGCGGGCGCGCAGCGACTTCACCACCATGCTGGCCAATTGCGTGCTGTCGATCTCGCAGGGCGGCTACAACACCGTGATCGAAACCTTGTCGGTCGCCGACCGCGCGGTGATCGCACCCTACGCCGGCGGCCTCGAGACCGAGCAGGCGTTCCGCGCCGACCTGCTCGCCGAACGCGGCGTCTTCCAGGTGGTGGCCGAGGATACGTTGTCGCCGCAGACCCTGGCCGCCGGAGTCGATCGTGCGCTCGACGGACCCTCGATCCGCACCTTCCCACGCATCGACGCCGATGGTGTCGCCAAAACGCTGAGCCTCGTTCGGGGATGGCTGCGCGCATGAGCGCCTGGCAGGAGCTCGACGATGAGCTGGCGCGCTGGGCCGATCTCGGTCGGATCGCCACGTTGTGGTGGCGCGACGACGATGCGATCGATGCCACGGTTGAGCTCGATCGCCTGCTGGCGGTGCGCAGGCGCTATGACGTCGGGCTGGCGTTGGCGGTCATTCCCGAACGGGCAACCGATGGGCTATCGGCGCGTCTTGCTGAAGACGGTGCCGCGGCGGCGCTGCAGCACGGCTACGCACACCAGAACCATGCCGGCGGTGGCGAGAAGAAGATCGAGCTGGGGCCACACCGCCCGGCGATGATGGTACTGGGCGAGCTGGGTACCGGCTGGCTGGCGATGGAGCGCCTGTTCGGAACCCGCGCGCTGCCTGTGATGGTCCCGCCGTGGAATCGCATCGCGCCGGCGCTGGTGCCGACCTTGCCGGAGATCGGTTTGCGCGGCCTGTCGACCTTCGGTCCGCGCAAGCGTGTCGAGCCGGTGCGCGGGCTGCGGCAGGTCAACGCCCATGTCGATCCGATCGATTGGCATGGCGGTCGCGGCTTCGTTGGTGAACAGGCGGCCATCACGAGTCTGACACGATCTCTTGCGATTCGTCGCCAAGCCGGGGTCGAGTCCGGTATGAGAGAGGAACCAACGGGTTTGTTGACGCACCACCTCGTGCAGGATGAGGCGGTTTGGGCGTTCATCGACCAGCTGTTTGCGCGATTGCGCGCTCACTCCGGGGTCCGCATACTCGCGCCGCAAGAGGTCTTTGGGCTGTCATGACAGGGCGGTATCGCTATCGATCGAAGGACTTGCTTGGCGATTATGCGCGGGCCGCGGCCGGCGCGTTGATCTGCCTGGCGCCGGTGGTCTTCGTCGGCAGCAATGGCGTGACCCTGGCGCTGGCGGCCATCGGTTTGTTGTTCGTGGTCTTCGGCCTGCGCACCGCGTTGCGGCACGCGACGGAGATCGTGACCGACGATCAGGGCATCGCCGCCGTGGGCCCCCTGTCGCGGCGCATCGAATGGAAGGCGGTCCAGCGCGTGAAGCTCTCCTATTACGCCACGCGCCGCGACCGTCAGGGCGGCTGGATGCATATGATGCTCGGCGGCCAGGGCGGCACGATCCGCATCGATTCGGCGCTCGAGGGCTTCGACGACATCGCCCGTCGCGCCGGCCGCGTGGCGATCCAGAACGGCGCCGAGCTCAGCGACACCACCCGGGCCAATTTCGCCGCCCTGGACATCGTGCTGCCCGAGGCCGTGGCGACGGATCGCGCGACATGACCGATCTGTTGCGCGTCCGCGATCTGAAGATCAATTTCCGCGTCCATGACGGCACGCTGCGCGCGGTCGATGGCGTGTCGTTCTCGGTCAAGCCCGGCGGCACGGTGGCGCTGGTCGGCGAATCCGGCTCGGGCAAGTCGGTCTGCGCCCAGGCGATCATGGGCCTGCTGCCCAAGGTGGCGACCATCGCCGGCGGGTCGATCGAGTTCATCGATCCGGCCGTGGTCGATGCCCAGCCGATCGACATCGCGCGGCTCGACCGCAACGGCAAGGAGATGCGCGCGATCCGTGGCGGGCGCATATCCATCATCTTCCAGGAGCCGATGACCTCGCTCTCCGCCCTGCACACCGTAGGCGACCAGATCGGCGAGGCTGTAAAGCTGCATGGCGGGGCGCTCTCGGAGATCGACACCCTGGGCCAGCAGATCGGCGAGGTCGCCGAGCGGGTGCAGGCGCGCGCCGGCCGCAAGATGAGTACCAAGGAGGCGCTCGAGCTCACCCAGGAGATGCTGGAGCTGGTCGGCTTCCCTGACCCAAAGCGCGCGCTGCGTACCTATCCCTTCGAGCTCTCGGGCGGCCTGCGCCAGCGCGCCATGATTGCCATGGCGCTGGTCTGCCGCCCGGCGCTCTTGATCGCCGACGAGCCGACCACGGCGCTCGACGTCACCATCCAGGCGCAGATCCTGAAGCTGATGAAGGATTTGCAGGAAAAGCTCGGTATGGCGATGCTGATGATCACCCACGACCTGGGTGTCGTCGCCAACATGGCCGACGAGGTCGTGGTGATGTACCGCGGCAAGGTGGTGGAGAGCGGCGCCAGCGAGGACATCTTCCGCCACGCCGAGCATCCCTACCTGAAGGCGCTGCTGCACGCCGTGCCGCGCTTCGGCATGGCCGACGAGGAGCGGCTGGTGCCGATCCGCGAGATCCAGAGCCAGACAGGCCATCTGCTGGCCGCCAAGGCGCCGGTCGAGAAGACCGGCGACTTCGATCCCGACGCACCGATCCTCTCGGTGCGTCACATCCACAAGACCTACGCCATCCGCAAGGCGGAGGGCTTCGTCGACTCGATGCTCGGCCGCGGTCCGGCGCGCATCGTGCACGCGGTCAACGACGTCAGCTTCGACGTGCAGCGCGGTGAATGCCTCGGCCTGGTGGGCGAGAGCGGTTGCGGCAAGACCACGCTCAGCAAGATCCTGATGCGCGCCATCAGCGCCGATCCCGTCATGGCCAGCAAGGGCGGCGGCATCGTCTTCGACGATCACGGCCGCAAGGTCGACGTCATGGCGCTGAGCGGTTCGGAGCTGGTGGGATTCCGCCGCAAGCTGCAGTTCATCTTCCAGGACCCGTTCGGCTCGCTCAACCCGCGCATGACGGTATTCGACATCATCAGCGAGCCGCTGGTGATCCATCAGGTCGGCGATGCCGAGCATCGTCGCGAGATGGTGGGTGAGCTGATGGAGCTGGTCGGGCTCGACCGCCGCCACCTCAACCGCTACCCGCATTCCTTCTCCGGCGGCCAGCGCCAGCGCATCGGCATCGCGCGATCTCTGGCGCTGCGGCCCGACATGGTGATCTGCGACGAGCCGGTTTCGGCGCTCGACGTATCGATCCAGGCGCAGATCCTCAACCTGCTGAAGGATCTGCAGGACAGGCTGGGCCTGACCTACATGTTCATCAGCCACAACCTGGCGGTGGTCGATTACATTGCCGACCGCATCGCCGTGATGTGCGCCGGACGGCTGGTCGAGCTGGCGCCGGGCCGCGAGCTGTTCCGCAATCCCGTGCATCCCTACACCAAGGCGCTGCTGGCGGCGGTGCCCGAGCCCGATCCGTCCAAGCGGCTGGACCTCGGCGCGCTGATGGAAGGCAAGGCTTCGATCCCGTCGGAATGGCCTGCCCCGTTCACCGAGAGCGAGGCGACACCGCTGGATTGGATCGACCTCGGCAACAGCCATTTTGTGCGCGCAGGCGCCGGGCTGCTCGGACGTCCCTCGGAGAGGGCGGCATGATGAAGCGCTGGGTGATCGCCGTGATCTGTGCGGTCCTGTGGGCCGGCACAGGCATGGCACAGCCGGCGCCGAAGGAAACCGCGCTGTTCGCCGACAAGGTGAAGGCGGGACAGATGCCGCCGGTCGAGCAGCGCCTGCCGCAATCGCCCCTGGTCGTGACCGAGTTCGCCGGCAAGGACGGCCCCGGCAAGCAGGGCGGCGAGATCACCATGCTGATGGCCACGCCGCGCGACGTGCGCATGATGGTGGTCTACGGCTACAGCCGGCTGGTGGGCTTCAACCACAAGTTCGAGCTCAAGCCCGACATCCTCGAGAGCGTCAACGTCGAGCAGGGGCGGATCTTCACCCTGAAGCTGCGGCCGGGACACAAATGGTCCGACGGCGAGCCGTTCACGACGGAGGACTTCCGTTACTTCTGGGAGGACGTCGCCAACAATGAGGACCTGTCGCCGGTGGGCCCGCCGATCGAGATGATGGTCGACGGCAAGCCGCCGAAGATCGACATCATCGACGCCACGACCATCAGATACACTTGGGATCAGCCCAATCCCGGCTTCCTGGAGGCCCTTGCCCGACCCTCGCCGCTGTTCATCTTCCGGCCGGCGCACTACCTCAAGAAGTTCCACAAGAAGTACGCCGATCCGGCATTCCTCGAGAAGGTGCTCAAGGAGTCC
>Ga0213876_10002235_pt1 | contig 11422 bp, 2 predicted proteins | sample BarmaccomBMRX_R9_FD_160113 | JGI IMG/M metagenome (GOLD analysis project Ga0213876, IMG submission 160113) | Root-associated microbial communities from Barbacenia macrantha in rupestrian grasslands, the National Park of Serra do Cipo, Brazil - RX_R9 | ecosystem: Host-associated > Plants > Roots...
GAGCCGCGCCTGGACCGCCATGCCGTTGCCGTAGCGTCCGGACAGCAGGACCTGGCCCTGCGGCAGGACGAGCTGCGCCGGCGCCAGCTCCCAGGCCCCCGCCACCTTGCGGACCTCGGCGGGCCGGGCGAGGCGGAACGGGATGCGGTTGACGATGCCTTGAGCCGCCGCGCGGATGTAATTGGGCTGCAGCGCCGCGTTGATCCCGACGCGGAACGGCACGCCGCTCGTGCCCTCGGCGAAGGCCTGGGCGAGGCCGGTGCCGTTGCGGTAATTCCCCCGCACCCGGGCCTGGGCAAGGTAGAAATTGGCGGCGCGCACGCCGGCGAGCTGCACGTCGCCGGATACTTGCGGCGCGCCGGGATAGAGGATCGCCGTCGCCTGGACGATGCCGCGCTGGATCAGGATCGGGCTGGGCCCCGGTATCGTCGCGCCGTTGGCGGTCGCGTTCACCGCCACCTGCTGGTAGCGCCCCGCCGCGGCGAGCTGGATCGTGCCGGTGAGCCCCTGCCCGCTCATCGCGAGCGTGCCGGCGAACGGGCCGGCGCGGGTCTGCACGATACGGCCGGTGAAGGTGATGCCGGCGAAGACGAGGCGGCGAATGTCGACCGTCATCGGCCCGCGGCCCGCCAGCAAAGTCACGTCGGCGGTGAACGGGCCGTAGTCGGACTCACCTGTGGCCACGATGGCATAGCCGGCGCCGGTCGCGCGGATGCTGGCGCGGATGTTCCTGAGGCCGATGCCGAAGCCGGGGTTGGCCGCCCTCAGCTCGACCTGCGGCCGCGTCACCGTCCCCGTCACCACCACGGCCAGCGCGCCGTAGGCGCGGGTGACGCCCGCCGCGCGTATGTCGATCCGCCCGTTCCGCCACATCGTGCCGGCGCCGGAGGTGATCTTGACCCCGGGTGAGCTCAGCCGGATGTCGGTGACCCGGATCGTCCCCTCCGGCGTCATGACGATGTTGGCGGTCGCGGTCGCCTGGCCGCCGAGCAGGTCGCGCGCCGTGGCGTTGTCGACCCGCCGCGTCTTCACGGCCACCCGCCCCTTGATGCCGAACCCGTTGGCGGCGGTGTAGACGTCCATGTGGGTGGTGAGGTCGAGGAGGCCGATCCCCTCCATCTGGTAGCCGTTGACGGTACCCTGGATGCCGGCGCGGTAGCGGCCCTTGGCCAGGTCGGCGACGATCACGGTCGTCGCATTCAATTTGTCGGAGCGGATGCGAAGGTCGTCCGAGAGGATGGTCGAGCCGCTGATGTTGAGCGTGCCGTTGGCCGATACGTTGGTCAGCAGTCCGCCGATCGAGGGATCGAGCCCGGTGATCCGCGCCGCATGGGCCGCGACCGGAAGCGTGATGCGGTCCGCCGCGACGGTGGCCCGGCCGCGGGCGCGCAAGCCTTCGACCGTGGTGCCGTTGAAGCCGAGGGCGTCGGCGTTGAGGTCGTAAAGGATTGTCGGCGTCTTGAACGGACCGTTGAGCACCGCCGCCAGCCGCAGCCCGCGCGCGGCCAGGTTCGGGGCGATGGCGCGCGGCTCGGCGAGGCGCACGGCCAGCTTCAGGTCGCCATACTCGCTGCGGCCGAGGTCGATGAGGCCCTCGGCGGCCACCGCCCCCGCCTGCGAGCTGAGCTTCAGCTTGGTGTCGGCGCGGCGGTTGGCCATGGTCGTGACGAGGTTCACCTGGACGAGCGGCTGGAGCAGCCGCTTGACCGGTCCCTCGGCCAGCATCAGCCCGGGATTGGCCTGGCCGTTGACCGTGAAGATGCCGTTATTCGCGTTGATGCCGAAATTTGCGAACCCCTTGCCGCCGAGCTGCGCCACGGCCCGGCCGTTCCAGTCCTTCCAGCTGCCGCGGCCGTTGACGCTGGCCTGGAGCGGCTGGGTCAGGCCCGTCAGGCCGGCGACGAAGCCGTTGCCGGGGGCGTCGACCCTCAGCCCGAGGTCGAGCTTGTTCTGGTCCGGCACCGCGTCGAGCCGCAGCACCAGTCTGTCCCCGCCGGGTATCCCGGGGCCCTGCAGCGCCGCGGCGTTGAGCGCCACCTGCGCCCGGCGGTCCGCGATCTTGGCGCGGCCGTCGAGCGAGAGGAGATGGCGATAGCCGGTCACCGCCGGGTCCACGTAGATGCGCCCGACGCTCAGCCGGCCGATGTCCATGTTGATGTCGGGCAGCATCGGCGCATTGGGATCGCCGGGCCTCAGCTCCGGCAGCCGCCACAGCCGCGCCTTGGGGATGTCGAGGGAGCGTATGTCGACATGGTTCGAGAAATAGGCGAGCGGCCGCCAGTCCATCACCGCCTGGTTGGCGGCGAAGAAGCGGCCCTTCGGGTCCGACAGCGTCAGATTGTGCAGCGTCAGCTTGCCGGTCAGCGAGCCCTCGATGCTGCCGACGTTGATGTCGAGGCCCGACGCCATTTCGAGGCTGTTGATCTGCTTGACGACGAAGCGCTTGCCGAAATCGCTGTTCAGCCACACCCAGAAGAGCAGCAGCAGGACGATGAGGCCAGCGACGGCGATCCCCGTCCACTTGACCGCCCGCCGCGCCCACACCCGTCCGCGCGGCACGACATGAACTTCCGTGACGTGGTCGGGCCCGCTCGCCATCAGAAGGCCTGCCCGATCGATACGTAGACGGCGAAGCGGCTCTCGCCCTTGCGGCGGCCGATCGGCATCGCGATGTCGGCACGAAGCGGGCCGAAATTGGTGTAGAAGCGCCCGCCTATGCCGACGCCGTAGCGCATGTCGGAGAGCTTCGGCGTCTGGCTCTGGTAGACTTGGCCGGCGTCGACGAAGCCGACCACGCCATAATTGCCAAACCGGTAGCGCCCCTCGAGCGCGAACTCGACCTGGCTGCGGCCGCCGGTCGGCACCAGGATCGTCGGCTTGTCCTTCTCCTTGGGGTCGGTCGGGTCGAACTTGGGATTGGCGATCTCGACCTTCGGGCCGAGCTGCTGGAAGCCGAAGCCCCGCACCGAACCGCCGCCACCGCCGTAGAGCCGGCGCGACGGGGCGAGCTCGCCGAGCGCGGCGCCGTAGACGGTGCCGACCATGGCGCGTCCGGCGATGGTGAGGTTCTCGCCGGCCGGCACGTAGACGCGGCCTTCGAGGCTGCTCCTCAGGTAAGGCTGGGTGGGGTCGCGCAGCGAGGTCTCGGGGTTGAGCCGGCCGAGGATGCGGAATCCCTTGGTCGGGTCGAGCAGGCTGTTGGACCGGTCGTAGCCGAGCTGACCCACCAGCCCGGCAAGGAAATAGGTCTGCTTCAACGAGAGGGGCGGGAATCGCCCGGTTTCGCTCTCGTTGCTGGCGATGAGCTCGGCGCCGTAGGCCCAGGTCCACACCTTCTGCCAGATCGGCGTCGATTCCCGCGACACGAGGCCGTGGAGGCGGACGGTGTAGCCCTTGAAGGCCGGCAGGTCGCGCCGCCCCGCCTCGGCCTCGATCAGCACCGAGCGATCGCGCTTGCCGGCATTCATCTTGTGGAAGGCGAAGCGCAACGCCTGCTCCTGCGTGCCGGCGACGGCCGAGACGCGCAGTCCCCCTTCCGGCGGGAAGAAGTTGCGGTGCTCCCACGTCCCCTCGATGCGCAGCCCCTCGCCGGTCGAGAAGCCGGCGGTGCCGTTGATCGAGCGCGCCGGCCCCGCCTCCTGCCGGACGCGGATGTTGACGTACTCGGCGCCGTCGGGGGCGAACTCGCCGGTCGCCACCGGCTCCGCGGCGACGGTGCGGAACAGGTTGGTCGCGACCATCGCCTCCCTGAGGTCGTCGACCTTGCGGCTGTCGTAGAGGTCGCCGCGCTTGAACCGGGAGAGCACGCCGACATGGTGGGCGTCGAAGGCGAGCTTCCCCTCGGTGGTGAAGCCGGCGAAGCGCGAGCGGTGCCCCGGATCGACCGGCAGGGTGTAATCGCCGAGTCGCGTGTCGGGATCGAGCAGGATGTCCCGCAGGCCGATGTCGGCGAACGGATAGCCCTGCTGCGGCAGGCGCAGGCGGACGTTGGCTTCCGCCGCTTCCACTTCCGCCGCCACGATCGGCTGGCCGCTCTTCAGCGGCAGCGCCTCCCGGACAAGCCCGGCAGGCTCCGTCTCCGGCCCGGCGATGGTGATCGTGCCGAGGCTGTAGCGCGCGCCCGGGACTGCCGTGATCACGACCCGCAGCCGGTTCGGCGTCTCGGGCAGCTGCTCGATCGAAGACAAAGCGGTCGCGTCGTAATAGCCTTCCGAGCGCAGCATGCGGACGGCGAGCTGCTCGTCCTCGCGCGCTCGCGCCTGGATCGCGGCGCCGCTCGTCGCCTCGCCGTCGGCATCCTCGAGCGCGGAGAGGCTGCGGAAGCGGCCCTCGAGATCCACTTCCTTGAGGCCCTCGACGACGAGCGTGTAGCGAACCGGCTCGACCTTCTTGGCGTCGTCCTCCGTCTGGTCGGCGGGCGGGGTGGTAACGTCGAAGCTGGACAGCGGCGTCAGCGGCTCGCTGAGCGCCGGATCGGGCGGCGTCGGCGCGGCGGGCGAGATCTGGGTTATCGGCGCGGTGAGCGGCTGGCCGTCGGGCCCCTTGAAGCTGCCGATCGGCTCGAGCGGCTTGGTGAGATCGCCGTCGAGTGGGGGCAGCTCGCGCTGGAATTCGTCGTCGGGGACGATCGGGCCCGTCGGCGGCGGGGGAGCGGGGGCCGGAGCAGGCGTTGGGCCGGTCGCGCGGGCAGGCTGGGCCGCCTCGGCGGAGCCGAGCGCAACCGCGCCCGCGGCAACCGCCGCCATCCAACGCCCGGCCTTCTTCAAATGCGTCGCCGCTCCCCGACGTCCCTGAACCAAAGCGTTTAAGCGCAGAAACCGGACTTTTGTTCCGGAAGCGAAATCGCACTTGACGTGGGTTAAGTCCCTCGCCGGACGCAGGGATTCAGCCGGGCGGCCGCAGCGCCTTCTCGCCGTCCCCGACGATCGCGAATCCGGCCCAATAATAAGGGTGCGACGTCTCCGGCCGGTCCATCAGCGCCGCCTCGGCCGCGCCCAAGGCGGACGCGACGCTGGTCCCGGGCGGCGCCTTGAACAGCCCGGAGATGAGGCGCTGGGTCGCGTCGTAATCGTCCGGCACAGGCCAGTGGCTGGCGATCACCGAGCGGGCGCCGGCGCCGACGAAGGCGCGGACCAGCCCGTCGAGCGCGAACTCCCCGCCCGTAGCGACGCCCGCCTCCTGCGTGGCGGAGAGGCTCGCCTTGCCGGCCGTGTCGCAGGCCGAGAGGATGACGAGGTCGGCGTCGAGGCTGAGGTCGTAGATTTCCGCGAAGCTGAGGAGGCCGTCCGATTCCGCGCCCCCGAACGAGGTCATCAGCGCCGGCCGGGCCGGGCATTCCGGCCGTGGGGGGTTGACTAGGCCATGGGTCGCGAAGTGGAGGATGCGGTAGCCGGCGAGATCGCCGCGTGTCTTCAACGCCGAATCGCTGAACGCCTCGCTGGTGACCAGCTCGCTGCCGCGGCCGAGGGCGGCGGCGGCGGTGCGCAGCTCCGCCGCGGAGATCGGCCGCATCCACAGGCTCGCCGGCCACGCGCAGGGCGAGGCGTCGCCGAGCAGCCCGTGGAGCGCCGCGTCCGAGGCGGCCGCCAGGCGCGGCGGCGCGTTCTCGCCGAGGCCGAGATAGGGGCGCGGCGCGCGCGACGGCGGCGCGGTACGGATGTCGCGGAAGGCCCGCGCCGACACCGCGGTGCTGACGTCGCGGCCGCGGCCGAGCCACGAGGTGCCGGTGAAGTCGAAGCCGTCGCTGCCCGGCCGCGCCGCCCGCGCCGCATAGCGCTCGACGCTGGCGCGGTCGGTGACCAGCAGGTTGGGCGGCAGCCTCAGCAGGGCGCCGTCGGGCTCGAAGATCAGGTGATGCACGCCGGCCAGCTCTCCGGCGGCCGGGCCGAGCAGCTGCTCGAACAGCCGCTGGGACAGGGCGACGTCGAACGGATAGGTCACCACCTGTCCGTCCTCGACCCGCGAGATCGTCGCCCGCAGCGAGTCGACCTCGCCTTCCAGTTGCCCGGCGCCGGCGCCCAGCTTCCACGCGCGTGCCGAGCCCGGCGTGACGAACAGGCCGTAGCCGTCGTCGCCGACCAGGATCATCTTGTAATAGGCCTCGCCGGGCCGGAGCAGCTGCTGGAGCTCGGCGAGCGTCATCGCGCCGGGCGACAGCACCCGGTAGCGCGGAAAGGCGGCAAGCTTCCCCTGCGCGGCAACCTGCGCCCGTTGCAGCTCGCCGAGCGAGGCGGTGAGCTCGGCGAGGCGCGCCGCGTCCGCCGGCGTCGGCCGTTCGACCGCTCTCAGCCGCGCCGCCTCCACCCGCGTCCGCTCAAGGTCGCGGGAGAGGTTGACCGATTCGCGGAACAGGTGCGCCGCCTCGTCGCTGCCGCCGCTCAGCTCTCGGGCGAGCACCGCCTGGGTCTGCGCCACCCCGGGCCTAACGAGGAGTTGCGAGGCGACGAACAGGTCCGCGACGCTCTGCGCCCGCTCCCCCTCGCCCGCGAGCAGGCCGAAGTAGGGCGCGAGCGCGAAACGGAGGCTCGGCGCCGCCATCCCCTCGGTCGCGGCGGTGTCGACGATGTGGCGGTAGAGGGTGCGCGCCTCGTCGCTGCGGCCGCTGCGGAGGTAGAAGCCCGCGAGCCGCCCCTGCGCCGACAGCAACGCCGCCGACGCCGGATAGTTGGTCTCGACCAACGCGAGCGCGCCGCGGTGCAGGCGCTCGGCTTCCGCGGGCCGCCCGGCGGCCTCGGCGAGCGCCGCCTGCTCGCTTATGATCTGCGCCTCCATCCAGCTGACCGACGCGACCCGGCCGCGGCGCACCGCCTGCAGCCGCCCGAGCGCTTTGGTGAACGCCTCGCTCGCCTCCCGCGACTGGCCCTCCAGGCGCAGGACGGTGCCGCGGATGTGGAGGGCCTGTGCGTCGAGCAACTCGGCGCGCTCCTCGGCGGTCAGCGCGCCGCCGGCGCCGCCGAGCTGGGCAGCGAGCGGGGTCTCGGCGCGCAGCCGCGCGGCCGTAGCGGCGTCGATGACCGGCTCGCCGGAGGGGGCGAGCCGTCCCGGCGGCATCGGCCTGTCGAGCTCGGCGAGCGCCGCCGCCGGATCGCCCAGGTTCATGAAGTGGATGGCCCGATAGTTGCGAAGGCGGCGCAGAGCGACAGAATCCTCGCCGGCCAGCGCGGCGGCCTGGGCGAAGCCGCGGTCGGCGAGCTGGAAGCGGCCGAGATCCGATTGCTGCAGCGCCTCGTTGGCGACCAGCTCGGCTCGGGCGGTGCCCTGCGGGTCGGCTTCGGCGATGGTCGCGAAGAATTCGGCCGCTTCCGCGAACCGGCCGCCATTGTTGCGGCGATAGGCCTCGGCGCGGGCCCGGCCCGGGTCGAGCGTGCCGGCCTGAAGGCGCGCGAAGGCTGCCGGATCGCCCGCCTCGGTCAGCGCCACGGCAACCTCGCCCGGCACTGCGCGACCGGCGGCGAGGCTGCGCAGCGCCAGCCGAAGCGCGCCGTCGTAGCCGGCAAAGCCTTCCGCGGCGTAGAGCGTGCGGCCACGGCGGAGCGCGTAGACCCGCCAGGCGATCGCCTCTCCCGGCAGTCGGCAGTCGCGCCGCTCGACCGAAGGCAATTCCTCGACTGCCACCAGCGCGGCCGGGCCGCACTCGGCGGTGCGCAACCCGTCCAGCCGCGCCGCCGGGTCATCGCCGCCGCCGAGTCGAAGCGCATAGACATGGCCGACGGGGACCGCCGCGTCGCGGCAGAGGATGGCGTAGCCGGCGTCGAACAGGCCGCTGAGCGCCTTGTCGCGGGTCGAGAGCTCTGCGGTGCACAGCCCGTTCGATCCGACCGGGAAGCTGTCGGCGAGCGTCCGCCCGGCCGGCGCGGCCGCCGCCGGGGCGCCGAGCAAGGCCGCGAGGATGAGCGGCAGCGCCCTCATTTGTCCCTCCGCGGCTTTCCTTCGCCGGTCCAGGCGGTGCTGTCGCCGCCGCTGGTCACCGGCTCCTCGATCAGCGGCTCGGCGGCGAAGGCGGCGTCGATCAGCTGGCCGAGGTCGAGCGGCGGCAGCTGCGGCACGAACAACGGGCCGAGCAGGAAGGCGGCGCTGCGCACATCGGGGACGAGCGGCACCTGCCGCGCCACCGGCGCGGGCGGCAGCACCGGCGGCGCCGGAGGCACCGGCGGCGGCGGCGGCAGGCCGGGCGGATTGGGCACCTGGCCCGGCCCAGGATCGACCACCGGAGGCGGCGCCGGCGGGCCGGGGGGCGGCGGGCACCCTTTATTGATGTTGCAGCGGTTGAACTGGGAACGGTCGGTGTAGCTCGTGCCCGCACCCTTCCCGAAGTCGACCAGCGCGTAGAAAGCGAGGTTGGTGGTGAAGCTGCCGTCGGCATTCTGCTGCCGTCCGAAGGCGACCACGTCGATCGGCGCGGCCCCCGCCGCGCGGATGTGCAGGCCGCCGGGTCCGACCGTGATGCCGGCGAAGTCGGCCAGCGTGCCGCTATTCTGGACGTAAAGGCTCCGGCCCGACGTGAAGGAGACGGTGTTCGCCTGCAGGTAGCCCTGCGCATTGACGGCGCCATGGTTGGCGGCCAGCGAATCGGGCACGTCCGAGACGGAAGGATCGACCTGAAGGTGGGCGAGGTTGGCGGCGTCGGTCGCCCAGATGTCGCGTGCCGCCAGCGCCAGCGTGCCGCCGGGCCGCCCCGCCTGATTCGAGAGCAGGAGGGCGCCGGAAGGGACGAGCAACTGGATCCGCTCCCCCGCCGTGATCGCCAGCGTGTCGCCTGCGGCGGCATTCAGGTAGCTGACCTGCCCGTCGACCTGCACGCGCCCGGGGGTCGCCAGCGCGAACCCGGCCAGGCCGTTGCCGCCGTCGCTGCCGCTGAGCGTCATGCCGCGCAGATAGACGTCCGCCTCCCGGGTCGGGTCGGCGCTCGTCGCCGGCGCCTGGATCGACAGCTGCGCCGTTCGTACCCGGCCGACCTCCGCGGCGTCGAGCGTGTAGCCGCCCGCGCCCGCTGCGCTGCCGCCGCCGATCACCGCCGGGCTGCCGTTGCCGGCGATGCCGAGCTGCACGGTCTGGGTGGTAGCGCTGCCCAGCGTCGCGGCATTGCCGACGACGATGTCGCTGGAGCGCAGGTTCATCGTCTGCCCCCCGGCCGCGCCGGTCAGCGTGATGGTCAGCGGCGTCGCGGCGGTGAAGCTCGTGCCGGCGGCGGCCTGGTCGACCTGGATGGCCCCGCCTGCGGTGATCGCCGTCGCTCCCGTCGTCGCGAGGCGGGTGCCGGGCGCCGCGGTGAAGGCGCCGCTGCTCACCGCGGATAGGCTCGCCGCGTCGATCGTCGCCAGCCCGGCCGGCCGCGCCGAGTGCGTCACCAAGATCGCACCGAACGGTGCGGCCAGCGCCAGGCTGCCGCCCTTGAGCTGGGCATTGCCCGTCGCGGCCACGTTGAGGTCGCCGCCGCTGGTCGCGGTGCCGGCGCCCGCGACCGTCACCGTGCCGGCGTTCAGGGTGAATGCCGAGGCGGGTCGCACCGCCGGAGCTCCGGTGGAGGAAGCCGTCAGCGCGAAGCTGCCGAGCTGCACGTCGCCATTGTCCGCGATCACCTGCCAGGAGCCGGGCCGGTTGTCGTTGCCGCCCCCGGCAATCGCATTCGCTGTGCCGTCGAGGCTGCCCACCTTGAGGCTGCCCGGGCCGTGGCCGAAATCGTCGCGGTTGGCACCGACGGTGAGCGTGCCGCCGCTTGCCGCGCCGATCCCGCCCGCTCCCCCGGCCCCCGTCCCTGCCGTGCCCGCCGTGGCGGAGACGTTGAGAATTGCCGATCCGGTGACGATCGCCGGGGCGCCGCGCGAAAACAGGTCTACCGTGCCGCCGGTGACGTCGCCGCCGTTGCCGCCCGGAGCGGCGGCGCCGGCCGCACCGCCCGCCCCGCCGGTGGCCCGCGCGTCGAGCAGCAGCGCCGCGAAGGTCGCGCTGCCGGAAATGGCATTGCCGGGCTGCGCGCTGATCGTGCCGGCGACCACCTTGCCGCCGAGGCCTCCACCCCCCGCCCCGCCGCCGCCGTCGGCCACGCCGGCGCCGCCGGCGCCGCCGGTGCCGTTGGCATGGGCCGCCGAGGCGGCGAAGGTCAGCTTGCCGCTGTCCGACTCGGCGACGAGCTGCGCTACGCCGCCGGTGCCGGCGCCGCCCGCTCCGCCGAAACCGCCGCCGGCCGGCCCGCCGGCACCTGCGCCGCCGACGCCGTCGGCGCTCGCTGTCACGCCCGCTCCGGAGATCAGGCTTCCGGCGCCATTGTGGGCCATCGCCTGGGCGAGGCCGCCGGTCCCGGCGCCGCCGCTCCCGCCCGGCCCACCAGCCGCCGCGCCCTTGCCGTCGGCGGCGAGGCTCGCGGCCGCGCCGAAGGCGATGGTGCCGCCGGTCGCCGTCTCCGCCGCCGCCTGACCGCCCGTCCCCGCGCCCCCCGAAGGCCCCGCCCCGCCGAAGCCGGGGGCGGAGAGCTGCGCGGCCGAGGAGAGCGCGACGCTGCCGCCGACGGCGCGGATCAGGGTGCCGCCGCCGGTGCCGGTGCCGCCCTTGCCGGCGCCGGAAGGATCGAGGCTGCCGCCGGTACCGGCGGCGGCGAGCAACGCGGCGCCGGTCAGCTTGATGTTGCCGTTGGTGCCGACCGAGAGAATCGCGGTGCCGCCCGTGCCGGTCGGTCCCGCGGCCGCGGGCGCTCCGCTCGGTGCACCCGTGCCGCCGGCGAGCAGCGAAGTGGTGCCCAGGACGCTGACCGTGCCGGTATCGGCGCTGATCGAGGCGAGGCCCCCGGTGCCGGTGCCGCCGCCGACGGCGAGCTTGGAGCCGGTCCCGCCGGTGCCGCTGGCGTCGGCGCTGAGATTGCCCTTGATGGTGACGGTGCCGCCGTTTGCGGAGACCGTCGCCAGACCGCCCGTGCCGTTGCCGGCGATGCTCCCGGATTCCTCGAATCCGCCGAGGCCGATGGCGCTCAGCACGACATTGCCGCCGACGGTGACGGTCGCCCCCGTCGCGGCGATGCCCGCGTTGCCGCCGACATTGTCGAGGCCCGGCGAGCGAGTGAGCGGCGTCCCGTCGGAACGCAAGGCGACGTTGCCGGCGACGTCGACCGAGCGCCCCGCCGCCGGGTCGACGCGCGCGTTGAGGTCGCCGGTGAGGTCGGCATTGCCGGAGAAGCCGACATTGCCGTTGGCCGCGTCCACCACGAAGTCGGCGGTGGCGCTGCCCAGCACGTCCGAGGTGAGATTGCCGCCCTGGATGCGGAAGCTGGCCGCGGGCGTCGGCGCCGCCGGCTTGAAGGCGTCGGCCGAGGTGACGCTGCGGCCCGCGGAGAGGATGATCTCGCCGTTGCTGACCGCCGCGCTCGACGCGGCGGCGAAGCCGACATTGCCCTGCAGCAGCGCCGTGATCGCCTGGTTCTTCGGCACCGCCA
>Ga0213876_10002236_pt1 | contig 11420 bp, 11 predicted proteins | sample BarmaccomBMRX_R9_FD_160113 | JGI IMG/M metagenome (GOLD analysis project Ga0213876, IMG submission 160113) | Root-associated microbial communities from Barbacenia macrantha in rupestrian grasslands, the National Park of Serra do Cipo, Brazil - RX_R9 | ecosystem: Host-associated > Plants > Roots...
TGCACGTTGGTCACAGGATTAACGGTGAATGCGAGTTCGACGATTTTCATAAGGCATCACGATGGTAAGTGAAAAATTTCGGGATCGGCGCAAGCTCCGACCCAAGAAGCCGTAATTCGGGACCTTCTTCTCCTGCCCGGAGCCTTGAACGCAGCTCTGTCATTTGTGGCATTTTTCCGCTTGTGGCATTTGCTTACAGGTCCGTCACCGCTCCCAGGGATGCCGAACTGACCTGGCGCGCGTACTTGGCCAGGGCACCCCGGTTATAACGGGGCGGGGGTTGTCTCCACGCGGCCAGCCGGGCGGCAAGTTCGCTTTCCGGGATCGCCAGTTCGATCTTGCGTCCCTGCCCATCGATGACGATCGGGTCACCGTCTTTTACAACCGCGATCGGCCCTCCGGCAAAAGCTTCGGGCGTGATGTGGCCGATCACAAAACCATGGCTGCCGCCTGAGAACCGGCCATCAGTGATGAGGGCAACGTCTTGACCCAAACCTTTGCCCATGATGGCGGAAGTCGGAGACAACATTTCACGCATCCCCGGACCACCCCGCGGCCCTTCGTACCGGATCACGACGACATCGCCCTTCTGCACGTGGCCGTCCAGGATGGCACGCATGGCAGTCTCTTCCGATTCGAAAACGCGGGCTGTACCTTCAAAGCGCAGTCCTTCCTTGCCGGAAATCTTGGCCACCGCGCCTTCCGGCGCCAGGCTGCCGTAAAGCACGACCAAATGGCTATCCGGTTTGATCGGGTCCGCCAGCGGATGCACGATCGTCTGGCCTTTCGGATATTCTTTCACGCCGGCAAGATTTTCGGCCAGCGTTTTACCGCTGACGGTGAGGCAGTCGCCGTGCAGAAGTCCTTCTTGCAGCAACGTTTTCATCAGGGGCATGATCCCGCCGATCTGGACCAGCTCCCACATCACGTGTTTGCCGCTGGGTTTCAGATCGGCCAAAACCGGCACGCGTTTGCCGATACGCGTCCAGTCATCGAGCTTCAGGGGAATATTCGCCGCGTGCGCCATGGCCAGCAGGTGCAGCACCGCGTTGGTTGATCCGCCCAGCGCGATCGCGACCGTCATCGCGTTCTCAAACGCTTCCTTTGTTATGATGTCCGAGGGCCGGACCCCGCGTTTGAGCAGGTCGAGCACGGCGGCGCCGGCGGCGGCACAATCGGCGAGCTTCTCGCGGGAAACGGCCGCCTGGGCTGAACTGTTCGGCAAACTCATCCCGAGGGCTTCAATCGCCGACGCCATCGTATTCGCAGTGTACATACCCCCGCACGAACCCGGACCGGGAATGGCGCAAGATTCCACCTGCTCAAGTTCGGCGTCGGAGATCCTCCCAGTGGAATGCGCGCCGATCGCTTCACAAATGGACACGAAATCGACGTACTTATCGTTGAGGCAACCGGGTAGAATCGTGCCGCCGTAAACAAAAACCGAGGGCCGGTTCAGCCGCGCCAGCGCGATAAGGCAACCGGGCATGTTCTTGTCGCAGCCGCCGATCGCCACCACGCCGTCGAACCCTTCGCAGCCGGTCACCGCCTCGATTGAATCAGCGATGATTTCCCGGGACACGAGCGAATATCTCATGCCCTCGGTGCCCATCGAAATGCCGTCCGAGATGGTGATGGTGTTAAAAATCACCGACTTACCCCCCGCCGCGTCCACGCCCTGGGCCGCAGCCTTTGCCAGACCATCGATGTGCACGTTGCAGGGCGTGACCATGCTCCACGTCGAGGCGATCCCGATGATCGACTTGGTAAAATCCTCTTTCTTAAAACCTACGGCGTACAACATGCCCCGGCTGAACGCGCGTTCCGGTCCGTCAACGACAGGGGCAGAGTGTTCTCGTGGATTGGGCGGGGCCTCGGGTGTCATACGTCGTGCTTTAACTGCGCTTTGAGCGCCTGACAAATCAAAGTAACGGGTAACGAGTAGCGGGTGAGACAAAATGCGTTGCGGAACGTAGAAGGCAAAGATGCACCTTTCACCACCCTTCATGCCGTGACCTACAGCCAATTCCATTTCCGGTTTAACGTTCCGCTCCTGGCGTTTGCGGGCGCGATTTCCTGCCTGGCGCCCTGGCGGGCTTCGGTCTGGGCGGCTTTTCTCGTCATCCTCGCCATTGTGGTCGCCTTTACAACCCCGTGGGATAATTTCGCCGTTGCTCAGGGCATCTGGAGTTTTCCCGGCGGCAGGCACGCCTTCCGGATCTGGCACTTACCCGTCGAAGAATACTGCTTTTTTGTCATCCAGAGCGTCGAGGTGCTGTTGCTTTGTCATGGGTTAACCGGTCTGGCGGGTTTTCGAAAACCATCCACTCCCCCGCTCAATTCGCCCGGTGTCGTTGCCGGTGTGGGCGCCATTGCTGCACTCTGGGCGTTTACCGGGCTCCGGTTCGGACGGTGTCTGCCACGGCGGGCGCAATACCTGTTTCACCTCCTTTACTGGTTCGGGCCCGTCGTGGCTTTCCACTGGGTGCTGGCGGCTCCGTTGCTGCTCGCCAACTTGCCTCCCATCCTTCTCGCGACGGCGACGGTCGGCGCCTGGCTGACCTTCGCGGACCTGACCGCCGTCCGGCAGGGAATCTGGGAATTCGATGAAAGGCAGATTCTCGGCCTTAAGTGGCGCAACCAGTTACCGGTTGAGGAAATCCTCTTTTTTTTCGTCTCGAGTCTCCGGTGGCGCAGAGTTACGTCATATTGGCGCCTGCGGCAGCCAGGATTATCGCCGGAGGGTAAGCCGCAGCCCTTCACCTTTTGCCAGGAATAAATCGCAGCGTGACGGCTCTGTTCCACCGGAGACGTGACGCCCGCCCAATGCGCCCAATGCAGATGCCCCAAAGCTCATGATCGGCCAAACGATTAACCTTGAGGCGGCAGTGGCGAGTTTTTACCAACCGCTTTACCGGTTTGCCTACTCGTTGACCCGCAACGAAGCCGAGGCGTTGGACCTCACGCAGCAAACCTTCCTGATCCTGACCCAGCATGTCCACCAGATCAGGGAGCAGGAAAAACTCAAGAGCTGGCTTTTCACAACGTTGCGACGCGAGTTCCTGAAAACCGCACGGCGCCAGAGCAGTTACCCGGAAGTTGAATTTCACCCCGGGCAGCACGACGCCCCATCAGCCGAAGATGCCGGGGGCACGGCGGCTGATGCCCACACCATCCTGCAGGCACTTGACCAGGTGGACGAAATTTACCGCGTCACGCTGAAACTCTTCTATTTGGGGGAACTTTCCTACCGCGAGATTGCCGACACGCTCGAGGTGCCGGTCGGAACGGTCATGTCGCGCCTTTCGCGCGGCAAAGAGCAACTTCGGACCAAAATCGCCGGCCTCGAGACCGGGGTTGATCCGAAAATCATCACGATGCCTCAACGCAAACGAAAGGGCCATGAATAACGAGACCGCCAAGGTGATCCTGAGCGCATACCGCCATGACGGCGCTGACGCCCAGGATCCGTTATTTACCGATGCTCTCCAGCAGGCGCGCCTCGATCCGGAACTGGGTAAGTGGTTCGAGGAGCAACGCGCCTTCGACCAACGCATTTTCCAGGCTGCCCAGCGCATTAAAACGCCGGCTTCGCTCAAAGAAGTTTTGATTGCCGTCGCGCAAGGCGCCAAGGCGCGGCCCCGGTCGCGTTCACGGATTCCCTGGTCCTGGCTGGCCCTGGCTGCGGTCCTGGTCATCGCCGGCCTTGTGCTGGTCGGGCCGCTGGGCGTAAATCGCTCCAACGGCGAGAATACCCTGGCCGTATTCCAGCAGGACGCACTCGCCATGTTGTCGGGGCAGCCGGGACCCAAGCTCGACTTCTTAACGCCCAGCCTGCCGGCAACCCAGGATTACATCGCCAAAGAACAGGGCCCGCTCGCGCCAACGCTGCCGGCGGCTCTTAAGGGGATGCATACGGCAGGCTGCCTGGTGACCGAATGGCATCATTACCGCATCTCGCTCACGTGCTTCCTCATGCACGACGGCCAATTGGTCCACCTGGTCGTTCTCCCCAAGGACGCCCTGGCCGGCGCCCGGTTGCCCGGCGACTTCCAGGCAGCCGACGGATGGCGGATCGTTTATCGGGAACGGGATGGCATGGTAATGTTCTGGGCGACGCACGCGCCCATGAACGAATTTGAAAACCTGCTTCAGAGCTGACGGCGCCGCCCTGTCCCGCGTCCTTTTGATCGATTTCGCTTGCCTGGGCGGCATGTTTTAACGAAGAGACCTTCTTGTGAGCGACGCCGTGGCTCTGATCATGATCGGTGTGTCCGGCTCGGGTAAATCCCAGGTCGGCGAGGAAGCTGCCAAGACACTCGGGTTGAAGTTCTTCGACGCGGACGACTTCCATTCGGCTGTCAACAAGGAAAAGATGCATCTGGGCATCCCGCTGACCGATGACGACCGGCAGGGTTGGCTGCAGTCCCTCCACGACCTATTGCAAAAGGAATTGGAAGCGGGCGAGTCGTGCGTGCTCGCCTGTTCGGCGCTCAAACGGGTCTACCGGGAACGGCTCAAGGGCGGTCTGAAAGGCGTTTACTTCTTTTATCTGAAGGTCGACCATCACGTCGTGGCCGAACGCCTCCAACTGCGCCAACACCACTTCTTCGCCAAAGAATTGCTGGACACGCAATTTGCCATCCTGGAGGAACCCGGACCGGACGAAGCATTCGTCGTCGACCAGAACCGGCCCCTGCAAGAAGCTGTGCAGCAGGTGCTGGGGTATGCCGCGCAACTGGGCCTCAAGCCCGTATAGTTGCGAGCGAATTTTTCGACGGCAGCCCGTCACTTTGCTTCCGGCGGAACCCTGCTAGTGTCGGGACATGTCCCCCGACACCTTGCGCGTTGTTGCAACCCTCTTTGCAATTGTTCTGCTCATCGTTTTAATCACCCGTTTCAAGATCCACCCATTTATCTCGCTGATCATCGCCTCGTTCTGCCTGGGGCTGCTGGGCGGCCTTAAGCCGGATGAAGTGGTGAAGAACTTCGAGAAAGGCTTCGGCGACGTCCTGAGTTTCGTCGGCATCGTGATCGGGCTGGGCACGATGCTCGGGGGATTGCTGGTCGCCTCCGGGGGTGCTGACCGCCTGGCCAACGCGCTGGTGTCGCTCGGCGGTAACCGCTGGGTGCCCTGGACCATCTTTTTCGCCGCGCTGCTGATCGGGCTGCCGCTGTTCTTCGAGGTGGGCTTTGTCCTGCTCGCCCCCCTGGCCGTGACCATCGCCTTGCGGATGAAGGCGCCCGTCACGGCGATCGGCCTGCCGATGCTGGCCGGCTTATCGGTCGCGCACGGGTTGGTGCCGCCGCACCCGGCGCCGACGCTCGCGGCCGCCACGTTCCACGCCGATATCGGTAAAACCATCCTTTTGGGCATTCTCGTGGGTATCCCGGTAGGCTTGCTGTCCGGCCCGGGCTACGCGTTGGTGGCGACGAAGTTCCTGCGGATCGGAGCCCACCCGGCGCTGGAAACCATCGAAGAGGTGCGCCAGAATAAGCCCACCGGCAACCCGCCCCCGCTCGGTCCGGTGCTGGTGGCCATCCTGCTGCCGCCCGTCCTGATGATGGGACGCTCCGTCGCCGACGCCTTTATCGCGGCAGGCTCGCCGGTACGCCCGCCGATCGACTTTATCGGCGATCCGGTCATGGCGCTGCTGATCGCCCTGCTTTATGCCTTGTTTGCCCTCGGCCTGCGCGAGGGCCGAACCCTGACGAACATCGAAGGGCTGCTCGGCAGAAGCCTGGAACCGATCGCGGCCGTGGTGCTCATCGTGGGGGCAGGAGGCGGGTTCAAACAGATGCTGATCGCAGTCAAGATTGGTGACCTGATCAGCCAGGTTGCCACCCAGGCGCACCTGTCGCCGTTGTTCCTGGCGTGGCTGGTTGCCGCCCTGGTCCGTGTTGCCACCGGTTCGGCCACGGTCGCCACGATCACCGGCGCGGGCATCACCGCCCCGCTGCTGGCGACCAATCCGACGGTGAGCCCGGAACTGATGGTCCTGGCCATCGGCGCAGGCTCACTCATCCTGTCGCACGTCAATGACGCGGGCTTCTGGCTGGTGAAAGAATACTTCGGCCTGAGCCTGGGAGATACGTTCAAGTCGTGGACCGTCATGGAAACGTTGCTGTCGGTCTTCGGCCTTCTCGGGGTGCTCGCCCTCGGCACCGGGGTACATCGGTGACGAGTGCCGGGCGTCGGGTGGAGTTCGGAGTTCGGGGTTCGGGGTTCGGAGCGGCGGAGAATGCCGCAAATGAAGAAGTGGCGAGTAACGAGTAACGAGTAACGAGTAACGAGTAACGAGTAACGAGTAACGAGTAACGAGTAACGGGGGCGAGCTTGGAGGAGAGCCGCCGATGTCAACTCCAAAGTTCCTTTTTCCCCGCCGTGGTCGCCGTGGTCGCCGTGTGAACTCTTACGTTGTGCCCGCCCCACCCGCTGCGCCCGCCGTGTGACCGTGTGAACTCGTACCCGCCAAACCCGCTGCGGCAAATTCTAACGCTATCTACAGGTTCAACTCTTCCACCCAGCGCTCGACCGCGTCCTGTTCGACCGGTCCCACGACGGCCATCCCCAGGCATTCCGGTGCGAAGCAGGTCCGGGCGGCGGCCTGGATCATCTCCGGCGTGACCTGCTTGAACCTGGCATGGACGTTATCGGGATCGACCACTTCGCCGTAAGCAAGGATCGACTCGCCCATCCACATGATCTGGTTCGTCGTGCTCTCCAGGCCGAGTTCATTCTGGCCGACCGTGTATTCCTGGGCCTGCCGGAGTTCCTTTTTAGTCGGAGGACGCCCGCAGAGCTTTTCCAACTCGCGTGCAATCGCGCGCAGCGCACTCCGCAACTTACCGGGCTCAAGTCCGACGCAGATGCTGACGAGCCCGGAATCTTCCAGGAGCAACGTCCCGCTCTGGATCGAGTAGCAGAAGGCGTACCGCTCGCGCAGCTGCTGGAACAGCCTCGAGCTCATGTTCTCGCCAAGAATCACGCTTAACAATTTAAGGGCGTGCCGGCGTTCATCGGTCCGGCTCACCGCGTGATACCCGATGGCCAGGTGCGTCTGCTCGGTGTCCTGGCGGGAAATCAGGATGCGTCGCGGCCGTTTACCCGGCTGCCACCGGTGCGGATCCGGCACCCGTCCGTGCGGCAAAGCGCTTAAGCGAGCGCCAAATTCATTCAGAACCTGCTGGTGCGAGCAGTTGCCGGCGACCGTGATAACGGTCGTTTGGCCGTTATAATTCTGGCTGACGTAATTGACCAGCTCGGGCCGCCCGATCCGGGCAATCGTTTCTTCCGTCCCGGTCAAAGGCCGCCCGAGCGAGTGCTCCGGCCACATCACTTCCGAGAGTAACTCGTGCGAATACTGCGCCGGCTGATCCTTGTACATGAGGATCTCTTCCCGGATGACGTCGCGTTCGCGGTCAATCTCATGTTCGGCGAACACAGAATCCACGTACATGTCACACAGGACATCAGCGAGCACCGGTAAGTGCTGGGCGCTCGCTTTCGCATAAAAGCAGGTGTGATCCTCGGTGGTAAACGCGTTGACGAAACCGCCCAGACCTTCCACCTGTTCGGTAATCTGGCGGGCCGTGCGGCGTTTCGTGCCTTTGAACAGCAGGTGCTCCAGAAAATGCGAGATACCGCAACACCGCTCGGACTCGTGACGCCCGCCCACGCCGACCCAAATCCCGATGCTTACACTCTTCATTTGCGGCATTTCGCGCGTGGCCACGCGGACGCCGTTGGCGAGGGTAGTAGTCTGGTACTGCATCATCAGACAAAAGTCATCTTTACGGCCGATTGTTCTCTCGCGCGTCTCGAATCGCATTTTGAATTGGTCTCAGCAAGCTTTCAGCCACCGCGAGGTCACGCGGAAAAGTAATTTTCAGGTTCCAGTTCGGATTTTCCAATAACCTGACCGGGTACCCAAGGGCCTGCACGGCGGACACCTCATCGGTAACGGCTTCACCTTTGGCCAGCACGGCCTGGTAAGCCGCCAGCAGCCAGCCTTTGCGAAAAATCTGAGGGGTCTGCATGGCCCACAATCCCTGGCGATTCACACTGCCTGTCACCACGTTTCCTTTGCCGGCTCGTTTCAAAGTTTCCACCACCGGCGCGGCCAACGCCGCTGCGCCGGCGTCCGCAGCCGCTTCGATGGCAAACCCGATCGTTTCAGCACTCACCAGGGGCCGGGCGGCATCATGGACGGCGACGAGATCCGCCGCGTCATGGACCGCTTGTAATCCCGCCCACACCGAAAGGTGCCGTTCGCTGCCGCCGTCGACCACGCGGCGGAGTTTACTGTAGGGGCCGGCGCATTCGATTGCTGCCCGGACCCGGTCTCGACTTTCCGGATGCAGGACCAGCACCACCTCCGAGATCGCCGGGCATTGCTCGAAGCGGTCCAGGGAATGCATCAGCACCGGCCGGCCGGCAAGTTCCACCAACAATTTGTCGAATCCCATCCGCTGGCTCCGGCCGGCGGCTACGAGGACGGCGCTTACAAAGGGCATCAGCTCAAATGCTTCTGTACGACCTGGCTCAGGGTTTTGCCCTCCACCCGACCGGCCGCGCGTTCCGTGGCCAGTTTCATCACCTGGCCCATCTGCGCCTTCGAGGTGGCCCCTGTCTCCTGAATCACTGCGCGTACGAGCTCGTCAATGTCGGCTGCAGATAATGGTTTTGGCAAGTATTCTGACAGGTATACGATCTCTTGCTGTTCCTTTTGCGCCAACTCGGGCCGCCCGCCCTGGTCAAAACTGGCGATCGCATCCTGGCGCTGCTTCACCTGTTTTCTAATCACCGCCAACGCCTCCGGGTCAGCCAATTTCCCGCCTGCACCGTACTTCTCGATCGCGGCATTCATGAGCGCCGCCTTGGCCATGCGTAACACGGAGAGCCGGCCGGCATCCCGGGCGCGCATCGCCTCCTTGAGGTCGTGGTCGACTTGCTCCTGGATCGTCATGGTGACGAGTGTAGACTCTCGAGAGGGCTTTTCGCAAACGCTACCGGCATGGATTACGTCCCATCGGTGCCGCCGCCGTCAGGATCGATGCCGCGCCTGGATCGCTCGTCCCAGGCAAACAAAACGAGCGAAGACCGGCGCCCCCCGCGCATTCACACCGGCTTCACAAACCGCCCGACTCCGGCGGATATGCCTGGACGGCAGGGACGCCGCACCATAAAATCCCCGCCACTTTCTTCTCCATTCCTACTCCCGTATGCGCCAGGTATTGTTGTTTTGCGCTGCTCTGCTCCTGCTGTTCACCGGGCTACCCGCGCTCCCGGCAAGTTCTCTCCCCTTCAGAATCGTCTTCCAGGGCGAACCCATCTTCAACGAGCTCGTGGCACAAGCCGAGCGGGAAAACTGGCGGGCGTTGCCGTTGGGAGAACGGACGGTAGCCGCCGGGAAAGCTCTCCTGGGCCGGCCTTACCGTAATTTCACCCTGGAAATTGATAACTACATCGAGGCGCCTTCGGTCAACCTCTATGGAGTCGACTGCTGGACCTATTTCGAGATCTCGCTCGGGTTCGCCCGGATGCTGGCCGTCAAAAACCCGCCCTACAGCCCGCAGGACCTCCTGGCCATGATCGAGCTTGACCGTTACCGGGGCGGCCACTGCAACGGCGTCTACACGTCGCGCCTGCATCACCTGGAGGATTGGATCGCCGACAACCGGCGCCGCGGCCTGGTTACCGACCTTACCCGGTCCCTTGGAGGCGTGCCGATGTGGGGGCACTACGAAAACGAAATGAGCGCGAGCTGGCGAAGCTCGCGTTACCTCCGCCACAACTTGGCCCTGGTACCGGAGATCCGCCGCATCGAGGCCAGGATTTCGGCGCGAACGATTTACCACATTCCCAAGAATCGCGTGGCCGCCATCGAACCGGCTCTGCGCGACGGCGACGTGATCTGCATCAGCAGCACGTATCGCGGAGGGTTTACCGAACACGTCGGCCTGGCTTACCGCGATGAGCGCGGGGTTCTGCGGTTCATGCACGCCTCGAAAGACGCGCGCCAGGTCATCATCGACGCACCCCTGCACCAGTACCTGTACCGCTACCGGAAGTTTGCCGGCATCATGGTTGCCCGGCCGCGGGAAGTGTCCGGTTCGGTCCACGTGGCCATGCTCGATGAAAACGCAGGCGGTTAAAACGTCGCCGTCCCTGGTAAATGCATGAATCCGCCGGCTTCGGGTGATCAGCTGCCCCGGCGTGGCCGCGGTGCGCCCGGCAACCCGGCCAACCGCTTTGAACGGTCTCACTACGAGGCCGACGAGTTCTGCGAACCGGCAGACCAACCCTCTGCCATGCCCACGCACCTTTACCCTGATGACGCGCAATCGATCATCGCGTACAACGAAAGCCCGGACGTCGGCTTCGCCGCGAGCGTAAATCCGTATCGCGGGTGCGAACACGGCTGCATTTATTGTTATGCCCGGCCAACCCACGAATTCCTCGGGTGCTCCGCCGGCCTGGATTTCGAGACCAAGCTTTTCGTCAAGTACCGGGCGGCAGAACTACTGACTCGGGAGCTGAATGCGCCCGGTTGGCAGCCGCAAACGCTCACGATGAGCGGGGTCACCGACTGTTACCAACCGGTTGAAGCGAGGCTGAAGATCACGCGGGCATGCCTCGAGGTGCTGGCGGAATTTCGCAACCCGGTATTCATCGTGACCAAGAGCCGGCTGGTAACGAGGGACATCGACCTTCTGGCCGAACTCGCCGGGTTCGGGGCGGCGGGCGTTTCGATCTCGATCACCACGCTCGACCCGGCGCTCGCGCGGACCATGGAGCCGCGGGCAGCGTCACCCGGCGCGCGCCTGGAAGCCATCGAACGCCTCCGGGCAGCCGGGGTGCCGGCGGGCGTCAACTTCGCGCCGGTCATTCCGGGCTTGAACGACCATGAAGCGCCGGCTTTGCTCAGCGCTGCCGCCCGGGCCGGCGCGCAGTTCGCCGGTATGACGATGATCCGGCTGCCGTTGGCGGTAGCCCCGCTGTTTACTGAATGGCTGGAACGGCATTACCCGGATCGGAAAGAAAAAATCCTTGGCCGGATCCGCTCCATGCGCGACGGCAAACTCAACTCGACCCGGTTCGGCGACCGGATGCGCGGGCACGGACCGGTGGCGGAACAAATCCGGCAATTATTCAAGGTCAGCTGCCGGCGGGCAGGCCTGACGCGCATCTCGGATCTCAGCACCGCCGCGTTCCGGCGCAGCGACCGTGGCCAATTGGAACTCTGGTAACACCGTCACACGGTCACACGGCGGCCACAGCGATTTGGCGGGCACAACGTAAGAGTTCACACGGCGAACACGGCGAGCCACGGCGACCACGGCGGGAAGAGGGGGGAAAGAGTTTGGAGTTCGGAGTTCGGGGTTCGGAGCTCGGAAGCGTCGTAGAACCAGGTCCG